>Ga0182017_10001847_pt1 | contig 16240 bp, 17 predicted proteins | sample 712E3DmetaG_FD_120492 | JGI IMG/M metagenome (GOLD analysis project Ga0182017, IMG submission 120492) | Permafrost microbial communities from Stordalen Mire, Sweden - 712E3D metaG | ecosystem: Environmental > Terrestrial > Soil > Wetlands > Permafrost | place: Sweden: Stordalen | collected... | reverse complement strand
GGGAACGAAACGAAGATGCCGGCGGCCGAAATCGAAACCCGCGCCTGTGGCGAAGCCAGCCGTCGTGGGATGCACCAGGTCGGGGGTCTCGTTGGAGACACTGTGGAAGTGCTGGATAACGCGATTGGCATCGCGGCCCGTGGTGTCGAACCCCTGGGCGATCCCACTGACGTGGTTGAAGGTGGGGCCGGCGGCCACGAAGAGATGGAGGAAGGGCACGCGGTACTTGACGAGGACCGGGAACTCCCACCGGCTCGCCGCCGTGCTCTGGCTATAGACTCGCGGGCCGCTGGACACCGACGAGGTGTCGACGAAGGTTCCGTAGTTGAGCCGCGTGTAAAGGACATCGCCCGCGACTGCGAGTCTGAGAGGAAGTCGAAGCTCGACGCTTGGGCCGACGGTGTAGCGCTTGGTTTTCGAGAAGGATCGCTCGAGATCCCAGGCGTCGCTGGTATGGAACATCGCCGTGACGGGCGCTCCGGCCTTCACTCCAACTGAGAATCGCTGCGCGTGCAGGCCGAGCGCCAGTAGAGGAATCAGCGCAAAGAGCCGGCGCATAGCGACGCCGCTCAAACCGGCGGTGCGATGATGCGCGATTGAAAGGGCAGGTAGGCGGCGCCGAACAATCCGGCCTCGTTGCCGAGGGTCGCCTTTTCGATACGCGTGGTGGTGTTGCGGAACACGAAGGAGCGGCGCTGGAGCTCGTCGAACATGGCGGGGGCGAACAGATCCCAGGCGGGAAGGACGCCACCGCTGAGAAGATAGAGCGGGAAGTTGAAGATGTTGACCAGCGTGGCCAGCGCGATGCCGAGAGCGCTGCCCATCCTCTCGAAGACTACCTGGGCCTTGAGGTTGCCGGCGAGCGCCATCTCGCAGACGTCCTTGGCCGACGGGTTCTCTCCTAGGCCCATCATCCTGGCCATGGCGGTGACGGCGGTGGCGGAAGCGTGTTTCTCGAGGCAGCCGTTATTGCCGCAGGCGCACGGATTGCCGCCCGGGATTACGGTCATGTGCCCGAGTTCGCCGGCCATGCCGACGAAGCCGTGAAGCACCTTCCGGTCCGAGATAATGCCGCCGCCGATGCCGGTGCCGAGCGTGAGCAGAACCAGGTCGTCGACATCGCGGCCCGCGCCCATCCACTTCTCGCCCAGCGCCGCCGCGTTGGCGTCGTTCTCGAGCAGGACCGGGGCGTGGAGCAGGCGTTCGATCTCATCGCGGATGGCGAAGTTCTCGAAGCCGGGCAGGTTGGGCGACTCGGTGATGATGCCCTTCTCGATGACGATGATCCCGGGCGTGCCGATGCCGATGCCGGCCAGATGTTCGGCGCCGCCGCTCGATCGCAGCCTCACGATGGAGGCCACAATGTCGGCGACGACAGCATCCCGCCCGGCCGAAAGTTTGGTGGCTCCTTCCACTTTCTCGATCATCGTTCCACCGTGGCCAATGGCCGCCGCGCGGAGGTTGGTACCCCCCAGATCGACTCCAATCGAATATTCGCCCATGCGCACGAATGATAGCAGATCGAGGCCGCCAGAGACCAATGCGGTATCATATTTTGAACGGTTGTGAACCAGAACTACTTACGATCGGTTTTGGACGAGGGACGGTTCGTCTGCTCCGCGGAATTGGTGCTCGGCCGGGACCACACGGTGAGCGAGGCGGAGGAGTTCGTGAAGGCGGCGTCCCAGCAAGCGGACGGGATCAAGGTTCTGAGCCTGACGGATCTGCCGGGCGGCAACCCGGCTTTGCCCCCGGAGGCCTTCGCGGCCTCGGTGATCGATCATGGTCTCACGCCGATTGCGCACCTCACCGGCAAGGACGGCAACCGCTCCTTGCTGGAAGGTCGCCTGCACGCTCTGGCGCGATTGGGCGCGGCCAACATTCTGGCGCTGACCGGAGACGCGCAGAAGGACGGGTTCCAGGGGAAAGCCAAGCCAGTCCACGATCTGGATTCCGCTCTGATCCTGCGGCTGATCCGGGCCCTGCGCAGCGGTTTGGAGTACAGGCTAGGATCGCGCACGATCCAAACCACACCTTTTGAGTTCTTCCCGGGAGCGGTAGTGAATCCGTTCAAGGTGCGGGAGCCGGATCTGATGATGCAGCTCTACAAGCTGGAACTGAAGATCGCGGCGGGCGCGCGGTTCATCGTCACGCAGATCGGCTTCAATATCCGCAAGCTGGACGAGCTGAAGCAGTACATGCGGCGGGAGGGACTGGGGCGCGTTCCGGTGCTGGCCAACGTGTACGTCCCGACGGCCACCATCGCCCGGATGATGCAGAGCGGCGAACTGGCGGGTTGCGTGGTGAGCGACGAACTGGTCCGGCGGCTGGAGAAGGAGAAGAAGCCGCAGCGGCTGGAACGCGCCGCGTTGATGGTGGCGGCGGTGAAGGACCTGGGCTTCGCCGGGGCGCACATCGGGGGCTTCGCGCTTTCGCACGGCGACTTCCTGAAGATTCTGGAGCGTGCCGCGGCGATTGGCGGCGACTGGCGGCAGCGGATGGACGAACTGGTCTTTGCGAATCCGAACGAGTTCTATCTGCTTCCGCCCGCCGGCGATGGCCTCAGCGATCCGAGCGGTAGCTACCAGGTTGCCGAGACCCGGCGGCGGCCATCCTTGAACCAGCGCGTCGCGCGCGTGGTCCATCGCCACCTGATCGCGGAGGGTTCTCTGGGCGCCCGGTTCTTCGGGAAGCGGCTGCAACAGCCTGCGGCTGGCGATGCCTGGCGGCGCAGCCTGTGGTGCCGGCTGCTGGAACCGTCGTCTCTGTACCGGAAGTGGGCGCTGGGCTGCGCCAGTTGCGGCGACTGCATCCAGGAGCACTTGGATTACGTGGGCTGCTCGATGCGGTGGTGCTACAAGGAATTGCGTAACGGGCCATGCGGCGGCTCGCGCGTCGACGGGAGTTGCGAGGCTCGTCCCGAACTGCCCTGCATCTGGAACCAGGTCTACCTCGGCGCGCGGGCGTTGGGCGACGACCCCAGGAAGTTCGCGCGCACGCTGGTTCCGCCCAGAGACTGGCGCCTGGACCGTACCAACGCGCTGGCGAACCGGATGGCGGGCCTGGACAACCTCCCGAAAAGAGTGCAGCTTCAGGCGGACGAGAACAAACAGGAAGAGAAATGATCCTCATCGGCGAACTCATCAATTGCACCCGGAAGAAAGTGGGTGCGGCAGCGGAGAAGAAAGACGCGGATTTCATCAAGGACGTCGCGCTGAAGCAGGTGGCTGCCGGGGCGCAGATGTTGGACGTCAATGGCGGGCTGCCGGGACGCGAAGTGGAATGCCTGTCGTGGCTGGTGGGAATTGTGCAGGAGGCGACCGAACTGCCCCTGTCGCTCGACAGCTCCGATCCCGATGCCCTGCGCGCCGCCCTCCCGCTGTGCCAGCGGCGGCCGCTGATCAATTCCATCACGGACGAACCGGCGCGGCTCAACGCGGTGCTTCCGCTGCTGCGGGAATACAAGGCGCAAGTGATCGCGCTCTGCATGGGCGAATCGGGCACTCCCACCGGCGTGGACGACCGGCTGGAGACCGCCTGCCGCCTGGTGGACCGCCTGACGGGGGAAGGCGTCGCGGTCGAGGACATTTTCGTGGACCCCTGCGTGTTGCCGATCTCCACCGGCCCCGAGCACGGCCCCGCGATTCTGGAGGCGGTCGGCCGGATCGCCGGGCGATACCCCGGGGTCCACATCAGCGCGGGATTGAGCAACGTCTCCTACGGCCTTCCGGTGCGAAAACTGGTGAACGAAGTCTTCCTGATGCTGTTGATGGCGCGGGGGCTGGATGCGGCCATCGTCGATCCGTGCGACCGGCAGTTGATGGCCAACGTGGCGGCCGCGGAAGCGCTGCTGGGCCGCGACGAGTACTGCGTCGAGTACCTGCGCGCCTACCGGCAAGGCAAGCTGGAAGCTCCCCCGGCTTGACCTCGAGTAGCGCCGGCGCTACCGGCTTGTGCAGCGGGACTGCCCGGGTTTCTTCTGGCGCGTGATGTATGAGAATGGCATCCTCTTGAAGCGCACCACCGCCCGAGGTTTCCAAGTCGGAGCAGTGGAGCTTCGGCAACATCGTGTTCTTCGACAACCTCGCGCACTGCGGCATCGTAAACTCGCGCGCGGATTTCTACCATGCCGAGTCCTCCAAGGGAACCAACCTGTCGCGGTTCGAACCGTATTGGCGTTCCAAGGTTTGCGGGGTTCGCAAGTTGGCGCGTTAGGAGTTCGGGACCAGCGCGAAGGGGCGCACTGGCGAGCCGGTGCCGCCGCGGATCTTCAGAGGCGCCGCAACGAAGACGAACGTGTAGACGCGCTCGCGGGCGATTTCCTCCAGGTTCAGCGCCTCCAGAATGTGTATGCCGCATTCGACCAGCAGGTGGACATGCACGGGGAGGGAAGGCGCCGGCACTTTCTCGAAAGTGGCGGTGTCCGATCCCACGGCGAAGACGCCGCGCTCGCTCAGCCAGCGCGCGCCCTCCAGCTCCGGCCCGGGGCTGCGCACTTCGTTGAGATAGCGCTGAGGGTCGTTCCAATACTGCGCCCACCCGGTGCGAAGCAGAACCACGTCGCCACGCTCGATGGTCGCCTGCTGTGCGCGTGCGGCCGCCTCCAGCCGCTCCGGCGTGATCGCGAAATCCACCGGAAGCGCTTCGACGCCCTCCGCGCCCGCAACATCCAGCAGCACGCCTCGGCGCAGCAGCAGACCCACGGTGTCGATCGACAGATGGCCGATGCCGCCGCTGTAGGACTGGACGCCCGCGGCCTCGACGCCCCCGTGCAGCTTGCCGCCGCACGAAAAGTGGCACAGCGCGTCGATGTGCGTGCCCAGATGGCCTCCCATCCCGAGCGCTTCCGCGGCCGAGCTGACCTCGCCCGGCAGGACGTAATCGCCGTGCTTCCGCGTCAGGCTGAACAGGAACGGCGGATGCGTGGGATAGTGCGGCATTCCCACGAAGTACGGCTGGGCCAGATCGTAGGCGCGCGCGTCGCGGAGCAGCTTCAACAACTCTTGCATGACTATTGGATGGGGGCGTCCTTGGCCCGGTTCCACTCGGAGAACGAGCCGTCGTAGAGGCGAACGTCGTAGCCCAGGTGCTTGAGAGTTACATAGGCGTGGGTCGCCTGGACGCCGGTGTTGCAGTAGGTGACGATGGTGCGGCCGTGGGCCACGCCCACCGCCTGATAGATGCGTTCGACCTCGGCCAGCGGCCGCAGCGTGGGCATCTCCCGGCTCACGATGGTATCCGGCCAGAAGACGTTCACCGCGCCGGGAATGTGCCCCTTGCGGAAATCTTCCGGCGAGCGCGAGTCGAGAATCACGACGTCGGAGGAGGGAACGTTCGCCGCCACCCACGAGAGGTCGCGCATCTGGTCGAGCCCCACCACCGCATCGGGCCGGATGCGCGGCGTGAGCCTTCCCTGCCGCGCGGCGGGTTCTTCCGTCGAGAGGGAGCGGTTTTCGGCTCGCCATTTCTCGAGACCGCCATCAAGGAGCGCGGCGTGCCCGCCATGGCCGAGGTAGTCGAGCGTGAACCACGCGCGGGTGGCGCTCAGCAGCAGCGTGTCGCCGTACAGCACCACGCGGGAATCGTCGCTCACGCCGCAGCGCTCAAAAAGCCGCTTGAGGTCCACCACCGGCGGCAGCTCGTTGGCGACTCCTTCGCGGATCGTTACCAATTCGCTCCAGGGAACGAAAACCGCGCCGGGGATGTGCCCCGCGTCATAGTGGGCGCGATCTCGCGCGACGTGCAGCAGGACCATACTCCGGTCTTTCAGATGGCCCGCCAGCCAGTCGGTCGACACCAGCATCTCCGAACGCGGTCCGCCGGCGGCGCCCACCGCGAGGAATCCGGCAGCGCCCGCGATCGTCAGCAATTCCCTTGGGTCCATGGTTTCCCTATAATAACCTGAGCAACCATGACCAATCGACGACAGTTCCTGATGACGGCGACGGCCGGCTCGATCGCCACCCGGCAGGCCTCCGGCGCCGCCGCAGACCGGCCCCTCATCCGCCCCCCCGCGCTTCGCCCTGGCGACACGGTGGGACTGATCACGCCCGGCGCCTACGTTTCAGACCCCGACCGCCTGGCGCTGGCCGCCCGCACGGTCAAGTTCTTCGACCTGCGCATGAAGCTCGGCAGGAACGTCGGCAAGCGTCTAGGCTACCTCGGCGGAACCGACCAGGAACGCCTCGACGACCTTCACGAAATGTTTCGCGATCCCGAAGTGAAGGCGGTGTGGGCCATCCGCGGCGGTCACGGTTCGACGCACCTTCTGGACCGCATCGATTACGGCCTGGTGCGGAACAACCCGAAGATCTTTCTCGGGTACAGCGACATCACCGCCTTGCACCTGGGGATACAGAAGCACGCGGGGATGGTCACTTTCCATGGCCCCATCGTGCTGGCGGATTTCAGCGCGTACACTCAAGCCGCATTCCGCCGCGCGCTGTTCTCAAGCGCTCCGTTGGGCCCGGTGACGAATCCGCCGGAGACGAATTCGCTCCGGCCGGCGCATCCGTTGCGCACGGTGCGTCCCGGCAAAGCGCGCGGCCGGCTCTCCGGCGGCAACCTGAGTCTCATCTCGAGGACGTTGGGCACACCCTACGAGATCGAAACCAGCGGCCGAATCCTGTTGCTCGAGGACGTCGACGAGCAGCCATACGCCATCGATGGCATGCTCACGCAGTTGCGCCTGGCGGGTAAGCTGCGGACGGCAGCCGGGATCGTTTTCGGCGAGTGCCACGACTGCCGCCCGCGCGAATTCCAGCCGGCCTTCGAGTCCACGCTCTCCTTGGGCGAAATATTGGATGAAATCCTCGGAAAGCTCGGCATACCGGTGCTCTCGGGCCTCACCATTGGCCACACCGGCGACCAGCTCACGCTCCCGCTCGGCGCGGTGGCGACGCTCGATGCGGAGAAGGGCGAGCTGGTAATCGAAGAAGCTGGAACCGCACCCGCGTAGCGGCGGGGTCACCGAATCAGCCCGCGGCCCTCCCAGCCGTCCGCTGTTTCTCGGCGACGCCGAGTTGCTGCATCATTCCCAGCGCGTCCCAGTTGGAGTAAGCCTCCACGAACTTCCCGCCGGCGATGCGCACAGTCGTGGTCCCGGTGAGCACCACCTGTTTGCCGGTTGGAGGTATACCGCGCAACTCGCCTCGCTGAGTGCCGCGAACCGACCAGCGGATGACGCAGCGGTCTCCATCGATCAGCAGATCCTCGATGTTGAAGCGCGTGTCGGGGAACGCGGTCACGTAATAGTTGACCCGCTTCTTGACGGACTCCGGACCTCTCCCGAAGTCCGGACTGCTAGGGTCATGCTCGATGAAGTTGGCGCCGAAGAGCTCGTCGATCGCCGCGAAGTTGCGGTTGTTCCACACCTCTTCGATGTAACGCCGACACAAGTCCTTATTGCCTTCTGACATGGGATTGCCTCCTCTGACTGACTTTCTGATGGAGCGATGCACGCCCAGGCGCTCGCTCGCTGGGTTCGATTATATGCCGAACCGCGCCAGGTGGGCGTGTTAAATCTGTCTCCGCTGCGATTCTCAGCGGATGCGAATCTTCACGCAGCGTATAATGCCGAATAGCGGGAGGTTATCGAGAATGCGCAGGTTCGGCGTTTTGGCAAGATGCTTGCTGGTGCTGCTGGCGGCCTCGGTCGCCGCGCGCGAAGCGGCAGCCGACCAGCGCCTGAACCGCGCGGCGCGCCACGCGCTGCACAACGGCTGGATTTTTGTGCACCTGGAGGGGCCGCCCGCGATGCTGGGCTTTCAGCACGGATACCTGCTGGCGCCGGAAATCCAGGACGCCCAGCGCGTGATCTCCCTGGTGCTCGAGCACGACACCGGCAAGCCCTGGAAGTTTTTCCGCGACGCGGCCAGGGACGCCTTCTGGCCGCGCGTCGAGACCCAGTATCGCGAAGAACTGCAGGGCATCGCCGAAGGCTTGAGCGCGCGCGGCGTGCCGCTGGATGTGTGGGACGTCACCGCGCTGAACGCCTGGCTCGAGTTCTCCCCTTATTACTTCAAGTGGTGGGAGAAGGAGCACCAGGTTGCGCAACCGGCGAAGGTCACCGCGCGCGAGCATTGCAGCGCCTTCGTGGCCACCGGAAGCTACACCAAGGATGGCAGGGTCGTCATCGGCCACAATGCCTGGACCGGCTACATGGAGGGCGCACGCTGGAACATCGTCTTCGACATTCTGCCGCGGCAGGGACACCGCATCCTGATGGACGGCTATCCCGGCCTGATCCACAGCGCCGACGATTTCGGAATTAACGCCGCGGGAATCATGATTACCGAGACCACCATCTCGCAGTTCAACGGATTCGACCCGAAGGGCGTGCCCGAGTTCGTTCGCGCGCGCAAGGCGATGCAGTACGCCGGCTCCATCGACGACTTCGCGCGCATCATGAAGGAAGGCAACAACGGAGGCTATGCCAACAACTGGCTGGTGGCCGACCGCAAGACCAACGAGATCGCCAGCCTCGAGCTGGGCCTCAAGAACGTGACGCTCCTGCGCACGAAGGACGGTTACTTCGCGGGAGCGAATTTCCCGGTCGACGACAAGCTGACGCGGGAGGAGACCAGCTTCGACCGCAGCGACCGCTCCCTCAGTCCCAACGCCCGCCGCATCCGCTGGGACCAGTTGATGGAAGAGAACAAGGGCAAGATCGATGTCGCGGCGGCCGAGCGCTTCCTCTCGGATCACTACGACACCTTCGACCAGAAGCCCGAGCCGAACGAGCGGACACTGTGCGGGCACAACGAGCTCTCCCCGCGCGGGATGAAACCCTGGCAGCCCCCCTATGGGCCCGCCGGAGCCGTGCAAGCCAAAGTGGCCGACGCGACGCTCGCCGAGCGCATGGCATTCGTGGCCGCGATGGGCCACTCCTGCGGCATCAGCTTCAGAGCCGCCCCGCACCTCCGAGCGCACCCCGAATTCGCCTGGCAGAAGCACTACCTCCACGACCTGGTCGCGCACCCCTGGACCGAGTTCCGGGCGGGGAAGTGAGCCCGGCGCTCTACTGCGAATGAAAGGCTTCCATGGCAGCGGACGGCTTGGCCGAGATCGTCAATAAGCTGACGGCAGAGGAGCAGGCCGCCGTCCGGGAGTTCGTTGAATTCCTCAGGCATCGGACTGCACCGCAGCAGGGTCCGTTCCTCGAGGCCATCGGCGAGTTCATCGACGAGCATCCGGAGCTCCTGCGCCGCCTCGCTCAGTGACCTGCTATCCCACCGTCGAAGAGGTCCTCTCAGCCCACGTCCGTTTGATCGCTCGATTTGGCGGTTCAGCGGGCCTCCGTGACTTGGGGGCTCTGGAATCGGCGTTGGCACGCCCGCGGAGCGGCTACTACCAGGACCTGATTCAGGAGGCGGCCGCCTTGTGGGAAAGCCTCTCCCAGAATCATCCCTTCGTGGATGGGAACGAGCGCGTTGCCGTCACCGTCACGGCTGGCTTTCTGCGAGTGAACGGTTACCGGCTGGAGTTCGAGGACGATGCCGCCTACGCCTTCCTCCTCGGTTTGTACGAGAGCGGCCGGTTCCAATTCGCGGAACTGGAGAGGGACTTACAGAACTCTTGGAAACCGCTCCCTTGCGGTCGCGGCTCGGAAACGGAGCGCTGTTTCTCGACGGGTTACCGAGCTGCGCGCGTCAGCAAGCGGACCTTCTACGAATTCCGCAGGTCCCTCTGGAGAGTTGGCTGCGACTACATGCCAGCCGGTGACTGCGGCGCCTGGCCCTGGAACGCGCGAAGCGCCGCGGCTTCGTCGTCGAACGACTCGAACATGCCCTCCAGTTTGGTGATCTGGAGCAGGTCGCGAATCCTCTGAGGAACGCTGGCGAGCTTGAGCTCGCCCCACAGCGGTTTCGAGATTCCCGCGGTCAAAACGGCTCTCGGTCTGAGGAGGCTGGGGTCGGTGTGGCACTTCGGGCAAACGCGATCCTTGCCCTTCGAGAATCTGGTGTCGCATTTCGCGCAGATCACCTCGATCACGGCCGCTATGATCCCACCCAGTGCGGCGCTGTCTATGTAGGACACGTCTTTGAAGTTCAGGAGAATCCTGTTCCTTCCTTGGGCGACGCAGTCCCGGATCGTCTCCAGGAACAGCTCGGATTCACCCGCGCCCGCAATCCGTCGCGGAAGATCGATCACCGTCACATCACCGAGCTCACGCAGCTCGAATGCCATGTCCCCTATTGTCGCAACAATCGGTCCCCTTGGAGTTTCGGGAACAGGCGGCGTCAAGGTGCAAGCCTCCACCCCTCAGGGATTGTCGTTTGCGGGCGGTCCTCGGGGCGGAAGGCTTCCTCGGCCCGGCGCTGAACATAGGCTCGAATATCCCGAGGCCAGTGCAGAATCAGATCCTCAAACTTCGCGCGGTTAACGGCGTAGAGGGCGCGGGTAGCTTCCTCATAGCCGGGGAGGTTACCAGCCATCGCCGTCATGAACCGGCCGACCGCCTCCCTTGCCAGGCGCGCGCGCTGCTCGCCGGGCTCCCGTTTTCTCGCCTGATCCACCAGGCGGCGGAGCGCTGCCGAGGCCCCGTTCGGCTGTTGTTCGAGCCAAGCCCAGTGGCGGGGAAGCAGCGAGATCTCCCGTGAAACCACGCCCAGCTTCGGACGGCCCGGCCCGGATCGAGGCCGCGCCGGCAAAGCACGCGCCACGACCTGGTTCAGGGCGCCCCGCAGGTCGAAATCCACCTGTCGACCGCTTTGCTCCTCGAAGATCAGAAACAGAGTGCTCGCATTCTGATCAAACTCCGCCTTCACTATCGGGAGTATGGACTCGAGCGGCCCAGAGGCGATGAGTGTTTCGCCGACGAACGCGGCATAGATTGGTTGCTCTTCCATCAGCTCCATTTTACCCGGATAATATTTGTGTGTCAATATAGCCTGGGTAAAATTAATATGCTATGGAAAACAGAGTGTTGGCGCGGCGTGTGGTGGCCCTCCCCTCGGTTGCTGAGACCCGAAACTCTAATTCTTAATATATTAGTTGACAGCCGCCCCGATCTGCTGTACAAAGGAACTGAAGCAGTTATTAAAGAATTAAGAATTGCCGGGGGGACAGGATGCCACGAAAACCGTCGCTGACTTTGACCGAGGCCGAGCTGCCGCTGATGGAGGTGCTTTGGGAGAAGCGCGCGGCGACTGTCAACGAGGTGGCCGAGGGCCTTCCTAAGGAGAAGCCGGCAGCCTACAACACCGTACTCACACTGTTGCGAATTTTGGAACGAAAAGGCTACGTGCGGCATACCAAAGATGGGCGCGCTTTCGTCTACCAACCGGTGGTGGATCGGGGGCAGGCCAGCCGGAGCGCAGTCCGGCAGCTCCTGGGCCGCTTCTTCCACGATTCTCCGGAGTTGCTGGTGCTGAATCTTCTCAAGGATGAGGCGATCGACGAGCGCGAATTGGAACGCCTGAAGAAGATGACGGGAACGGAGTGAGGGGATGGCGAACTGGATAGCTGCGGCGGCGCTGGGACCATTGCTGAACGGACTCGTAATCGGAACGGGGCTTGCGGTGGCGGTGTGGCTTCTGCTGCGCCTGGCGCCGCGGGTCAACTCGACCACGCGCTACGCGATTTGGTCGGCAACGCTCGTCGCGGTGGTCTGGCTGCCGGCGCTGATGCTAGAGGCGCCGTCCGCGGCCGGGCAGGGAACTGCCGGCGCCGGCGGTGCGCTCATAACCGTGCCTGCTCCCGGTGAATGGGTTCTCTGGATTCTGGCCGCCTGGGCCATCGTTAGCTTCGCGCTGCTGACGCGGCTGGCTTGGGCCTACGCCTCGATGCGCAGGCTGAAACGCCGCGCCCAGCCGCTGGAACTCGATCCCTCGTTGTACGCCTCCGTGGGGCGCCGCGTCCGAGTCTGCGCAACTCCCGAGATCGGCGTTCCGATGGCCGCCGGACTGTTCAATCCAGTGATCCTGATTCCGGAGTCGCTACCCAGGCAGTTGTCCGCGGAGGAGTTCCGGCAGGTGCTGGTTCACGAGCTGGCGCATATCCGGCGCTGGGACGATTGGACGAACCTGGCCCAGAAAGTGGTGGAAGCGTTGTTCTTCTTTCACCCGGCGGTCCTTTGGATTGCGCGGCGGCTGGAACTGGAGCGCGAGATCGCTTGTGACGACTGGGTGGTTTCGATGACCGGCGCGGCGCGCCCGTATGCGGTGTGCCTGACCAAGCTGGTGGAACTCAGGACATTCTCGCGCGGCGCGCAGTTGGCGCCCGGCGCGGTGGCCCGGAAGAGGCAGGTATCGCACCGGATCGAGTCGCTGGTGAGCCGCAGTGCCGCTGCGGGTACACGGTTCTCGAAGCTGGGCCTGCTGGCGGCGTCGGGCGCGCTGGCGACGCTGGCGATCCTGGCGGCGCACGCCGCGCCGATTGCGGTGGCGCAACCGGTCATTGCCACGCTGCCCAGCGCAGCCAGACAGATTCCGGTGATCCAGGCCGCGTACGTCAAACCGGCTGTGAAGCGGCCCGCGGTGCGACGCGTGGCGAAAGCGCGCCAGGAAAATGCGCGCGGCATTGTGGTCCAGCAGTGGACCTACGTGGTCTATTTCAGAGAAGGAGCACAGGTCCAATGGGTGACCATTCTGTGGACCCATCCCGAGCCCGTACGAACGCCTGCGGGCCGGACCTGATAGAGGAGAGACACTATGGACATTCTGAAGAATCGCAAGACCGGGGTGGCCCTGGCATTGGCCGTGGGGCTGCTACTGGGGACCTTTCTCAATTCCGGCGTCAGAGCCGCGAGTGCCGCGGCCAGCCCGGCCCAGGACGCCGCGCAACTGACCGTTCCAGACCCGGTGCAGCTTTCCAACGCATTCTCGCGGCTTGCCAAGCAGCTCGAACCTTCGGTGGTCCAAGTGACCAGCACCATCGAAGAGAAGCAGGTTCGGTCCCGGGGCCGCGGCACTCCCAATCCCTTCGGCGAGGATGGGCCGGACATGTTCCGCCGCTTCTTCGGCGGGGATCCGTTCGGCGACGTCCCGCAGCAGCCGCGCCGCGCCGAGGGCACGGGCTCGGGCTTTGTCGTGGACCAGAACGGTTACATCCTGACCAACAACCACGTGGTGGACGGCGCCACGCGGGTGAAGGTCCAGTTGCATGATAACCAAACCGAATACACCGCCAAAGTGGTGGGCGCGGACCCGGAACTGGACCTGGCGGTGATCAAGATCGACGCCGGCCGGCCTCTGGTCCCGGTTCGCGTCGGCAACTCCGATGGCGTCCAGGTGGGCGACTGGGCCGTGGCGATCGGATCGCCGTTCGGCCTGGAGGCCACGGTGACCGCGGGGATCATCAGCGCCAAAGGCCGCGCCATCGGTGACCGCGACCACCAGCTCCAGCGCTTCCTGCAGACCGACGCCGCCATCAATCCCGGCAACAGCGGCGGGCCGCTGCTGAACATCAACGGGGAGGTGGTCGGCGTCAACACCATGATCGTGACCAACACCGGAGCTTATCAGGGCGTCGGCTTCGCGCTGCCCATCAACCTGGCGGTCAACTCGTACAACCAGATCATCAAGAGCGGCAAGGTGTCGCGGGGCGCCATCGGCATCCTGTTCGACCGCAACCAGAAGCCCGAGCTGCTGAAGGCCTATGGCGGCGCGACGGGGGTTTTTGTGACGCAGGTGAGCCCCAACAAGCCGGCCGATCGCGCCGGCATTCGCGAAGGCGACATCATCACGGCATTCAACGGGAAGCCGGTGAAGGATGGCGAGGAGCTGGTGGGCATGGTCTCACAGACTCCGGTCGGCGCGAAGGCGCCGGTGACCTTGCTGCGCGACGGCAAAACCCTGAATCTCACCATCGACATCGGCGACCGCGCCGAAATCGTCGCGGGCGACTCTCGCCGCCTCGGGCGGGGCTCGGGAGAAGGCGCATCGGAGGAAGGCACGCCCGTGAAGCTGGGCCTGTCGGTCCGCGGCCTGGGCGCCGGAGAGCGCGACTCGATGAACTTTCAGGAGAAGGGAGGCGTACTGGTGACCAGCGTCGAGGATGGCGCTTTTGCCGAGGACCTCGGCATCCGCGAGGGTGACGTCATTGTGGAGATGAATCGGCAACCGGTGGCTTCCGCCGCCGACCTGAAGCGCATCGCCGCCGAACTCAAGCCCGGTGATCCCGTGGCCCTGAAGGTCATGCGGAATACCGGGGGCGCCGGGGGACGCCGCTCGGGCGGCGGCGACTGGCAGCCCTTCTTCGCCGCGGGAACCCTACCGCGATAGTCCCGCTGGCCAGATAGGACCGCTCCCTTAGGGGACTGTGAAAGAATCGTGGGGCATGCTTCAGCTTGCCCGGCGATTCTCTCGCAGTCCCAGACGGTCGCAGCACCGCCAGGCTCACAGATTCGTCGTGCTGACGGTGCGTGCCGCGGAAACCGTTACCCCTCGTCCGGCCCCAGCCAGCCCTTGCTGCTCTCCAGGAACTCCGCGCCGGCCTGCTGGCGGCCGGCCTCGTCGATTCCAGTCCATACCAAGCGTGCCCGGACCAGGACCAGGTTGCCGAAGGGCGCCGGCAGGTGGATCAGGAAGTGGTGCTCGGCGCCCTGCACCAGGGGCGCGTCGGTAGAGAAGCACATGCCGCTGTACGACAGGTTCGAGAGGGCGCAGGGGCGCACCAGTACATCCAGCGGCCGGATCTCGACCGCGGCTGCCCGCGCATCCACCAAGCCAGCCAGGAAGCGGCAGTGACGCCGCTGGTCGGTGAAGGCCTTCGAGGAGTGCGAGGCGCACTTGATGGTGAGCGTCATGCCTTCCGTCTTGGTTGCGAGCACCGGAGGAAACCTCCTCTACCGATGAGGTTACCGGGAATACCGAGACCCGCAAAGGGGTGTATTTGGCTCCCCCGTTCCCACCCCGGGGGGATCGACCCAACCCTCCGGTAGTCCATTCCCGGCACGGGCGGCAAGAGCCCCGGCGCTATCTGTCAGGAGGCGTCCTGGAACGGCGTATCGTCGTCCAGGTATTGCTGGGCGTACATGGCGGTGCCCAGGCGGTCCTGGAGGCCCAGCTTGGAATGCAGCCCGCGGATGTGCCAGCGTACAGTCTCATGGCTGATGCACAGCTTCTCGGCGATGGCCCGATTCTTGTAGCCGCGCGCGATCAGCTTCAGGATGTCCTTCTCCCGCGGCGTGAGTTTGGGAGAGCGGTCGGCGAAGAGCAGTTGCTGAAGCACACGGGTAAGCAGCCGCCGCTGGAACCACATCTCGCCACGGGCCAGCGCGTGTGCGGCTTTCTTCAGGATGGAGGGCGGTGTGCCCTCGGCGACAAAGCCCATGCAGCCCATGCGCACCAGGTTTTGCACCACGCGTTCGTCCAGCGCCGGTCCGTACACTAACACCTGGACGGAGCGGCCAAAATCGACCATGCCGGCGAATTCAGCCGGATCGAACCGCTCCAGGAGGGCCTGATCGGCGATCGCCACGCAGGGCGCCATCCGCTGGCACTGCGGCAACCACTGCTCGGGGGATTCGTAGCCTTCCACCAGGATGAAACCGTCTCGCTGTGAGAAGCAACGCCGGAGGCCCTTCCAATTCCAAAGCCTGGAATTGGCAACCACCACCGGAGTCAGGACTTGGCGTCGAGCTGGATCGAGGCTGGGGGTACCCACGGCTTCCAGTAGTATAGTGCCGGATGTAGGGCGTTTGAACGACAATATTCGGGTATCAATAGGAGTAACTGGGGGGAGTACTAGGCCGCCTGGGACTATTGTATGGGATCCTCCGCAGACAGGCTTGGCCGCGGCGTTGCCGATGGGCGCCTCCCGCGCGTCTCGCATTCGGACGTGCGAGTCCGTTTCCTACATTTCGTCATAGGGAAGCGTTCCGGAAAACTGGATTTCCCGGGGTCCGTTAGCGTTGTAAATCCGCGAAAAACCGGGTATTCTTGGAACTAAGCCTTCTGGCGTCACGCTGGCACTGAACGTGCTGGCAAGAATCGTGGGAACGTGTACAGCTTGGGGTGTGCGGTAAGTAGAGGTTAGCCGATGAGTGGACTCAGGTTCCAGCTCCTGAACGCGCTGCTGCTGATCCTTACAGTGGCCGCGGTGGTTTCCGCCCTCATCAACTTCCAGCAGCAAAGCCGGTTTCGCCTCCCCGACGATGGAGTGCTCTGGTCGGAGCGCCCCGGCGGCGTCACCGCGCTGCACGTAGTCTCGGGCGGCCCGGCGGGCAACGTCGGGATCCGCACCGGAGACGTTGTCCTGAAGATCGCAGGGGTGCCGATTGCGAAGGCCACCGACG
>Ga0182017_10001846_pt1 | contig 16243 bp, 11 predicted proteins | sample 712E3DmetaG_FD_120492 | JGI IMG/M metagenome (GOLD analysis project Ga0182017, IMG submission 120492) | Permafrost microbial communities from Stordalen Mire, Sweden - 712E3D metaG | ecosystem: Environmental > Terrestrial > Soil > Wetlands > Permafrost | place: Sweden: Stordalen | collected... | reverse complement strand
TTCCTCATTGTTCCCCGTGATAATCCGTATAACATTCGCTATCGAACTCAACGTTTTGACAAGCGTGCTTCAGACTATTTGTTCTACTGCCATTAATATGAGGGTCTGCTACGACCCACCTGAAAAAAGCTGCAGGCTCGAACTCTCATACTGTTACTGGTTTTTAATGTATTGGACTAAATCGAGCCACGTGTTTTAATTATTGATTTATGATTTGTTTTAACCCGTTACAGTCTTGAATTTGCTCCAAAAAGAAAACCTTTCAATTAGGCTAATTATACAACTACGTTTCAATCCAACGCAACCTGCTGGAGACCCCAGTCAACCGGCTGATATCCTGGATACCGCATGAAAATCGATTAACAGGTCCAAAAAACCGGTATTATCATTCTGACAATTACTTAAGAAATCATTCAAGAAGGAGAGTAGTTTGATTATGGAAATGAAAGATCCCGGTCAGGATGGATTAGAGAATGCAACAAAAAATGCATAACGATGCGGTAGATATACCAAGTGCGGGCGAACTGAAACGGCAGCCGCACAAGGATACCAACTCATTATAAGTAATCAAACGCAATTCTGATTGACTAATGTCCCAACCGTTTCTTTAAATCCTGGTCTATCCAGAATCTGGCTGGAAAGAAGAAGAGGCGTTGAGGACTTCCCATATGACCGCAAGTCGCACCGAATTGACCGTTATATCCATTAACCCAGGGCTGACAGAGACTGAAGGTTTTCGGCGAAAGCAGAGATATCGCGTAATGCTGCCGCGCGACACGCTCGTTGGCGGCTTTTAGTACTTGTTTCACACCTTCTGTACTGGTAGCTGCCATGGCCTGGGGATAGAAGGCATCAAAAACAGGGTCGCTGACCATCAGTGAGTTAGATATCAAGTCTCCTGTCTGAAACCGGTGCAGCTGCATAAATGGTACATGTGTTCGTCCCAATGTTCCTGCTCCATAAGCCAGCTGGTCATGCTTTCGGCCGAGTCTGACAAAATCGTTCCAAGCAGCAGCATCTAATATTCGTATTTCCATATCGATACCGACATCGGCAAAGTAGGATTTTATTACTGGCAGGATATCCAGATCCCACATCGCATCAGCCACGATGTTGGTCTTGAAACCTTTGGGATAGCCGGCATCGGCTAAAAGCTGCTTAGCTGCCGTAGGGTTGTAGGCGTATTCGTCCTTCAAATCTTGCTGCCATTCCCCATAAGGGAGTCCCCACCCCTTCAGGTACATTGAAGTAAGTGATGAGGGGTATGGGTCGACGGTGCCGTGATAGAAGATTTTGGCAATGGAAGGCAGATCTATCGCCATTTGCAGGGCTTTTCTGACCCTGATGTCATTAAAAGGTGGTTTATCATTTCGGGGGTCTATCGTATTCGTCACGCCGGACGGAACCGGTATCTGCAATATCTCCGGGTTCGTTTTCGCCATTGATTGGGCCTGTTTCATTGAAACCTCATCGATAATATCGATCTTCCCATCGCGCATCGCTGCCAGGGCAGCATCGTCATCAGGTATCACCATTATCTTGAATTTATCTACATAGGGCAGCTTATTCTGCGGGTACCGCTCGTCAAACCCCCAGTAACTGGGATTCTTTATCATGATTGCCGAATTACCGGAAACAAAATCCTGCAAAATAAACGGGCCGGTGCCGATGGCATGATGCCAATCATTGAGATCTCCCCATTCCTCTACAGCCTCACGGGCTTCTATGCATGATGTCGGGCTGTAATGCGCTATCAGAGTCTCCGCAATAAACTCCGGATTAAATGTTCTCCACTTGAAAACAACAGTGTACTTATCTGCAGTTGTAACAGATATTAGTTCTCTGAACATGGTAACTTTGGCGTGAAACGGAGCAGGTTCCGTAAAGCCGCTGCCCAAACCGTATAAGCGGTGGAAGTGGTATGCTACGTCATCGGCGGTAAACTCGCGGCCGTTTACCGGCGGTATGTCCTGCCAGTGTATCCCTTTGTGCAGATGCAAAACGATCGTCCCAGGCTCCATTAATTCCCAATGCTCCGCCAGATGTCCTTTCATGAACTCGCTGGGGGTGACGATCTTGTAGTCGAAGTCTGCCGGATTAAGTGTCCAATCCTCCGCTGTCAGTTTTTCCATCCACGCCGTGTATATCTGAGGCAGTAACTCGGCGAAATATGGATCCCAGTTTACCATGTTCTTAGTGGTGCGGAAAGTCATTTCGCCGCCATACTGCGGTTTAGTAAGATTATCCCACCAGTTTTTCCCGGTTGTCACTTTCTTTACCATATTATCTCCTTCATTCGAAGCCACCAATTACGATGTTTTCCCTGGGCAGATCAGCACATCATCGCCTTGCCATTGATACTGTGTATTTAGTCCTTCGATAAAAGTTATCCTGTTCATGAAATCAGCTACTTCCTGTCCTCGCTGATCATGCTTGAGCACTTCAGGTTGTCGGTGCGCATTAACCAGACACGGAATATAACTAACCTGTGAGATTTTCTTATTTTCTATAACACATTTGGCTATGATCGCCCGGTTTTTAGTTGGGTCTGAACCCGGAATAGGCGCATCAAGATAAACACGCGTATTGATTTGCTCCTCGGTTTCCGGAGCCATCGCTGGCACAAAGCGGCCCAGACCATGAAAGATTGTTTTCCCCTTATACAACTCAATACCTTTGAGTCCATGCGCATGGTGCCCCAGGATCAGGTCAGCCCCCGCATCAATCGCGGCATATGAAACTTGCTGATCATACATAGCCAGTTTATCCGGCGAACCCATAATACCCTTGTGCAAAGCGACTACCAGAACGTCGCACAAACGCCGGAGTTTCTGGACATCATCAATCATCATTCCGAGGCTGCGAGGCTCCGCGAAGGTATAAATTTCCGGTTGGCCACCCGGATTTGGCATATTCATTTCATAGGCCGTAATAACACGCACCCAGGCACATCCGGGCTTGGCAGGAGTTGCCCATGACCCCATCGGGCCGATACAGTTGTAACTCAGAAAACCAATTCGCGTTCCGTTACGCTCAATTATGGCCGGCTTCCGGGCCTCATCAATGTTCATTCCGGCTCCGGCAGTAGCAATATTATATTTTCCAAACCCGGTAATTGTGTCCTCTATGCCAGGTGAACCGCTATCCCACACATGATTACCTGCAAGCGTAATCACATTGAAGCCGGCATCGGCCAAAGCACGCATATTGCTTGGCGGACAACCTGGATAGGGATGATACATCTCTACATAAGTACTGGCACCTCTGGATGTGAAAACTATCTCTCCCTGTCCGATTACAACATCGCCGGATCTTAATACAGGGGCCGCCAAAGACAGGAAAGATTTACCCTTCTGCTCACCCAGTACCAGTTCTCCCACCGCCAATATTGTTAAAGATTTCCTTGCCAATTTCAAGCCCTCCCTATGCTGTTTAACTGTAAAACCGGTGCCCGCATTCAAATCCTGACTTGTCGATTAGAGCGGCCTAGTGGCCCATTTCTTTCTTCAACTTCCGGTCTATCCAGAACCGGCCTAGGTAGAAGCTCAACATCAGCGGTCCCCCTACTACTCCCCACGTCGAACCGAACTGAGCATTGAAACCCTTGACCCACGGCTGACATAAAGAATATGTCATCGGCTGCAGAAGGGATATTGAAAAATGTTGCCGCGCGACATACTCATTTGCTTGTCTTAAGATTTGTAATACCTCATCTTCACTACCGGCACTCAAGGCCTTTTTATAAAAGCCAGTGCAAATCGGATCGTCAATCATGCCGTAGTTATTATAAGATCCAACTTGCAGCCGACTAAGCTGATCGATCGGGGGAGCGGTATGACCCAACAGTCCGGTTGGAGCGTGAACCATCTGATCATATTTATGACCGATCCTCACAAAAGAACCCCACTCACTGGTTTTTATGATCCGTATTTCCAGGTCGATATTCACCTTGACGAGGTAAGATTTGACGATCTGTAATAATTCAATATCCGCGCTCGGATCGACCACGATATTCGTCTTAAATCCATTTGGATATCCGGCTTCGGCTAACATAGCCCTGGCCGTAGTCGGGTTATAGGCATATTCGTCCTTTAAATCTTGCGGCCATTCTTGATACGGAAAACCCAACCCCTTCATGTACCTCGATGTCAATGTGTCAGGGTACGGCTCGACATCTCCCTGGTAGTATGTTTTCGATATTTCCGGCAGGTCTATCGCTATTTGTGTTGCCTTTCTGACCCTGATGTCATTAAAAGGGGCTCTATCAATTCGCGGGTCCATCGAAAAAGTGGGCGGAAGCGGCGTGAATATCGAAATTATTTCCGGATTCGTTTTCCGCATCGCCTGCACCTGTCTATAGGATAGCCCGTCGATTATATCTATTTTACCGGCTCGCATGGCCTCCAGGGCCGCAGATTCGTCAGTTATAATCAGATATTTGACGGTATCTAAATAAGGCAGTTTATTCCGCGGATAGCGTTCGTCATGATCCCAGTAATTTTGATTTTTTACCAGGGTTGCTGAAACGCCGGAAGTAAAATCCTGCAAAATAAAAGAGCCTGTTCCTATTGCATGGCGCCAGTCACTGACATCTCCCCACTTCTTCACCGCATCCGGATTCTCAAGCCAGAGCGCCAGGTCCGGACCAAGCATGGTTTCGATTATGAATTCGGTGTTAGGTGACCTCCAGTTAAAGACGACCGTATATTTGTCAGCAGCGTTTACTGATTTCAAATCTTTAAACGCCGTGGAGCAAAGCGGACCTGGTTTGGTAAAATCTCCGCCCAGGCCGCATAACCGGTTAAAATGAAACACGACATCATCAGCAGTAAACTCCCGTCCGTTTGCCGGATCTATATCTTGCCAATGAACACCTTTCCGCAAATGAAAAACAATGGTCCCCGGAGCGGTAAACTCCCAGCTTTCGGCCAGTTGCCCTTTTAGATATTGGGCAGGGCGGCAGCACGATTTATAATCAAAAACCGAGGGATTTACCGTCCAGTCGTCTGCCTGAAATTTTTCCATCCACGCTGAATTTAAATTTGCCGTCTTATCGCCGAAATATGGATCAAAGTTCATAATGTTCCAATTCGCGCGAATGACTAATTCACCGCCGTACTGCGGCTTGCCAAGTTTATCCCACCATGCAGCTTTCTTGTCCATGATACCTTCTTTTGAGTTAATTAAAGAATTCCCGACCGGATTGAGTCAGTCGTCAGTTTATGATAAAAATAATGAGCTACTGTTTATACATGGAGAGACAAAGTGAGCCTTGATCAAGGCTCACTTTGTCTCTTTCTAAAATACCTTAATTATTGGATTCTAATATCCAAAGGACTTTTTCACGCTCGAATCTATCCAGAAGCGAGCGCCGTAGAAACCCTCGAGGAACGGTACCAGAGTCCCCGGGATTGACCGGTTTTGGCCATTGTAACCCTTGAGCCAGGGTGCACTAATACCTAAGGTGTTGGGTTGCAGCAAGGCGATGTAATAATGCTGCTGCAAGGAATACAGATTTGCTGCGGTCAATACTTTCTTCACATCGGGAATACTGGTGGCCGCCAGAGCAGCAGGGTAGAATGCATCAAACTTGGGGTCACTGACCATCATCCAGTTGGACATATAGCCCGTCATGTACGCCTGAACCTCTCTCAGTGGCTCAACGGTTTTACCTGCCTGTGACGACGTTGATGTCATCGCCAACGCGTCCTGTTTATGACCTGCTTTAACATAAGAAGCCCATGAGGCTGGATCCATCACCTTTATATCCATATTGACACCAATAGCAGTAAAATAGGATTTGACGATCTGCAGGAAATCCGTATCAACGGCGGAATCAACCACGATATCAGTATTAAACCCGGTGGGAAAACCGGCCGCGGCCAGCAGCGCTTTAGCTGCCGTCGGATTATAAGCATATTGATCTTTCAGATCTTGCGGCCACTGATCGTACGGTAATCCCCACCCAGTCTCGGCATAAGAAGTCAATGTAATCGGATAAGGCAATACCGTACCGTTGTAGTAAGTTTTAGCGATGGTTGGTATGTCTATTGCCTGCTGGAGCGCCTGCCTGACCCTGATGTCAGTATAAGGTTTTAAATCGTCTCTCGGGTCGATTGTCATACCATACGTATTAATCTGTGGTATCTGTAACATTTCAGGGTTCGTTTTTGCCATTGACTGCGCCTGGGAAATCGAAATTCCGTCAACAAAGTCGATCTTGCCGGTGCGCATCGCTGCCAGGGCTGTCGCGTTGTCAGGTATAATGAGCACTTTTAAAGTATCCACGTAAGGAATGTGGTTCTGCGGGTAACGCTCGTCATAGCCCCAGTAATTCGGATTTTTGACCATTGTACAGGAACTACCGGTAACAAAATCCTGTACGATAAACGGTCCGGTACCGATCGCATGATGCCAATCGGTAGTATCTCCGTACGTCGTCACTACCTCAGGACACTCGATATTATTCATTCCGCCAAACCCTGTTACCGTCTCCATAATAAATTCGGGATTGGTGTTCTTCCATTTCATCGTAACGGTGTATTTATCAGTGGCGGTTATCGATGCCAGTTGCTTCCAAGAAGCATCTGTGATCATGTATGGATCGCCTTTGGTAAACCCGCCGCCCATGGCGAACATCCGGTTATAATGAAACACTACATCATCAGCGGTAAATTCGCGGCCGTTTACCGGCGGCAAGCTCTGCCAGTGGATTCCCTGGCGCAGATGGAAAACAAGCGTGCTTGTATCCGTTAACTCCCAGCTTTTCGCAAGTTGGCCCACCAGATAATCGCTGGGACGCCATGCAATCTGGTAAGAGAATACGGACGGGTTTAATGTCCAGTCATCAACCGTTAATCTTTCCAAAAAATTACCTGTTAAGTCAAAAGTACTTGTTGGGCCGTCAGGATCCCAGTTGGTAAGGTCCTGGTTGATCCGCAGGGTCATAATCCCACCGTACTGCGGTTTACCAAGACTGTCCCACCAATTACCTGTACCCGCGGTTGTTGTTGGTTTTGTTGAAGTCGGTGCGGTACTAGCGGTCGTAACTGGCGGTGAGGTTGTCTTCGTAGTGGTAGTCGTAGTCGTTATGGGAGCTGTTGCAGTTGAGGTAGATGTTGTGGACGTGCTGCAGGATGCCAGGACAAGTGAGATAACTATGAGACAAGTTAGCGCTATCCAGATTAATCCTCTTTTCATTTCGTCCTCCCTTTGTTTAAATATGGAAAACTTCCGGATGATAGACTATGATCTCATTTTTAGAGTGCACTTTTAGCGTGTAAATCCCTATTGTTAATGATGGCGGAGCTTAACCCAGATTACCCCCTGGGCTCCAATAAAATGCCGAATTCATCTGGTATTCATACTCATATTCCTATTGAATGTTTATAAATTAAGTGGAGTATATCACCCGTTTTAAGTAATGTCAAACCTGCTTACATATGGATAAAACCTAAGCTAAGACCGAGGAGCTTAGGTAATTTACAAAACATTTACAATAATTCAAGAAATCCGTGTTTATGGAGGAGACCGGAGAAAGAGGCAATCTGCTCTATCGAATAAATTGTCCAAGTAACACGCCAATCGTAAGAAGAATCCCGAAGAATAGGTGTAAACGCGATGCACTCGGTATACCGCCGGCCAGTTCCGAACGATTACGTCCCTTCCTTAAAATGCGCAGCGTGATTACGGATTGAGGTATAGCCAACAAGATAATCAATGAAGTCAATTCTAATCTCCCGACCGAGACTAAAATAATCACGGTAAGAAATGCGGCCAACACTATGAAGAGGTATTCCCACCACGCTACATCACGACCAAAAACTGTGACGATAGTTTGTTTGCCGCCTGCTTTGTCTTCTTCCATATCCCGGATATCATTAGCCGCCAGAATGGCTGTAACAGTGAATCCCACCGGCAGTGAAAATAAGAAAATATCAGATGTAAAATATTGGGTTTGGACATAAAAAGATCCGACTACCATTACTATCCCCATAAAAATAAAAACGAGAGGTTGCCCTAACCCAATTTTACCCAATGGTCTGGTACCGGCTGAGTAAAAATAAGCCGCTGCGGCACCTGCCAGGCACATAAACAGAACAGGAAGTCCGGAAACATAGACCAAATATATACCAATAGCCGCGGCAATGCTAAAACAGACTAAAGCTCCCCGTTTTATTTCGCTGCTGGTCAGAAGGCCGAGCGCGATAACTTTATAAGGAGCCAATATTTTTTGTTCACCCTCCGGACGGACATGGTCCGAATATTCGTCTACCAGATTGGTAGTCACCTGAACAAACAAGCAGGCTATCAGTACCAATAAAAACCGGAAGAGATGAAACAGTCCTTCACGAAAGGCAAATGCCGAACCTACCAAAACCGGGACCACTGCGGCGCTGAAAGAAAAAGGTCGGATTGCCCAAAACCAAGCTTTAATTTTTATCAATTAAAATCCTTGTTGTTAGCACCAAAGCATAATCGTGACATTGTTATTTTACCTTTCTTTCGGTTCAAAATGAAAGGTTTTAGAATCGACAAGTGAAAAGTCCCGGAAATTCAACTTTGCTCCGAAGTCGGCTTACTTACATCCTCAATGCCTGGCTCATGGTGGTGAAAAAAGGAAACCCGACGGTGGCTTAATCTCCTATCCACCGGACGCCCTCCAGTCAGGATGTGAAATAGCTGTGCGGCCGGAACCGTGCTTACTTTTCGGACCTCTTTCAGTCTGGGTAAGAAGATAAGAGAGGTTGCTCCCCGCAAAATTCCCGAAATCAGGAAGATGCTCAACACCTGATATCCCATTAAAGCCGGCATGTGGGTAATCAGATAACCCCCCAAGAGCGCTCCGGCTCCGGCGGCAAGTCCGTTGCCGCAATTGAAATAAGCAAGATACTTGGTCCTATCCTCAGCGCCGGTAGCGTCATAAAGATAGTTAACTGAGCATAAATTAAAACCAGCCCAAGCCAAACCTGAGAAAACCTGGACAATGACGAGATAAACAAGGTTAGTAGATACCAGCCAGAACAAAGGAATCAAAGGAACCATCGCGCCGGTTACAAACATCACCTTCAGGTTACCGATACGGTCAGCAGCCCGTCCCCAACGGGTCATGGTAAATAGAGTAGCAACCGATGAAGCTGTTCCCAGAGCCGCAAATACGAAGTAGCTCATTTTTAAATCCTGTAGTTGGTATACCGCGAAATACGGGCTGGCAATATTCACAGCGAAATTCATACTGAACAGGAATAACATATATTTGCCCAGATTGGTTGATGTAAGACCCCGTGCAAAATCGCCGCGTTTGGATTGTGCTTGAGGCTTATCCTTTAGCGGAAACTCGAAAAGTTTGGTGAGTAAACCACACGAGATAATTCTGGCGAGAAACGCAGCTCCAAACAGGATGGCGAAGCCCCATAGGGCTTTATGAGCCAGAAAAGTAAGTAAAACCCCTCCAGCCAGGAAAGCGACTGTATTAGCTAGAGTAGACAGACTTCCTCTCACACTAAAATACTTACCACGCAGGTTATCAGGGACAACCTCTGCCATAATACTGCCCCAGGCTGGAGAAGTTAAGGCCGCCGAAATTGAGTAAATGGAAGTAAATAGAATTAACCACCAGCCGTTACTGGCACTGGGGAAATAAGCGAGACCGAGAATTGGCAGGAACATTAGTCCTTGAAGTAGAGCGCAAATTAGCACTAGAGTCTTGCGGCTTTTCAGGCGGCGAACAAGTTGAACATCCCAGAGTTGCGCGATTGACGCCAGGAAGCCTGGCACGGAACAAAGAATACCTATCTGGAAATTACTGGTTTGCAGCGCAACGGCAAAGGCCACGATGAAATTATCGCCAAAGCCCAGCATTGTTCCATAGGCCATACCCTCAGCCGTAGAAAATCTCAGGGCATTTTCAACTTTCCGGACTATTGACTTATCTATATGCATTCGAGCGAATAATTCTCATTCTACTTGTGAGTAGGGCACACTTTCCAGCTTCTTGATAGCTAACTATAATGGCAATTATAGCATGACAGCTAAAGCAGGGTCTGAAAGTCAAACAATAAACGAGCCATTAATAGCATATCGGTGTTTCTGCTGGAGACCGAGTAGAGTTGAAGTACGTCAGAAATACGAAATAACACAAAAATCGTGCAGGGTAATTTTGTAATTAAATCTTCTCCCCAATTTAAATGATACTATGATCCCAATTTTAGAATCTGCTATCAATAAGGATATATATACATGTCCTTCACATAATAGCTCAAATGCTAAGCCTACCAATAACTTCCAAATTCTTATCGGCGATGTTAATAAATTCGAGGTAATGTGAGGCTACACTAGACTAAATTGACCATTCCGTGTTGAAGTTTGGGATTATATGGTCGTAATCAGGGATTATTTAAGCTACCCCATCGATAGCCATGGCAGCAACTCTTTTTATCGTGTTACTACGATTCATCACTCAATTTCACTGATAGGTTAAAAGAAAATAAATATTTCCCCATTGACATAGGCCAAAAGCAATCTAGAATAAAAATAGAAGTCATATACTTATTGAAAATGGTTTATCGAACAGAAGTTGTTAATGGTACTTCCGGTGATATTATATATTCACCGTGTTTTATATAAAATATAAACAACTAAAAATGTGAGGAGAAAAAGATGGAAGCTTATTGCGTTAAATGTCGTTCTAAAAAAGAAATGAAGAATGCCAAAGCGATGACCATGAAAAATGGCAAACCCGCAACCAAGGGAGTATGCCCAACTTGCGGGACAAGCATGTTCCGTATCGGCGCAGCTAAAAAATAGAACATATCCGATAATGACGGTAATGACGGCATGCGTTAGTTATTGATGATTTAAGTAATTTTTAAGACGACTTCTGGTGTTTAAACGCAAAGTTGGCTCTTAATTAATTATATCTATGTGACAACAATTTGACTACTATTTATCACCTCGAATAATAACTGGTAGATGGTAGTCATTTTGTTCCACGACATACATCAATCAACTCACTTAGAAGCAAATCCAGGCACTAAGCCCTGTTTATAATGATGAGAATAATTATTATACCGGTTATAGAACTGAAACCTGCAAATCAGTCTGTACCCAATCTAGCTCCTTTTTCTTGTGTCCGGCACATTCTGCGATAGATACCCGGTTGAGCGATCAATGTATCATGATTCCCCTGTTGAACAATTTTACCGTCTTCAATTACCAGAATGACATCTGCTTTTCTAACTGTAGAAAGTCGATGGGCAATGACGAAAATAGTTTTTGTTCCCGATAGCTCAAGGATTGCCTCTTGTATCGCTGCCTCTGTTTCGACATCTACCGACGCCGTAGCTTCATCCAGAATTAATATTGGCGCACTGCAGAGTACCGCCCTGGCAATAGCCACGCGCTGTTTTTGTCCCCCCGAAAGCCTCATCCCCCGCTCGCCCACCCTGGTATCATATTCATCCGGCATTTCCATAATATCATCATGTATGCGCGCCGCAGCGGCAGCCTGTTCGATTTCCTCCAGGGGAGCAGCCGGCTTTGCAAAAGCAATGTTCTCGGCAATTGTGCCATTAAACAAAAAGGTATCTTGAAAAACCATGGCGATATTCCTGTGCAGTGATTCCTGGGTAATCGTGCGTAAGTCTCTGCCGTCCAGCAAAATCCGTCCGGCGGTTGGGTCGTAGAACCTGGAAATAAGCTGCGTCAGCGTTGTTTTTCCGACACCGGTCGCGCCCACGAACGCAATCATTTGTCCCGGTTCTACCTTAAAAGAAATATCATCCAACACCGGAACATTATCCGAGTAGCTAAAAGAAACGTGCTCAAATTCGAGCCGGCCGTTTACCTTCTCAATGGCCACTGCATTTTCCGCATCCACAACCGGCTGAGGTGTATCGAGTATTTCAATTACGCGCTCCGCTCCGGCAAATGCCTGCTGGGCATTTTCAATAAGCTGCGCAACATTAGTGATCGGAGCATAGAACAGAGACAAATATAAGAGAAAGGCGACAATATCTGAAACGTTGATGCTGCCGTGGAAAGCATAATATCCACCGAAGCCAACCACGATGACAGTTCCCAGCGCGGTTAAAAATTCTACACTGGGATGGAAGATACCTGATATTTTCAGCGCGTAAAGCAGGTTTTTAGTAACATTAGTGGCTTTTTCGGTGACTTGTTCAGTAGCTCGTTCCTGTTGACCAAAGGCCTGGGTCTCGTGCATGCCGGAAAAATTATCAAGCAACTGAGCGGACAGCAACCCCCTCGCTTTCTGTGTTTTCTGGAAATTCGGCCTGACTTTTTTGATGAAGATCCAGGCCGACAACAAAATAAACGGGATTGGAATTGAAGTAAACAGTGCGAGTTTCCAGTTTATAATAAACAGAATAACAGTCACGCCTATTACAGTCAGCGCGTTCGATATTGATTCGGGAATGATATGGGCATAAAGCTGCTCAAAGGTTTCCGTATCGGTGATCACGCGGCTCATCAAATCGCCGGTTTGTTTATTGTAATAGTATCCGATGGAGAAGGATTGTAATTTGTTATACACTTTTATCCGCAATTCCTGTACCAGTACCCAGGCAGCCTTGTGAGCCAGATAATTGGCCAAAAAACGGAACAGAATACGTGAAGCATATAAAGCAAGCAGTACTGCGGTAATGATGAATATTTGCCTGAGTCCATCGCTCGTCACCCCGGCCGATACGATCGACACGATATTTGAAAGTAAGCGCGGCGCGATCAAGTTAACTGCTGTCAACGCAATTGTGCTAATAATTGATATCATGAGTAGTGCACGATATTTTTTGGCTTCTTTCGCCAATCTCCAGAGTATTTTCATTTTTTAATTATCCTTTTATTCAAAGACACCCCAAAAGGAAATTATTCTCTCAGTCACAAACCTGCAATAATAATAAAACTGATAAGCCTCTATGGTTATAATCTTTGCTCGATCACACATTAATTTACTATCAACAACGTTGAGTATTTTTTCTCTTGGATAACGTTGAACATATGAGTGTGCTTAAGTTTAAAAGCGGTTCTCTGATAACCAATGACCGTAAAACCATGATTGGTTTACATCTGGCAGACAGAAAGAATATCCGCATTAACTGATTACAAAACTGCAAAATACTAATTAACTAACCGGATTATTACCGTCAGTCACTATTTTATTTTAACTCTTGAATGCACCGATTCAAGTAACCTCTGCATTCCGCCGCAATCCCCATCTGCTTTGATAACGGATATGTAAAAGCTCCGATCAGTAAAACATCGATCGCCTTATCATAGCCAACCTTTTTCAGTGCTTTAAGAATTTTGGGGAAGGGTAAGTCCCCCCGTCCAAGTATTTGTTCCTGGGGAGTAGCTTCATATTGATTCTTCGGAAGGTCACGGAAATGGGTGTGCACTAATTTTTCACCTATCTTTGAAATATATGTAATGGGATCATCTCCGGCTTTGGTTAACTCTCTCGGATCAAGAATCATTCCCAGACCGGGTGAATCTATCGCGGATAATAACGATAAAGCAGTGGCGGTGTTATAAATTGAACCTCCGGTGTGAGGGTTGAGAGCTAAAGTTACTCCTTTGGCTTCCGCTCCCGCGGTTAAGGTCTGAAGATATTTAATTTCCTTTTTCATCGCTTCTTTGTCATCGGACTTGCCTCCGGAGCGAATGGCAACGATCGGAATATCCAGTTTTTGTGCAATTTCGAACATAGTCATCATCGAAAGGACTTTGTCTTCACCCGGCAGGACGCCGACATCAGGGTGAATTGCAGACAACTCTACACCATGTTTCTTTGCTGTTGTCTTAACTTCATCCAGGTAAAATTTATTTGTATTCAATTCGACATGACGGGCCCAATTTGCCAGACAGGCCAGTTCAACCCCGTCATAACCTGCCCATGCGATGTGCTGAAGCGCACCATACAGGTCTAACTGGTTAAAAATAGCTGAATCCATGACCAATTTCATATTTACAACCTCTCATGATTTTGTACGTATATTATGACACTTCCTGTACGGTTGTCAAAGCCTTTCGATGTTAAACAATTATGTCAGCAATTAACGTTTAAAGGAAAATGTCAGTTTAAATCGAATTCGATGGTGGAAAACTCGTAAATTGCCAATGGGAAATAGGTAATCATGAACAAATGCTTTACACCGATGGCAAATGTGAATTGCTTATTGGGCCTGCGAAAGATGTCAGAATTGGCAAAACATATCAAGCTGAAGTTGATGAAAAACTTCTGGGATGTTGTTACCGTCATATAATTGCTTGGCTAAATGAATAATAATCAGCTGTTTTTAATTACAATTGGTTTGGTTCCAACCAACCATTGGTACTAAATAGAGAGAGTTAAATATTTTCTTGATTAGTCATTACTCTTTCAGAAACAGGAGCAGCATTCTTGGAGGATGGAATGCTGCTCCTTAACTGAAGTTCGAATTTAAACAGGCAAAGTAGAATTGTTGCTTTACTTACCTGAATAGGCGTGATTTTCTTTTGTTTCTTCAATTCTTTGTAGATATTCTGCTTTACGAAGGGCAGGTTTCCTTACTAGCCCAAAGATAGCCAGGCCGAGTGAAAGAACTGCGATAACGGAAGCAATAATAGCGATTCTATTTGCTTCACCAGTCTTTATTTTTTGATCGGTGATGCTTTGGTTCGAAGTATTCAATGCATCTGCTAAAGCTTTGTAATTTGTCTGAGTGTCACCGGACAAGGTATTTAAAGATACTTCTACTTGTTCGATGTTCTTGGTTAAACTTTGTATTCCTTGCAGGTTAGTAGTCTGATTGTTATTTACCTCATCACTTAGAGTTAACAGATCTTTACCCGCCGCGTCTAACTGATCTTTCAGGTTTTGTACATCATTCGCGGTACTGTACGCGTCTAAAGCCTGGGTATTTTTTATATTGGAAAGGTCAGTGATCAGTTTTGTAATAGCATCGCCGTAGAGATTAATGGTCTGGTTCTGTCCCTGGATGCTGGCATCTTCGGTAGCTTTTACCTGGTTGATTAATGCGGTAAGAGCGGTCTTGGCATTTTGTAAATCACCTGCGGTTCCGGCGATATTGTTGTACAGAGAATTACCCATATTTTGCACATCAGGAAGGGTAGCCAGAGTACTGCCATTTACGCTGGCATTCACAGTGGAACCCGTTAGATTGATATTGCTGTTCACTGTTCCCCCTCCGGAAACCGTTAAGTCTATAGTCACCGGAGTGTCAGTTGGATCAGCTGCCAAAGCTACCCCAGGAATTAACAATAGTAATAGAGTTACTGTTACAATGGCAAATATTTTTTTCATGTTCTTTTCCTTTTTCTGTGGATGGCTGAGGGTATCAAATGTACCCCCAGCCTTTTATCCACAGATTAATTTACCTTATTTCTGCCCGTTGTTAAGATAGCCTTTGATTGCAACATTGCCCAAACCAGCAGACATGCCGGCATTGATAGAGTTAGAGCCTACATAGGCCAAAATACCAGTCGCTACAGACATCCCAGAAGCCGTTTGATTGAACGTAAAGGAATTGACGGCATCATTCTTGGTAGTGGTCGCATCATTAATTGAGGTTGCGCCAAAGGAGGCGCTAACACCAGTCTGTACGCCACCGTTCATTGAAGCGACAGCATAGTTGGTGAATCCCTTTCCAACGGTCGTCGCACTAATAGTGCTTGAAGTTTGATCGCCCCGGCCAGAAAGGTAGGTTGCAGTAAATGTACCGGCTGCCAGGCTACCAACCGATTGGAATGAGGCTATCTGATCGTCGCCTAGTTTTACTGTGTTACCAACATTGACGTTGGTACCGGACCAGGTCATTGCCACATTTGTCGGGCCAGCCGCAAAAATTGCGATTGGAAACGCACATACACATACAATTGCTAAAACTAAACCGATTAATAATCCTTTTTTCATTTCATACTCCTTATTATTTTCTTTGTTATTGTTTTCTTAGGTTGTTATTTGCTATTTATCGTTTAAATACCCCTCTCCGTGTTACCGAAGAATCGACCGGGGTTGAGCTTTTCTCGTTATAATCCAATTAATTCGCGATCATGTTTGTCCATTAAAACCCATTTCCTTAAACCGTGATAAAATAAAAACAGGTGCTGGGCATACAACCTCTGCTCCAAGAGGCCCTTTTCTCAGCTTGCAGGCGGATGAGGGTCTCTTTTATTTTTTATTACCAGATATTTTATTCAGGTTTAAATTGTATCTCTAACTTTT
>Ga0182017_10001845_pt1 | contig 16243 bp, 15 predicted proteins | sample 712E3DmetaG_FD_120492 | JGI IMG/M metagenome (GOLD analysis project Ga0182017, IMG submission 120492) | Permafrost microbial communities from Stordalen Mire, Sweden - 712E3D metaG | ecosystem: Environmental > Terrestrial > Soil > Wetlands > Permafrost | place: Sweden: Stordalen | collected... | reverse complement strand
GACATGAACTGTGACGGTCGAGTGACGTTCGCGGACATCGATTTGTTCGTGGAAGCGCTGGCCGGCGAGAGTGCCTGGACCCACGCGCCGTGTGCGTGGCTCAACGCCGATTGCAGCGGCGACGCGCACGTCACCTTCGCCGACATCGATCCGTTCGTCGCCCGCATCGGCTCGACGTGCCCGTAGACGCGGTCCGGCGGCGCGTGCGCGCCGGCGCCTAACCGAAGTACGCCACGGCGCGCCGCAAGAGTGCCAGGCCGTCGCCCTCCGGCCGCAGCGGCAACGACGTCCAGCAGGGATGCTGTGTCCAGTCGACGAAGCGTTCGGGATGAGGCATCAGGCCCAGCACGCGGCCTGTCTCATCGCACAGACCTGCGATGTCGCCGACGCTCCGGTTCGGATTGTGCGGCTCACCGTGCAGGTCTGGCTGGCCAGCGGCCGGCGCCGCGTAGACCAGCGCCCGATGACCGGCGCGAACTGCGGCTTGGTACTCCGCCTCCGCCGCGAAAAGGACGCGGCCCTCGCCATGTGCAATCGGCAGCTCGTACGTGCGGCCCGATTCGAGGAATACGCAGCGCTCCGATTCGGCCCGCACGTAGATCCAACGGTCCTGAAACCCGGGCGGCTCGTTCGGTGCGATCGTGCAGGTTCGCGGGCCGACCGTGCGGCGGCGCGCCGGCAGCAGCCCGGCTTGAACCAGCACCTGGAACCCGTTGCAGATGCCCAGCACTAGCCGGCCGGCGTCAACGAAGGCGCAAACGTGCTCGATGAGGTGCCGCTGCATCTGGGCCGCCAGAATGCGCCCGGCCGCAATGTCGTCCCCGTAGCTGAACCCGCCGGGGATCGTCAGAACCTGGAATTCGTCGAGCAGGCGTGGTTGCTCAATGAGCCGGCGGACGTGGATGCGCGCGACGCGTGCCCCGGCGTGCTCCCAGGCATGCTGCGTTTCAAGGACACAGTTCGTGCCCGCGGCCCGCAAGATGAGTACGCGCACTTCGGCCACCACGCACCGCCCTGCCTTTCCGGCGGCAGTTATCCGCCGCTTGATTCACGCGGCCGTTATCACGAGAATTTAGCGTATCGCGGGCAGGTTGTCTGCGTGGAGTGAAGAATGAAGGGGCTCGTCTTCGCGATCCTGATGCTGGGCGGGGCGCTGGCGCTGGGCCAGCCGGCCGAACCGCCGCGTGAGCCCACGGCGCTGGAGCAAGCGACACAGCAGCTCCTGCGGCTCCTGCGGGACAAGGACAGCTCGCAGGTCGCGCACACGATGATCCTCGACCTTCCGCGCGTCTACGCGCGCAACGGGTGGACCAGCGAGCCGGACCAGTTTTCGCTGGACCTGATTCGCGAGGCGGATGCGCTGCCGCCGTGGCAGGTCGAGCAGCAGTTCAACGTGCTCACCGGGCGGCTGGCGGACCGCTACCTGCTGGACGAACGGCAGCAGCGCGTGCTGCACGATCTGCTGGAACGCGAGGCCAACACGTTCATCGGCCAGCACGTCGGCCAGGTCATCCCGGTCGTCGTGGAAGCGCTCCAGACGAGGTTGGCCGGCGAGCCCTACACCCCCGAGCAAGTCGCACGCTGGACGGAGGCCACGATGCCGGTAGTGGCCGACGCGCGGCGACGGTTGCAGGCGGCCAGCGCGGAGTTCATGGGCTTGCTCGACCCGCAGCAACGCGAGCTCGTCCAGACCGACCTGGACGCCGCCAACCGCCGCATCGACCGCGTGCAGGAGTTGCGTGAAACCTGGCGCCGCGGCGAATGGGATCCCGCCGACTGGGGGCTCGAAGAGGATCCTATCCAGCGCGGAGCGGTGCCAACCGGCCGCGCGCCGCAGGAGCCGCCGGGGCAATCGGGGGCGCGAAACGACGCCCCCGCACCGGGGAGCGGTACCGTCGCCGGCGCCGAGGGACGCCGATGGCCACGTTCGACCGCAAGCCCGACGGACGACGGCGATCCGTGGGCACGCTACGTCCGCGACTTCATCCGGCGGTACGGGCTGGACGAGGCCCAGCAGCAACGTGCGTGGGTCATTTTCCGCAGCGCACGCGAACGCCGGGACTTTCACGAACAGCGCTACGGGCAGCGAATTGCCCAGTGCCGACGTGAGTTGGCGGCGTCCGGCGGCGAATCGCTGCAGCACAGGCTGGGCGAGCTGGAAAAGACGCAGGCTACGATGCGTGAGATGATCTTTGAAGAGATGAAACGCCGCCTGGAGCGCCTGCCGACGCGCGCCCAGCGGCGGACTGCCGCGGAAAGCGAAGAGCAGAAGACGATCGAGCCGCCCGTTCGAACCGAGCTGAGCGGACCGTGATCGCCGGGGGGCCGCTCGGAGCGGGCGATGCTGAACTCTTGCGAAAACCGCCCGCGGGACGTTACAATTCTGCCTGTGAGGGTGGGCCGAGCGGCTCCGCCACGCCTCGGTAGCTCAGTTGGTAGAGCAGCTGACTCTTAATCAGCGGGTCCCAGGTTCGAGCCCTGGCCGGGGCATGTAAGTACAGCGGGCAGCGCCAAGCGCTGCCCGCTGCGTTTCCGGCGTACCCGCCTTGCGGTCCTAGCGCCGGTCAATGCGGAGGACGATGGCCCGGCAGCACGCCTACGGCGGGCCACTCAAGCAGCACAGGCCCCACGACGCCTGAACCAGCGCTCGGAAGGTGTCGAATCAGGGCGGCGTCCGGCGCGCTCAGTGCACGCCGGGCACACCGTCGAGGAGGGACAAGAAGCAGTCGATGTCTGCAAACGTGACGTGGCCGTCGCCATTGCAGTCCGCGTTGAGCCACCGGCAATATGGGTAGGCTGCCGCATACGCCGACTCGCTCTGCAGGGCCACGATGAACGCGTTGATGTCGGCGAAGTTCAGAACACCGTCGCAGTTCATGTCGCCCGGAACGTAGACGGAGTTGCCATCGCAGGAGCATCCCAGGTTGCCTGCGAGCAGCGCATAATCGGCGGCGGTCACGCAGCCGTCCTTGTCCAGATCGGCGTCCGCGTTGAACTGGGGCTGACCCACGCACGACCCGAGCGCCAAGTTCATGGCCGCGATATCGCCGCCATTGGTTCGGCCGTCGCGGTTCACGTCGCCCAGGCAACTGTTGAGCCAGATCGCAACGTCCAGCGTGCCGCCCGGCAGCCCGCTCCACCCAAAACCTGCCACGATCTCCGGCAATGTGTTGCCGAGCAAGTCGGCCACCGCCAGGTTCCGGGGCCGGAGGATTTCGTTGTACGCGTCGTTCTCAAAGCCGAGCGTGTCGATGGGCGTCGGCGTCACGAGTCGCCAGATCGCCCCGTTTTTGCTCGATAGCGTGATCTCGATCTGGTTGCGATCCTGGGCCGTGCCCAGCTTCTGCTTGGTCACAAGGTCGAGCGTGCCGTCGCCGTTCACGTCGGCGACCACCGCGGTCATTCCTCGGTTGGGCGAGAGGCCGGCATAGCCCGTGACTTCGGCCTGGAGCGAAAAGGTCATCCCCGTGCTCGCACGCCGCCAATACTGCATCGTCGTGCCGTTGATGTCCGTCAAGATGACGCCGGGCAGCGCCGTCGGCGTGGGGCGGATGTCCACCACGTCCGAGCACACGATGCTCGGGTATTCGTTCCGCACCGAGAAGCGGCGGGTCGCCGAATTCAGGGCATACCAGAAAGTCAGGATGGGGCTGGTTTCGAGGGAGCCGCCGGTGCAACCGGTGAAACAAAGGTCCGCGCGGCCGTCGCCGTCGAAGTCGGCCACCGCCAGGCCGCGGGTATACGTGGTGTACACAGCGCCCTGGACGCCCTGCCAATCGGCGCGCGCGATCGGGTCGATGGTGCTCGTCGTCCGCCAGAAATGGAGGAACCGTCCGCCGAACTGCAACGTCGGGTCGGCCAGATAGACCAACTCCACGCGACCGTTGCCGTCAAAGTCCCCGGCGAGCAGCTCCGGCGGCGTATCGAAGTTCCCCGCCGAGTTAAAGCCAAACGGGAACTTCAAATGCGGGGAAAACTGGCGCTGGCCGAGGTTCTCTATGAACCACAGTTCGTCGCCGAAGAAGGGGGCTACGACCAGATCCAGATCGCCGTCACCGTCCAAGTCGCCGACGCCGATCTCCCCGGTACCGATCCTGAACACCGAATACGCTTCGTTGTCGTAGTCTGGGATGTAGAGATCGATGTCGGCCCCGCGGGTGAACGTCGCCCCGTCGTTGAAATAGATGGTGAGAAAGCGCTGGTTCTTGCCGATGTCCTCGTTGTCGGTCGCGTACCAAGCAACTGCGATGTCCTTGCGACCGTCACCGTCGAAGTCGGCGACCGCGATGTCGGAAATCGTGGCGGAGTCGATCGTCGGCCCCGGCTTGGCGACGTGCAGGACGAGCGGACGCGGCACGTAGAGCACGCCCGCAAGCGGGCTCGTCGGCGCAATCACACGCGGCGCGGCCCCGGGTGGCGCCGCGCCGGCGCACGTGACGAGCGAATACACAGAGACGGCCAACGGGCCGACACACACGCGCGCGCTCATCATGACAGCCCTCGTGTCTAGCGCGCCTGCCCGCATCGCGCCCAACCCGCAGCGCGCCTCTACTCCTCCAGCGACTCCGCCGGCCGCCACGGTACGCCTGCCGGCCCACTTGCGACATGCCGCACCGACCGACGCCCATTGCGGTGCGGCTCGACGGGAACGACACCCCCAACCCTGCTACTAACAAAACGGGGGGCGCATTCACGCCCCCCAACTACTGGGTACATTCCAAGATCACAGCTTGTGCGTTAACGGCGACGCCGCACCAGGGTTGCAATCCCAAGCGCCGCGAGCCCCAGCGCACTGGGTTCGGGCAAATCCAACCAATAGGTCGTGTTCACATCCGCGGTATCCAGATGTGTCAGCGTAAACGCTGTCTGCGTATTGATTTCGCCAACCGGCACTCCCAGGCTGGTATAGCCGTCCGACGGCACGGTGTCGCCCAAGTTTCCGACGGCCCCGCTGCCTGGCGGAGTCGAGAATGCCTCCAGCGCGATCGCCGAATCACCGAACGGCGCTGTGCCGTTGTACCACGCCTTGTAGATGTCGTCGCCCGTCGGCACGCCTCGCATGAGCACGTGGCTGTCACCGCTCGCGGCGGTATCGACGCACGTGAACCCCCAACTCATCGTGGCCGCAGCAAGCGGCGCCGAGATCGGACCGAAGGAGAGGACGCCCGGCGTAATCGTGAAAGTCGTGTCGGTGTTGCCCGCGGTGACCGAGAAACCCACTGACATACCGGCATACGACGCCGGGTCATCCGACAACTGCACCTGCAGAGCGGTAAGCCAGGCGACGTGCTGGTTACCGGTTGTCTTGAGATCCATCGAGTACGCGGAGAACGTGTATCCGAGCCCCGCTGTATAGGTGAACGCACTCAGCGGCCTCGTGAACGTGGCCGTCCCGGTCCCATTGGTCGCCACCACTTGGATCGCAGGTTCGTCGATGTTCGCGATGGCCACGGTGGCCAGCAGGAGCAGCACGCCGAGGGCGGCGGTCGCTCGCATTGCACGGCTATCCATCCCATCCTCACTTCCCGGGCCAGCGCACCGCCCGCCGAGCAGGCTGGCGAGCACGCACACGCCCGAATTTCGGTTCGCCCGATTCTAGCGGCGCCGCAGCGCCAGCCCACACAGCAGCACCAACAGCCCCGCGGGCTCCGGCGTAATGACGAACGTCGAAGAACCGCTGACCAGATCGAGGGCCGTCAGGCGGAAGTTGAGCTGCGAACTCATGCTGCTCACCGGCATCCCGATCGCGATCGGATTGGCCCCGGTCGTGTCCGATTGCGAACGAGTGCCGTTCATGGGCGCTATGACCGGCCCCGCCAAAATGTCCGTCCAGAGCGACCCAGTCCCACTGCCGTACGGCGGCGGCGGCAGGCCGTTCACGTAGGACTCGGAGGTGCCGGTTAGCGGCGACACCAGCGACAGCGTCGCGCCGTTGTGATTCCGGTCGCTGACGCTGACACCGACCGAGGACTGGCCGAACGGATTCGCGATCGTGTCGAACGTCACGTGCGAGGACGTGAGTTGGAAGGTCGTGTCCGTCGTGCCCGCCGTCAACGCGAAGTTGAGGTGAACTTCCGGATCATTGTGGTACTCGAGCGTCGTCGCGGGCAGGCCGGTATTCGGATCCGCCGCGAGCAGCGTCCCGACCACTTGCTCGTTGAACATGATGTTGATGTCATTCACGAGCTGATAGTAGTGGACGCCACCTTCGTAGTGACCGACGAAATCCGCCGCGGTCAACGCGCAGAACCCAACGCATAACCCGCTCGCGTCGCAGGCCTTCACCTCCAAGAGGCACGGATCCATGTCCGCCGATGCCATCGGAATCACAGCTAGCAAAAGAAATAGCGCGCTCGCCACGCAACGCATCATCGAACTCCTCCTCATGTGAAAGCGGAATGCCTCTCCTTCCAAACTCCTGCCGGTTGCCTCTTCGGCAACCTTCCTTACCGTTCCTTTTACGCCGTTTGCAGGCAGAAGTCAAGCGCAATATAGAGCGATAACAATTCCACCTCCCGCCAGACCCCGCCCCGGTGATCGGCCGAGCCAATCGGCCAACTTCGTCGTCCAAGTGTTACAGTCTGGAAACACCGACGGCGGATCAGCCCTTTCGGCGGCGCGGATCGCCACGCGGTTATCAGACCTTGTGCACCCCCAGCCCGCCCCGCGCGATCCCGCATCGCCACCGCGCGATAGCGCCCGGCTCCTCGCCGGCTGCGAACCAGCCCCCGAACCCCGTTTGGCTACGACTCGATCCGCTCGAAGTGCCGCGACCCGACCCACAGGCTGATGGCGGCCACCCCGCAGCCCAGCAGCAGCGCGCTGGTTATCACCCACCCCGCGAATGGTATCTCGACCGGGCGCAGCCCCGTTTCATGCGCACCGCGGACGCCCAGCACGGCCAGCGCGGCCAGCTCCGCCGCCACAAACAACATGCTGGCGATCAGGTTGAACGTCCCGCCGAAGCCGGAGGCGATCCGCGCCGGGTTTCGCTGACCGAGCATGGGGAAACGCGCCCCCACCCCGACCGCCAGACCCGAGAGCCCGATACAAATGCCGGCACACACCGCGTTTTGAAGACGCGCCCACTCCGGAGAAAGATCGAGCGCATGCACGGCGAGCCACATGACAACCACCGCCGCCAGGCCCGTGACCGTCAGCGAGAAAACGAACTTCACCAGCAGCGTGGCGACCCGCGGCGCCGGCAGCAGGCCGAGCAGCCAGAGCTGCTGCGTCTCCAGCGACAGGAGCGGAAACACGAAGCGGCTCGTGAACGTGGCGAGAATCAGGCTCACGGCCAACAGGTTCAAAAACGCCAGCAACGCACGCATCCCCGGATTCTCGAGGTCCAGCGGCAGACGCTTGAGGTTGAGCGCGTAGATCACGAGCAACCCCAACATGATCACCATTTGCGTCCACTGCGTGGCGTCGCGCACGAGCCCCCGCATGTCCTTCAGCATCAGCACGCGCAGCTTCCGCGGCAGATAGAAGAACAGCGCGGCGCAGATGGCCGCTGTAATCCACCCGTTGCGAATCAGTGAGCGTGCGCGGCCCCGATGCGCGCGGTTGTGCGCTTCGGCCCACGTTTGCCCGAGGATGTTGATCGTCAGCCACGCCAGGAAGGCCCCGTTGGCCACCACCGCCGCCAGGTACAACGCGCTCTCGCCGGCCCGCCGCTGCATCGCGGCGACAATCCCCTTGGCGGACCAGGTGCTCGGCAGCAGCGGCTGCTTGGCCAGGCTCAATTGCCCATACAGCTTGTGCAACCATACGTCGGAGACCTCGGCTCCGCGCAGCAGGCTCCAGCCGTAAACCGCCGCCGCGGCCAGCAACAGCACGCCGCACCAGACCATGATGGCCAGCGGCCGGCGCGGAACCCACATGGCGACGGCCCAGGCGACCAGCAGGCCGATGGTGGACGGGATGATGACGAAACCCAGAAAGTGTCCGGCGAAGAGCGGATAGTAGTACCACTGCACGTCCGTCGTGCGCGACATCGCGAGCATCAGCGGCACGCCCAGCAGCAGGAAGGACCAGCTCGAAAGCAGCAGCCCTTCAATCCACTTCAGGCACACGGCGGGGCGGGCGGGCACGGGGAGCGTCAGTAGGTACTCGGCTTCGTCCCGCCCAAACAGGCTGCCGAAGGCCAGGATCGCGTTCGAGAAGGCCAGCATGACGGCCAGGACGAGAAAGAAGTGGATGAACACGTGCTGGTTGGCGACGACCGCGACCAGCTCCCAGCGGCTGATTTGCCGCAGTACGAGCGTCAGCACCTCGTATAATCCCGCCCAGATGATCACCATGAGCACCAGGACGGCCAGCGCGCGCAGCGGGGCCTCGCGCAACTGCTGGTCGAGCAGGTTGCGAAGTTGCACGCCACGGAAACGGGCCAGGGTCCAGAAAGGAAACCGGCCCGGCGGCGCCACGCCGGTCGCAAAGCCATCGTCCATGGCCGTTAGTGTAGCCCGCAGGGTCCGCGACGGCGACGAGCGGGCTTGCGCCTCGAATGAACAGGGATTTGGGTGCTTGTTATCGCGCCGCGCGATCGGAAAATCGCCTTCCGGCACGCCGAAACCCCGCTTGGCGTATCGGACCCGCCCGCTCGCTTGAAACAGGACTGCCAAGATGCTATATTAGGATAGCAGTTGAGGAGTGTGACTGTATGCTCACGCTGACCCGCAAGACGGAGTATGCGATGATCGCCGTGTGCCATCTGGCCCACGCTGGACACAAAGTCGTCAGCGCGCGGGACATCGCCGACGCGCATGGCGTGCCCTTGCCGCTCTTGATGAACGTGCTCAAGCGGCTGAATCGGACGGGACACGTGCACTCGGTGCGGGGCGCCAAAGGCGGGTACGTGCTCGCCGTCCCGCCGGACCAATTCACGCTCGACGGGCTCATCGAAGCCGTCGAGGGGCCCGTGCACCTCGTGCGCTGCACGAACCCCGCGAAGAACGCGCGGCGTTGCACACTGACGCGGCCCTGCCCGCTGCGCGCGTCGGTGCGAAAGGTGCACGATCGTCTGCGGGACTTCCTGGGGGCGGTGACGATTGCCGACCTGGCGTTCGACGACCGGCCCGACGCCGGCGAGACCCCGAAGGTGATCGCATAATGCAGGTGTATCTCGACAACAACGCCACGACGCCGCTCGACCCGCAGGTGCTGGCCGCGATGATGCCGTATTTCACCGAGAAGTTCGGCAACGCGGCCTCGCGGAGCCACCGCTTCGGCTGGGAGGCCGAGAAGGCCGTGGAAGCTGCCCGCCAGCAGGTCGCGGAGCTGATCGGCGCCGACGCGAAGGAGATCATCTGGACCAGCGGCGCGACCGAGAGCAACAACATCGCCGTCAAGGGCGTCGCCGCCATGTACGCGGACAAGGGCAAGCACGTCATCACGCAGGTCACCGAGCACAAGGCGGTGATCGACCCGTGCAAGTATCTCGAGCAGCACGGCTTCCGCGTGACGTTCCTGCCCGTCGACCATCTGGGTCGCATCGACCTCCCGCAACTGATCGACGCCCTCAAGGCCGACACGATCCTCGTCTCGATCATGCACGGCAACAACGAGATCGGCACGCTCCAGCCCATCGGCGCGATCGGCCGCATCTGCAAGGAGCGCGGCGTCCTGTTCCACACCGACTGCTGCCAGACGTTCGGCAAAGTGCCGATCAACGTCGAGGAGATGGGCATCGACCTGCTCTCGGCCAGCGGGCACAAGATCCACGGCCCCAAGGGCGTCGGCACGCTCTACGTCCGCCGCAAGCGGCCGCGCGTCCGCTGCGAGCCGGTGTTGCACGGCGGCGGGCACGAGCGCGGGATGCGGTCGGGCACGCTGAACGTGCCGGGCATCGTCGGCATGGGCCACGCGGCCGAGCTATGCCGCCTCCACCTGGACACCGAGCCCGCCCGCATGGCCGCCCTCCGCGACCGGCTCAAAGACGGAATCCTGACCCAGCTCGACGAGGTCTTCCTGAACGGCCACCCCACCGAGCGCACGCCCTCGAACCTGAACCTCTCCTTCGCCTACGTCGAAGGCGAGAGCCTGATGATGGGCATGGATGACATCGCAGTTTCGAGCGGGTCGGCGTGCACCAGCGCCTCCCTCGAGCCTAGCTACGTGCTCAAGGCGCTCGGCGTCGGCGATGAGCTGGCGCACAGCAGCATTCGTTTCTCGCTCGGGCGTTTCAATACGCAAGAGGAGATCGACTATACGATCGGGCGGGTCGTCGGCGCGGTGCGCCGCCTGCGCGAGTTGAGCCCGCTCTACGAAATGGCCAAGGAAGGCGTGGACCTGAAGAAGGTCCAGTGGGCGACCCACCAGTAGGGCCCCGCGGACCGTGGTGACTACTCAGCGGCCTGTACGGAGTTTGCCGCATGGCTTATGGCGAGAAAATCATCGACCACTACCAGAACCCGCGCAACGTCGGCTCGCTGGACCGTAACAGCCCCAACGTCGGCACGGGCATCGTTGGCGCACCGGAGTGCGGCGACGTTATGAAGCTCCAGATACTCGTCGACGAGCACGACAACATCGTCGATGCGAAGTTCAAGACGTTCGGCTGCGGCTCCGCGATCGCCTCGAGCTCGCTGGCGACCGAGTGGATCAAGGGCCGTCCCCTGGACGAGGCCCTCGAGCTCAAGAACACCGACATCGTGAAGGAACTGGCCCTCCCGCCGGTGAAAATCCATTGTAGCGTGCTGGCGGAGGACGCCGTGCGGGCGGCGATCGCGGACCTGAAGGCCAAGCGCACCGGCCGCGGCGCGAGTGCCACGCCGGAGGCCGCGACTACGGCGAAGTAGCCCGCCCGCCCGACACCGTAGCGCCGGCCCCCCCCGTGGCCGACGTAGAAGACAACAAGGACTGAACACGCATGAGCACACCGTCCGAAACGACGAAAAACGTGGCAGCGAGCTCGCCGGCCCGCGCCCGCGCCGTACCGGCCGCAGACGGTCAGGGCGTCTGTCTGACCGAGCTGGCCGCCCGGCGTGTCCACGAGTACATCGAGAAGATGGAGGACCCGGCCACGACGTACCTGTTCTTCGGCGTGAAGGGCGGCGGGTGCAGCGGGCTGACGTACGTGCTCGATCTGCGGGACGAGCGGAGCGCCCCGGTCGCCGAGACCGACGAGGTCTTCGAGTCGCACGGTATCGTGATCGTCTGCGACTTCAAGAGCTACGAGGTCGGCAACCTCAGCGGCACAACCATCGACTTCCAGGAGGGCCTGATGGGCAAAGGCTTCACGTTCCAGAACCCGAACGCAAAGCACAGTTGCGGCTGCGGCTCGAGCTATTCGGCGTGACGCCCACGAGCTGACCGGCCAGGCCGCCGACACGCCAACGCCTCAAGAATGGAGATCGCAGGGTCCAAGTGGCAGAGGGTCGCACGGTTTCAGGGCCGCAATCCCGGCCGTACACTGGAACCGGCGGACCCTGGGCCCCTTGGACCCTTCTGACAAGCGAGGATGCGATCGTGGCGCCGACCGAAACAGAGCGACAGCGGCAGGGAGCACCGGCCAAGTGCGCCGCGTGCGCGGGGCCGATGGACTCCCCGCTCTTTTGCGATCACTGCCGCAGCCTCTACCCCGCCGACGGGCTGAACCACTTCGAACTCTTCGGCCTCGCTCCGACCTACGACATCGACCCCGCCCTGTTGCGACAGAAATACCTGCAAGTGTCGCGCGGCGTGCACCCGGACTATCACAGCACGGGCGACTCGTCGCTCAGCCTGCATCTCAGCGCCCAGCTCAACGAGGCGCACCGCGTCCTCGCCGACCCCGTGCTGCGGGCCGAGTACCTGCTGGAGCTGGTCGGCGGGAAGTCCGCCAAGGAAGACAAAAGCGTCCCGCCCGAAGTGCTCAGCACGGCGTTGCTCCTGCGGGAGGAAATCCAGGAGGCCAGGACGGCCGGCGACGCCGCCGCACTCGAAAGCCGCGGCGCGCAGGCCCGCGCCGTGTACGAGCGGACGCTGGCGACGATCGCCGAGCTGGCGCGACAAATGCCCGGCGACGAGCGCAGCCGCGCGCGCCTCCGAACGGCCCTGAACTCGATCAAGTACCACCAGAAGCTCCTGACAGAGCTGTAGACGGCCATGGACAACGGCGAAATCATCGTCGGCATCGACCTCGGGACGACCTTCTCCCTCGTCGCCTACGCGGACGCGGCCGGGCCGCACATCGTGCGCGACGAGCACGGCGACGGCCGCGTGCCGTCGGTCATCGGCGTCACTCCGGGCACCGGCAACCGGCCGCCGCAGGTGACGATCGGCTGGACGGCGCGGGCGCACGCCGTCGAGAACCCGCAGGCCACGGTCTATTCCGTGAAGCGCCTGATCGGAAAGGGGGTGGCGGATGTCCACGAAGACCTGCCGTACCTGAGTTATGCCGTCGCCGCCGGCCCGCGCGACACCGTCCAGATCGATATCAATGGCCGCCGGTATACGCCCGAGGAGATCTCGGCGCTGATTCTGCGGGAGCTGCGCGAGCGGGCCGAGAAGCACCTGGGCGTGCCGGTGCGCAAAGCGGTCATCACCGTCCCCGCCTACTTCGACGACGCGCAACGCCAGGCCACGCGGGACGCCGGCCGCGCCGCCGACCTTGAGGTCGTGCGCATCATCAACGAGCCCACCGCGGCCGCCCTGGCCTACGGCATCGGCGTGCGCCCGGAGTCCACGGCCGCGAAAACGCCGCGCGGCCACGTCGCCCTGCCGATGGCCCGCTGCACGAGTGAGAGTGGCGGCGCGCTCGACCAGACCGGCCAGACCGTCGCCGTCTACGACCTCGGCGGCGGCACGTTCGACATCTCCATCCTGCGGCTCGAGGAGGGCGTCTCGCAGGTCCTGAGCACCGCCGGCGACACGCACCTCGGCGGCGACGACTTCGACCGTGCGATCATCAACCTCATCAGCCACGAGATCCGCGAGCGCTTCGGTGTCTCCGTCAGCGCGCCGGCCACGAAGCAGGCGCTTCGCACGCTGGCCGAGAACACCAAGATCCGCCTCACCGACCACGACCAGGCCGAGTTCGAGCTGGACCTGGGCCGCGACCGCGTGTACCGGCGCGTCATCACGCGCGCGGAGTTCGAGGGGCTGGTGGCGCCGCTCGTCGAGCGCACGATCACGCTCTGCGAGCACGCGCTGAAGGACGCCAAGCTCCACAGCGCCGACATTCAGCAGGCGATTCTCGTCGGCGGCTGCTCGCGCATCCCGCTGGTCCGCAAACGCGTCGGCGAGCTGTTTAGCCGGCCGCCGTACACCGCGCTGAACCCCGACGAGGTGGTGGCGCTCGGGGCCGCGCTCCAGGCCGCGATCCTCAGCGGCCAGCGGACGGACATGCTCCTGCTCGACGTCATTCCGCTCTCGCTCGGCATCGAGACGATGGGCGGCGCGATGGGCAAGCTCATTCTCCGCAACACGACCATCCCCTGCCGCGCGACCGAGATGTTCACGACCTTCGTCGACGGCCAGACCGCCATCCAGCTCAACGTGCTCCAGGGGGAACGCGAGCTGGCCCGCGACTGCCGCCTGCTCGGACAGTTCGAGCTGCGCGGCCTGCCGCCGATGCCCGCGGGTATGCCGAAGGTCGAGGTCGAGTTCCTGATCGACGCGAACGGCATTCTGAACGTCGCAGCCAAGGAGCTGCGCAGCGGGCAGGCGGCGAGCATCCAGATCGTCCCGAACCACGGTCTGACGCGCGACGAGGTGGACCAGATCACGCGTGACAGCCTCCGGTTCGCCCGCGCCGACCTGGATGCCCATCGGCGGATCGACCTGCTCAACCAGGTCGAGTTCGACACGCAGAAAACGGTCCAGATGTTGGCGAAGGTCGGCCACTTGCTCGACGACGCCGACCGCGTGCGGATTGACCACGACATCGCGGCCCTCCGGCAGTTCGCCCAGGAGACGAAGGACTTGGACGAGCTCTATCGCCGGCTGACCGCCTTCGGCCACAGCACGCTCCGCCTCGCGGAACTCGGCATCCGCGAAGCGTTCAAGAAAGGGACGTGAGCGTGGCCGGCCCGAACCCGACCAGCCACGACGACGCCGGCCTCCCGACGCAGAAGTACACGATCACGTTCATCGACGAGCAGAAACGCGAGCACGTCGTCGAGGTTGATCCCGCCAAGCTGCCCTACGGCCACACCGGCCTCCCCGGCTCCATCCTCGACATCGCCCTGGGCCATGGCGTCGAGCTGGATCACGCCTGCGGCGGCGTGTGCGCGTGCAGCACGTGTCACGTCATCGTGCGCGCCGGGCTGGACGCGTGCAGCACACCGACTGACGAGGAGGAGGACGAGCTCGACGAGGCCTACGGCCTGACCGCGCACTCGCGCCTCGGCTGCCAGTGCGTCCCCAACGGCCGCCAGAACCTCGTCGTCGAAATTCCCCCCTGGAACCGCAACCTCGCCCGCGAACCGCACGGCCCCCCGTCCGATTCGCAGTAACCGCCGAGGCGCTGAGATTGACTGAGGGGCCTTCGGGGGTCAGGGGCCGAGCGTCCGGGGGTCCGAGAGGCTGAGTGTGGTGTGTAGTGTGCCGGCGCAATGGACTTGGCCGCGCCGTACGGATGCTCGGACCCCGGGACGCTCGGCCCTTTTCCGTCTTCCTTGGCGTGCTTGGCGCTCTTGGCGCCTTGGCGGTTAAGCAGGTGCCGGTGCGGGCGCTGGTGCCGCCGCCGGCTTGGCCACGCGGAGATCCGTAATCTCCACGCTCGCCTTCAAATCGCCCTTCGCGTCACGCGACTTGCACATCGGCACCACGAACTTCCGCGTCACGGACCCCGGCAGCAGCGGACCACGCCACTCGTCGCAAACCTGTATGGGCGTCGCGGCGTACGCAGAAAGCTCGCTCACCGGCGTGCCCTCCTCGTTCTCCACAACCACCCGCAGCGGCAGCAGCGTGACGATCTCCGACCCCGTATTCGTCACTTCCACCACCACTTCCGATCCGCCCCGCCATTCCTCGCCCTTCGTCACCCGCGCCGCGATCTTCAGCGAGCTGCGATAGTCGATCGCCCGCCGGTCGTTCAGCGCGTCCGCAATCTGCGGCGGAGCATTCTTTTGCCAATCCGGAAGGATGGCAAGGACCTTCTCGGTGACGGTCCCCACCTCGTTGATGGCGGACGTGATGTGCATATCGACCATGCGCAAGCCGTACAGCCCGAGCGCGGTCCCGCAGACGACCACCACCATGATCGTGCCGAACAGCCCCTTCGCCGTCGCACTGAGAAACCCGCCCTTGTTCACGATTACTGACGGTCCCGAGCTCATCGGTAGACTCCTTCTCGCGTCGTGCGCCACGTGCCCGCCGCCCCTGGAGGCGGCCCCGCGGCACCCGTGACGTATTCGCGGACGCCGTGCGCTTATTCTGCCCCGGGCGAAGATTTCCGTCGAGGCATGAAACGCGCGGCGGCCGGCGGGAAGGCGGGAGCAAGGGAGGGCGAAGCTCCTGCTGAGCCGCGGCGGCGGTGTACCCACGGCTCGGCGGGCGCCTCACCCTCCCGTGCGTGTCCAAAGACGGACTCCGTGGCGGCGCTACGCCCTGCCCCACTCCTGGAAGAAGCTCTTCGACCCCTGCGGATCGGGCTTCATGGCCTTGGCGCCGGGCTTCCAGTTCGCCGGGCATACCTCGCCGTGCTTCTCGAAGTGCATCAGGGCATCCACCATGCGCAGGGCCTCGTCGACGCTGCGCCCCAGCGGCAGGTCGTTCACGAGCATGTGCCGCACCACCCCCTTGCCGTCGATGAGGAACAGCCCGCGCAACGCCACGCCGCCCTCGTTCAGCACACCGTAGGTCCGGCTGATCTCCTTGGTGAGGTCGGCGATCATGGGGAAGCCGACCTTGCCGAGGCCGCCCTCGCTGCGCGGCGTCTTCTGCCAGGCGAGGTGCGTGAACTGGCTGTCGATCGAAGCGCCGAGGACCACGGTGTTCCGCTCGGCGAACTTGGTGGCGGCCTCGCCAAACGCGACGATCTCGGTCGGGCACACGAACGTGAAATCCAGCGGCCAGAAGAACAGGACCACGTTCTTACCGCGGTAGTTCGACAACTGCACCTGCTCGAACTGGCCGTTGACGACCGCCGTCGCGGTGAAATCCGGGGCCGGCTGACCGACCTGCGCACGGGGGCTGTGATACGCATCCTGTTTATTTCTTGCGCTCGATCCAGCGGGTTCTGCAGAGCGACCGGATTCGCTCGGGGGTGAGGGCATTCCAGGCGGCGGAAGCTTCGGCCAGCAGGTTGTCGTAATCG
>Ga0182017_10001842_pt1 | contig 16247 bp, 10 predicted proteins | sample 712E3DmetaG_FD_120492 | JGI IMG/M metagenome (GOLD analysis project Ga0182017, IMG submission 120492) | Permafrost microbial communities from Stordalen Mire, Sweden - 712E3D metaG | ecosystem: Environmental > Terrestrial > Soil > Wetlands > Permafrost | place: Sweden: Stordalen | collected... | reverse complement strand
TGTTCTATAAAGACCACGAATAGCAGGCTGGGGAATAGTTATTACTCATCATATATGAAGAAAGGGGGAGAGATGATGTAACAGTAAGAGGTTTTGAGGTTGACAATCTACATAGCAGGTGGAACGAATAACCCGACGTTCAATATACCTCAACATAATTGAGTTAAAAAATTCCCCATTCCTGTCAGGAGTGAGGGTCCTGTGATAATCTTTGTTTTTTTGCTCTCTATTTTTCACAAGCTCAACACATTTCCATTTTTCCATTTCAAAAAATTCCAAAAGTTCTCGTTTATTGGGGTTTAGCGTTCCGTGTGTGTTTATGCCCCAGGGAGGACCCGCTCAGTTATGTAGGTTGGCAGAATCCTTTTAAGGTAACCTCAGTAACACCTTGGTAACACTTTTTTTAATATAATATACTTCTTTCATCCTTTGATAGTGAATGCTTTGCAATAATAGGTAACCTCAGTAACCTCGGTAACCCTAAAATAATATATACCTCTGTACATGGAAAACTATCTTAAATAGATAAGCAATAGTTGAGTGCATGCTTTTCTGTGCTCTATGGCTTGTAGATCGATGACTATCAACGGGAGTAAAGGGTTCGATATCCTTCATCCACGACAATGAGCCAATTGAGATTTTAGGCTATTTATCATCATTATTTACGGTCAAAGACATTATAGAAACATATATTACGTAAACTGCTTTGACATTACAGGACGGGTATCCTCGTAACAGCCGCTTCTATTTCGCTTCTAACATGCTTCTATAACAGCCACAATCAGCATCCTAAGGTGATTCGATTCCCCCTGGGGACGCTCTTTATCCTTCGGTTTCATTCTCAGCTATTCCCTCTTTATAACATGATTATGCCACAAAGGACATTATGGCTTACAAGGATTATATGGGCTCTTTATATTACAAGGCCCCGCCGCTTACAGTCGGGGGGGATGACTTGACCGGAATGGTCTTTGAAACGGCGGGGTTTGTTGGCTATTTATATTTGAATATCAGATTACCACATAAAATATATTTAATCAAGTCAATCATTAAAAAAACCTGTTATCTTGTTGTCTAACTGCCCGTATCCATTATCCTAAAAAATATACTCCCGAAATTGTCAAATCCTGTGAGTCCCCCGGCAAAGCCGGGGGGTACCTATTTTAATTATTACAAACAGCCTTTGGAGGGTACTGGGCTGCGGTATAAGGGAACAACCGCAAGGGTGGTCCAAATCATAGCCTTTCCGTCTAAAGATTGGCGACGAAGTACCGATAAAATAATAATGAAAATAATAACCTATTTTTTATGTTAAGAGGGGACCTGCAATAAAATGAATGACAGCGCAGTTGAACCGCTGACCGGCAATATCCTTTTCATGGATGACGAAGCAAACATCCTGAAATCGCTTCAGAGAGAATTTGTCGATACTGACTACGAAATCTTTTTGGCGCAAAGCGCCGAAGATTCCATGAAAGTACTTGGAAAAGAGAGCATCGATATACTGGTCTCGGATAGTAAGATGCCCGGCATAGATGGCCTCGAATTTCTGAAACTTGTCAGAAGGCAATACCCGGCGACGTACAGGGTCATTTTGAGCGGCTCTGTCGAACCGCACGTTGTTCTCAAGGCGCTGTCCTCAGGGCTCGCAAGCGCATACATTCCGAAACCCTGGGAGGCTGATGTTTTCTATAAGAAAATAAACCATCTTTTCCTGACAAGGCGAGCATTAAAAAACAGAGAAATATTTGAAATAATCAACTCCATTGGAGATCTTCCCGCCCTTCCGGCTGTATACAATGAATTTGCACAGGCTGTTGAGGAGGAACGTCCGTATGATGAGCTCGCCCTTATCATCACGCGAGATGTTGCATCCACTACAAAGCTTCTTCATATAGCAAGCTCAGCTTACTACAATCTTGATGAAAACCTTTCCGTCAAAAGGGCCCTCACCTATATCGGTATTAGCGCAATAAAGCAGATCTTGCTTTTCACCTCCCTTGCCGGAGATATAAAATTGGAGAGCGTACAAATAGAACACCTTCGCAATATCTCCATGCATTCGGTCCTCGTGAACTACAGCATGTCTGAACTCTATAGGATTAAGTTCCAGAAAGATCTCCCGGAGCGGTATACCTCAATCGGCATTACCCACGATATCGGCAAAATCATTATGCTGGGGCATCTTACCAATCGCTACAATGCCGTCATCGCTTATATGAAAAATCATCCGGATGCCGACTTCTATCAGAGTGAACTGTCCCTTGGCTTTGAGGGCACTACCCATGCTGAGATCGGCGCATTTTTTCTGGATCTGTGGGGTCTTCCTGGAAGCTCAATAGAAGCATGCTTATATCACCACAACACCCTGAAGGACCATCAAAAAAGCGATCAGGACATTTTTGAAGCCTGCCGGACGGCAAATCTGCTTTCGAATTACATCGTTTCTCTCCCTGATGCAGCATATGAGGAGCCGCCGCCATTTCTGGAAGGATACAATAAGGATAAGATCTATAATCTGATTGCCCACCTCAGAAAAAAACGGGAAACCCAAGAGGAACTCTAATAGCAGGGGGCAGATTATACCAATTCTAAGTCAAAAATAGAATGAAGATGCCGAGGAGGAGGAAACCGGAGCGTACTGTAATGTAAATTTGAAGCATAGCGCAAAGCGCCGTAAAGCGAGCCTTAAGCGAGCAGAGGGGGAGGCGGGGCACCCACGGCAGTGGGTCGTGGCTTGATGCTCGTGGAGGGGGCGACGTGAGCCCCAGAAATAGCGGATTTCCGACGACGAGAAAGCTTTATTCTATGAATGAATCAGAATTGGCATTACTACAGCGAGAACAAATATGGGTACAAAAAAGGCGCTCAATCAAGGGCGCCTTTTTGTTTTATATCCGGATTAGACGATTAGAGCTCCTCTTCGCCGATTCTCATGCTGTAGAATGAACGGTATATGAAGATAAGGGCAATACAGAAGAAGACCACGCCCAAGCCTACCTTTAAATGTTTGTTCGTCATTGTTACAGCGATCTCTGTCGCGAGCAGACCGAAGAGGGTCGTAAACTTAATGACGGGGTTCATGGACACAGATGATGTATCTTTAAAGGGGTCGCCGACAGTATCACCGACAACGGTTGCTTCGTGGAGCGGCGTGCCCTTTTCTTTGAGGTCTACTTCAACGATCTTCTTTGCATTGTCCCATGCACCACCGGCATTGGCCATAAAGATTGCCTGGAACAGGCCGAAGAAAGCAATGGCGATAAGATAGCCAATGAAGAAGTAGGGATTGAAGAAAGAAAGTGCCAGCGCCATGAAGAAGACAACGATAAAGATGTTCAACATGCCTTTCTGTGCGTACTGGGTACAGATTTTTACCACTTCCTTGCTGTCATCGATGGATGCTTCTGCTTTATCAAGATTAATGTTTTTCTTGATGAAAACAACGGCCCGATAGGCGCCTGTGGTAACGGCCTGGGTTGCAGCGCCGGTGAACCAATAGATTACTGCACCGCCCATGAGGAGACCAAGAATAATCTCAGGCTGGACAAGGCTCAATTTGGAGATGATGTTAAAGGCCGGATCTTTCAGCTTGCCTACCGAATCCAAGAGCATAATGATGCCGAAGACCATCGTTGTGGCGCCGACCACAGCAGTACCGATGAGCACCGGTTTTGCTGTCGCCTTAAAGGTGTTGCCTGCACCGTCTGCTTCTTCGAGATAATCTTTTCCGTTCTCAAAATCAGGTTCAAAACCGAAATCTTTTTTAATTTCTGCTTTAATGTTAGGGATACTTTCAATCCGGGAAAGCTCATAGACAGACTGAGCATTATCGGAAACAGGTCCGAAGGAGTCAACACAGATCGTTACAGGACCCATGCCGAGGAAACCAAAAGCAACGAGACCAAAGGCAAAGACAGGCGCCGCGAAGGCAAACTGCGGCGGCATGATTGCGAGAATAGCGGCATGCTGAGATACCAGATAGGCAATGAACATAAGGGAGAGGATTGTAAGCCCTTCCCAGAATGCCGAAAAGTTACCGGCGACAAAACCGGAGAGGATGTCCAGAGATGCTCCACCGTGACGGGCCGCACTGACGACCTCCTGCACATGACGCGATTTTGTGCTTGTGAATATCTTGGTGAGTTCAGGTATCAGAGCACCGGCAATGGTGCCACAACTGATGATAATGGAAAGGGCCCACCAGAGACCGGGGTATTTGGCATCAAGTTCGCCGAGAAGCACATGGCTTGCCCAGAAGGTAACAATGATTGAAATAATTGATGTGATCCATACAAGGTTTGTCAGGGGCTGTTCGAAATCGAATTTCTTCTTGTTGCCATAGAGGGAGGTTGTAATGCCCTTATTGATGAAATATGACACAAGAGACGTAAGGATCATAAGGATACGCATTGCGAAAATCCAGATGACGAGAGTTGCCGACATTTCCAGATTCGATGCCAACGCGAGGGCGAGAAAGGTGATGAGAGCAACACCTGTTACGCCGTATGTCTCGAAACCATCCGCGGTAGGACCGACGCTGTCACCCGCGTTGTCGCCGGTACAATCAGCGATAACACCGGGGTTCTTCGGATCATCTTCGGGAAGATGGAAGACGATCTTCATAAGGTCGGAACCGATATCTGCTATTTTTGTAAAAATACCGCCTGCAATCCTGAGAGCGCTTGCGCCCAGAGACTCACCGATGGCAAAACCGATGAAACAGGGACCGGCCAGTTCTTTGAGGAAAACAAGGATACAGATCATAAAGAACAACTCAACGCTGACAAGAAGAAGGCCGACGCTCATGCCGGATTTCGTGGGAATATTGACAACATCAACAGGTTTTCCCGTGAGAGACGCGAATGCCGTCCGGGCGTTTGCCTTTGTGTTGATCCTCATACCGAACCACGCAACTCCATAGGAACCGAGGATGCCAAGGATGGAACAGAAAAGGATTATAGCCATCTCGACGATCGGTGTGTGAGACAGTCCCATAAAATAATAGACCATGCATATGGCGATGAGGACCCAGAGCATCGCGAGGAACTTACCCTGCTGTGCGAGGTAGGATTTGCAGGTTTCCCAGATGATGTTGGAAACATCAAGCATAGACTTGTGAGCGGGCATATTTGCTGTTTGTTTGTACTGGACAATAGAAAAGAGTAAGCCGATAACACACACAAAAAGACCGAAATACATGATGTGGAGACCGCTCATACCACCAAAGGCACTAAACTGTACCTTATCGAGGGGCGGTAGCTTGATGTCCGCTTCACCGGCAAAGACCGGTAAAGCGAGAAGCATCAAAACAAATTGTAAAAATGCTGCGCAAAAACCTTTCTTGAAAATCATCTATAACCTCCTTGAAAAAATTTGTTGAATAAACATCATAAATTGTTAGTCGGTAATCTTTTTTTCTATATTTAACATCTTCTTCTTTATATTGTCAATGAAACTTATGAAATAATTCACAATCGGGAAAGCTTGCCCTGTCCTGATGTCTCTCTGGGCTTATCTGTTTTTCGGGGTCTAAAATTGCCTCTCATACCAAGTTGCAATCAAATGACTACACTTGGCATAAAGAATGCCGTTTCTTGCAGCGGACATCGAGGACACCTTGGGCACCCTGCCGATGAGCCGAAGCGTGCCTGCGGTCAGGCCGCGTTTAGGCCAATGTTGCTCGACTTCGCTCGCAATGAAACCGTACTCGCTGTTTGAGCGACAGAGCGAGTTCGAGAATTGAGCGTAGGCGAATCATATGCAGGGTAAGGTACCCGGAGTGGGAGCGAGAGAAATGGCATTCTGACTGTGCAACATTGATTGCAACTTGGTATAAATGCTTTGCAATGATAGGTTTTTCTTGAGCGCACCGGCGGTTCTGCCGCTGGAGGGGGCAAGCGCCAAGCCCGGTATTTTCCTTTACAACCCTACCCCATCAATAACAGCACCGCAATAAATACAGGAAGCATTTTTGATATTGTATTCAAGAATGGAGTACCCATATCGTTTGATAACGATTTTTTTACAACTATAGCAATAGGTGTGTTCGCCATCTGAACCGGGGATATTACCCTCATACACGTATCTAAGACCTTCTTCGATGCCTATCGCACGCGCCCGTTCAAGCGTCTTGGGGCTCGTTCGTGGCGTATCAAGCAGTTTGTAGGTAGGATAGAAAGCGCTTACATGCCACGGCACCTGCGGCCCGAGCTCATTCACGATAAATCTCGCTATGGCCCGCAAGGCCTCTTCATTATCATTATGCCCGGGTATGATGAGCGTTGTCAGCTCTATCCATATATCCATTTTTCTGTATGCCTTGATCGTATCGAGCACCTTCGGCAATTCTGCCTTACAGACCTTCCTGTAAAACGCTTCATCGAAGCCCTTGAGATCAATATTGGCCGCATCAAGGTAAGGCCGGATTGTTCGAAGAGGCTCGTCTTCAATGTATCCGTTGGTTACAAAATTGTTATAGATACCCTTTTCCCTGGCAAGCCGCGCAATATCGAAAGCGTATTCGTAAAAGATCGTCGGTTCCGTATAGGTATAGGATATGCTCTTGCATTCTGTACGCAAGGCATCGGCAACGACTTCGCTGACGGTCATCTTTTCACCGGGGATAATGCATTCTTGCCTGGGCATTTGTGATATATCGTGGTTCTGACAGTGGAGACAATGGAAATTGCAGCCCGCCGTTGCGATTGAAAATGCCCTGGAACCGGGGAAAAAATGAAACAAGGGCTTCTTCTCGATGGGGTCTACATGGGTTGCGCAGGGAAGCTCGTATACAAGAGTATAGAGCGTGCCCTCCCGGTTCTCCCTTACGCCGCAAAGTCCTCTTTTACCGGGCGTAACAATACAGTGTTGCCTGCAAAGATAACAATGGACCTTATGGTCTTCACGTTTTTCGTAAAACGATGCTTCTTTCATCCTTTATACTGATGAAATACGATGTTTATCACATCATCCATATTCTTTACCGGCAGGAATGTGATCTTCTTCTTCACGTATGCGGGAATCTCCACCAGTTCATAGACATTCTCCTCCGGGATAATGACTTTCTCCATCCGGTTTCGGAGCGCCGCCAGGGTTTTTTCTTTCAGACCGCCGATCGCCAGGATTCTTCCCGTAAGGGTTATTTCGCCTGTCATCGCAATCTTTCGGTTCACCGCTTTCTTTGTAATGGCGCTTATCATGGCAACGGCCATGGTTATACCTGCGGAGGGCCCGTCTTTCGGAATTGCACCCTGGGGGACGTGGACATGCATCTCAAGGTCGTTGAAAATGTCTTTCTCAATACCGAGTGTTTCTGCCTTGGACTTGATGTAAGTAAGGGCTGCCTGGACCGATTCTTTCATGACATCGCCCATACTGCCGGTAAGCAAGAGGTCTTTCTTGCCTTTTCTACAGGATGCCTCGGCATAAAGTATATCGCCGCCGAACTCTGTCCAGGCAAGGCCGCTCGCAACGCCTACCAGATTCTGTTCGATCTGGCTCTCCGGGAGATATTTTACCGGTCCGAGATATTTGGAAAGATTTTTTGTTGTTATGATGACCTTTTTGCGATCACCTTCGGCAACTCTTCGGGCGACCTTCCGTGCGACAGCGGCAATCTCCCGCTCGATGTTCCGAAGACCGGCTTCCCTCGTGTATTCCTGGATCATTTTTTCCATAGCATGGTCTACAATTTTAAGTCTTTTCTCACTTAAACCGTTCTCTTTCAGTTGCTTCGGCATGAGATATTGTTTTGCGATCCGGAGTTTTTCTTTTTCGGTATAACCGGGTATGCTGATAACCTCCATCCTGTCTCTCAAAGCCGACGGGACCGTATCCATCCGGTTTGCCGTCGTAATAAACATAACCTTCGAGAGATCGAAGGGAACATTGAGATAGTGGTCGCTGAATGCATTATTCTGCTCAGGATCAAGCACCTCAAGGAGTGCGCTTGCAGGGTCTCCCCTGAAATCCGTTCCGATCTTGTCAACCTCGTCCATCATGAATACGGGGTTGTTCGTCCCTGCCTGCTTTATGTTCTGAATGATCCTTCCCGGCATGGAACCGACATAGGTGCGTCTGTGGCCTCTTATCTCTGCCTCATCTTTCATGCCGCCCAAGGATATGCGGGAAAACTTCCGCCCGATGGCCCGTGCAATAGATCTGCCCAGCGATGTCTTGCCTACTCCCGGTGGCCCGACAAAACAGAGAATGGGGCCCTTCATCTCTCCTTTAAGTTTCAAAACGCTTAAAAATTCGAGGATCCTCTCTTTCACCTTGTCGAGATCGTAATGGTCTTCATCGAGGATCGCGCGCGCCTTTTTGATATCGATATTACCCTTCGTCGATATGCTCCAGGGGAGCTCCACGAGCCATTCAATATATGTCCTGACCATTGTCGATTCAACGGCGTCCGGATGCATCATGTCGAGGCGCTCAAGCTGCTTTTTAGCTTCGCCCTCTACTTCTTTCGGCATCTTTGCTTTCTTGATGCGTTTCCTCAGTTCTTCCACGTCTTCGGATCTCTCATCACCCTCACCGAGTTCGGTACGGATTGCCTTCATCTGCTCTCTGAGGAAATACTCCCTCTGCGACTTTGACATCTCCTCTTTTGCCTGGGAGAGGATCTTCGCCTGCATGTTGAGAAGCTCAATCTCTTTTCCTAATATCTCCGAAAGTTTTCTCAACCTCTCGATGGGATCAACGATTTCAAGGATTTCCTGGGCCTTGTCTACGGTAAGCCCGAGGTTCGCAGCAGCGATATCGGCAAGGCGGCCCGGTTCATCGATGGTGTCGAGGACCATCAATATATCCGGAGGCACCATACGTCCCATGGAAACAACCTTCTCCATCTCTTCCTTGACGTAGCGCATAAGCGCCTCAATCTCGAGGGTGATCTCGGTGATGATGGGTTCCTCGATTGTCGAGATCCGCACAAGGAAGGTGGGGGTTTCCTGAACGTACTCTTCGATCCGTGCCTTTTTAATACCCTGAATAAGGACTTTTACCCTGCCGTCGGGGAGCCTCAACATCCGCATGATCTGTGAAACGACACCGACACTGTATATCCTGGCCGGCAGAGGATCTTCATCGGTGAGGTCCTTCTGGGCAGCGACAAGAATTAACCTGTCTTTTGACAGGGATTTTTCCACGGCATTGATGGACATATCCCTTCCCACAAAAAGCGGCAGTATTACCGAAGGATACATCACCATATCCCTTACGGGCAGCACCGGCATCACGTCCGGTATGTCTAATCTTTCTAATTCCGTCATATTATTGCTAATCCTCCATTTTTGTTACATTTTAAAGAAGACGTTAAAGGCCCGGTATGTTTCGAAGATATCGAGTTTACTCGATAGTTCATAGGGTGAGTGCATAGTCAGTAGCGGGGTACCGCAATCAAGTATATCCATGCCGTACACGGCAAGGTGTTTCGCCACCGTTCCACCTCCTCCCTCATCGATTTTACCAAGCTCTCCTGTTTGCCAGATAACGCTCTCTTGTGTAAACAGTCTCGTTATCTCGCCGACAAATTCTGCGCTTGCATCGCTGGCCCCTACCTTGCCCATATGTCCTGTAAATTTCGAAATACAGACACCGCGGCCAAGATAAGCTGCATTCTGCCTTTCGTGGACATCCTGAAAGGTGGGATTGAGGGCGCCGTTGACATCGGCTGAAAGGGCCTTTGAACGGAACAGCATTTTTCTGAGTTGCGCTTCGTTAGCCCCAATACCCTGTCCTTCCATGATCTCATCGAGAAAGAGATGCAAAAAAGCTGACTTAATGCTCGTAGCGCCTTCGGAACCGATCTCTTCTTTATCGGTAAAGATCGCAAGACACGATCGCTCGGGATCTTCTACATCACAGAATGCTTGCAGAAGCGTAAAAACCGATGCCCGGTCGTCCTGCCCATAGGCTCCGACCATACTCCTGTCGATCCCCACATCTTTCGCCTTGAAAGCGGGGACAATCTCCAGTTCGGAGCTGATAAAATCATCTTCCACAATACCGTATGTGTCGGCTAACAGCTTCAATACATACTGCTTCACGGCTTCCTTGTCAACGCCGACAAGGGGAATACTCCCGAAAAGTACCGTCAGTTTCTCCCCGTCAATGGCTTCGGAGAGCTTTTTCTCATCCTGTGTTTTGCGCGATAAGTGGGGGAGAAGATCGTCGATCATAAAAACAGGGTCGTCTTCCTTTTCCCCGACGACAATCTCCACGGTAGCGCCGTCACTTTTCACGACAACGCCATGAAGTGCAAGGGGCATGGCAAGCCATTGATATTTCTTGATACCGCCATAGTAATGGGTACGCAGAAGCGCCAGATCAACGTCCTCATAAAGGGGGTTCTGTTTGAGGTCCAGTCTCGGCGCATCGATATGGGCAACGATAATATTGAGGCCTGCGGAAGGACCCTCTTTGCCGGCTATATATGCCATGATTTCTTTGCCGCGATTGACTGCATAGACCTTTTTCCGGGTGTAATCCGATTGAAAACCGTAGACCTTCAGATAACGCTCAATATATGCGGCGGCCTCTCTCTCTGTCTTTGCATGATCGAGAAACTCTTTATACTCTTCGGTAAACTGAAAAATTTCTTTGATTTCTTCTCTTGTTTTGAGTTTCCAGCCTGATTGTTTTTGCATGAGGTCTGATTTACATTACCAGAATCGGCACGATGAGTCAAATTGAAGGGGGAATAAGGACGATATCAAAACATCCCATATTGAAAAAATCTTGGCAGATTCCCATGGGCCTGGGCAGACGCTTGCGGGTCGCATGGCAGACTATAAATTGCTGTTCACATACGAACAAAGCGGTTCGGCCTCAAGGATGTAGCCGGTGAGTTCGTATGCCCGCGCCCGGCAGCCGGCGCAGATTTTGAGAAATTTACAGCTCCCGCATTTACCCCTGTAGGATGAAAGGTCACGGAGCTTATTGAAAACGGGCGATTCTTCCCAGACCTTCTGTGCACCTGACTTTTTTACATCACCCGATGGAACTTCAAGATAGCCGCAGGGCTGTGCAATGCCCCTGTGAGAGATAAACATAAAACTTTTTCCTGCGAGACAACCGGCGCTTTTGGGCGTATCGCCCTTTTCTTTCACGATCCGGTAGTAATGGGGGGCACAGGTAACCTTCATCTCGATCTCGTTTTTCTTCTCTACTGCGTAAAGCCACTCAAGGACATCCTCGTACATCTTTGCATTCAATTCTTGGCCTTTCAGCTCCTCTCCTCTTCCGACAGGCACAAGTAAAAATATATGCCAGGCAACGGCGCCGATAGATTTTGTCAACGCGTATATCGCTTCAAGGTCATCGGCATTCAAGCGTGTCACCGTTGTGTTGATCTGAAAGGAGAGGCCGATTTCGGAAAGTACGCGTGCCGCATTCATGACCGCGTCGAAGGAGCCTTCGACCCCCCGAAAGCTGTCATGGGCCGCTTTGTCTTTCCCGTCGATGCTCATGCTCACCCGCTTGATGCCGCCCGCTTTCAGTCTCAGAGCTTTCTCTTTGTCAAGGAGTGTCCCGTTTATGGCGATGACCAGTCTCAAGCCTTTCGCATTCCCGTATTCGATGATATCGAAAATATCGTCCCGCATGAGCGGCTCCCCGCCGGTGAGGATGACCGTTGGCGACGAAAAGGCAAGAATATCGTCTATGACTCGTTTGCATTCATCGGTTGTGAGTTCTCCTATATGGGGACCAAGCGCCGCAGAAGCCCTGCAGTGGATACAGTTGAGGTTACAGTTTCGCGTCAGCTCCCATGCGATCATTCTCAGAGGGAATGTTCTTTCGCCCATTTTCCGATGTCCTTCGCGAAATAGGTGATGATAATGTCCGCGCCTGCGCGCCGTATGCTCACAGTCGATTCGATGACGGCCTTCTTGGGGTCTATATACCCTTTTGACGCGGCGAGTTTTATCATCGTGTATTCACCGCTCACGGAATAGGCGGCAAGAGGGATGCTGAATTTCTCTCTGGCACGGGCAAGGACATCAAGATAAAAGAGCGCCGGCTTCACCATGATAATATCGGCGCCTTCTTCAATATCGAGGGCGATCTCGCGGAGCGCCTCGCGTTCATTGGGCGGATCCATCTGGTAGCTTTTCCTGTCACCGAACTGCGGAGCGGATTCAGCGGCATCCCTGAAGGGACCGTAAAGACATGAGGCGTATTTCGCGGCGTAACTCATGATGGGGGTATTGTAATCGCCGTGAAGGTCAAGCATCTCCCGTATCGCCCTGACCCTGCCATCCATCATATCCGAGGGGGCAACCATGTCGGCGCCTGCCATAACGTGCGAGAGGGCGCTTCTCGCGAGAAGCTTCAGCGTCTCATCATTATCGACATAGCCATCTTGTACGATACCACAATGGCCGTGGCTCGTGTATTCACACATACAGACATCGGTAATAACAAGGATATCGTCGCCAAAACGTTTTTTGATACCCCGCACCGCTCTCGGGACAATGCCGTTTTTGTCGTAGGCACCGCTTCCGACTTCGTCTTTCTTTTCGGGTATACCAAAGAGGAGTATCGCCGGGATTGAAAGCTTGACCACTTCATCAATTTCTTTTAAAAGTCCCTCAGGAGAAAACTGATGAATACCGGGCATGGAAGGAATGGCTACCTTTTTCTCTCCCATCTGTTTCACAAAGACAGGATAGACAAGATGATTGACGGAAAGCTCCGTTTCCCGCATCATGTCCCTCAATTTCTCGTTCTTTCGAAGCCTTCTCGGCCGGTATGTTGGAAATTTCACTTCAACCCCCTATCTTAATTTCCTCATCGGAGAGATAACACTGCGGGTCTTCGGCCCAGACATCGCCGCTCACCGCTTCCGCTCTTACCCGGAAATTTCCTCCGCAAATGTCAAGCCACCTGCACTTCGCGCATCGTCCCTTCACAAATTTCTTCTTTTCTTTGAGCTTTGCCATGAGTTCATTCGATGTATCCATCCATATTTCGCTGAATGGTCTTTCCCGAACATTACCAAAGCTGTAATGCCTCCAGAACTGATCGGCATGAACATCACCTTCTTCATCAATACAGGCGATACCCACACCGGAAGCATTCCCCTCATTCATCATAAGGAGTTCATATACGTCCCTAGCCCTTCCGGCATCCTCTTTTAAAAGCCTCAGATAGACGTAGGGCCCGTCGGCGTGGTTATCAACAGTGAGCACCTCAATTTCTCTCCCCTTATTAAAAAACTCCTTTGTCCTCTCCATGATGTAATCTACTGTCTGCCTCGTTTCGTCGTGGGTCAGGTCTTCCGCCACAAGATCCGATCCTCTTCCCGCGTAAACAAGGTGATAGAAGCACGCCCGCTCGATATTCTCCTTTTCGATAAGGTCGAATATCTTGGGAATTTCTTTGAAATTTCTTTTATTGATGGTGAAACGAAGGCCCGCCTTGATCCCTGCCTTTTTCGTATTTCTGATGCCTGCTACAGCCTTCTCGTAAGACCCTCTGACACCCCGAAACGCATCATTGACATCATTAATCCCGTCAAGACTTACTCCAATATAAGACAGCGAAAATTGAGCGAACGTATGGGCTTTCTCTTCGGTGATAAGCGTACCGTTCGTAGAGATCACCGCCCTCATACCCCTTTTCACTGCATACCCGATAAGTTCCGGCAGGTCCTCCCGGAGAAGCGGCTCGCCTCCTGAGAAAAGCAGAACAGGGACACCGAATGCGGCGAGATCATCGATGAGCCTTTTCCCTTCTTCTGTAGTCAATTCATTGCCTTTATCATACCCTTCCCCGGCAAAGGCATAACAGTGGACACATCGCAGGTTGCATCGTTTCGTTGAGTTCCAGACGACCACCGGTTTTTTGTCTTTTGAAAACTGGAGAAGGTGAGACGGAAGCCTGCCCGATTCCCGCCCATATCGCAGCGGATCGGAAGCTTCGACGGCCCCCAGGTAGAGTTTCGATATACCGATCATAGTCGTTATTGTGTACAAAAAAAGGAAAAAAGTCAATGAAGTTATTGACAAAATTGCGCAACAGGAAGAATCCATATCACGTGCGGATACACTCATTGCCCGTTCAAAATTGCCACCCCGCAGCCAGTGCACTGAATTGAAAATAAGAAGGAAGATGAAAGACGGGAAATGGAAGCCAAAGAACAACAAAAGGTGCGAAGCAGATGATGCTTTAGACTGTAACTGTTGCAAACTTTTCCTATATTATGGTATGTTTACGCTGTTCGGGGCGTGGCGCAACATGGTAGCGCGCTTGCTTTGGGAGCAAGAAGTCGCTGGTTCAAATCCAGTCGCCCCGACCAATTTAAACATTGCGAATTTTGCGGGCAGTTTGTTTGCTCGTTCGCCCCGCCTGCGGTGGGGCTTCAGCTTTTTTGTGACCATAACAGTCAGTCTTGCCTAACTATTTTTCCGGACGGTGGAAAAAATCAGTGATTATCAAGGCCCCTGCCTCGGTACAATGCGTGGAATAAATTTCTTTCAATCGTTTTTGGAACAGATCGCCGTGAAAACTTAATCACCAGGAGTTTGCAAGTTCGTTGATAAAAAATGGTATACTCTAGTCACAATATAACAATAATGCAATGAAGACGGCACAGAACGACAACACTGAGACGAACAAAGGAACAGAGAAACGGTTTGCATCGATGCGTGAGTCCTTCGTGCCTTACGTTAAAGCGTTCTTAACGGTTGTCCTCATAACATTACTTGGTGAAATCCTTACCCCTTATTTTGATCTTATCAATATTGCCATTCTCTATCTGCTGCCTGTGCTCATAAGCGCGGTGCGCTGGGGGGGCGGACCTTCCTTTCTCGCCGCCGGTCTGGGTGTTCTTGTATTCGATTTTTTATTCGTGCCGCCGGTCTTTAGTCTGAGCGTCCATGACATCCGGCACGTTTTCGTCTTCGCCATGTTTCTTCTCGTTGCCATTGTTACAGGGACCATGGCAACAAAACTTCGCAATGAACTGGACAAAACAAAAGAAAGGGAACAGAGGACCCTCGCGTTGTATGCCCTCAGTCAAAAAATAGCAGCGGAAAGCGATTTGCAACGTGTGTTAAAAACATTTGTAGAGAGGGTAGCCGAGACCATAAGGGGCGAGGTTATTATGCTCGTCCACAATCCCGATGCCGAAGCGCTCCTTGAGGTCGCCGCTTGCCCGTCTCACAATACGCTCTCCGATGATAAAGAGCGGGCAGTGGCACATTGGGTCCTGGAGCATGGCCAGAGAGCTGGGAGAGGAACGGAGACCCTTTCGGCGGCACAGTCGCTTTTCTTTCCCGTTAAAGCAGAAGACAGGACCCTTGCTGTTCTCGCTATTAGAATGGAACAGGACGGGAAAACGCTCGCGTCCGAACAACTGCAACTCATCGAGGCCTTTTCCAACCTCGCTGCCGTTGCCATCATCCGGGTAAACCTCGCAAAAGAGGCTGAACAGGCGCAATGGCTCGCAGAATCGGAAAAACTGCACACAGCGCTCCTCAATTCTATCTCCCATGACCTACGCACGCCCCTTGCCGCCATCACAGGCGCAGTGACGAGCCTCCTTTCGAAAGAGACTGCTTACGATGCGGGAACAGAGAAAGCGCTTCTCGACGCGATCAATGAAGGCGCGCAGCGGCTTAACCGTTTCGTGGGAAATCTCCTCGATATGGTGCGCCTCGAAAGTGGTATATTAAAGCTCAATACACAGTGGTGTGATATCGAGGATATTGTGGGTGTCGCTCTCAGGGAAATGAAAGATATACTGCAACCACATTCGTTGCAGGTGAAAATACCGTCCGGCCTCCCTCTTGTAAAGGCCGATTTCGCGCTCATCGAGCATGTCGTCATAAACCTCATCGAGAACGCCGTAAAATATTCTCCTGAGGAAGGCATGATCTCTATCTCTGCCCGTACCGTAAACGACACAGTATACGTCACCGTCACCGATGGCGGTCCAACGATTCCCCGTTACGAACGAGAACGGGTCTTTGACAAGTTCTACCGTCTTCATTCCACAAAACACACGAGTGGAACAGGTCTCGGCCTGTCGATCTGCAAGGGGATCATCGAGGCACACGGCGGCAAGATATGGGTTGATTCTCCCCATGAACCGGGCAATCAGTTTGTCTTTTCCCTGCCCGTACCGGAACAACCTGGCCCTCTACCGGATACTAAAGAGGAGGTATTCCATGCCCTCTGAAGGCACGCGCATCCTCGTTATCGATGATGAAAAACAGATACGGCGCATGCTGAAGACA
>Ga0182017_10001841_pt1 | contig 16253 bp, 22 predicted proteins | sample 712E3DmetaG_FD_120492 | JGI IMG/M metagenome (GOLD analysis project Ga0182017, IMG submission 120492) | Permafrost microbial communities from Stordalen Mire, Sweden - 712E3D metaG | ecosystem: Environmental > Terrestrial > Soil > Wetlands > Permafrost | place: Sweden: Stordalen | collected... | reverse complement strand
GGAATGTGCCTGCTAAGTGCCATGTCATGGCCTCCTATCTGATTTCGAACAGCCAGAATCAGCCGACGCTTTGCTCACAGCTATCGCAGCTGAGGAGCTCGTGCGGCTCCGAAAAGTGGGGGCGAGCGCTCTCTTTTGGTCCGGTATTCCTTACAGGGACCTGCGCCAGTCGCCACCGAAAACGCTAGGCCGACCGAGCGGGAGAGTCAAGGCTTCTGCGTACCATAGCGCGTACCGTCGGCGACAAATTCCGGTGAAAATGTGGTCAGCCTGTCTGGAAACGGCACTTCTGAGCTCGAGCGGCGGCCGAGATCGCTGGACCGAACCACGGCGGGACACATGGTCGGGTCGGACGAAAGCGTTCTCGAGAGACTTCGCTAGATCGCTGCGACCGGCGAGTATGGCCCGATGCACGGGGTCATCGGGCGGGTTCGACTCTTATCGCCGCGATCCGCTCTTAGGAACTTGTCGTGAGGGCGGGCTGGTGATCAGGTTCGGGCAGTCGACTGCGTACGAGGCTGGACCAGAACCTTCGTTGCTAAACCTCGGATGCCGCTTGTTACAACTTTCTCTACGAGATCGAGCCCTGCCCGATGGTCACATTGCGGACAACCTGCCGGTCAATCCGTGTGATACTCTCCCCTGGACGACGCCTCGCCTACCCAACAGGACGGGCTGAGCGTAAGTCCGCAGGTTTGAGGTGTCGCCCAGGCACGAATCCAGCATCGGGACAGGAGGCAAGGGGAACGTGATGTCGCGTACAGGTCTTCCTTCTCTGGCACACCGACTTCCAGCGTTCGTCGTTGCGGCAGCGGTGCTGACGGCGCTTTCCACGCCAGCGGCCGCGACGGCCGCCACGGCCGCAAGCGGAGCACCACAAGCCCTCGTGCCCTCATCGGCGATCACTGGAGTCATCTCTCGCGACGGCGTGCCCGTCGCGGGAGCAACTGTGTTGATCCGCGTCTACCCGAGCCAGGCGACCAGGGCCAAAGCGAAGGCCGGTGTTCCGCTTGAGATGCCGATAGTGGCATCGGTGACGACCGACAGCGCAGGTTCGTTTGCAGCCAATCCAGTCGGTGTTCCAGTCCAGGACCTGGACCAGTCAGGCACCGCGAACTTCGAGGCTTTCGTATCCGACGGCGTGGTTGCCATGCCGTGGAGCTTCCCGCTCCAGATGACGACGGTCAGCGGCGTCGTCCAACCTGATCTTGGAGGGCCCGTTACCGTGTCCTCGGGCAGTCACAGAGCGGTCGATCTCAAGCTGGACCTCGGACGCACCGCCGGGGGAGCAGACGCATACGACCCGCCCACGGCATGGCAAGGTATCCAGCCAGACCAGCTGACACCGTCCGGCCTCTTGCGAGGATCGACGGGCGCTCTTACGGCGGCCGCGACTCTCTCAACCAGCGCGGGCGTCAGCCCGATGATTGGATGCGGCATCCTGATCCCTCAGGGCAACTGGAAGTACGGCATAGACGAGGCGTTCGCGAACGTCTGGTCCTGGGCTGGGGCTCAGGTTGAGTTCCAGGAGGCAACGAGTTCTAGCCACACACTTGGCTTGGCCTTGCAGCAAAGCGGCGGGGGTTGGACTCAGAACGGTTCGATGGGCTATACGGAGAACAGCGGTTCCAAGGGGGACGTCTCGGGGTTGTATGACAATCAAGTCGACAACCGAGTCGATTATGAGGACAACATCATCACATGCGTCTTGCTGCATGAGTGGGCACCCGGTGGCACCTACGCGCTCATGTACCCGATCCTCGGGTGGCCTCATAGCTCGCATCCCATATGGGGTTCCTGCGCCGTGTATGGCAACGGCGCGGTGATGACGAAGACTCAGGGAACGAACTCAACCATCTCAGGAGGTGTCGCGTTCGGTCCGATATCGCTCTCGGCGCAGGCAGGCTGGAACACGAGTATCGACGAGGCGTTCCATTTCACACAAACGTCGTACTTGTGCGGCAGTAGCGGTGCTGGTTGGGTCTCATCTCCACAAGCGGAAGCGCATCAGTATTAGAAGCGCATCGCTCCTAGTGGAATCCGGAGTCATCGACCGGGTGATGAAATGGGCGACGGCTGCTCTAGCCGTCGCCCTCTTCCTTGCTGGCTGTTCGCAGGACGGACCGCACCTTCAAGTCGTCGGCGACCAATCTGTCGCTCTCAACCTGGCCGTGAGTGACGTCGGCGCCAACCAACCCTATGCGTTTGGCTCGATCATGCTCTGTGTGTCGTCGCCTGCAACGGCACGGATCACAAACGTTGCCGTTGATCAAGCGCAAGGAGGCATACGCGTGGACGCCTTCGCGGTCAGGCCAAACCCGCTCACGCGACAACAAGAAGGTCTCGGTGGCCAACGCGAAGCGTTGATTGACTACAGCTCAACGTTCGCGCCCAACAGCGCGCAATTCATTTCTGGCGTGTGCCAATCATCATCGTCAGCGATCGCCAGCGGCGACACCGCGGATATCTCGGAGCTTGGCGTTCAAGTGTCGTGGGACGGGTTCGGGCGTTACGCAGGTGGCCATGCGCTGGACATCACCTACGAGATCGCGGGTACTGAGCAGACTCTTAGGCTCAACTACGGGATCTGGTTGTGTGCTGTGACCTGTCCACCCGACCTGAACCACACGAAGTCACTTGCGTCCCAATGACTGAGACGAGGACCGTGGCCGTGGTGGCTCTGACTCCAGCGCCTGGTCAGGCATTCGGCGAGCACGCGGGTCAAGGCGGGGCGTGGCGTTTCCGACGATGTGGGTCCGTCGCTGAGTGACGAGGGCTTCGAGGCGGAGACGTCAAAGTGACGAAGGCTGGCTCGTAGTTGATGCCAGGACGGTGAGTCCTTCGGTCTGGAGGATTGCTTATGGAGGCCTGAGCGACGAAGTCCAGGATGCGCTCACAGAACACCTTGAGCTATGGGTGCGCCCATCCGGTGCATGGCCGGTTCAATATAGGAGCACGGATATGGGAAGATCACTCCGACAAGCAGCTCTCGCTATCGTCGCCACATGCGCACTGTTGGCCACGGCCCAAGTGCCAGTGGCAAATGCCTCTGTAGTGTTGCCTTCGGGCCAAGCGCCAGTGCAAGCTGTTGCCTACGCGTACGGATCCAACCACGCGATCTCGGGAACGTGCTACCAGGATGGAAGCTGGTACGTCTCGAACACAGTCCGCACTCGCAGTTCTGGCGCGGATTCGAGCCAGGTCCATTTTGACAGGACACCCTATTGGGGCATTGATTTCTTCGTTCAGGATTACCCCAATGGAACGAAACACGGGATCGTCTTCGCACCCAACGTGAACTACTGGCTGCCGCTGGCCAACGGTGACGCACCCTACCAGTTTGTCAACTGGTTCCGACTTGACGTGCCTGGGCGCCAAGCCAACTACGACTTCAGCGGGACCGAACAGTACTAGCCGGTTGGGCCACGAGGACGAGGTGCCTTCCAGCGCCCCGTCCTCGTGTCTGGACCATTCGTCTTGTTGGCGGATTTCGAGGGTAGTTGCGATTCCAGATGGGACTGAAGCGTACTAGGGGGCTGATCGGGCCGGCGGGCCAGATGCGCGGTGCGAGGTGGACGCTGCCGTTGTGGTTGACTGCAGTACTTGTCTCTGCATTAGGTTGCAGTTCGAATCCTGTCTCGCCGACGTCCGCGGGCGTGTCATCCGCAGAGGTATTGTCTCCCGCAGATGTTGTTCTTGAGATCAAGGCCGAATCGAAGTCCCTTCAATTGGCCCCAGGATGGACGTGGCCGACGGACGTGACGCCACAGTCTCATGGCCCGGACGGGCGACCGGTTCGGTATCAAGCTGGGTATGGGACGACCTGGGCCGACCATTACTGGTACTGCTCGTGGGAATGGCGTCTAGTCAAAGGCGGCCTCAATGCAACGGATCTCAGTCATACGTTGGAGATGCTGGCCTCCGTCAGATCCAAGGAGTACTACCTCGTCGCGGTGGATCCAATCGACAAGGTCAAGTTCGACAACGAGTTGAATGCGGCTACAAAGGGTTCGCTTGGGTCGATGCAGAACGACGTGGCTCTCAATTGTCCGGCGCCTCCATCCTGAGGCCGAGAGCCTCCATCAAACCCTGGGCGGTTCAATGCCGGCTCGAGGAGACCAACGGTCAGTCGCGCAAGACGGCGGACCAGGCTAGGCCAGCACGTTGGGGCTCTATCATTCACCCCGCCGGCGGCGCGCAGTGGCGCTCGTTGGCTGGAGGCGCCAAGCGCAGCCCCTAGTCGCGACCGGTAGTCTGCTTGGTGATGCCCAGCGTCGCCGACGAGCGCCTTGTCGCAACGGTGGCCGTATGCTTGACGCCACAGTTCCGGCTGCCAGCATGATCGCCGCATCCAGTCAGTCGCTATGAGGAGCCAAGGCTTGCGCGAAGAAACGGGGGCCATTGTCCCGGGGGACATGACCGCGGAGGGCGGCACCGCCGACGTCATCGGTGGAACCCCGAACGTCGAGGCAGCACCCATGACCGTGCAGAGTGGCACAGCCGAGGCTGGTCAGACCGCCAGACCGCACGCACATCTGGGCCGTCGCAACGACAAGCTGCTGCTGTTCGCGGTCGCGTCGTACGCGATCCTGCTATCGATCCTCATGATCGCTCGCGGCATCTCGGTCACTCCGGACGTGGTGGTCGTCGGTTTCGGCCTGGCGGCGCTGCTGCTGGGTCGCGGCAGGCTCTTCCTTCGGGACTGGATCCCGTTCATCGCCCTCTTCTTCGCCTACGAGCTCATGCGCGGCTATGCCGACAAGTTCGGGCTGCCCATCCACGTCACGGACGTGATCTCGATCGAGAAGATCATCGGCTTTGGCACGCTGCCCACGGTCTGGCTCCAGAGCCTTTTCCACCACGGCGCGGCTAGCGCGTCGGATCCGGTGGCGACCATCTCGCTCATCTTCTACTTCCTGCACTTCCCGCTGCCGCTGGCGGTGGGCTTCCTGCTCTGGATCCACCAGCGTCGGGCCTACTACGATTACGTCGCCGCCCTCATCCTCCTTTCGATGGCCGCCTTTGTGACCTACTTGCTCCTGCCAGTGGCCCCGCCCTGGTTCGCCGCTGACCCGCAGAGGGCGGCGCCGTACTGCGGTGGCGCGTGCGTGACCGGCGTCCTGCACCTGCGCGACGCAGGCTTCGCGGGGCTCGAGAGCTTCTTCCGCTTTGGCAAGTACATCTTCAGCTATCAGGACATCTACTCCATCAGCTCCAACGACGTGGCGGCCTTCCCGTCGCTCCACGCCGCGTATCCGTTCCTCGCCTTCATGTTTGCCCGGCGCGCCTTCCCGCGAGCCGGCTGGCTGATGCTCGCCTACACGGCCTGCGTTTGCTTCGCCATTGTCTATCTGGGCGAACACTGGATCTTCGACATCATCGGCGGCGTGATCTACGCCTCTGCCGCCTACTTCACCATTCTGCACGGCCCGGCTTGGGCTCGGCGGTTGGTGGCCAAGGTCGCTGACGAGGAAATCGAGGCCGGTGTCACGGCCGAGGACGAAGATGGCGAGACAGGAGCGCTCGGCCGGACCGGGCGCGGCATCCGTTGGCCGCTCATCCTGCAGGGCGTAGCTGTGGCCGCGGTCGGAGTCGTCGTCGTTCACGGGACGCAGTCGGCGGGCTGGCTCGGCGGCACGTCCAGCGTGCTCTACCTGCTGCCGTGGCTGGCTATCCTGACCGGCCTGTGGCGAGCCGCCGTAGGGCTGTTCAGCCGCTGAGGGCCCCGTTTGGTCGATCCGATCGAAACACGCCCCGGTATCTGCCCTGGAGGAACATCCACAAAGCTCAAGACCAAAGACCGTACGCGCCGGCTCCGGTTGACGATCGCCCAAGAGACGGTCCAGCGACCGGTCTTCCAGCAGCCCCCGGCCACCAGACTCCCGCGCCACCATGTGGGTCGTCCAGTCCTCCTTGGCCGCCGGGAATTCGATGCGCAGCTGGGCCCAGCCGTGCGGCACCGCTGCGTTGATGAGGACGTGAAGTATGCGGGCCGTATCCAACAGCCCGCCGAACCGGGCGGCCTCCAGGCCGGAGATTGTCTGGCCCGGCAGTGCGACGAGATGGAATTGCATGTGAAGCCGTGTCGAGAGCGGCGAACTGGGGACTGGCTTGATTATCTCGGCGCATGTCCAGTTGAACCTCCGACCACATGCAGCTATCCCGCGACGGCGGCACCAGACACCGGCGCGATGGATGTACTCGGCGTCGCGCTGACGGGGCCTGTGTTTCTCCCCACTGCGGGCATGCGATGGCCGGGCGCGCGGTAGCAACGTACGGTAGCAACAGAGCCGGACGCAGCCGGTCAGGTGATATGAACGGCCGTTCGTTTCGTGCTCAATTCCGACGCAGACGAACCTCTACGGACGTCTCTGGGCGAACTGCAAAACCCCTATTCAGCGGTTCGAATCCGCTCGTCGCCTCCACTTTCCCTCGGAAGCTGCTGCGGCGTTTCACCTCTGCGTCGCCGCCTTCTCCCGGGCAGCGCCTCTACCGCCCGAAGTAGCCGGTCACGTCCAAGACGATGTCGGTGGTGGCACGGGCTCGATGGACCGCCGACACGGTGCGCTAACCTAGCGGGCGTGCCGGAGTGGCGGAACAGGCAGACGCAGCGGACTTAAACTCCGCGGCCCGCAAGGGTGTCAGGGTTCGAGCCCCTGCTCCGGCACCAACAAATCACTCGTGAAATGGCCAGTTTGGCCCGTCTATGCGAGCCCACGACTGCGGCGCGTGTTGCCAGTGGTAGCAGTTCTGGTAGCATAGGACGGACAAAGACGGACCCCCGCCGCAGTAGAGAAGCGACGAGGGTCCTTGGCGGAGACCTGTAAAGGAGGTCACGCGGCCATGGCCGAGCGTAGCACGAAGCCACGAAGGCGAGTCAGGGGCGACGGCTCCATCTATGAAACGGCGTCCGGCCGCTGGCGTGGCGCCGTCGTCGTCACCGATCCCACGACTGGGCTGAAGGATCGGCGCGTTGTCTCGGCTCCAACGTTCGAGCTGGCGCGCGATCGCCTGGCCGATCTGAAGCGGGACGTCGCCAACGGCGTCGCGGCCAAGGGCGCTGCGAAGACCCTGAACGCCTACACGGAGCAGACGTGGCTGCCAGGCGTTCGGCTGCGCGTGCGACCGTCAACGGCCCGGGCACACGAGCAGCATCTCCGCGACTACATCCTGCCGACGTTTGGGGCGCTGAAGCTCCGGGAGATCACGCCCTCGGGGGTCGAGCGCATGATGGGGATGATCCTCAAGAAGGGCCGCAGCGCGTCGACCGCGCGAGCCGTTCGTACGACGCTCGGTCAGGTGCTGCACGACGCGCAGCGCGACGGTCTGATCGCCCGCAACGTCGCGAGTCTTGCCCGTCCGCCTCGCGCCGAGCGGCACGAGCTTCAGATCCTGACGGCCGAAGAGACGCACCGGATGATCGAAGGCTCGGCCGATGATCGGCTCGGGCCGCTCTTCTGCCTCGCCGCGACGACGGGCCTTCGGCTCGGCGAGCTACTCGGGCTCGCATGGACGGACCTCGATCTCGACGGCGCACAGCCGACGCTAACCGTTCGCCGTTCGCTTGCGCGGGCCGAAGGCCGCAACCTGTACGCCCTGGCCGAGCCCAAGACGAACCGATCGCGACGGACCATCGAACTCGGCCCGACCGCGGCGCGGGCGCTTCGCCGGCAGAAGGCCCGCCAGGCGGCCGATCAACTCGCCGCCGGAGACGTCTGGCAGGACGTGGTGAGGCTGGTATTTCGAGACCCCATCGGCAGGCCCCTCGCTCCCTGGGCCGTCACGAAGGGTTTCACGGCGGCCCTGAAGCGGCTAGGTCTTCCGCATGTCCGGTTCCACGACCTCCGGCACGGTGCCGCGAGCTTGCTCCTGAGTCAGGGGGTCCCGCTTCGCCTCGTCTCCGAGCAGCTCGGACACAGCTCCATCGCCATCACGGGCGACGTCTACTCCCACATCGACCGCGAGCAGAAACGGGCCGCGGCCGACGCGCTGGAGCGCGCCATCGGAGACGCTGCGGGCGCCGGTGACCGGCTGTGAGCGCTCCACGGCCCATGCGACGACCGGAAGATCCGCTGACGGCAGAGGAGTCAGCCCGGGCCGGCAGTGAGATTGAGCACCTTGCCCGGGAACGGCCCGAGTTGACCCAACTGGAGGTTACAGATCTTTGGATGAGGGCGCGTCGCCATCTATTGCTCGCCGGCGAGGCCACATCCTGGCGGAACATCTGGGGCTGGGTTGCTGCTGCGTCCCCCCGGTCGCCGGACTTCCGTCAGCGAGACATCGTTCTGGCCGAGCAGGAGCCACCCACGGTACCGGTTCGGCGACGTCGAGGCCGTCCGCCTGGCTCCGGGGAGCTGAGCGTTGAAATCCTCAAGAAGACATACAGCGACTTTGAGGCCAAGCATCGGCGAAGGCCGACCCAGGAGGAACTCGCAAGCGCCACGGACCGTTCCGCCCGAACTCTGCGCGACTACCTGAAACGCCACAACCTAGCGTGGCCGCTCGGCGAATAACCCGCCGTATCTCCGCCACTTCGGCGCCTTTTTCCCCCGTCGCAGCCGCGGTTTACTGCTGGCGCAATGCCAGCACTGACGATCCGACTCACAGATGAGGCCCTTCAAGAGCTAAGGGCCAGAGCCTCCCGCGAGGCCAGAGCGCCGCGGGACGAGGCCGGCCTGCTCCTGGCCGACGCGCTTCTTGGCCTGGATATTCGGTCTGACGAAGAGCCAGCCAGCGATCTACTGCCTATCGTCGCGGATCTGATCGCCGCGTTCGAGGGTGAGGCCGTCCGATGACACTGCGTCTTGCCCGGACGGTTTCAGCCGATCCGGCCGCCAAGCGCCAGGCGGCAGAGGATCGCATCCGCCTGATCTGCGGCGAGCTCGCGGAGGCGATGATCGCCCTCGCCGCCTTGACTCCTGCGCCCCGGCAGCCGATCGAGTTGCTAGACGTCCCAGAGGCCGCCCGGAGGCTAGGGTTGGCGCGGTCTAGTCTCTACGCCGCGCTTGGTCGGGGCGAGGTGCGGGCGGTTCGGATCGGTGGGCGTGTGACGATCCCGTCGAGCGAGATCGAGGCCATCGCCGCGGGTCGGCATCCCGGTCGAACCTCATGAACAACGCCGGTATCGTCTGGGAAACGGCGACAAGTCTGCCCACGGAGCGGATCGAGCAAGCCCGCGACCTGATCGCCGACCACTTGCTCATACTCCGTCGGCCCAGTCCGATCCGGGAGATCATCGGCGCAGTCGTCGCCGAGCTGGACGGTGCCCGCGAGTGGCGCATCTCCAACATGGCCGCGGAGGATGAGGCGATCCGACTGCGCTCGGCCGAACTGGCCCACGCGGAAGACGTGGCCGAAGCCGTCGCGACCGTCCGGGCGCTTGCCCGGTATGCCGGCCGACGCTGGCCTCTCTCATTCCCCGCGACGGCACAGCGGCTCGCGCCGCTCGTCTGGTTCGACATTCTCACGGCCGATGAACTCGGCGAGCGCACAGCTCTTGCCCGCGCTCTCGATCGCCACTACGGGCCGGAGCGTGCGGCATGATCGCGGAGCCGACTGCCGACCTGCTAGCCGGCGATGCGCCCTGGCCGGACGATGCCGAATCGCCTGCTGCCGGCGATGCGACGCTCCAGCGATCCGCTGGCCTGTACCGCGTCAACTGGCCCGGCATGGCCCTGGAGTTTCGAGCGCTCGACACGAGCGGCCATGCCGTCTATGCCTTGGCCGTTGCCCATGCCGGCGATCGTGTCCTGCCCGAGACCTCGCTCAACCTCACCAACGACAAGGCTCGGCAAGCGCTCGCGGTCGCCATCGAGCGTCTGCGACCTGGCCCCGACTGGCGCGCTCGTGTCGATGATGCGGCCCGACTCGTGCTCGGCGCCTACCGCGAGGGTGAACCCGCCGTCGATCTGGCCGAGCTGCCGCAAGCGATTGCGTCCGAGCCATGGCTCGTGGCCCCGCTGCTGGTCCGTGACGAGCCCACGATCCTCTACGGTGACGGAGGGACACACAAGAGCAGGACCGCCCTGCTGCTGGCCGGGACCGTCGCCGCTGGCCGCTCTCTCGCGCTCGGTATCGAGGCACCGACCCTCGCGGGCTGCGTCATCTACGCCGATTGGGAACAAACGGCCCGAGTCGCTCGCGATCGTCTGGCCGACCTCTGCGACGGCCGCCCGCCCTCCGGTGTGGTCTATGTCCGCTGCGCCCGCCCATTCGTGCATGAGGCCGAACGACTAGGCCGGATCGCAATGGACAGCGGCGCCGTTCTGCTCGTATTGGATAGCGTAGGGTTCGGCCTTGCCGGTTCCGGAAATGACGACGACGTGGCCGCGTCCTACTTCCGTGAGCTACGCGGGCTCGGGCTGTCCAGTCTGCTGATCCACCACACTCCGAAGACCGGAGATCCGACGCGGCCGTTTGGTTCGGCGTACTGGACGAATGGCGCCCGGCTCGCCTGGCAGATGCAAGCGACAGCCGGAACCGCCCGCGACTGCGCACTCGTGACGCTGACTTGCCGCAAGCGCAACGACGGCCCGCTGCTATCGCCTAAGGGCCTGTCCTACACCTTCGCCGATGGCCGGGTGTCGGCCTTCCTTGGCGATGCCGCGCCGCCTGACGACGCCGATATGGACCGTACGGCCGGGAACCTGCGCCACCTCATCCGCCGGGCGCTCAACGGTCGACCCCGAACTGTCGCCGAGTTGAGCACCGAACTGGACGCCAAGCCGTCCAGCGTGCGAACCGTTCTCAACCGCTACCCCGATACGTTCACGCATGGCGAAGGTGGGCAATGGGAGGTTCGAGCGTGAGCGAGACAGTAGGTGTAACGGTGTCGCGTAACACTGTCGCAAAGCCTAGGAAGGCAACGAGACATAACACTCGTTGTCTAGGGGGTGTCGCACTGTCGCGCTGTCACGATGCGAGGCCGACAGCCCCTCAGGTGCAGAGCCCCTCGGTGGTCCCGTCCTTGGGACACGTCCCGGGGAGCCTCGGCCTGCCCTCTCGGGGCTCTAGCGGTCAGCGTCACGCTACCAGTTGTGCTACCAATGCGGTCTCGGGTGGCATTCGTAAGCGTGCGCATGGTCTTTGGCAGCGGACTACCAATCCGCGGCAGGCTTGCGAGTGGCGGCCCGTCAGCGCCCGCCACGGGGTTCGCGCGGTGCCATCATGACCCGCCCCAAGGCCGTTGTCGGAGGCGAGTCCGGGTCCGGTCTTGTGCCGGTCGCTCCGGGAGAGGTGCGCCGTCGCCGAGCGATTGCGAGAGCGAGTCGAGCGAAGGCAGTAGGCCGCGGCAACTCGAACGCTCTGAAGTCTGGCGTCTACAGCTCGGTTGCCGTCCGGGAAGACGTACTCGACATGGCCGCTCTGGTCTATGCCTCCGCCCCATGGCTGGACCCGATCCGGGACGCCTTGGCGGTTGAGGCGACAGCTCGCCTAGTCGTCAGGTTGCGAAGGCTGGACGTCCTGGTAGATGCCTGCCTCCAGGACCTAACGAAGCCGACGCAGGAGATCACCTCCATGTACTCCCGGCTTGAGAGCCAGTTGCTGCGTAACCTGTCCGAGCTGGGGCTAACGCCGCGAGCCGCTGCCGATCTTGGCCTCGCGAAGCTGGACGCGAAGGCTCGCGCTATGCGCCTTTCCGAGACGGCTCTAGCCGCCTACCAGAACCGCCCCCCGGACCCGAAGTCATGAATGCCGACCCGCTGGCCTGCACCTGCCCGGCCTGCCGACGTTACGAGCAAGCCCGCGCCGAGCATGAACGCGCTTTCCGTGCTTTGCACCCGCGCAGGGATGGCCACGGCGAGCGCAGCCTGTCCGCCCCGGGCACCGCGCACGAACTGCGCAGGGCCGCTGCACAGATGGACCGGGCGCACGCCCGAGATCTACCCGAGTCGCCGATAGGTCGGCCCTCAGAGGCTCCGTCAGAGGCGCCACGAGCGCACAGGACGGGCACAGGAGCGCGCGACGTGGTAGCGACCAACCCCAACAATCGAAAGGAACCCAAGCCATGACCGCAACCGTGAAGACCGCACCTATCGCCGAAGATCCGGAGGCCGTTCTAGTCCAATGGGTCGGCCGAGTCGCCGACCTCGAAACGCGCCATTCCGCCGCTGTAGTGGCCGCGGAAGACGCCGGCACTCTCGTACAGCAGGCCCGCCGCGCCTCGGTTATGGGTCTCAACGCCGACGTCCGCGGAGCTACTGAGGCCGAGCGTATCGCCCTCGCCGACCGAGACGAGATCGCCGCGCAACTGGAGATCGCCAAGACCGAGCGGAATTCGGCCAATCAGGCCGCCGGCCGGGCAGTCGCCGAGCGGCAAGCCGAGCAGATCCGAACAGATGCCGCCCGCATCGTCGCCGACGCGACAGCCTCGGACGAAGCGATAGACGGCGTAGTCGCTCAACTGCTCGACCTGTACGCCGAACGGTGGGCGCTCGTTCAGGAAGCGACCGCCCTCGCCGACGCGGCGCACCGCGCGGACATGCATCCGTACCTCGGACTCCAGGACGTGCCGCTCCGCGTGGAGCGCATCGCCCATCTGGACCCGACCAAGTACCCGCGTCTTTCGCCATATGAACTCGGCCTGTAGGCCGAAGAGAAAGGAAACCGCCATGTACCGCCGACCCGCTCCCACGGTCGCGCAGCGCGCAGCCGCGATCGAACATCTCGACCTCGCTCTAATGCACCTGAGCCGGTATCGGGCCAAGCTGCTACAGCCCGGCAGTGGGCTCAACAAGCGGGCCGGTGACAGTCGGCTCGACCTCGCCAATCGTGTTTTCTCGCAGCTCCTAGAAGTCCGAGGCGCCCGCGTGGCTCGGCTCCGGAAGATGAGCCGGGTCGACTCGGTGACCCTCGCCAAGATGGCCAGCGGCGATCGTGTGGCAGCCTCGATGGCTCGGAGTTACCTGGTGGCTCGCTCCGACGCGAAGCTCCGCGGCATCGTTCGATGAACGCCGAAGGCAAGGCGAAGATCCGGCAAGCCCTGGCACTGTGTCGGGAACTACTCGGCGAGACCGAGCCCGACCCGGACTATGAGCCTGTTGCCACTCCCGAACCCGAGCGCAAGTCAACCGTCAAACCCATAGAGCGCAGCCGGATACTCCTCGTCGGGCGGGTAGATCCGGCCCTCGGCGGCACTGACGGCAAAGGCATGGTCAGGGGCTCCAACGGAGAGCACACGCCCATGGGGAAGGTCGCCGGCATGTTCGCCGACCGACTCGGACAGCTACCGACCCGCGCCGATCTTGCGGCCGTCTCCGCCGAATTCGAGGCCGCCAAGGCGGAACTTGCCGCCAGCATCGGCACGCTTCACAGCCAGTTCGAAGCCCGCGCACACACCCGAAAGGACTAGCACCATGGCCGGAACCACTACCACCCTCACAGTCTCAATCGGCCGAGCCGAGACGGTCATCAACACCGCGGCCGCCCTTGGCTACTCGGTTCCATTCTTCGCGACCATCGACTCGGAGACCGTCGAAGTCCTAGCCGGCACGGGCGGGACCGCCTGCGTGATCAGACGCGGAGCCAACCTCACAACCCCAACCGGACACAACGCGGGCGCGACGATTACGCCGCTCGCAGCCACGTTGTCATGACCGCCCCTGAGCTGGCCCGAGTCGAGAGGCCCGGGCCGCTCTCTCCGACCGAGGCGCCTATCGTGGCATTCAGCCGCGACGTGCTCGGCTTCCGTCTACATCCGCGGCAGGCTGGCATCCTCGCGGAGATCTACGCCGACGGCATCCGCACGGCTGTCCTGCGGCTCGGGCGCCGCTCGGGCAAAGGCCGCATGGCGTCTGTCCTGGCAACCTATGAGGCGACCGTAAACGCAGCCGCCCACACTGCCGCCGTGCCCGATGGCGAGCAGGTGGCAATTGTCATCGTGGCCACCTCGCAGAAGCAGGCCGGCATCATTCACCGGTACGTCCGGGCCTTTCTCCGACGGCCGGCGCTTGCGCCTCTGGTAACTCGGGAAACCGAAGACACAATCGAGCTGTCAACTGGCGTCGCCATCGTGACGCTGCCGTGTTCGGCTGCCTCGGCGCGCGGCCTGGCAATCGCCGTTCTCATTCTTGACGAGGCCGCCTGGTATCAGGGTCGGGACGGCTCGGTACTCGACCCCTCGGAGATCTGGGACGCGCTCGCGCCCGCTACGGCGCAGTTTCCCGAGCGACGCATCGTCATAGCGTCAACGCCTCGATGGTCTACCGGCTGGTTCGCGGATCAGTGCGCAATTGCCGCGTCCGGGCAATTCCCCGATATTCGGACGTGGCATGCGACGACGGCAGACATGAACCCGGCTATCTCGGGCGCCTTCCTGGAGCAAGAGCGCGCCAAAGACCCGCCATCGTTCCGACGCGAGTACGAGGCCGAATTCGACTCCGGCATCGGCGCCGTATTCGAGGGACAGCTCGTGCACGATGCCGTACGCCGCGAGCCCGAGCGGCTGTCGCCGATCCCGACTCTTCGCTACGTGGTGGCCGTCGATCCTGCCTTTACGGGTGACACCTTCGCCGCGATGGTGGGCCATGTCGAGCCATCGGGCCGAGTCGTGGTCGACGCCGTGCATGGCTGGAGAGGCACGAAGGGAAACCCCGTCCAGGTCGACTCGACTCTAGATGAGATCGCGGTACTTGCCGGCGCGTACAACCGCGCGGCTGTCTTGACGGACCAGTACGCCGCGCAGCCCATCCGGCAGGGACTGGCCGCGCGCGGGCTGAACGTGCGAGAGCGGCCCTGGACGAACGAAAGCAAGGTCGACGCTGTGGCCGCGGTCCGCCGCTGTCTGTATGCCGGGCGCCTGGAGATCCCGCCTCACTCGACACTGATATCCGAACTGGTCACGCTCGAACAACGGCCCACCCCTGGCGGCCGGCCCCGGATCGCGGCTCCGGGCGGCTCGCACGACGACTACGCGACCGCGCTGCTAGCCCTTGTGTCCGAGCTGGAGGCGCCTTCCGCCGCGCCACTTTCGGGCTTCTATCAGGCCGAGATCGAACGCATGCGGTCCGCGCGTGGGCTAGATGACCAGTACGTAGTTATGCCAAAGCCCACCGCGCTCCCACCGGTCACGATCAGGTCAGAGATTGAGAGGCTGAAGGAAGTGAGGGCAGTGGTGGGGGCTCAATTCACCGACAATCAAACGGCCATCACCCGAGATGGGGATAGATGAACCGCCTACCGGACAAAGGGCTCCAGGCGGGAGACCACCAAGCGAGTCATATCCACCAGGTCCCTGAGCCCTTCCTGCGCAGGGACATACCCATCTACCCGACGGTATTCAAACGCTACGAGGACGGTGCCCTCAACCTTCACGTTCACTTCGGGATCAGTCAGCGGGGGCGATTCAGGCCAACCGAAATGCGCGATTTCTGTGTCGCGGTAGCGAAATTCAGCCCCGGTCTTTTGGCTCACGACTCGACCTCGGGCAAGGACACTCACGGATGCGTTGACGAGCCCGCCTGCCGTGACAATGAGATTTCGATGTTTGTCGGCGTTGTCGAATGCGCTGAGGAGAGCAAGCCAATGGAGCGCCGCATTGGCTCCCGACCTGTAGGGTTGGTGGCTCTTGATGACTGCGCGAGCTTGCCTGGGCATTCCCTTGCATGCGGTTCTGAAATCGACTACCGCTTTCTCGTTCAACTCAGCGATGACCGGGAAGAAAGCACTACCGCGCCGCTTCCGTGGGACAAGTGCAACCGAGATGTGATCAAGAGCCGACCATGTGTTGTGCAGCACGTCGCCGGCGATGACGGCGAGGTTCGGATCAGGCTCCTCGAACTCGATACGATAGATCCAAGTGTTGCGTTCCGCCTTCGTCTTGACCGAACGAACCGCCTTGTACGGGTTTCGATCAACGTACTTCCGGACTTCGCCGTCGAACTCCAGCAAGTGCTTTTCCGCCCGGTTGAGTTTGAGTTGCCAAGACTCTGCCATTGGCCCCCGTCGATGTGGCCTGCCTACGGCACGCCGTAAATGGACAGTATCCAGTGACACCCGGCGTTGCCCGCCATGGTCACCGGTTGTGGCGGACCTGCTTGCTGCGTGCCGATGAGATCCTTGAAGAAGTCCAAGCCCGATCCGTTGCTGACTGTGACCCATGGCAAGATTGAAAATGGCTCTGAAGTCGGGCATCGGACCGACGCATACACCCTGTACCACGTCTTGCCGGGCACCTGAATCACGGCTGGACCGTACCCAGTCCACCAGCCCAGATTCACCCACCCATTGAAGTCCGCCGTTGGAACGGGCTGGAG
>Ga0182017_10001840_pt1 | contig 16260 bp, 17 predicted proteins | sample 712E3DmetaG_FD_120492 | JGI IMG/M metagenome (GOLD analysis project Ga0182017, IMG submission 120492) | Permafrost microbial communities from Stordalen Mire, Sweden - 712E3D metaG | ecosystem: Environmental > Terrestrial > Soil > Wetlands > Permafrost | place: Sweden: Stordalen | collected... | reverse complement strand
TAATAAGCTGCATGTTCCAATCATAAACGACTCCGTATCTCCAGGGGCTCATCTTGTATTAGAAACTGTTGCAACCTTCGGGCTCATCTTGCATTAGACAAGACTACCTCTTGTAGATAATTCCGATTTGTTATATACTAGCTAACTACTGACACTTCATTGGGGGGAAATAAAGATGAAATTATCATGTCTGCAGGAAAATCTGAGTAAAGGCCTGGGCATTGTCGGACGGGCGGTCGCCACCCGCACCACATTGCCGATTACTAATAATGTATTACTGTCGACCGACGAATCGCGGCTGAAACTGGCGGCTACCAATCTGGAAATGGCCATCAGCCACTGGATCGGCGCCAAGGTCGAGGAAGAAGGCTCGATTACCGTCCCGGCCCGTCTGCTCACCGAATTTGTCAATTCGCTCCCGGCCGGGGAAAAAGTAGACATGAAGTTAGTCGGCAAAACGCTGGAATTAAGATGCGCCCGATTTGAAGCACGTATCAGCGGCGTCGATGCCGCCGACTTTCCGCCCATACCCAAGGTTGATGAAGGCATCAAAACCAAAGTAGATACCGCAACCTTAAGACAGGCCATCAACCAGGTGGTATTCGCCGCCGCCACCGAAGAATCCCGCCCAGTGCTGACCGGTGTGGATGCGCAATTCGATGGGAATACGGTCACTCTGGCCGCCGCCGACGGTTTCCGCCTGGCAGTTTACCGCATGCCGCTGGCCTCCAACGTTAAAGAAAAAGCGGAGGTCATCATCCCCTCCCGGACTTTGAACGAACTTAACCGGCTGATTGCCGACGACGAAGAAACCGTCGATATCACGGTCAACCCCAATAAAAGCCAGGTGATGTTCCACATGAAGAAAACCCAGCTCGTATCGCAGCTGGTGCAAGGCACGTTCCCCAAGTATTCGCAATTGATTCCGCAGAGCTTCGCCGGTCGCGCCACTGTTTCCGTGGCGGATTTCCTGCGGGCCTGTAAAATGGCGTCTATTTTCGCCCGCGACGGCAGCGGTATCGTGCGCCTGATCATGACCCCGGGCGGCGAACTGGCGCCGGGTAAAATTGTTATTTCCTCCAAATCGGAAGAACTGGGCGAGGATATCGGCGAAATCGATGCCGCCGTAGAAGGTCAGGAAGCCAAAATCGCTTTTAACGGCAAGTACCTGACCGATGTCCTGGGAGTAGTCAAAGAACAGAAAGTTACGCTGGAAACGACCAATCCTTCCAGTCCCGGCGTGATCAAACCGGTCGGCACCGATAGCTATCTCCATGTCGTAATGCCCATGTTTGTTCAATGGTAAGTTTAATATGGAAAAGATAAACAAAAAATCAAAAGTATTTCAGGTGATTAGAAACGGCATTGTCTTTGAGTTACAGTCCGAACCTGAGGGCGGTTATACGATTGTTGTACCGTCGTTGCCGGGTTGTATCTCTTATGGCAACACTTTCGAGCAAGCCATCGAAATGATTAAAGACGCTATGGCCGGATGGCTTGAAGTTGCCCGGAAAGAAGGTATTCCCATTCCCGAACAATTCGAGTCTCTGCAACTGGCAGCTATTTAATAAGATAATGAGCAAAGAGCTTCCGTCTCTAAAACCCAAACAGGTCGTTTCAGCTCTGGAACGTGCGGGTTTTGTGGCTAAGAGGCAAACCGGCAGCCACGTAATTTTCTATAAACCGGATATTCGCCATCCTGTCACGGTTCCGATCCATACATCAACTCTACCAACCGGCACGTTACGGGCTATTATCCGTCAGGCTAACCTCACCGTTGACGAGTTTATTTCTTTACTGTCATAAATCATTCAAAACAAGCGCACAACTTTGAGCTATCTATTTGCCATAGTCCAAGTTACCTCATTCGTGTCTATTTGGCTATAGAAACATACGTTGGGAGCTAATGGCTGCGTAACGGCTCCCCCTCTTTTTGTTCCTGAACTAAGCAGAAAATGCACAGTCGTCAATCGACAAAAATTTACTAAAGTACTACCCTGCCTATTACTAATGGATAAATAAAACAAGTACTATCTGCTGATTCACAGCATCGGCCAAAGGTCTTAGACTATCTATACATAATTAAAAAGAGGGCTCTTCTCAATCGGGAAAAGCCCTTTTGTTTGGACTGCTTACCCGAACAATTGCTCCTGTTTCATAAAAATACGTTCATTTCGTTTTGATATGAAACCAATCGGTTTGTGAGGTGCGCCATGAGTCAAATAACCGAGCTTTTATCTCAGGAACGATATCAGGAACTCTGGCAATTATGCTGCGGTTTCCTCGACCTGAACACCGACCAGTTCATGCAGATACAGGAACAGCTATTACTCGAGCAACTAACCTCACTCCAAAATTGTAAAATGGGCCGGAAATTATTAGCCGGGACCATGCCCCGAACCGTCGCGGAATTCCGGGAGCAGGTACTGCTGACCACTTATCCCGATTATTGTCCGGAACTGCTGCAAAAGGATGAGGCCGGGTTACCGGCAAAACCGATTACCTGGGTGCAGACATCCGGCAGGTCCGGGGAATATGCCTGCAAATGGGTGCCGGTCAGTCAGCGGTTCTGGGATGAAGCCGGGCTGGACTTTTGCGCCATTGCCATGCTGGGTGGCCTGCAGCGGCAAAGACAAGGTAGCCATTAAAAACGGTTTGCGGCTACTTTATGTGGCCGCTTTGACCCCTTGCTTAACCGGTAACATCGCCCAAAAACTGGGGGAAGATGTCGGTTTTACATTCCTGCCTTCGCTGGACGCAATCACGGAAATGTCATTTGAAGAACGGGTTGAAAAAGGTTTTAACCTGGCGCTGGCCGGGGGCATGGACGGGTTTTTCGGGTTGGGGGGAGTGCTGGTGGAAATCGGGGAAAAGATTAAAAATGGCTCCGGGAAAATGAACCTTTATCAGCTGCTCAAACAGCCCCGGGTAGCCGCGAGGTTCGCGCGCGGCCTAATCAGAGCCAAAAAAGAGAAAAGACATATTTTGCCGAAAGACCTCTGGGATTTGAAAGTAATTGTGTCGATGGGGACGGATAGCCTCGTGTATCAGGATCGAATAAAAGCTTTGTGGGGACGGACGCCGCTTAATGTTTACGGGAACAGTGAAACTACCGTCATCGCCACGCAAACCTGGGATTATCATGACATGGTATTTTTCCCGAATCTTAATTTCCTGGAATTTATCCCCGCGGCAGAACGCATGAAAGGGCAAATGAATCATTTTTATCAGCCTAAAACATTATTGCTCAATGAGGTCAAAGAGCAGGAAGTTTATGAGCTGGTTATTACCAGTTTCCACGGGGGGATTATGGTAAGGTACCGGCTGGGGGAATTGGTCAGGATTACCTCTCTGCGTAACGAGAAGCTGGGCATCTATTTGCCGCAAATGGTCTTCGAGCAGTGGGCAGACGACCTGATCGACCTTGGCTTTATGCGCCTGACGGAACGGGTGATAGGGCAGGCTTTGGAAAACGCGGGGGTTCCGTACCACGGCTGGATGGCGAACAAGGAAATCGCGGCAAACCCCAGACTGCGTTTATATATTGAGATGCAGGACGGCTATGGCGGCAGCGCTAAAGAATTAGCCGCGGCAGTGTACGGAGAAATTAAAAAATTGGACGACGGCCTTTACGTTTATAAAGACCTGGCCAGTCTGGAAAATCTGATTAACTTCAGTCCCATTGAAGTCACGCTGTTAGAAAAAGGTATTTTTAGCGCCTACAAAGAAATGATGCGTCAACAGGGGGCAGACCTCACTGAGTTACGGCCGGCGCATATTAATCCTTCCGAGGAAATACTGGCTAAATTAGGCATCGACTCGCTGGTATCGGAACACAAAGCCCCGGGCGAATGGCAGTTTATCTCCCGGTAAGGGATTAGCGATTCGGTCCGATGGCAGAAATCAGCTGATTTTCAGCTTTAACGAATCCATTGTAAGTACCAGGGGTATGAAAACTTTAATCAGGTACGGGTCGAACTGAACCCCCGCCCCGTTCTCTAATTCTTTGATTGCGTCTTTTAGAGAAAGTGCGGCACGGTACGGTCTTTTCGAGGTCATCGCATCGAAAGCATCCGCTATCGCCAAAATACGCGCATCGAGCGGGATCATTTCTCCTTTCAAACCTGACGGGTAACCGGTGCCGTCCCACCTCTCGTGATGATGCAGTATAGCCGGCAGACAAGGGGTCAAACTCTGCACATGGGCTACGATATTTCGGGACAGCAGGGGGGTGTGTTTTGATTATCTCGAATTCCTGGGCATTCAACGCCCCGGGATTGTTGAGTATTCCATCCAAAATACCGATCTTACCTATGTCATGCAGTAAAGCCGCATGACTGACAATGCTGACTTTCTGGGCCGAATAATTTATTGCTTCGGAGAGGGCGACAGCATAGCTTCTGACCTTGCGCGAATGACCGTAAATATAAGAATCTCTCGCCTCAATCGTCGCGGCAAGGGCATGAATCGTATTCAAGCTCTCTTTCTCGTCGGCCCTGTTTTCTGATGTCTTGGCCGTCGGGGGTACAACCTGAGAAATGATGCAGGTCCGGTTTCCCCCGGTTCTCTTGGCGTGGTACAGCGCCGTATCGGCCGCGGTTACAATCTCGCCAGACAGAACGCCGTCATTAGGCCATGACGCCAGCCCGAAACTTAGATTAACCAGGCCGCCGGCGCTTTCTGAAATCGCTGTCCGGGCGCGTTCGGCGGCAGTATAAGCATTATCAATATCGGTGTTGGCCATGATAATCGCGAACTCGTCGCCGCCGTAACGGAAAGTAAAATCTATTTTTCGCATCTCATTTTTTAACGACTGCCCCACCTGTTTTAACAATTTATCGCCGGCAGGGTGGCCGAATGTGTCGTTATAACTCTTCAGGTTATCGACATCGATGAGCGCCAGTGTAAAGGAGCTGCCAAAACGGGAATGGCGATGTATCTCCATTGACAACGTTTCATCAAAATGGCGGCGGTTGAACAGATTGGTAAGTTCATCGATACGCGCCCTTTGTTCCGCTTTGGCATATAGCTGCGCGTTATCCAGCGAAAACGCGATCTGGGAGGTCAAATGCTCCAGCAGATTTACCTGCTCTCGGGAATATGCCTTCGGCCGTTTACATCCGATAATCAGGCTGCCGATGCCGGTCCCTTTCACAATCAGCGGCAAATAAATTATCGAGTGGATTCCGTGTTTCCGGTATTCATCATCGGCGCTGAATTTCCGGTCTTTGGACAAATCTTCCTCTAGCAGGCTCCTTTTGTTGTTGACCACCCATGCAGTAGCGGTTCCTTTGAGTGTAATCCTGTCCCCGATCTGCCAGGGCGACCCGACCTCGGTGGTTAAAACCGAAAACCATAATTCCTCGCAGTCAATCAAAGCAATCGTGGCGAAATCGATATCGATTGTCTCTCTCATACCGTCGATGAAAGTATCGTAGACATCCTGGATATTCAAACTGGAAGCCATGACCACACTCAGCCGGTTCAGGAAATCGAGTTCCCTTTCACGTTTTATCAGCTCTTCCTGGTAATATCCCTTTTCCAGGCTGATATCCGCCTGACTGGCAATGCTCTCGACCAGGTTAATGTCGTCCAGAGAGTATTTGCCGGTCCGTTTTTTACCCAGCGCCAGGAAACCCACCAGTTTTTCACGGCTGACCAATGGAAAAAAGAGGTCGATTCCAAGATTCAATATCTGATTCCGTTCATCATCCCAGATGCCCCGGAATTCGGGGTCGATATCCAAAGTGTCCCTGGTCAGATATTCCCGCTTCAACCGTGTAATAATGGGACTATTTTTTCTAATCTTCAATTCGGGCTTAGGTTCTGAGGAGGGTTCGTAAAATGCCGCTTCAAAATCGCCGGTGACATTGGAAGGAACCAGCATATAGGCCGTACGGCAATCCAGCGCCTTCGTCAGCGGCGGCAACAAGCCCTGGCTCAATTCCTGCAGGTTGAACACACTGCTGATCCGGTTCATGATAAAATTAACCAGGTCGTGCCTGATCTGATATCTCTCACGGTCGAACAGCTGCTCAAATTTGCCGATAATGACAGGCCGCAGCCGATTGATTAAAAACATCACCGCCAACCCTGCAACGACCGAAAGCGCTATCGCTTTGGCGCTAAAACTAACGTTGAAAACATGCAGCAGCAGAAAAATCGCCGAAAGGTATACCGCAACACCGATTACGGACAAAGCGATAATTCCTAATGCACGCCGGATAATTACATTAATGCTGACCAGGTCATGCTCGAGGATGGCGTAAGTCAAAATGACCGCGGCAAACAATCCGCCTAAATGACTGATTGGAAAATTGCGGGCCAGCGGGGTAATCCCGATAAAACCGAAAACGAATAATAAAACAATGGAAACCACCAGATACGCAACTTTGTTGCGTTCCTCAAGGTTTACCAGTGTCCGCAGTTTCTTCACCAGTGTGTAAGTACCTAAACAGCCGATGACTAACACCGGTATAACGTAAAAGAAGAACCACCAGCTGTAAACCGGGCTGACCAAACCGGCATTGTAGATTATCGCTGTGGGGGCGAGCCCAAGCAAAGCCAATGCTACCAGCACGGCCAGCGCGCCGTAACCGAATTTGGCCCCGATTCCGCCGGAAAGCCCCAGGAAAGAACGGATGAAACAATAATATTGAACTACCCACCACGCCGAGGCAATAATGACCATCCGGAAAAGAATCAACTCTTTGCCGGGGAACAGGTCGCTGCGCAGGAAATAATCGCTCAAACTCCAGGCAGCGGCCGCAAACAGATATAAAATGAAAAGTTTATGCTGTTTCTGCAGCGGCCGGTTAAATGCAACCATACACAGCAATATCAAATACAGCATTAATACGATTAGCGGCAACAAATAATTCATCATAATCTAAAAATTATACCTGCCCAATCTATGTTGGCACATTCAATCTGAACTTGGAAGGGATATAGTTCTAGAACAATGTTCTATGGCGGGATGGGAATGCTGTTTTATGCGGTTATCAAAGACAAAACAAGATGTTATCAGAACCGTTTTTTACAAAAAGTTAAAACTAACTTAATCTAACCTTAACCAAAAACAGAGAAGAAAATGATATTGTGATAGTAGAAGTGCAGCGGTTGCCACCTGCGGTTGAAAACAAAGCTTACAAAGCGATTACTGCGGGTGATGCGAAAGCCTCTCGGAAACATCGAGGGGTTTTCTGTTTTTTATCCCGGGGATTATTTGGCAGCCCGTCTTTAGCCGATTTTGAAGCACCGCATCGAGACGGAAGCGTTTTGAAAGCCTTCGTGGGTAAATGACAAGGCGTCGTCTTTTCCCTGCAGCGCAATGGCGAATATCATCGGCAGGTAATGGTCCAGGGTTGGCACGGAAAGCGCGGCAGCCCGGTTCAAGTTCTGACAATCGAGCAACTCGTTGTGATTTCTATCCAGCAGTGCCCGCTTTGTTTTTTCATCAAATTCGACGGCCCATTCGTAAGGTTCCGCATCCGTATTTTCAAAATCCGCTAACCTGAGGTTGTGCACAATATTACCGCTGCCGATTATCATTATGTTCTTTTCCCGCAGGAAATAAAGTTGTTTGGCAAGATCATAATAATACCGCAGGGTTTTGCGGTTCCAATCGTTGTAAGGGGAGTAATCCAAGCTCATTTCTATTACAGGGATGTCCGCTTTGGGATAAATGTGTTGTAAAATCATCCATGATGCATGGTCCAGTCCCCAATCCATGCTGCACTTAACCGCCGGGTTTTTCACCGTTTCAGTAATCAAACGCGCATCCGCCGGAGAACCCGGGCTGGGATAATTGATGCGGTACAATTCCTCGGGAAAGCCGCCGAAATCATGGATGGTTTTCGGTTTCCCCTCACAGGTCACAAAAGTACCTTCGGTTAACCAGTGCGCCGAGACCACCAGAATAGCGGCCGGTTTGGGCAGGTCTTTCCCCAGTTTAACCAGGCTGCGCGTAAAATAATTATCGGAAATAATGTTCATCGGCGAACCGTGTCCGATAAACAAAACGGGCATTTTCATCATGACATCGTCCTCCGAAAAAACTCACAATCCCTTTTTGGAGGCTGTCCGAAAATGGTTCTTTATGACGGTAAATATGGATTCCCGCTTTCGCGGGAATGACAAACCCGGAAAAACAGATTCAAGCTTTGCTTGAATCTGTTTTTTTTCATTGTCATTGTCGGGCTTGACCCGATAATCCAGAGATTTCGGACATGCACAGAATTTCCTCAAAAACCAATTACTTCATTAACTTCTGTCATTTTTTCAGCAGATTATTTAGCGGCAATCACCTCTTCCACCCATTGCATCGCCGCCAGCATTGTCGGGAAACCAGCGATTGTTGTGGACAAAAGGACAACTTGTCGGATCTCATCCGGGCTTACGCCGTCTTCCAGCGCGCGCCTCGCTAATTTCTGCACGTTACCTTCGTGGCCCAATGCCGTCGCCACACCCAGTTTTATCAAATGCTGCGTTTTCTCGTCGATGGGGCCTGCCTTGGCACACTCTGCCCCCAACTGGTCGAAACTCCTGGCGACACCCGGATACCGTTTCTTGAATTCGGTAAAGTATTTCGGTGAATACTTCATGGGCAGCCTCCTTTTACGAATAAATTCTACAAGATGTAGTCCTATTATGGCACTAAAACAACCTTAATGGAATCATCGCCTTTCCCGGCAATTTCAAAGCCCTTTTTAAGGTCTTCCAACGCTAATTTGTGCGTCACGACACCTTTTCCGGAAACCCGCCCGTTCGCCATCCGTTCCAGCACCGGCTGGTAGCAGTACGGCCCCAGGTGTGAACCGTGGATGTTGAGTTCCTTTGCATCGCCGATGATTGTCCAGTTGACGGTAACGGGGTCCATAAAGAACCCAAACTCTACGAAAGTGCCCAGTCTTCGGATCATGTCCAGACCCTGTTCGACGCTTTTCGGGAACCCGGTGGCTTCGATGTAAACGTCGCAGCCGAGCCCTCCTTGAATATATAGGTTTCAACCGTTAATTATCGAGAATTATAACACAATGATTTAAAATCAAACGAAAGAACTCCGCCCGGCAAACCTGCCAAAACGGGCCAGTATTGATTTCCATGCTGAACCGTTGTACTATTTATAACATTATGAATAGTAATATTCCTCAACATGTCGCAATCATTCCCGATGGTAATCGCCGTTGGGCCAGAAAACATGGTTTACCCCGCCTCCGCGGGCATGAAGTCGGCGCCGAACGCATGTTTCAAACTATTGAACATCTGATGAATTCGGGCGTCCGGTTTGTCACCGTATGGGGGTTTTCCACAGATAACTGGAAAAGACAGGAAGATGAAATATCCAGCCTTTTCCGATTAGTGGATATCTGGATCAGGAAAAATGCCGACTGGGCACAGGAACATAAAATCCAGTTGAGATACATCGGACGGTTGCAGGAACTTCCTTTGAACCTGCAGGAAGTGATTCAAAAGGCGGTTACCCTCACGGAAAATAACGACCGGCTGGTTCTCAATCTGGCCTTCAATTACTCAGGCAGGACAGAAATCATCGACGCGGTGAATAAACTGCTGGCGGAACATCCGGCAAATCCTGTCGATGAGAAAATTTTCAGTCACCACCTGTATACCGGAGGTGTACCGGATGTCGATCTAGTCATCAGGACCGCCGGGGAATTCAGAATATCCAACTTCATGCTGTGGCAGACTGCCTACGCCGAATTTTACTTCTCACCTGTTTGGTGGCCGGATTTCGATATCGCAGAAGTGGACAAAGCCCTTGCCGCCTACAGCAAACGGGAACGGAGACTGGGTGGAGATGGGTAAATATCCGCGGTTCGTTGTAAATTCTTAGCTTTGAACGGGAAAAAGGAGAATATCGTGATAAAATCCGTCTTCATGTTGAACTCAACCGATTTACCCAACGAACTGCCCGGTTTTGAAAGATGGCTGCTGCGCTATCATGCCCCCGAGGTCATGGCTAAAGACATCGGGCAGCAAATCCGTTTTATCAGCTACCGCCCGATTCCCGTGATTCCTGAAGTCATGGCTTACGGTTTTTATAACTTAAGGCTCTGGGAAGTCTGGTTCCCCAGCGCCCAGGTACTGGAATCAATCGAACCGCTGCATCCGGCGGCGGGAACCATCGACCGGTTATGAAGTTCACCTGGCAAGCTCAATGGCTAAAAAAGCCGATACAATGGAAAGATACTAAATCCGGCACAATTTTCCGGGTCGGGCTCAGCTGTTACACCCCGGCCCCGGATATTTTCAAGGGCGGCGATTATACCGCCGATGAGAAATCAATCATCCGATGGTATCAGGTTACTAAATACCCGAAAGGGGTTTCGCTGGAAGAAGGCGAAGACTGGTTCCTCAATGTCCACACCAAAGAAGTACTGCGGCAGCCCGGACTCACCGCTTATTTCAGTTCCCGCGCATGTACCATGCCGGGGCGGTATCCGGTGGAATGGGTGCGGGTGACGGAACAGTGGTACGAGGATTTCAACGGCTGGAAGAAGTCGGTTATCGATTCCCCGCCGAAGTATACCAAGCCGCCATGGGCAAAATGGGATAAATACCCGTTTCTCGAACCATACGTCGATTTTACCAGCACTTTCATTCTGGAACGGCCCGACCACGATTACCTGCGGGACGCCAGGCCTTATCCCGGGTGAGATATACTGTAAGATGCATCTGGATAAAATTGAAAATTTACTGAAAAAGAACCTCAATAAGAAACATTAGGCATATTCATGATTGGTGTTTTTCACACCGCTTATTCTCATCTTACTTAACAGTCATAGTACTAAATGTCACATCGGGCGGCCTTTCTTTTTAGCCGTGAATATGTAATAATACTGTCAAACCGATATCAATTAAGGATATTCATCATGCAGGTCGAAGAAAACCTTTATGCGCTTCTGGGCATCGCGCCCAATGCCACTGAAAAAGAGATTAATGCAGCCTATAGAAAAATGGCTTTTGTTTTCCATCCTGACCGGAACATGGGAAATCCTGAATCCGATCAGATGATGCGAGAATTAAACGAGGCTTATGCTATTCTCTCCAACCCGGCAAGACGGAAAGAATACGACCTGCCATTGGGATATCACGCGGTCACTGCAAAATTCAAAGCGGGCTTTAAAGTGAAAATTAACGCTCATTCCAGCTCACCGTACCGAAACCATATCGGCGTGGTAGATCAAGAACCTGTAAAAGATACTTTCCGCTTCTGGTATATGGTCCGGTTCGAATCTAAAGATTTCTCCACTATTAACCGTTTCGCGGAAGAAGAACTCACTAAAACAGATTAAGCGACAAATGGGCAAATAAAACACAAAAGGCGTCTGGAACGAAAATCCGGCGCCTTTTTAATCATTCAATGAAGGAAAGCCCTTTGCGCAAATCAGATTCACTTTACAATCTGACATTACGGGTATATTATTCGTGCTGATTTAAAAATATTAGTAATCGGGAGTCAAATCGATGAAACTGACAGAGCTGAAGAAAAAATTACAGGGAGTCGTAATTGTGAATGCAACGCCGTTCAACCGGGACGGCAGCCTGGATATGGATGGTCTTCGGGCTAATTTGCGCTGGCTGCTAAAACGGATAGAAGGGAAAGATTTCATATTCAACCCGCTGGGCAGCACGGGGGAATTTTATGCTATGTCCGATGATGAATGCAAAGCCGTGATAAAGGCAACAGTTGAAGAAGTAAATGGCAAATTGCCTGTCTTCGCCGGCGCGGGCAGGCCCGGCACGATGGAAACAGTTAAAATGTGTAAATATGCCGAATCGGTGGGCGCGGACGGCGTGCAGGTGATTCTGCCTTATTACTTTACAGCTACCGAAGAAGGCGCATATCTGCATTATAAAACCATCGCTGAAAGCCTCAAAATTGCCGTGATGGTTTATAATAACCCGGGGCCGTCCGGCTCCTGGATCAGACCGGAACTGATGGCTAAAATTGCCAAAATACCAAATATCATCGCTTGTAAGGAAAATACGCCAAATCTGACCCTATATGTTCAAATGCAAAAAGCGGTTGACCCCAAAGATATGGCCTTTTTCTGCGGGCTCGGGGAACAAATGTATACCTGGGGGGCGAAATACGGATATGCGGGAGTAGTAAGTTCCAACGCAAATTTGATGCCGGAGTGGACTTATTCTCTATACCTGGCTGCTAAAGCCAATGACTTTGCGGAAATGGATGCCTTGATGAAAAAGATGGCTCCCTTCAACGATTTCTTTAACCGGCTGACAGCAACCAGGGCTCATATCGGAGTTTATAATAACCCGGCGCTGATGTATTTGCCTACCGTGAAAGCGGCGATGGATATTATCGGGCTTAAAGGCGGCGAATTGAGATTGCCGATTACAGGACTGACAAGTGCCGAAAAGACCGAATTGGCCGGTATTTTAAAGACACTGAAAATCAGCGGCTAAATCGAGGATATTGTCCTACGGTTTTACTTTTTAGGATTTTAGTCGCGGCTGTTTTTTCTTGAGCATCGTGCCGCCCAAATCATAGGGCATCGCCTCATTAATGAGCACCGGCAGCATTTGTCCGGCGGGGATTTTACTTTTAACCAGTACCAGCCCGTCAATTTCCGGTGCGTCGCGGTAACTGCGCCCGATTGAGACGCCCTGCCCGTAACCCTCGAATAGCACATTTAGCGTTCGGCCGATAAAAGTTTTGTTGATTTCCATGGAGATTTTTTGCTGTTTTTCCATCAGGCGGTTGAAACGTTCTTTTTTAACTTCCGCCGGCACAGTATCGCCCAGCGGTTCGCAGGGGGTGCCTGACTCAAAAGAATATTCGAAAGCCCCGACTCTATCGAAACGCAATTCTTCAATAAAATCGAGCAAAGTCTGAAACTCTGCTTCGGTCTCGCCGGGATAACCGACAATGAAAGTGGTGCGCAGCGCCAAATCCGGGATGGCCTTACGCATTTTTTCTACCGTCTTGTTTACCCAACTAACATTTGTCGGGCGCTGCATCCGCCGTAAAACCGCCGGATGGGCATGCTGCAGGGGCATATCGAGATAATGCACCACTTGTTTTTCAGTCGCAATAACCTCAATTAACTGATCGGTCACGAAGCCGGGATAAGAATACATCACCCGTATCCAATCAATATCAGGGGCCGCTGCAGTCAATTTTTTCAACAGTTTGGCCAGCCCGTTTTTCAATCCTAAATCATAGCCGTAATCAGTGGTATCCTGAGCGATGAGGGTAATCTCGCGGATGCCCTTATCCTGCAAAATTCGCGCTTCGGCTAAAATCGATTCTTCCGGGCGGCTGACAGTGGTGCCTTTAATCAAAGGAATGGCGCAGAAAGCACAGGGGCGGCGGCAGCCATCGGCGATTTTCAGATAAGCGCTGACCCCCTGTATTGAGACACGTAACGCTCCTTGCTCGTCGCTGCCGACAGCGGCGGCATCCGGTAACTGATAACGCGGGTTTGGCGAATTGACCCGCTGTAGATTGGCTACAACGTCTGTAATGTCCATCCAGCGCCGTGTCCCGATAATGCCGTCGATACCTGGAAGTTCCCGGGCAACATCGGCGCCGTAACGCTGCGTCAGGCAGCCGGCGGCTATCAGTTTCTGACCGCTTTTCTTTTTCTTGGCTAATTCCGCCAGCACATTGTGGGATTCTTCTTTGGCAGTAGCGATAAAACCGCAGGTGTTGACGATTAAAATGCCGGCTTTATCCGGGTCGGCAGTACTTTTATAACCGGATTTTGTCAGCAACTGTGCCATCGAATCGGAGTCGACGGTATTTTTGGCGCAGCCGAGGGAAACAATATGAAAAGTATTTTTATTGATTGTCATGGAACCGCTTCACGTTATTCTCTATCTTAACTATAACGGACAGCGGCATGTATGTCGATAAACCCATTCAAGGCAGCCGCTATTTATTTTGCCAGCTGCACGTAGCGTCGCACTGAAAGCGGGATAAAGACCAGCATCAAACCGGCATCCCAGACCAGGATTTGCCATAAATATTTCGTCAGGCTGGCGCCGCCCGCCGCCGGATTCGAGCCCAGGAATAACGCCCTGATCACCCCGGCCATTGAAGTTACCGGATTAACGTTGGCAAAGTACTGCAGCCAGTGCGGCATCGTGGCTATGGGGACATACAAAGAGCTGGCAAAAACCAGGGGAAAGACCCAAACAAAGCCCGCAACCTGGGCTGTTTCCTGGTTCTTCACCGATATCCCGATAAATACACCGATCCATGTCAGCGCCACCCCGAAAAGAATCACCAGTAAAACCGCCATGATTGCCGGTACCAGACCATTTCCAAACCTGAATCCGGCCGCCAGACCGACTCCAATCATTAGTAATATCAACACCGCATAGCGGATTCCGTCGGCAATCACCCTGCCCGTCAGAAAAGCCGGCCGTGCCATCGGCAATGAACGGAAACGATCAATTAAGCCTTTGGACAAATCTTCGGCAATACCGACACTGGTTTGTGTCGAACCGAACACGACAGTCTGTGCCAGGAATCCGGGCAAGAAATACTGGATATAAGGTATGCCGCCTTTTTGAATCGCGCCGCCGAAAACATAATTGAATAACAGCAGCAGCACCACGTTCAGCATGGCGTTGAAAACCAGCAATTGCGGCAGACGGATGTATCTGGTAACATTGCGCCTGGTCATCACCATGATATCGGAGATTGCTGCAGACATTTTTTCCATGGAATTTCTTCTCACCTACTTCGTTTTTTTCGCGTCGACAGCAGTAACATTCTCAGCCGCGTGGCCGGTAATTGCCAGAAAGACATCGTCCAGAGTAGGCTGAGTTAGTGCCAATTCCGCCAGTTGGATGCCGCTCGCATCCAGCCGCCGTACCACGTCTGATAAAATGGCTGTGCCGCCGTCCGCCGGTAAGCTGATATCGCCTGTTTCCGAATTACTATTCATCTGGTCTTTGCTGAGTTCCCGCAGCAAATCTAATGCCTGTCTGGTTTGATTCGGGTCCGCCAGTTTCAATTTGACGCGCGTTTCTCCGCCGCAGCATCCTTTCAACTCTGCAGGTGTGCCGACCCGGATAATGTGACCGTTGTCCATGATGGCGATTTTATCTGCCAGACGGTCAGCTTCTTCCAGATATTGGGTCGTTAAAAATACAGTGTGGCAATCTTTGGTCAGTTTGCCAATAACGTCCCACAACCCGAAACGGCTGCGCGGGTCCAGGCCGGTGGTGGGTTCATCCAGAAAGAGGATTTTTGGTTCAGCCACGAGTGTGGCCGCTAAATCCAGGCGGCGCCGCATACCGCCGGAATAAGTTTTTACCCTTCTATTGCCGGCATCAGCCAGATCGAAGGTGATCAATAATTCACCCGCCCTGGTCCGTGATTTATTGTTACCCAGATGATAGAGCTGCCCGATCATTTCCAGGTTTTCTTTGCCGGTTAAATCTTCATCCACCGCGGGATATTGCCCTGCCAACCCGATAATCGGACGGATTGAGGCAGCGTTCTTCCTGATGTCAAAACCACCTACACTGGCAGTACCGCCATCCGGGATCAGCAGTGTGGTTAAAATACGGATCAGCGTCGTTTTACCGGAACCGTTCGGGCCCAGTAAGGCAAAAACAATACCTTCCCCGACGTTCAGGCTGATATTATCCAGCGCTTGAATCTTTCCGAAATGCTTACTGATTCCCTCAATAATTATCGCATCCTGGCTACAATCTGATTTAGCGGGATTGACTTTTAAATTACTGGTCAAAATAATTCTCCAACACCGGAATAAGCCTAATTGACATTATGTTAAAAGCTTCAGAAAATTCCGGAAATAACTTTTGTCACAATAAAACATATTTAATTTCATATAATAAAAACACAACAGAGAACGAGTCATAATCATGATCTCGTTCTCTGTGTGAAGTATGCCTTTAATTAAAATTTATTTTGACTTGCTCTGCCGCCCGCGCATCATAAACAAAACGACGACAATAATAACCAGGACGATTGCTAAGTACAACCACCAGAATTTCATATTTTACTCCTACATATTATTTTTCGACAATTCTTGTGCAGTTAACAAACACAAAAATTGCATCGGATATAAGTATATTCGTATGCGAATACTCTTGTCAAGGCTGATATTTTAGTATGTTAATGTTCTAGGATATTGTCAGTAGTTAACTGTTCAGGGAAAATGTCAGTATGAAGGAAGAAGTGACATTGAACCGGAAGGAACAGAACAGGCTTGTAGTAATGAATCAAATAGAAGG
>Ga0182017_10001839_pt1 | contig 16261 bp, 15 predicted proteins | sample 712E3DmetaG_FD_120492 | JGI IMG/M metagenome (GOLD analysis project Ga0182017, IMG submission 120492) | Permafrost microbial communities from Stordalen Mire, Sweden - 712E3D metaG | ecosystem: Environmental > Terrestrial > Soil > Wetlands > Permafrost | place: Sweden: Stordalen | collected... | reverse complement strand
GATTGCACCAAATTTTGGTGCTGGATCCATATTTGAATTTTCAAGTTTTTGATAATAAGAAACTTGAAAAAACATGGGGTGGAAGATGGGATTGCCCTCTTCGCTTCGCTCAGATGGCGATCCCTGTAGGATTAACTTCATCAAAAAGTCCTTTTTGCCTGCAGCAAAATCGTCTTTGTTTTTCCTTGCTTGCAAAAGCAGGTTTTTAACGCAGGAAAAAACAAATCCGCTCCTTTCGGAACGGACTTTTTGATGGGTGGAAGATGGGATTCGAACCCACGACCTTCGGAACCACAATCCGACGTTCTAACCAACTGAACTACATCCACCGTTTTCGGAATGCAAAATAAGATCAAAAATTTCACTATACAAAATTTTAAATTTATTTTCTCTTAGTAGGGATCAATTACTATCTTTGAGCGGTTCTAGAAAACACGAACCGATCTGGTGTAGGTTTAGCACCAAAAAGAGCTACTGGGAAGAACTAAACTTTTTTCAAAGTTTTGAGGAAAATAAAAATAATAGATAACATTTCAGGATTGCAGTTTTTCCAATTGCTGAGATTTATTATCTTCCTCATTGTCAGTATAGTCTTCGCAAAAAGTCAACTCACCCGTGCAGAAATAGGTACATGGGAATCATTCCTTTTCGTTTCAAGTCTTATCAGCTTTTTCTGGGTGACTGGAATAATTCAGTCTTTACTGCCATTATATCACAGAAATAAAACTTATAGAAGAATGGGAGAGAACGGAGAAGGAAAATCTCCGGAGATATTTAACGCTTTCATTTTATTATGTTTTTTCAGTCTTCTGTTTTTCGCTTTGGGACATTCCGTTAAGGGATATTTCTCTGGGGATGTGCCCTACGTAAATCTTCTTCTACTTTACCTTCTCCTGAGTAATCCGGTTTGCCTTATTGAATATATTTATCTTCTTAACAACAGATCTCACCGAATAATACAGTATGGACTAATAACATACATTGCCCAGCTTATACTGATTCTTGTACCGTTTATTTTGGGAAAGGAAATTATCTGGTCAGTTTATGGCCTGTTGGGAATAACCTTCATAAGGTGGATATGGCTGATAATACTTCTCAGGAGGTATACTGAAATGAGAATATCATATCAGTTTATGAAAGAACACCTTTATCTTGCTTTCCCCCTAATAATTACTTCACTGATAAGCGGATCTGCTCAGTATATTGACGGGTTAATTATTTTGACTGTTTTTAATGACAAAGCAACTTTCGCTATCTTCAGATATGGAGCTAAAGAATTTCCCTTGGTTTTAGCCCTTGCAAATGGATTAAGCAATGCAATGCTTCCCGAGTTTTCTACACGAGTACAAATGAAGGAGTCTCTTGCTAAGATCAAAGCTAAATCCAAACGATTGATGCATCTGCTCTTCCCGACGGCAATGTTTATGCTGTTGTTTGCCAAATGGATTTATCCGAGGATGTTCAGAGTAGAATTCCTCAGAAGCGCTGACGTATTCATGATTTATACTCTATTGATAATTCCGAGACTGGTCTTTCCACAAACTATAGTCATTGGAAGAAAAAAGACACATATAACACTAATTGCTGCTGTCCTTGAACTTGCGATTAATATTCCTCTCAGTATCTGGTTGGCTCACTATAAGGGAACTGTCGGTGTTGCCCTTGCTACATTAATAGTCTATTGTATTGAAAAGATCTTCCTTGCAGGTTATGTCTGGATAAAAATGAAAATTAAACCTGTGGAATATATTCCATTTAAAGTATACTCTGTCTACTGTATTCTTATAACAATACTTTTCGTTCTGATAGACCACAAAATAATCAACATTATGTAAGGTCGGCAGGTGTTTAAAATCAATTTTTGGAAAATCACCTATCTTTGTTTTCTTTCATTGTTAAATTTTATTGATGATATTAAAGCTGGGGCTGTTAATACATAATTAAACAGACACAATTTACTGGCAAATGCAGATTTTCGAAGTAAAAGAAACGACTGATAAAAAAGAGTTTATAAGATTCCCTAAGGAATTGTACAGAGACGATCCTGACTGGATCGCTCCTCTGGATAATGAGGTTGAAGCTGTCTTTGACCCTTCAGGAAATCCGACCTTTATTCACGGAGTGGCTATCCGCTGGATATTGAAAGATAGTAAACAGTTAACAATTGGCCGCATTGCTGCCTTTATCGATCATTTAAGATCTAAAGCAAACAGCCAGCTTACCGGAGGAATAGGATATTTTGAAGTTATTGATAATAAGGATGCTGCATTCATGCTGTTTGATATAGCAAAGAACTGGCTGGCATCAAATGGAATGGAGGCGATGGACGGACCGATTAATTTTGGAGAGAATAATTTAAACTGGGGACTTCTTGTAGATGGATTCATGCAGCAGGGTTTCGGAATGCCATATAATAAAAGATACTACCAGCACTTTTTCGAGGACTATGGATTTAAAAAATATTTTGAACAATATTCTTACCACAAGACTGTTCGTGGGATTGATGATAAGATTGTAGAATTTCCTGTACGTATGATGAAGATCGCCGATTGGCTGTCAAAAAGACCCGGTTACTCTTTTCGCCATTTTGAGTTTAGTGATCAAAATCGTTATATTAATGACATTGTTGAGATTTATAACTCTACATGGTCTGTCTTCAAAGAAGATTTTACTCCGCTAGACCCGGCCTTTCTGGCGGAGTCCATAAGAAAAACTAAAGCTTTTATTGATGAGGATCTTATCTGGTTTGCTTATTATTATGACAAACCAATCGCATTTTTTATTTTGTATCCCGATCTTAATCAAATAATTAAACATTTCAATGGCAGAATGCATCTTTGGAATAAATTGAGATTCATTTTTTTTAAATTAACTCATAAAATGACAAGGATGAGAGCAGTTGCAGGAGGAGTTAATCCTTCGTATCAGAACAGCGGTATTGAATCCACAATATTTCTTCAGTTATATAATGTTTTCAGGAACAAGCAATGGTATAAGGAATTGGAACTTTCCTGGGTGGGCGATTTCAATCCTAAAATGATTGCAATATATGAAGCCCTCGGAGCTTCAAAAGTTAAAACGCATGTTACATACAGGTTTATGATTAATTCAGAACTGGCATTCAGGAGGTATAAGGAGGAGATATCTGAAAGACTTCATCCTGGTCAATAATTTGAATCGATCATTTAATAATTTTTAATTTACATTTGCATTTTGAAAAATGTTAACTACTTTTGCAAACCCTAATATTAGGTATAGTATTGATATTTAGAGATAATAAAAATAGCGAGCAATGAAAAAGGGAATACATCCGGGCAATTACAGATTAGTGGTGTTTCAGGATATGTCAAATGGTTATTCTTTTCTGAGTAAAACAACTGCCCCTTCAAAAGAAAATATTAAGTGGGAAGATGGAAATGAGTACCCTCTGATTAAACTCGAGATCTCAAATACGTCGCATCCTTTTTATACAGGAAAAATGAAACTGGTTGATACGGCAGGCAGGGTCGATAAATTCATGAATCGTTATAAAGATCACGTTGGGAAGAAGAAATAATGACCTTTTGGTTAAATAAAGCTCCATTAATTTGGGGCTTTTTTTTGTCTTTGACTATTTTGGCACAGTGATTGCAGATCAACCTGGTCAATTGATTTTCAGGTTTATTAAGAAATATGTAATTTTAGCACGCAAACAGAAGCATGGATAAAAAATTCAGGAAACCGACAAGCAGTATTTTAATTCCAGATATTATTGATGGAGAGGGAGATATTATACCAATTATAGCCGATGGAGATGATGTGGAATTAGAGGATATGGAGGTTCCGGAAGTTATTCCTGTTCTTTCTCTCAGGAATACTGTTCTTTTCCCGGGTGTAGTGCTCCCCATTGCAATTGCGAGGCCAAAATCAATACAGCTTATAAGAGAAGTCTACAGGACAGACAAAATTGTCGGTACAACAGCACAAAAAGATCCGGATACAGAAAATCCACGGTTTGAAGATCTGCATCCTATAGGGACAATAGGCCAGATTGTGAAGCTTCTTGAAATGCCTGATGGCTCAACCACTGCCATAATCCAGGGAAGAAAAAGAATGATGCTCAAAGAAATGGTATCTGATGATCCCTATTTCCTTGCAAAGGTGAAACCATTGCCGGAAATTAAATCAGAGTTTATCAGCAAGGATTTTGATACAATTGTCGGGTCACTTAAAGATTTGTCACTTAAGATTATTAAACTAAACCCAAATATTAGTCCTGAAGCTTCATTTGCTATTAAAAATATTGAGAACAATACATACCTTATTAATTTTATCTGCTCAAACACTGACATTAAGATCCAGGATAAACAGAAACTGCTGGAGGTCAGTAATATGCGCGACAGAGGTTATATGCTCCTGGAGTTTCTTGTCCAGGAGATTCAGATTCTTGAACTTAAGAGTGAATTACAATCAAAGGTAAAAAGCGATCTCGACCAGCAACAGCGCGAATTCCTGCTGCACCAGCAGATGAAAACAATCCAAAACGAGCTCGGTGGAAATCCGGCTGAGAAAGAAATTGAGGAATACAAAAGAAAAGCCGAGTCAAAAAAATGGAATGATGAGGTTAAGAAAGTTTTCGAGAAGGAACTTGATAAACTCCACAGGCTGAATCCGGCAGCAGCAGAATATTCTGTTCAGGTTAATTATATTCAGACCCTTCTTGATCTGCCATGGAATGAGTTTACAAACGATAATCTTGATCTTAATAATGCACGTCGTGTTCTTGATAATGATCACTTTGGACTTGATGAAGTAAAAGAAAGAATACTTGAACATCTCGCGGTTCTAAAACTAAAAGGTGACCTAAAATCGCCAATATTATGTCTTTATGGTCCTCCCGGAGTGGGAAAAACATCTCTGGGAAAATCTGTTGCTAAAGCACTTGGCAGAAAATATGTCAGAATGTCATTAGGCGGACTTCACGATGAGGCAGAAATTCGCGGTCATCGTAAAACTTATATTGGCGCGATGCCTGGTCGAATAATTCAGAATATTAAAAGAGCAAGCTCATCTAACCCAGTCTATATTCTGGATGAAATAGATAAGGTAGGTCAGGATTTCAGAGGAGATCCATCTTCTGCTCTTCTGGAAGTTCTTGACCCTGAACAAAACAGCACGTTCTTCGATAATTTCCTTGAAATGGAATTTGATCTTTCAAAAGTGCTCTTCATTGCTACAGCAAATACATTGTCAACTATCAGCCCTGCATTACGTGACAGAATGGAGCTTATTGAGATTACAGGTTACCTTGTAGAGGAAAAGCTGGAGATTGCAAAACGACATTTACTTCCAAAACAGCTTGAAAATCACGGAGTTAATGCAGATCAGCTCAAGATTGATCGTAGAATAATGGAGGTATTGATAGAGAAATATACCAGGGAATCCGGCGTACGCGAGCTTGACAAACGTCTCGCTAAAATTGTCAGAGTAAGAGCAAAAGATATTGCTTCAGATTCGGTTTATATCGCCGGATTAACAGAAAAAGTTCTTATTGAAACGATGGGACCTCCAAAATATACCCGCGATCTATATGCCGGAAATGACCAGGCCGGAGTTGTCACCGGATTAGCCTGGACGGCTGCCGGAGGCGAGATACTCTTTGTTGAAACAAGCATCAGTAAAGGTACTGGTAAACTTACTCTTACCGGAAATCTTGGGGATGTCATGAAAGAATCAGCCGTTATTGCCCTTGAATACCTGAAAGCGAATGCCGAAATGCTTGAACTTCCTGATAATTTCTCAGAGAAGTGGAATATCCATATTCACGTGCCCGAAGGGGCAATTCCAAAGGACGGGCCGTCCGCCGGAATAACAATGGCTGTTTCAATTGCTTCAGCGTTCACTCAGAGAAAGCTAAAGAAATATATTGCCCTGACCGGTGAAATTACTCTCCGTGGTAAGGTTCTGCCTGTGGGAGGAATAAAAGAAAAAATACTGGCCGCAAAAAGAGCAAGCATAAAGGAGATAATTCTTTCAGAAGAGAACAGGAAAGATGTTGAGGATATAAAAGAGATTTATATTCATGGATTAAAGTTTAGCTATGTTAAGTCAATAATGGATGTGCTTGAACTTTCACTTCTTAAACAGAAAGTCAGGAATCCAAAGAAAATATCTTTTGACTGAAATCCCTCAAAAAAAAAAATGAAAAAAATAGCAGTTTTTCCCGGATCATTCGACCCGATCACAATAGGTCATGAAGCGATCGTAAAGAGCGCCCTAGGCATGTTCGATGAGATAATTATTGCCGTTGGTGCTAATGCTCTGAAAAAGAGCTTTTATTCAGTTGAAACCAGAAAAAAAATGATCAATAAAGTCTTTCAGAATGAACCAAGGGTAAAAGTCGATCATTATGAAGGACTTACTGTCGATTACTGCAAAAAGAATGGTGCGGATTTTATTCTCAGAGGTCTGAGAACGGCTGCAGACTTTGAATTTGAAAGAGCTATAGCCCAGGTTAATAAGGTAATGGCGCCTGATATTGAGTCGGTTTTTATTTTGACAGTTCCGGAACATTCACATATTAACTCAACAATTGTCAGAGATATAATACGAAGCGGAGGCAACGCTTCCAGGTTTGTGCCTGCTTCTCTAAATCTTAAAGATTACAAAAGGGATGAAGATCTATAAATCCGTGTTTTCTTTTATTATCCTTTTATTTTTCTCTTCTGTCAGTGGACAAACTCTTTTTTTAAGTGGGTCTGGTTCAGGATATAAGAATGCTGAACTGAGAATTTATTTTCAAACTGATCCGATAACCAAAAGACCAAAACCCCTGATGAATATTATTTGTGATGAAAAAGGAACATTTTCATGCTCTATTCCTTATGAAAAAAATGAAATAATCTTCATTAAAACCGGAATTTATAATCTTAATCTGTATGTGACTGATAGTGCACGTTATGAGCTTCTTTTGCCGGATTATGTCGCCAAACCCGGGAATGAAGAACAAAATCCATTTTTCATGGAAACTGAATTGATTCCTGAGGTAATTAATAATAAGCAGGATGTAAATAATCTTATCAGAGCTTTTGATTATGATTTTAATCCGGTTTTTAATCTTGTTGCCGACCGTGTTTTCAAAAATTACAAAAAAGAAGAAATAGCGCAGATCATCGCTAAACTTGATAAATATCGGGAGGTCAAAGAACCTTCTTTTTATTATGATTATATTAAATGCAGGATGATGATGCTAAATCTTATAGGTTCTTCTTCCACACAGGATCTTAACAAAGCGACAGAATTCATAGGCGCTGGTTTTAATTCCGGAAACCAGGCATTTTTTGATCTTGCAGAGCAGATGTTTTCCGGCTGCTTCAGTAAGATATCTTCAGGTCAATTAAAGGACCAATTCAACCTTGCAGTTGCAACAGCTTCTTTCACTGAGTTAAGATCGGTAATTCTACGGGATGTCAGGATTACAAATACTGAACTTGTAGATTTTGTTATTCTCCTGAATCTTTATGCTGATTATTATAATCGAAATCTCCCTGGTGAAAATGTGCGAAAAATTATTTCTTTAATGCAATCGGAGGGCGCAACCATTTTTATAAAAAACATTGCATCAGAAGTGCTCGGAGAGATTGATAACTCTTTGCCTGGCAACTATCCACCAGATTTTTTATTAGCTAATTCTGAAGGTAAAATGATGAGTATGAAAGATTTCAGGGGAAAATATCTTCTCATGGGTTTCGGCAGATCAGATAGTCAGGTTACCTTGATGGAGATGGGAAGAATAAATCTGTGGCGACAAAAGTACATTAATGATGTTCAGATAGTTATTATACTTACTGATAAGGATTTCAAGTCTTCTTCCCAGTCCCTGATAAACCGCGGATTTAAATGGATCTTTCTTGACGGATCAAAAAAAGAGAAACTTGAATTTAATTATAAGATTAAAATGTATCCTTCTTTTCTTCTTATTGATCGAAAGGGTCAAATAATTGCTGATCCATGTCCTTATCCATCAGAGGATCTTGAGCTTACAATAAATAAAATACTTTTAGCTGATCCAACCCGTTCAGGTTCTGAGGACAGATGAGTTTATAAGATCTGCAAGCGAGAGCCATGCTGTACTCTTTATTTTACTGATTTCATCCGGCCATAACCATTCGACGCGTGTAATACCTTCTTCAGTCTCAGGATTGAAGATAATCTCCTCGTCATAACTCATTAAAAACCAGTGTGTTTTTTTAAGATAAGAAATTCCCTCCCACATATATGTGTGGTAACTTGGCTGTATCGGTTTGATAATTTTGTGATTGCTGATTCCACATTCTTCATGAACCTCCCTGACTGCACACTCTTCAGGAGATTCTCCATGCTCAATATGTCCTTTCGGCAGATCCCACTTTCCGTTCTTTTCAATAAAAAGATATTTTCCTGAAGCATGTTTAACAAGACCACCAGCGGCTTCAACCTCAGTGAAATAGATCCTGAATATCTTCCAGATAAATTTAATATCAGGTCCGTAAATATTTATAGATGAGATCCCCTTGTCAGACTGGAAGCCGGAAATTAATTTATAAAGCTCATTTGTATCATGAAATTTATGGAATAAGCCGTATTTTTGCAATCGGTCTGGTTCCGGGCTTATTATTATGAACCTGTTTTCAAAATGAACTTTATACATAATCAGATGGAGAATAGTACAAAACAAGTTGCTGAATACTTACTGCAAATTAAAGCAATTAAATTACAACCGTCAAATCCTTTTACGTGGGCTTCCGGATGGAAATCACCAATTTATTGTGATAATCGCAAAACTCTTTCATATCCGGTCGTCAGATCTTATATCCGCGATTTATTTGCCTCAATCGTCAGCGAACTCTATCCTGATGCAGAACTAATAGCAGGAGTAGCAACTGGTGCAATTGCCCATGGAGCTCTTGCAGCTGATAAACTTGGATTACCTTTTATCTATGTGAGATCTGAAGCCAAAAGTCATGGACTTGGAAACCAGATTGAAGGATATTATGAAAGGGGACAAAAAGTGGTAGTAATTGAAGATCTTATTTCAACAGGTGGAAGCAGTCTGAATGCAGTGAGAGCCTTAAGGGAAGCTGGCTGTAATGTTCTGGGTATGATTGCAATATTTACTTATGGATTCCATAAGGCTACAGAAGGTTTTGCTTCGGAAAAGTGTTCACTTCATACTCTGAGTAATTACGACACCCTGGTTGAAATTGCTGTCGGATCGGGATACATTGGACAAACCGAAGTCGATACTTTAAAGAAATGGAAAATGGATCCCTCTATTTGGGGTATCTGAAATCAACCGCAATAGAAGAGTTCATCAAAACTGGTAAAATGAAGATTAATTATGGCAAATAGTTTAAACTTTGAAAGCAGGATTGGTAAACTATCCTGTACACCTGCTGATATATTCAATTTTATTACAGACATCAGAAATTTTGAACAGTTCATTCCAACTGGAAACATAAATAACTGGCAGGCGTCATCTGATAGTTGCAGCTTTCAGGTTCCTCCAATCGGCAAGGCAAGTGTAAATCTGACTGAAAAAAATCCGTATTCTTTTGTTGCCTATTCCGGGGATGCACTTCAAAAAAATGACTTTAAACTGTATGTTCATATCACAGTGGATGAGAGAGAACTGGCAGAGATCAGGCTAAATCTGACAGCTGAGCTTAATCCTTTCCTGAAAATGGTGGCATCAGGACCTATAGAGAATTTATTGGAGAAACTTATTTCAGAAATGGAAAAGTTTGAAAAGTGGAATGTCAAATCTACTGGAAACTAACCTCTTTAAAACCATATTTATATATCCTTCCACGTCGATCCTCAACCTGCAAATGACCACCAGGAGCGACTGAAATTATTTTTCCTTCGAATGATCCGTTTACATCACAAAAGCTGCTCCATTTTCCAACCCTGTAAAGATTTCTCAGGTATTCTCTATCAATTTCTTCTCTATCTTCATAAAGAAGTTGTTTGTATCTCCTGTCAAGGTTATTAGCCAGATTTTTAAGACAATCTTCAATATTGTAAATTTCTCCTGTGATCAAATTTAATGAAACCGGATTTGGTGTATCACTTTTAAATATATTCTGATTTACATTTAAGCCTATCCCAACAATTACATTTTCTATTTTATTCCGGATGATGGATGCCTCGATCAGAATCCCTGCTATTTTGTCATTCTTTACATAGATATCATTTGGCCATTTTATTGAAATATTAGCAGTGTACTGTCGGAGATAATCACAGATTCCCAGTGATATTGTTTTCGAAATTATAAACTGATCCGATGGTTTGATCATGAAAGGATATAGTATCAGACTGATTAACAGATTCTTCCCGTCCTCGCTCTCCCAGATGTTTCCTCCCTGGCCCCGGCCATCGGTCTGATAGTTAGTATGTATTATTGTCCCTTCCCGGACTTTGTTTTTCTTTAGAAGCGCAGTTGCATGAGAGTTGGATGATGACAGATTTTCCTGAAAAATAATATTTGAACCTATAATCATTATAATCAATGAAATACACTTTGAAAAAATAAATTAATGTCGTATTTTACATATACAGGTCAAATTGGCATCCTAATTGTAAAATGTAAATGACTGTTACAAAAATACAGATAAATGTTTGTACTTTTGCGGCTGCGTTACTAACTAATAATTATTGATGAAAAAAAGATCAGATGGAACTGAAGTCCTGCTGGATAGCGTGATAAAAGGTATTTTTGAAAAGCAAGGACAAAATGTTCTTAAGCTGGATCTTAGGAAACTTGAAAACAGAATCACTGATTATTTTGTAATATGTCACGGAAATTCCGGGACACATGTTGATTCCATTAGTAATTCTGTTGAGGATATAGTACGAAAGGAAACAGGTGAAAAACCTTTTCACAGGGAAGGGCTGGAGAATTGTTTCTGGGTTCTCATTGATTATGGTAATGTGATAGTTCATATTTTTCAGGAAGAACAGAGGAATTTTTACAGTCTGGAATCTCTCTGGGCAGATTCAAATATTGAAAGACTGGATGACAACAAATTGTAAGATAATAATTTATGGCAGAAGATAACAATATAAATCAGAATTCCGAGAAGAAACCTGATATTAATATTAAACCCAAGTTTAACTCTAACTGGATATTTGCGATAATCGCTGTATCGATAATTATATTTCAGGTTTTATCGAGCGGAAAGAGTGTCCCCAAAGCTACGACAGGACAGCTTAAAGAGATGATCCAGCATAAGGACATTGAAAAAATCATCGTCGTTAACAAAGAAAAGGCTGAAATCTATCTTAAAAAAGAAGCTATTGAATCAAACAGATATCCTGATCTGGCAAAACCGGGAAACGGATTGGGCTTTTCTGCTCCCAAACCTAATTACACTATTAATATAGGCGATTTAAGTAAATTCGAAACGATGATTTCTGATACCCAGAGAAATGCTGGGTACCCGGAAGACAAGGATTTTCTTTACCCGGAATCTATTACGCGAAATGATTACTTTGGCCAGATACTTGGCTGGGTCCTGCCATTGGCATTTTTCCTTATATTATGGTTGTTTTTTATGAGGCGAATGGCCGGAGGTGGTGCCGGTGGTGCCGGAGGTATTTTTAGTGTTGGAAAATCACGTGCCCAGATATTTGATAAGGATACCAATATAAAGCTAAATTTTAATGATGTTGCCGGACTAGAAGAGGCAAAGACTGAGGTAATGGAAATTGTCGATTTCCTTAAGAACCCGAAAAAATATACCAATCTTGGCGGCAAAATTCCCAAAGGTGCTTTACTTGTTGGCCCTCCGGGAACTGGCAAAACATTATTAGCCAAAGCTGTTGCCGGTGAAGCCAATGTTCCGTTTTTCTCAATATCTGGTTCCGACTTCGTAGAGATGTTCGTGGGGGTTGGAGCATCAAGAGTAAGGGATCTTTTTAAACAGGCAAAAGAAAAAGCTCCTTGTATAGTTTTCATTGACGAGATAGATGCTGTCGGACGTGCCAGAGGCCGTAATCCCAATTTTGGATCAAATGATGAAAGGGAAAATACTCTCAATCAACTGCTTACTGAAATGGATGGCTTTGGGACTAATATGGGAGTCATAATTCTGGCAGCCACCAACAGAGCTGATATACTTGACAGGGCCTTGCTTCGTGCTGGCCGTTTTGACCGCCAGATACATGTTGAACTTCCTGACATTAAGGAGAGAGAAGCTATATTTAAGGTGCATCTTCGTCCCATAAAGCTCGAGAAAGATTTTGATATAGTTTTTCTCTCCAAGCAGACACCCGGTTTTTCCGGTGCTGATATTGCAAACGTATGCAACGAATCAGCATTAATTGCTGCACGCAAGAACAAAACTGTAGTTGAGAAACAAGATTTTCTTGATGCTATAGACAGGATAGTAGGTGGACTAGAGAGAAAAAGTAAAATTATTTCTCCTGTTGAAAAGAAAACGATTGCCTATCACGAAGCAGGTCATGCTACGGTAAGCTGGCTGCTCGAACATGCCAGCCCGCTGGTAAAAGTTACCATCATACCACGCGGCAGGGCTCTTGGTGCAGCCTGGTATCTGCCTGAGGAGAGACAGCTTACCACGCGTGAACAAATACTTGATGAGATGGCCTACGCTCTGGGAGGAAGAGCTGCTGAAAAACTTGTTTTTGGTAAAATTTCAACTGGCGCTTTAAGTGATCTTGAAAAGATTACAAAGCAGGCATATGCAATGGTTTCTTATTTTGGAATGAGCGAAAAGGTAGGTAATATAAGTTTTTACGATTCATCAGGGCAGGGAGATTTTGGTTTCACAAAACCATACAGCGAAAAAACTGCAGAACTTATTGACAGAGAAGTCAAGGATATAATTGAAGAATCTTATGTGAGAGCAGTTGATGTATTGAAAAACAATATTAAGGGGCTTACAGTGCTTGCAGAACTACTTCTGGAAAAAGAGGTTATCTTCAGTGAGGATCTTGAACGGATATTTGGAAAAAGAAAAGCCGATCTGATAAAAGAGGCTGAATTGGAGGCTGAACAAAAGCTTACTCAATCGGTAAAAGAAGATAAAGCAGAGAAAGCAGATAATAATGATACTCCATCTTCAGAGAAAAAGGTTAAGAACAAAAGGAAATCCGATTCATCTGAAAAGGGTAAAAATAATCTTAAAAAACCTCCAAGAAAGCCTAAGGTTAAAGAGTAAGACCATTGAATCGGAGTTGATAAAGGTACTATGTGTTACCACAAAACAGCAGAAAGTAGTTTCCCGGCAGCCGACAGAGGAAAAGAAGACACTGTTTTGCGCGAAAAATAACTATTAAAAGATTTTAAGTCTTGGAAAATTTCTTCAGACGGACTTTGACAGGTGTTTGGATCGTACTTTTTATTATTGGTGGATTCTGGCTTCACCCAATCTCATTTTTTTTGACTGGACTTATACTTTTAGCCGGTACACAATACGAATACTATCTGATGATAAGAAACACAGGTGTCAGACCACAAATGATTACAGGAATGTTAACTGGTCTTACAGCATATATTCTTTCAACTCTGATTGCTGCCGGGGAAATCTCTTTGAGCTACTTACTTATCCTGATACCAATGATGTCTATGATCATGGTAATTGAACTTTATAGAAAGCAGGAGAAACCCTTTGATTCACTGGCGCATACGTTCTTTTCTGTACTTTATACAGCGATTCCTTTTTCTATGTTACCTTTTGCAGCTTTTTCACGGACTGGTCTCGATTCGATATTGCCCCATAGTTCAATTAAATTTTCTCCCGGAATAATTCTTGGCTTTTTTATTCTGCTTTGGGCAAATGACACGGCAGCTTATCTTATCGGTATCACGTTCGGTAAGCATCGACTGCTGGAACGTATCTCTCCAAAAAAATCGTGGGAAGGATTTTTTGGAGGAGTGATAATCGCTGCTGCAATTGCCTGGCTATTGTCGGGCTGGTTGGGTGTTCTCGACAGGAAAGGTTGGATCATTGTATCTGTAATTATTTCTATAGCAGGAACATATGGAGACCTGGTGGAATCAATGCTTAAAAGGAGCCAGGGAGTTAAAGATTCCGGGACTATAATGCCAGGCCATGGTGGCTTTCTCGATAGATTCGACAGCGTGATAATATCTTTCCCGTTGGTTTATCTTTATATCTCACTTTTTGGATGATTGGTCAGACTTGATTAGTTTTGTGCAAATTTTTAATAAATGAGTATTCACAAGGAAGGTTATAAGATTTTATTGTATGGTTTTCTTTTATTGCTGGCCTTAAATATTATTGTTGAAATATTCTGGGCAGATCTCATCCTTTTCAAATGGGCATTTCTGATATTTTCATTATTATTCTACGTATTTATTCTTTTTTTCTTTCGTCTCCCGGTACGTACTCTGCAACCTGTTCACGATCTGGTATACTCTCCTGCCGATGGCAAAGTAGTAGTGATTGAAGAGACTGAAGAGCTTGAATATTTTAAGGATAATCGCCTGCAGGTTTCAATATTTATGTCTCCTTTCAATATGCATAGTAATCGTTATCCTGTTTCCGGGAAGGTAAAATATGTAAGTTATAACCCCGGGAAAAACATGGTTGCATGGCATCCGAAATCATCCGAGTCTAATGAAAGAAGTAGCATAGTTATTGAAACACACGATGGGGTAGAGATACTGGTAAGACAAATTGCAGGAGCCGTGGCAAGAAGAATTGTCACCTATTCAAAGAAGGATCAGGAGGTACGCCAGGGAGATGAACTGGGCTTTATTAAATTTGGTTCAAGGGTTGATATATTTCTTCCTGTGGGAACTGAGATTGAAATTCCTATTCTTCAGCATGTAAGAGCCAACAAAAGCATCATCGCCAGAATTTGATTATGAATAACGACAAAGAAATCATGAAGGATGACAGGGTCATTGATGTGACCGATGATGTAAAATGGATTGGCGTACTGGATTATGATATTGTGACTTTTGATATCGTAATGCATACTGACTATGGTACAACATATAATTCATATTTCATAAACGCTGAAAAAAAGACTATAGTTGAGGCATCAAAGGAAAAGTTCAGTGACATACATATCAAAAAACTCCAATCTGTTGTAGACCCTTCTGAAATTAAATATATTATACTTGACCATACCGAACCGGATCATTCCGGAAATACAGCCAGATTGCTTGAAATTGCCCCATCTGCAGTTGTTGTCGGCTCAGGTAATGCAATAAGATATCTGGGTGACATAATAAATAGTCCTTTTAACTCACTGGTAGTTAAGGATGGTGATGTTTTGGATCTTGGAAATAAGACCCTGAAATTTATCTCTGCTCCAAATCTGCACTGGCCTGATACTATGTTCACCTATCTTGTAGAGGATAAAATATTGTTTACATGTGATGTTTTCGGAGCTCACTTTTGTTCTCAGGATATGTTCAATGATTTTTCTCCTGAATATCTGGAATCATTCAGGTACTATTTTGATATAATTCTCAAACCTTTCAGCAGATTTGCCCTTAAAGCTATTGAAAAGATCAAACCGCTTGATATCGCAATTATATGTCCGGGTCACGGGCCTATCCACAAAGACAACTGGAAGCAGATTGTTGATTTGACAGAAAGGGAATCTGAAGCATATGTAAAGCTGACTGCAGACCGTAGTGTGAAAAATGTTCTGATTACTTATGTTTCGGCCTATGGCTACACCAGATTAATGGCAGAACAAATTGCTGATGGCATGAGGGAGACAGAAAACATTAATATTACTTTAAAAGATATTGAGACTATTCCTATGGGAGAGCTTGAATCGGAAATTGTGATATCTGATGCAATTCTTGTCGGATCACCAACAATAAATCAGAATACATTGTTGCCGGTTTATAAGTTATTTTCACTTATCAATCCTCTCAGAGACAAATCCAAAATTGCAGGTGCATTCGGATCATATGGATGGAGCGGTGAAGCTCCAAGAATAATAATTGATAATTTGCGAAACCTGAAACTTAAAGTATTCGAGGATACTGCTGCAATGAAATTTTTTCCGGGGGATGAAAAGTCCCTTGCACTAAAGGATTATGGAAAACGGTTCGCAGCATTTGTTACAGCTCAATGTGATGATAAAAGTAAAAATCCCGGTAACTAGCCGGGATTTTTACTTTTATGAGCTTATGAAACCTTTACCTCTCTGCTGAGTTTTGCTTTTTCTTCTTCTTCTTTTGGAAGCTCAACTGAAAGAATACCATCTTTATAATTGGCTCCGATCTTAT
>Ga0182017_10001838_pt1 | contig 16264 bp, 6 predicted proteins | sample 712E3DmetaG_FD_120492 | JGI IMG/M metagenome (GOLD analysis project Ga0182017, IMG submission 120492) | Permafrost microbial communities from Stordalen Mire, Sweden - 712E3D metaG | ecosystem: Environmental > Terrestrial > Soil > Wetlands > Permafrost | place: Sweden: Stordalen | collected... | reverse complement strand
GGGTGAGCCGCATATTGATCTGACTGACGTCAAAGAGACCGATCAGATTGGTATTACCAGTGCGTCGAGAATTGCGGCGGGTTCATTGCCTATTAATAGCGACGCAACGATGTGGTTCGATTTCATGCAGCCTGGAAAATATTTCGACCCCGCTTCAGTAGTTTCGGGTGATTATGATGTATTTGCCTCTTCATGTCTTTTCCCTCTGCCGGCCGGGGATGTTCAGCCATTTTCGATGGCTATCATTTTGGCTAATGGACCTGTGAACGATCCGGGATGGGCAGTGAGAAAAAGTCAGATACTATTAAAAAGAGGGCGAGCTCAGCAGACATACCAGAATAATTATCGCTTCGCGATGGCGCCGCCGGCTCCTCTCCTTACAGCGGTAGCGGGAAATAATAAAGTAACGCTGTATTGGGACAACGCAGCAGAAAGTTTCTTTGATCAGTTCACTGCGAATATTGGAGGCGATGGCCATGCCTTTGAGGGATACAGGATTTATCGATCGTCCGACCCCGCATTCCAGGATGCGCTCACCATCACAAATGGTCAGGGCACTCCCCAATTCATGTCTCCTCTTGCAGTTTATGACGTTAAAGACGGAATTATGGGATACGACTCCGTCGGAATAGATGGCATCCATTATTATTTGGGGAACGATTCCGGACTCCAGCATTCTTTTGTTGATTCGACCGCTGTCAACGGTTTTACTTATTATTATGCCGTCGTTTCGTACAGCAAGGGTTTTGCTTCGGGTGGAATACTCCCTGCGGAAAGCCCGATTAGGGTCAATCTTGCATCTGACGGGAGCGTGACATTGGGACCGAACGTTGCACGGTTAACTCCGGAAGCAACAGCGGGGGGGTACGTCAACTCAACGCTTGGGAATATTAGTTTGGTTCAGGGTGCGACGACAAGCACGGTAAGTTATACCATCGTAGACCCGAGCGCAGTAAAGAGCGGGCATAAATACTATTTGACTTTCCAGGATACATTGATTAGTACCCCCGGTTTTCCAGATACCCTGACAACGAAGAATTACACGCTGTATGATTCCACCGGGAGCAGAATGCTTGAGTATCGTAACCCTAATTTCGACAGTACTTACGAACAACCGGTATTGGACGGTTTCAGGTTACAATTTAACAACGCCACTTCTGTTGAGTTAGATACGGCTCATTCCAGATGGAACGATCCGAACGTCCCTTCGTTCGTCTTCACGAAGTTTGTTGCTCCGGGAGGAGTCAGTGGGGAACTTCGTCCAGATGACTACAAAGTCTTCTTTGGTAATGTCGGATACGATACGTCGGTTGCATTTACTTATGCCGGCACCGGTTTCCCTGCCGAACCTGTAAATTTTAAAGTGCTGAATACGACTACCAATACATACGTCACTTTTGGATTCATCGACCTCAATAAGACAACCGCGCCAGGAAAGCTTTCAGCCAGCGGCTCGAGCAAAGACAGAATAGTTTTCCTAGAGCCGAACTCGAAAGATTCATTAGTTACGACATGGTGGTTCTATCTTTCTGCCGGACCCGATACAACCAAACATCAAACAATTCCGATGCCCGGTGACACTGCGTATATTAAGCTCATTAAACCGTTCTTATCGGATGACGTATTTAGCTTTGCCTCGGCGACTCAACACATTGACCCCAGCCTTGCCAAAGCGCAGCTCAGCAACATTAAGGTCGTTCCAAATCCTTACCTCGGCGCTGCCCAGTGGGAGGTCAAGAATCCGTACTCATCAGGCAGGGGAACGAGATCGTTGCATTTTACCCATCTCCCCGCTCAATGTACAATCAGGATCTTTACCGTTGACGGTGAACTTGTGAATACAATTGTGCATAGTAATCAGATCGACGACGGAACCGAGGATTGGAATATGCTCTCGCAAGATAATTTATCTATTTCGTATGGAGTCTATATCTATTACATAGACGCCCCTGGGATCGGCAAAACGATGGGTAAGTTTGCGGTTGTTAAATAGAGAACATAGTGCTCAATTGAATAAACCGAATGAAATTTATTTTGGGAGCCTAACGTGCTAAAAAAATATATTTGGACGGTGGCGATCGCTCTTTCCCTGCTCTCTGCCGGTTCACACGCGCAGAATATAACGAAAACCGGGACGACGGCAGCAAAGTTTTTAAGTCTTGGTATTGGTCCCAGGGCGAACGCAATGGGGGGAGCGTACACTGCAGTCGGAAATGATCCGTATGCGCTCTATTGGAACCCTGCAGGGATTGCATCTATTGATCAGTTTGAGGCTCTATTTACCTTCACCAATTTGTTTGCAGGAATCAATTTAGATTACTTCGGAATGATCATACCGTCAGGCGATGCAGGGAATTTCGCTTTGAACGTCACTGCTGTGAATTATGGGTCAATAGGCGTAACGACGGAAACTCAGCCGGACGGGACGGGCGAAACATTTACTCCAGCCAGCTATGAGTTCGGTATTTCATACGCCAAAAACATCACACAAGATTTTGCCGTTGGTGCTACTGCCAAATTAGTCACAGAAAATATTTATCATTCAAACGCTACGGGCATTGCCTTTGATGTCGGCACAAAATTTATGACTCCGTTTTACGGCGTCAAATTTGCGAGTAGCATCACAAATTTTGGGACGAAAATGCAGATGTCGGGGAGCGACTTGCTGATTCGCTACGATGTTGATGCTGCGAGAGCAGGGAGCAATAATACAACTGATGCAAACATTGCGACCGATCAATTTGACATGCCCCTGAGGCTTCAAATAGGCATCGCGCGGGATTTTCTATTTCTGGATAACCAGAGATTTACACTTGCTGTTGACGGTGTTGTCCCCAACGACAATAATGAATCGGTTAACGTAGGGGGCGAACTAGCATTGTTCGACAATGTAGTTTTTCTTCGGGGAGGGTACAAATCATTGTTCTTGAAAAACTCGCAGGAAGGATTGACGCTCGGAGTAGGCTTTAAATATCAAAGAGCCGGTTATATCGATATCGGGATCGATTATTCGTACCAGCAATATACCTATTTGGGAAATGTGAACAGCTTTGGCGTAATTTTGAATTTCTAACACTAAACAACTCTCCCCGCAGCATTTTTACGGAGAGAAATTATTAACAATCAACATAAAAGGAGTACCATATATGAAAAAAGGCCTATTACTATTGGCATTTTTTTCTTTGGGATTGGTCGCATACGGAGGGACGGCAAAGGTTACGTTCTCCGTGGATATGTCGATCTATCAGAAGAACGGCTATTTTAATCCCGCCACAGATACTGTGTGGATCGCCGGGGATGCCGTCAACAATTGGAGCACGTCGGCTAACCCTCTCAAACGAGGGACGGGTGCGGACACAGGGAAATATTCATCGCAGATCAGTATAACGTCTGGTGCCGTTGGGTACAAATATTTATTTAATGACAAGGGTGTTACCAATTGGGAGAGCATTTCCAATAGAACGGCAACGATTGGCGCCAATGATACAACCTTGCCTACTGTTATGTTCAATAACATCACCGGCAAAAAGTATCATGTATGGTTTAAGGTTGACATGACACTTCCGTTAAAAACCAAAGCAATAGTTCCCGGCGGGGATACTGTCGCAGTAACAGGTGATTTTACCAACTGGGGCAGTGGGGCTGCTTTAAAGACCCCTCCAGACACCGGCACAGGCTACATAATCTTGACGAAGGATGCAAATGATTCTGTCTATACCGGTCTGTGTGATAGTTTGACTTCCGGTCGAACGCTTAATTTCAAATACATCTACTTTGCAGGTGGGACACTGACCTGGGAAAGTCCTACTCTCAACACAGTAGGCGGCAATCGAACCTATTTTGTTCCAGAACAAGATTCTTCGGTATTTTCGGCCTATTGGAATGATCAAAATCCTAACATACAGCTCGGCACCGGAAATATTAACTTCACGTGTGATATGGGCGTCATGACGACAGTAGGAATATTTAATCCTGCAGTTGACAGTGTTTTGATGAGCGCCGGATTTAATGGGTGGACTACGAATGCTGCTAGTGCCTGGATGACCCAGAATCCTATTAACGACAGCGAGTATTTCTTCACTCAGGCTTTTTCAAACGCACCATATGGAGATAATCCATATAAGTATTATGTAAAAAAACACGCCCCCACCGGGATTGATACTCTTTGGTCAGACGGTTATGAAAGGCCGCTGCACTGGATGGGTGGAAACAGGGAAACCACCTTTCATGGTGTTGCAAATCAAGATACGACGGCTTATTACGACGATGTTCTTCCTGATTGGGTAGTTCCAAAAGGAACCAATCTGAAAGTCAAATTTACAGTGGATATGAACCCGGCAATGAATGCTGCGTTGCAGGCGATACCGTTCAACCCGGCTACCGATGTTGTCTACTTCGAATCTGAACAGCCGACATTCAGACGCACCCAGGGGTGGTGGGAGGGAGGAACCGACACACTGAATTACTTCCCACTAACCGCTGTTGGAAATGGTATCTACAGCGGGACATTGACTCTGAAAGAACCAACCTTCAATGCGTTCCAGTATATATATGAATTCAAGAGTGGTTCTACCTGGACTTCCGAACCTATCAGTTTTGGTGTCGAGTCCAGAGTGAGATTCGTTGGGCAAGATGCGCCGAACCATTTCCCGAAGAATCCGTGGAATATGCCGAAGGATACGTGGACGAATAACCAGACTAAGACAGACCAGGAAATTAATCCATATATTTCCTTGACAGGTGTGAGGACCCTCAATCAAATCGCCCCGGTCACCTATGCCTTGTCTCAAAATTATCCGAACCCGTTCAACCCTTCAACGAAGATCAATTTCTCTATTCAAAATGCTGGTTTGGTGACGTTGAAGATCTACAATATTCTTGGACAGGAAGTTGCAACGCTTGTGAATTACGAATTGAAAGCCGGAACTTATTCGGCGGTGTTTGATGCATCGCGTTTAAGCAGCGGCGTTTATTTCTATACGATTCATGCGGGTAACTTTGTCCAGGCAAAGAAGATGATGTTGCTGAAGTAACGCGGAACTAAAATGTCGGGATTTACGTCAATACAATGATGGAAAGCCTCGGCAAGGGTCATTCAAAACCCAATCCTGAGAATATCAGGATTGGGTTTTGTTTACTCGTTCATTTAAAAATATAGATTGTTGACTTTAAACGAAGAATCTCCTCTTCCTTTATCTCTCTGACTTTTGAGATTCCTCGCCTCTCTCATATCCAAGTTGTCATTCGGGAAATAACAACTCAGGGCATTTGTGGGATGGCGTCTTCTCAAGTAGCTCACCATGGAGAATTGTTAGAACAATGCCTCGGCAATAAATCATCGCTCCGCGATGATACTTGCAAACGGCAGACTTAGCGAAAGAGCAAACAATGGAACAAAAACTTATTCTCATTGTGTGTGGCTGCCTGCTTCTCGGTGATATGAGTATAGCTCAAAATACAAAAGAAATTCCGCGAGTCCCCGATTGGGCAAAAGACGCCGTATGGTACCAGATTTTTCCCGAGAGATTTGCGAACGGCGACAGCAGCAATGATCCGACTCCTCACGACATGCAAGGTGCATGGCCTTACAAAATTCCTGATGGATGGCAGATATCGCCATGGACATCAGACTGGTATAAACTCCAGCCGTGGGAAAAATCAACGGGGCATGACTTTTACTGGAACGCCGGTGTCAGACGGTACGGCGGAGATATTCAGGGAATCATTGACCATCTTGATTATCTACAGGATCTCGGCATAACAGCAATTTATCTTACCCCGATCTTTGAGTCTCCTTCGTCCCATAAGTACGACACGCGCATGTACCATCATGTGGACAATAATTTTGGACCGAATCCGGCGGAGGATGAAAAAATCTGGGCGACGGAAAATCCAGCCGACCCTTCAACGTGGAAGTGGACTTCTGCGGACAAGTTGTTTTTGAAGCTTATTCAAGAAGTTCACAAGCGAGGAATGAAAATAATTCTCGACGGAGTTTTCAATCATGTGGGAACTTCATTCTGGGCATTTCAGGACGTTGTAAAGAATCAACAAAAGTCTGCTTTTAAAGATTGGTTCAGAATACGGGCATGGGATGATCCGAATACCCCCCAAAATGAATTTGAGTACGAAGGATGGAACGGCGTGAAGGACCTTCCAGAAATTAAAAAGAACAACGAGCAGGAACTGGCACCCGGCTTTGGCGAACATGTGCATGCAATTATTAAACGATGGATGGACCCGAACGGTGACGGAGATCCTTCCGACGGCATTGACGGCTGGAGACTCGACGTCGCAGAAAAAGTGGGGATCCCATTTTGGAGACAATTCCGTTCATGGGTCAAAGATGTTAATCCCAATGGATATATTACCGGTGAGATCTGGTGGGAGAATTGGCCGATCAACCAGATGTTTGTTGCCTCTCCATGGCTGCAAGGAGACGCGTTTGACGGGGTCATGAACTACAGGTTTGCGCAGGCGGTTAAAAAATTTGTTGCGGATCGTAAAGACCAAATTTCTGCGAAAGCATTTGCCGACAGCATCACGGCGCTGCAGAAGGAATACCATCCTGATAATCTTTATGTCCTCCAGAACCTTCTCGACAGCCACGACGTTGACCGCATCGGCTCCCAACTGGTGAACCCGGACAGGTGGTACGATCATTATGCAAACCCCGGGCAGAACAAAGCGTACTACGTTCGAAAACCGACAGAGACAGAGCTGGCAAAACAAAAATTAATCGCAGGCATCCAGATGACAATGCCGGGCGCACCCATGATCTATTATGGCGATGAAGCCGGCATGTGGGGGGGCGATGACCCGGATTGCCGAAAACCAATGGTATGGCCCGACAAGAAATACGATATTGAAGTTTCGGATCCTTTGGGCCGAAAACGTGAGCCGGATTCGGTAAACTTTAACACCGACCTTTATCATTGGTACAAAGGCCTGATCAGCATCAGGCGGCAGCATAAAGCCCTCTCCCGTGGAGATCTGAATTTTTTCCTCCTAAACGACGAAGAACACGTGGTCGCCTACAGCAGAACGCTTGGAGATGAAATGATCATTATCGTCGTGAATAACAGTAACGATAAAAAATCCGTCGTGACCACAATATCGGCCGCCGCGGGAAATAAAAATATTTTTATGAATCTGCTCGATGGCAGGATGTTCAGGAGTAAAGGAAATAAGTACACTATTGATTTGAAGCCATACGAAATTATGATCTTGCAGTAAGCGATCAGAAAATCCCATTCCAATTTCAAAGACGGGCAAGTGATGGTATGAGAAGAAAGAACCGGCAAAAATATTCAATGCCGCAATGACGAAAAAAATAGAAACTTCAGATGCCGGGAAAAATGCTCTTACCCGCACTTCAAAACCGCCGGCTAAGATATTCTATGTCATTACACTTCTCATCCCAATTCTTTTCTTTCTTCTTCTCGAGACGGGGCTTCGACTCTTCAATTACGGATATGATTATACGCAATGGGTGAATCCGGCGAAGGGCCTGTATGTACTAAATCCGGATATCGCACATAAATATTTTCATGACATCCAAGGTGTTCCATACTCTATCGGCGACATTTTTGATGAAGTAAAGAAACCGAACGCATTCAGGATTTTTGTTCTCGGTGAAAGCAGCGGCGCAGGCTATCCATATTTGCCCATCGGTTCCTTTTCGCGATATTTGCAGCAGCGATTGAGCCTCGTGTATCCGGAATCGAAGATCGAAGTGGTGAACTGCAGCATGACTGCGATCAACAGCTATACGTTACGCGATTTAACTCCGGGCATACTTCATGAAAAACCCGATGTGATACTCATCTATGCAGGACACAATGAGTACTACGGAGCTCTCGGTGTCGGGTCGCTCGAATCATTTGGCACTTCTCGAACGCTCATCAATGTTGTCATTTACCTCGAACAGTTTAAAACATTCCAGCTCTTAAGGAATGTGATAGGAAGCGCTACGGGATTATTGGCTGGAAGCAGGCAGCTTCCTTCTGGAACTCTTATGTCGCGCATGGCTCAAGACCAGTATATCGGATTAAATTCCAGCGTCTATAAAAATGGGGTTGAGCAGTTCAAAGGGAATATACATGATATTATGGAAATGGCGAGTGAGAATCATGTCCCGGTTATTTTCGGAACGCTCGCGTGCAATTTAAAGGATCAGTACCCCTTTGTTTCAGTCGAGGAACATGGGCTCCCGCCAGCAGGAAAAATCTTTGAACAGGCTCAACAGGCATTTGAAAAAGAGGAGTGGCACAACGCGGATTCACTTTTCAGATATGCGAAGGACCTTGATGCGCTGCGTTTTAGAGCGCCGACAGAAATTAACTCGGTCATCGTGGACATTGCAAAGGAATTCCACAGTTCCGTGGTCGACATCGACTCAGCGTTTGAAGCCGCAAGCCCCGGCCATATTGTCGGCGATAATCTCATGACCGACCACATTCATCCAACGCTGCATGGATATCAGTACATGGGAAGCCTCTTTTATGATGAGATGGAAAGAAGAGGCTTGCGTCCTAAATCAACGCCGCTTAACCTGGACGATCAGCAGCAAGACAGCATGACCATCGTCAATTTTCCCTTCACTATGATTGACAGCGTTGTCGGCCGCTACAGGATCAAGCTTTTAAAAAATGACTGGCCCTACATCAGCAAGAAAAATAAAATTCCTGATGCCGCCGTGCTTCAGCCCCGCGATCATATCGATTCGATCGCCTTCGACTTGGTCGAAGATAAGATCAACTGGGATCTTGCCCATCGAAAAGCCGCTCAGTGGTATTTATCTAAAAATGATATCACGTCATTTCTTCATGAAATGGATGTCCTCATAAGTCAGTATCCGATCGTTGTCGAATATTACGATGATGCAGCAAATTTACTTCTCAAAAAACAAGAATACGATAAAGCCTATTACTACCTGTCAAAAAGAAATCAAATGGAGCCGGGTGCTTTCTCGACAAAATGGTTGGGAATTATAAACCTGTACAAACATCAGGCAGGACCCGCAGAAAAATATTTGAACCAAAGCATTGCGTTCGACCGCAACGATTCACAGGTCTGGTATGACCTGGCGGGCGTGTATGTTGAAGAAAAGAATTACCACAAAGCTCTTGAAATGACCGATAAGGCTTTGGCGCTAAGCCCTCACTATGCCGACGCGCTTGCTCTTCGAACGACGCTGCAAAATGCATTGAAGTAGAAGGGCACAAATGATGTGAATGAATAATTTCATGGAAGGATATGTGATGAAAAGGACCTCTTTAGTATTAGCGATAACCATTGCGAGTGCATTCGCCCTACAGGCTCAAGCGCCGGACAGTGTCGATGTAACGTTTTACTTTACGCCTACGGATAATCCGACCAGCGTATTTCTTCCGGGCGAATTCAACGGATGGGGCCCCAATTCATCTGGAGTCATTTCTCCTGGCGCGCCATCGTTAATGACAAAGGATGCATCGACGGGAATTTGGTCTAAGACGGTTCGCTTACGCGTCGGCGGGCAAGTCGGAGGAGGCATTCCCGGAGCATACGAATACAGGATCAATGAGAACGGCACATCGTGGCTCTCCGATCCAGCGAATCCGCGACAAAACACTGCCGACAATAATAATTCCATCCTCTATGTCAACAGTCCGACAATCGAATACCTGCAGCCGAATTCGACATCCGGCGTTGTGAATCAACAGCATCCGGTAATAAGCGCGTATGTCTTTCCCTCTCTAAGTGTTCAAGTGGACACTACATCAATAAAATTATGGATTGATTCGACTGAGTACGCAATTCCGTCATCTGCTTACAACCACACGACGAAATTGGTTTCCTTTAAGCCCGCTACGCCGCTGCAGAACGGAAGCCGGAAAATAAAGCTCTCGGTCAGCCATTGGGGAGCTTCGCCTGTTTCCGACAGTGCAACATTTACGGTAGTAGCAGGCCCAATTCAGATTTTGAACCAAAGCGGATATACTACGGTGAAAGATTCTTTCGTAGTGAACGGATCGGTCGAAGACATTGGAATTCACTCAGCTCAAATATTCCGAAACACTACGGATTCCCAAACGGTGACTATTACGGCCGGAAAGTTTTCGAAGAACTTTGGTTTGTCCGACGGGATAAACACTTTTCGCGCTGTTACCAAAGACAGCACCGGTGCGACAATCGTTTCTGCTCCGTACGTCATCACGCGCTTCGTCAATCATTCTCCCACCGCGGTTATCAGCTTCGTTACAGGCGGTGGTTCGATTACTCTTTCTTCCGTGAACAGTTCAGACCCCGATTCACTGCAGACCGCGTCATTAACATATTCGTGGAGCGTCGATCCAAACAATCCTGAAGCCATCTCCGGGGTCAATGGTTCAGCCCCAAAATCCATCGTTATTACCGCGCCAAAGACGTCGGGGGAATATTATTTTGGACTCATTGCCACTGATCTGAATGGGAACAAAGATACGACGAGATCGTATTTCACCGTGAACGCCGATGGCTCAGTAACAGTTCCGGCGATTAACTCAAATCCCCAATGGGTGAAAATGGGACGTATTTATGAATTATTTTTTAATTCATTCACTCCGCAACAAACCATAAACGCGGCAGCGCAAAAGTTGGATTACTTGCAGAGGCTGGGAGTCAATATTTTGTGGATCATGCCTGTCATGAAAAATAATCAGCTGATCGACAACGGCCCCGGGCCGGGATATAACATTGTCGATTTCTATACCGTAGCTCCTCAATACGGAACGAACGCCGACTTCAAGAATTTTGTGCAACAGGCGCATCAACGGGGGTTGAAAGTTATTCTCGACGTAACGCCGAATCATACAAGTTCTATCCATCCCTTTGTGCAGGACGCACGGTTGTTTACGACAAATTCTTTTTATTGGCCTTTTTATCAACATCAGGAGGTTACCAATCCGAATTATCATCCGAATATTTCCGAAGCAATTACGTCCGATGGATTTGTGTATTACTCGTCTTTTTCCGACGAAATCCTGAATTACAATTGGGCCGATGCAGATGCGCGTGCCTACATGATCGGTGTCTACACATGGTGGGTGAAACAGATGGGCTTAGACGGCTATCGGTTTGACGTCTATTGGGGACCTCACGACCGGGCTAACAACGGGAACGGCGGCGAACTCGAAATGGGAGTGCCGGTAAGAGGAGCGATTAAACATACGAAGCCAGACGTTTTTATTTTAGGCGAGACAGACGCGACAGGCGTTGGCACGGAAACCATTTATGCGGACCAAAACGGCGGCGTTGATGCAGCATATGATTGGAACCTCCTTCACAATGTCATCCAGCCATTTGTTGTTACAGCTCCAACTCTGAATAATTATGTGACAAACTTCAGCCAAGGAGACTCAATGGGGTACGTTCCCGGTCCCAACGCTCACTTCATGCGCTTTCTTGAAAACCACGACGAAACTCGCATCGCAGTTCAGTACGGTTCATACGCCAAAACAATGCCGATGGGGACGATGATATTTACCGTGCCCGGAATTCCGATGATCTATTCGGGTCAAGAGGTCGGTTATGGGCTAGGGATCACCACTCCTGGTCTTGACACACGCCGGAGCATCATCGATTGGAATAGTGCTGGAAAAGGATTGCTCACTCCGCATTACCAGCGCTTGGCGTGGATCCGGGCAACGTACCCTGCATTCTCAACTCAATCGATGGTAGTTCTTCCTATAGCGGCGGCGGCAGGGAGCATGTACGCCTATACGCGTCCCTTCCCAAATCAAAATGGAATTGCAGTAGAGAATTTTAACAGCTTTACATCGACAGCTTCTATTTCGCTGACAGCATCCAACCTGTCGTTTTCAAACGGACTGACCAACGGCAAGACCTATTACATGAATGACGTTTATAACGACACTGCGTATTCCGTTTATTTCAACAGCGGCACGTTAATTTTTGGTTCAACGCTTCCAGCATATGGTTCTGCCGTTTATATTCTGACTGATTCGGTGATCCACATGACGGTGCCGACTTTAACGTCTGTCGCCGCTCAACCGCAGCCGTCAGTTCCGCTCACGTTTACGTTAAACCAGAATTTTCCGAATCCGTTTAATCCGTCGACGACGATACAGTACTCAATTCCTCACGCCTCCAGAGTTACTTTGAAGGTGTACGACGTTCTCGGCCGGGTGGTTTCAATTCTTGTTGACGAGCAAAAAAATGCCGGGGCATACAGCACCGAATTCGACGGCAAGTCGTTGTCATCCGGTGTCTATTATTATCGTTTAACGTCGAATAATAATTCTGATGTAAAACGAATGTTGCTTTTGAAATGAGGTCGTAGTGATGCCATGACGCTCTCAATTAAATCCGCGGAAATTTAATATTATGTATTTCTCAAATAATATCAGTCATGGCATCACTTTTCTAATGAGAATTATCATTGCAGTTTTTTGTATATTGTCCTCGCTTTCTGCGCAACCGAAAGCGGTGGAGGGGGGAGTTGAATTCATTTTTCATGGGAAAGCCAATTCGGTGATACTTGCCGGAGATTTCAACGGATGGTCTCACGCCGCCGATGCAATGTCCAAGGGAGGGCCGGGTGCAGAAGATTTTTTCTTCGTCGTGAAAAAATTAAAATCCGGCACCTATCAATATAAATTTATCGTTGATGGCGCCTGGACGTTGGATGAAAACAATCCTGCAAAGAGTCAAAACCATGACAACAGCTCGACTAACTCCATTTTCACCCTGACGGAAAATAATCTCGTTGAGTACCGCGGTTATTCATCACTCTCACCAACCCCTATGAACGATACGTATCCTCATTCCGGCGGAACCCTTTTTCTCAATCTCATTTGGCATCAGCATCAGCCGCTGTATCTCGACCCGCAAAGCGACCAGCTTCAGGGTCCATGGGTCCGTACACACGGCACTAAAGATTATTACGACATGGCATCGATTCTTGAGAAATATCCGAACGTGCACTACAATGTCAATCTCACCTCCTCGCTTTTGTTCCAACTGGAGAAATACTACGTTGACAGGCTGCGCCCGTTTGTCGATGTTAGTGCAAATCGCGTTGACACGGCGGGCTTTTTTGCACGTTGGAAGGGGAAGACTGACCCGTGGATCGACCTGGCGCTAAAGCCAACGAAGGATTTCGATGACCACGACCTCAATTTTCTTTTGTACAATGTCTGGAATGCATTTGGTATTAGCGAAATACAGATTCTTCGGTTCCCCGAATATGCGGCGTTGAAAGAAAAATATTCGCGTAAAGAAAAATTTTCCGAACAGGATATGCGTAACCTCAAATTCTGGTTCTACCTTGCGCACTTTGACCCTGACTTTTTGGAGGAGAGAGTTCAGCTTGCTGACGGGGCGACCATCGACTTGACTGACATGGTCGAGAAACGATCCGACGGGAAATACTATCTGAGAGGGAGAATTTCGGAACAAGAATGCAATCGTATCGTTGCGGAGGCATTCAAAGTACTTTCCAACGTTATTCCCATACACAAGAAGTTAATGTACCATCCTTCGAGTTACGAGGGACAAATAGAAGTTGCGACAACGCCCTTCTTTCATCCGATTCTCCCGCTCATTTTTGACACGGACCTTGCAAAGGTGTGTCAGCCGAATGACACCCTGCCCAACCGCTTTCACTATCCACAGGACGCGAATGCTCAGGTTGTGAAGGCTATTGAATATTACAAAGAAAAATTCGGACAGGCGCCATCTGGAATGTGGCCGGGGGAAGGCTCTGTTGCGCAGGAGATTATTCCGATATTCGGGAGCAATGGAATTCGCTGGATAGCTACGGATGAAAAAATTCTCGCGCGTTCTAAACCATCCAATCAACCGAAATTCTATCCATACGGCGTTTATGGGAATGGCGATGAAATGGACTCGGTTGTCGTCGTCTTCCGCGATACGGAATTGTCGGACAAAATCGGATTCACATATCAGAATTTCCGCGGTGAAGACGCCGCTGATGATTTCATTAAGAGCATCTTGAACTACGCGCCGAATGAGGGAGAGCCGGACCGCTTGCTCACGGTTATTCTTGACGGAGAGAACGCATGGGAGTGGTATCGACAGGATAATGACGGGAAGGAATTCCTGCATGCGTTATACAGAAAACTGGATGCGCTCTATGATACGCGTCAGATTGTGTCCGTGACGATGACGGAGTATATGCAAGGGAATCCGAAACGCGGAGTTGCCACTCATCCTATCTCGTCGATGCGAAAGCTCGACTGGCTCTATCCGGGTTCGTGGATTAACGCAAACTTCGATACGTGGATCGGCGAAGACGAAGAAAATCGCGCATGGAATTATCTACTAACCGCTAGGCAGGATTTAGGACTCTCAGGTTTGCACCAGCCTGATCCAAAGTCTCCGGAGCCGAAGGCGGGAACAAAGGAAGAGTTGGCGTACAAAGCGTGGGAAGAAATGTACGCTGCAGAAGGTTCGGACTGGTTCTGGTGGTATGGCACAGACCAAACAGCTCCCGCCGGAGACAAGCCGTTTGATATTGCTTACATTACACATCTAAAAAACATCTATACATTTGCTCAACAGGCAGGCGGCAGGATGCCGAAAAGAGAGTTTAAGGAAATTATCATCGATGAGGGAACGGTGGCGCGTCCTATCCAAGGAACAATGGCGCAGAGCTCCAGAACAGATTCCGTCACGGTAGTGTTTCAGTGCGACGCCCGCAATAACTACGTGCGCAAGGGAATTTACATTGCAGGAAATCAGCAGCAGTTAGGAAATTGGAGACCCAACACGGTGAAAATGTACGACGATGGATCTCACGGAGACCGCCAGCAAAACGACAGTGTGTGGACAATCGAGCTCCGCTTTCCGGTCGGGACGGAGATCCATTACAAATTCACTAACAGCGGCCCGAGTGGTGAATGGAATCCGGGTGAAGAATTTCCAAGCGGCAATCGAAAAGTATTCCTCGATGGGTCTATTGACAAGGTTGTCATTACCGACAAGTTCGGCAAGATGTGACCGGTGTGATGAAGTGATGTTGTCGTCTACGCTCTAATAATTTGAGCTATTGGAAAAAATGTTTCTCGCCAAGACGCTGGCAAAGCCAGCCCTTCGGGAAAAGGCGCGGAGATTTTGTTTTAGAACCATTTTGCCTCTTTGCGTCTTTGCCTCTTTGCCTCTTTGCGCGAGCCGTATCTTTGAGATTGTTCAAAAGTTTCAGTTTTCTACTTTCAAACCGCCAAGCGCGACTATGCTTCAGATTCAGAAAAACCTTTCCAGACCCTTCTACGCGATCATCAGCCTGCCGTCGACCGCAATGGGGTTCGCTCTCTCTATTCAGATCTCCGCCCTCAGCTGGATTCTCACCACCAGGTATAATCTTGATATCCATGAGGTTGGAATCGTGTGGGCGGCTGGTCCGCTCGCCGGGATTTTTGGCCAGGTCATCATTGGGTTGATTAGCGACAAGGTATGGTTTTGGGGAGGGAGGAGGCGTCCTTTCATACTTATCGGAGGTGTTTTGGCCGCTTCGATGTTGCTTGCTTTACCCAACATCGACAGCATACGATCGTTCTTCGGGATCGAGAGTTTGCTGGGGGTAGCGATTTTTGTAGCTCTCACGCTCGACCTTGCGATCAACATAAGCTTCAACCCGACACGTTCTGTTATCGCTGATGTGACGCCTGAAGGAAATCCACGCACAAAGGGATATACCTGGATGCAAACGATTTCCGGATTCTTCGGGGTCCTCGCGTACATTATCGGCGCCGTCTTCGGCAATTATGTTTTAATCTATTTCGGAGTTTTCATTGTTTTGTGCTTTTCCATCCTGCCGGTATTTTTTATCGCCGAAAAGCGGGCGCTGGTGGAGACAAAGATATCAGAACATGTCGACAATGGAGAGACCGTCGCACCCTCAACAAAGTGGGGACAGCTTTTTCGCCTCTATATCGCACATGCGTTTTCCTGGATCGGCGTCCAGACAATGTTTGTTTATATCATCGCTTACATCCAACAAAAAATAGCCGGGGATTCCAATGGCTCCGCTCTTTTCTCAGGCCAGGTTATTTCGATTTCTTTTGCGGTATTGAACACAATCGGCTTTATTCTGCCCGGTTTTGTCCTCGAACCGATCGCGGAGAAGATAGGCCGCGTCAAGACGCATTTGAGCTGTGTTGCAATTATGGCAATCGGATATTTCCTTATCGCTTTTTTGGGAAAAACTCCATTTGCCTTGTACGCCCTTATGGCAATCGTCGGCGTCGGATGGGGAGCGATC
>Ga0182017_10001837_pt1 | contig 16268 bp, 16 predicted proteins | sample 712E3DmetaG_FD_120492 | JGI IMG/M metagenome (GOLD analysis project Ga0182017, IMG submission 120492) | Permafrost microbial communities from Stordalen Mire, Sweden - 712E3D metaG | ecosystem: Environmental > Terrestrial > Soil > Wetlands > Permafrost | place: Sweden: Stordalen | collected... | reverse complement strand
TTCGCCGGGAGCTGGACGCAGCCGGCGGAGCGTGAAGTAGAGGCGCCGGGGGTAGACCCCGGGTGTGAAGCCTTCCCCGGAAGCGATCCTCGCCTATGTCGAGCGCCAGACGACCCCGAGCAGCTCGCAGCTCGAGGACCTGGAGCGCGAGACCGTCCTCGCCTTCGACTCCGCGAGCATGCTCTCCGGTCCGGTGGTTGGGCGACTGCTCGAGTTTCTCGTCTACGCGCTCGAGGCGCGCTCGGTGCTCGAGATCGGCACCTTCTCGGGCTACTCGGCGCTGGCGATGGCCGGGGGGCTTCCATCGGAAGGGCACATCGTCACACTCGAGCTCGACGAAGCCCACGCCGGGCTCGCCCGCCGCGCGATCTTAGAAAGCCCGCACGCCGACAAGATCGAGGTCGTGATCGGCCCCGCGCTCGAGTCGCTCGAGCACCTGCCCGGCCCCTTCGACTTCGTCTTCATCGACGCCGACAAGCAGCGCTACCTCGACTACTACGAGGCGGTGCTACCGAAGCTCTCCGAGCACGGCATGATCGCCGCCGACAACACCCTCTGGAGCGGGCGCGTGGCCGACGAGACCAACAAAGAGGCCTCGACCGAGGTCATGCGCGCCTTCAACGACCGGGTCAGGAGCGACTCGCGCGTGCGCTGCGTGATCCTGAGCGTGCGGGACGGGGTCACGCTGATTCGCCGCGCCTAGAGCGCGACGCCGTGCGGAGACATGCTCACCGCTCGACGCGCTCGAGCTTCGGACTTGCGAGCGAGGCGTCGAAGTCGAGCTCGAGCGCCAGCGTCTCGGACTTGATCTGCTCGGCGTAGGCAGCGAGGTCGCGCTCCGATTCGGGCAGCGTCAGCGCAATGCGGTCGGTCAGCTCGAGGCCGATCTGCTTGCGCAGCGAGTTGACCTCGTGCACCAGGTCGAGCACGCGCGCCTCGAGCAGAAGCTCGTCGTCGAGCTCGGTCGAGACGGCGACCGTGACTCCGCCCTCCTCGGCCAGTGACCAACCGCCACGGGCGGTCTTCTCCACCAGAACCTCGCCGGGCTCGAGCTCGTGCCCGAGCACGCGGAAGCGTCCGCCCTCGAGCTGTTCGAACTCGCCTCGCTCGAGCGCCGCGCGAACCGCGGGCAGCTCCTTGCCGAGCTTCGGGCCGAGCGAGCGCAGCTCGGGCTTGACCTTCAGCTCGACCGCCTCGACCTCGGCGAAGACGACCTCCTTGGCGCGCAGCTCTTCTGCGATCTCGTCCGCGTGACCCTCGGCGCGAGGCGCCCCCTGGACGACGATACGGCGCACCGGCTGGCGTAGTTTGATTTCAGCCTGCGAGCGGGCCGAGCGAGCGAGCTCGACCACGCGGCGAAGTTCCGCGACCTCTTCCAACAGCTCCGAGTCGGGAGCCGGCGCCTCGGGCCAGCAGGTCAGGAAGACCGAGTCGGGCGTCTCGGGGCAGACATCGGCGACCAGGACTTTCCAAAGGTGGTCGGCGAGGAAGGGCATAACGGGCGAGATGATCCGGACTCCCTGCACGAGCGCAAACCAGAGCGTGCGGAAGGCCGCCTCGTCGAAGGAGTAGAAGCGCCGGCGCGAACGGCGGATGTACCAGTTCGAGAGATCGTCGACGAAGCTCTCGAAGGCGCGGATGACACCTACCGTTAGTGAGGTCTCGAGCGCGTCGGTCGCCTCCTTGACGAGCGCGTGGGTACGCTCGACCAGCCAGCGGTCGAGCGGCTTCAGCTCCACCCCCTGCGGCCCGGCGACAAGATCTTCGAAGCTTGGCTTGAAGCCTTCGATGTTGGCGTAGGTGACGAGGAAGGAGGCCGAGTTCCACAGCGTCAGGAGCTTGCGCTTGACTTCCTCGGCGGGGCCGAAGCCGAAGCGGATGTTCTGAGTCGGCGGCTGCGCGCAGTAGAGCCAGCGCATCACGTCGGCGCCCATCCGCTCGAACGCCTCGTCGGCGTCGATCGCGTTGCCGCGCGAGCCGTGCATCTCGTCGCCGTTCTCGTCCAGCAGCTTCTCGTAGGAGAGCACTTCGCGGTAGGGCGCGCGCCCGTCGAGCGCGACCGACATGAACAGCAGCGAGTAGAACCAGAGTCGGATCTGCTCGCGCATCTCGCAAACCCAGTCGGCCGGGAACCATTTCTCCCAGTAGGCGTGATCGGGCAGCTCGGCGGTCGAGAGCCCTTTCGAAGCGCCGGTCGCGTAGCCCTGCTCGATCGGCTCCGGGTTCTGCCAGCCGAGCGTCGAGAAGGGAACGATGCCTGCGTCGAGCCAGACGTCGCCGACCTCGCTGACGCGCTTGACGTCGTCCCTGCCGCAGGCCGGGCAGCGGATCGAGACGGCGTCGATCCAGGGGCGGTGGAGCTCCTCCAGCTGCTCGATTCCCTCGGTCGCCAGCTCGGTCAGTTCGGCTTTCGAGCCGACGACGGTCACATGCCCACACTCGCAGGGGAAGAAGGGCAAGGGTAAGCCGAAGTAGCGGCGCCGCGAGATGTTCCAGTCGCCCATGTTGCGCAGCCAGTCGTCCATGCGCTTGCTGAAGTAGTCGGGCGTCCACTTGACGGCTGCGTTGGCGTCGAGCAGCTGTTGGCGCAGGTCGTCCACGGCAATGAACCAGTCGTCGGTGATGCGAAAGACGAGCGGGGTCTCGCAGCGCCAGCAGTGCGGATAGCGGTGATGGATCTCGCCCGCTTGCAGGAGAACCCCGCGTTTATCGAGATCGGCGATTATCTCCTTCGCCGCCTCGTGGGCGCCCTTGCCCGCCAGCCAACCGTACTCGGGCAGGATCTTTCCGTCCTCGTCGATCGGCGCGAGCACCGCCAGGCCTTCGCGCTTACCGAGCTCGAAGTCCTCGCCGCCGCAGCCGGGCGCGATGTGAACGATTCCGGTGCCCTCCTCGAGTGAGACCTCATCCCAGGAAACGACCCGGTACTCGAGACCGCGCGACGCCGGGAGACCGGCAAAAGGGCCCCGGTAGCGCCAGCCGACGAGCTGCGCTCCCAGGCTCTCGTCTACGACCTCGCCCGAAACCGGGACGCGATCCAGTACAGCCTTTGCAAGCCAGATAGCCTCGTCGGCGGTCTGCACTTTGACGTACTCCGCATCCGGGTTGACCGCCGCAGCCACGTTCGCCGGCAGCGTCCAGGGGGTCGTAGTCCAGACCAAGAGCGCTTCGTCCGGCCGCTCGAGCAGCGGGAAGCGCACAAAGAGCGAAGGGTCGACCTTGTCGCGATAGGCGTCTCCGGTTGTCAGCTCGTGCGCCGAGATAGAGGTGCCGCAACGGGGGCACCACTCGGTCGCCCGGTGGCCGAGGTAGAGCCAGCCGCGCTCGTGCAACGTCTTCAGGAAGCGCCAGATGTATTCGATGTTGGTGTCGGAGAAGGTGAAGTAGTCGGCGCCGAAGTCGAGCCACTGGCCGAGGCGCTTCGACTGGCGCGTGATCTCGCTCGCCGACCAGACGACCTTGTCGCGGCAGTGGCGAGCGAACGCCTCCAGGCCGTACTCCTCGATCTCGCGCTTGGAGTTGAGCCCCAGCTCCTGCTCCACCCCGACCTCGATCCAGAGCCCCTGGCAGTCGTAGCCGTTCTGATACCGCTGGTCGAAGCCCTGCAAGGCACGGAAGCGAACGAAGACGTCTTTGAGTGTGCGCCCCCACATGTGATGGACGCCCATCTTCTTGTTGGCCGTGATCGGCCCGTCGATGAAGCTCCAGTGCTTACCGCCACGGTTCTTTTCGCGCAGGCGCTCGAAAGTACGCTCGCTCTCCCAGCGCGCGAGCACCTCGAGCTCGAGCGCGCTATGGTCGGGCTTGGCCGGTAGGGGTGCGAAAATGTTGTCCATGCGGGCGAGCAATTCTAGGCCGGGATGTTTCATTCGTGCTCCGGCGTTGTAGAACTACGACGCCGGAAGCAAGAACAGAAAGGGTGAGCGCAGTGGCAGACGCCGTTACGGAGGCGACTTTCGAGCAGGAAGTCTTGAAGAGCGAGAAGCCGGTGATCGTGGATTTCTGGGCCGAGTGGTGTGGGCCCTGCCACGCGGTGGCGCCGGTTCTGGACAAAATCGTCGAGGCGCGCGGTGACGAGCTCAAGCTGGTGAAGGTGAACATCGACGAAGAGATGGAGCTGGCACGTCGCTTCAACATCTCCTCGATTCCCACGATCATGATCTTCCGTGGCGGTCAGCCCGACAAGGTCGCCGTAGGCGCACACCCGAAAGGCTCGCTCGAGAAGCTTCTCGGTCTGAGCGAATAGGTGAACTCTCCGCGCCGGCGCGGTCGGACGAAGCCGGGACGAGCTGAGATAGCCCGTCCCAGCTCCGTCGACGTCACGGCTACCACCAAGGAAGCTTGCTCCGCATCGATCTCACCTCCCTTCGGGTTGGCGCATTACCGAAGGGCCGCGACTGATCGGCGAGTGGTGGCCGTACTCGTGGAGGCGCGTAGTGCCGCGCGGTTGCCGCATACGTCTTTACCTGGGCGAATCTGTCGTCTCCGTCTCGAATCGACGGCTCCTACTCGGACGATACGAGCAGCCTTACCTCTTGGCAAGGTGAACTCGCATGACCTTTTCGGGTTGACCGTGCCATTTGGGAAAGGCAAGATTCGAAGACATGGATGACTCGTTGACCCCCCAGGAGTCGATCGGTAGGCGGCTACTACGGCTTCGCCGGGAGAAGGGGCTGTCGCAGCTCAAGCTCGCGGGCCCAGGCGTCTCGACTGCGCACATCTCCCGGATCGAGTCGGGCACCCGCCAGCCCTCGGTGAAAGCGATCCGCCTGCTCGCCCGCGGGCTCGAGGTGTCGCCGGAGTACCTCGAGACGGGAAGCGACATCCGCGCTTCCGACTCGCTCGAGTTGCGGTTGACCGAGGCCGAGGTTCAGGTCCGACTCGGAGACGATATCGACACGGCCTTTCGAACGCTTCTCGATGTTCACGCGACCGCCGGCCGGACGGGCGAGACTGTGCTGGGCTCACGCGCGCTCGTCGGTCTCGGGCTAGTCGCCGCGACCCGTGGTAATCCCGCCGAGGCCGCCCGGTTCCTCGAGCAGGCGATCGAGGCCGGTAGTCTCGATCCCGCCACGCACCCCGACGTCTTCGTCACGCTCGGGCGCATGTACTGGCTGCTCGACCGCTACGAACAGGCCGCCGAGTTTCTCGAGGACGCACTGACGCAGCTGGAGAGCAGGCCGCCGGACGAGATCGCCATCGCTCGCGCCACACTCATGACCTATCTCAGCTACGCCCTCTCCTCGCTGGGCGAGTTCGCACGTGCGCGAGAGCTCCTGCTCCTCGTGCACGAGGAGCAGGAGCAAAGCGCCGATCCCTACAGCCAGGCGCGGCTGCACTGGTCGCTGGCGCGGCTCGCCACCCTGGAGGGCAAGCTCCCGGCCGCCCTCAAGCACCTGCGCTATTCGATAGCGCTGCTGGAGTCGAGCGAGGACAACTTCCATCGCGCTCGCGCGCAGCAGCTGTGCGCCCACATCTTCAACCTCGACGATCAGCCCGAGCGGGCGCTGGAGCACATCGCGCTCGCCGAGGAGCTGTTCGGCGCCGGCATCGACGCGCTCGACCTCGGCGTGATCCGAGCGGAGCAGGCGAAGGCTCTTGCCGCACTCGGTCGTAGCGACGAGGCGCTCGCGCTCGCCCGCGAGTCGGTTGGCCTGCTCGAAGCGGATCCCGACTCTCTCGCCAGCGGCTGGCACGCTCTCGCGCGCGCCCAGGTCGCCTGCGGCGAGACGGTCGAAGCGCTCGCCAACTACGAGCGGGCAGTGGAGAGAATCGCCGCCAGCCCCGGCGAGTGGCGCGAGGCCGTGCAGGCCTGCCATGGTTGGGCGGCGGTTTTGACCGAGAGCGGCGATGGGGAGGGCGCAGCCCGAGTTCTCGCCCACGCGCTCGAGATCGAGTGGCGGGGAACGGCCCGCCGCGCGCAAGCCGACCGCGACGAGAGGCGCTGAACCCGGGCGCTAAGAACTGCGGCGCGCGCGCCAGAGCGCGAGGATCTCGACGACGCTGGGGAAGCCGATCTCCTCCGGCTCGGGGAGATCGTCGGCGGCAAACCAGCGGATCTCGGAGATGTCGTCGGCCGGCGCAGGCGTTCCTCGCAGAACGCGTGCTGTCCAGTTCAAGCTGAGTATCGACTGGGCGCCGGGGCCGTCGCCGTAGAGATCGGTGACCGCGCCGACGAACTCGCCCGGCTCGACCTCGAGGCCCGTCTCTTCCAGGAGCTCGCGCCGAAGACCGTCAAGCGGCCGCTCTCCCTCCTCGAGAAAGCCGCCGGGCGTGTCCCACTTGCCCTTCTGCGGCTCGACCGCCCGGCGCACGAGCATCAGGCGACCCTGCTCGTCCTCGCAGAGCGCGCCCACGGTCGGCGCCGAGTGGGCGTAGTACTGCGAGCCACAGACCGAACAGTGGGCCTGCGTGCGCTCGAGAGCGAGCTCCGCACGGCAGCGCGGACAGAAGTACCAGCCATGAAGCTCAGCCATACAAAGAGGATACGGCTCGGACTAGCCGGCCAGCGCAACCGGCGCGATTTTCCGGCGCATCATCGTCAGCGCGGTACCAATAGCGATCATCTCGCTCTTGCCCCAGAACTGGCCCCAGAAAAAGGCCGTCGAGCCAAATGCGATCGTCAGGAAGAGATAGGAGTCGACGGCGTTTCCGATCGTCCCCGACAGGGCTACGCCCGCGCTCAGATTCCGATTCCGGATCGGCGTGAAGACAACCGCCTCGACGGTCTCCGAGACGGTGAAGGCAACCACACTGGCGATCGCGATCTTCTCTAGAGCAGTCCAGCCGGCGAGGTCGCCGGCGGCCCACGAGATCAACCCGGCCGTATAGACGAGCGGCATCGTCCAGAAAAGGCCGCGGAGCTGCTGTATCCAGTCGCGCAGAACCAGCACCGCGCCGATGCAGAACACCCCCGCCGGAGCGGTGTACGGGGTGAGCGGAACGCCGACGACGTAGGCGCTCGCCAGCCAGTTGGCGAGGATCACGAGGCCGACGTAGCAGGCGGCAAGCGGAAGGAAGAGCTTCATCTGGTGCTGTTGGTTCGCGGTTCGCGGCGCCGCCGCCAGGCTCCTCTCGGCGATCGCCGCTTTCGCCCGGGCAGCCTAGCGGAGACACACGTCTCGGCTTAGGGCCTATACCGTTAGGGGGAGCGGCGCGCGAGCACGACGCCGCATCTCGCTCGCGCGCCCTTTGAAGCGAGAAGGCGCCGGGCCCCGGAGCGTGACTTTGCGTTGCACGCCCTACTTCCCCTCGGCCCAGCAGCCGTTCTCGCCGCCTTCTCGTTATGACGCGAGGCGAACGCGAAGGTTGGTCAGCGGCCGAGTCGGCGGCGGAACTAAACGGTTTCGAACCGCCTCTCGCGCTCTCGGGGTGCCGCTGGCGGTGCGGCCGAGCGCACCAGCGCGTTCTAACGGCCGCCGCGACCGACACGGCGGGCGCGGCTCACCCGACGCCGTCCCCACCGCGAGATAAACGCGACGACGTCGCGTTGGCTCATTCCTTTCCCCCTGCCGAAAGTCGTCATGCCCTCCAAAGGAGGGCGGACTTTCGGCGGTAACTACATGCCCATGGCGTGGTAACCAGAATCCACGTACAGGATCGTTCCGCTGACGTTGCGGGCGTCGTCCGAGAGCAAGTAGGCGCTGGCTGCCGCGACATCTTCGGCGTCGATGTGGCGCCGCAGCGGAGCACGCTCGGCGACGATCGCTTCCATGGTCGAGAATCCGGCGATCGAGCGCGCCGCGAGAGTGCGAACAGGCCCGGCGGAGACCGCGTTGACGCGTATGCCCTCGGCTCCTAGATCCCAGGCCAGATAGCGCATCGATGCGTCGAGAGTCGCCTTGGCAACGCCCATCACGTTGTAGTGCGGTACGGCCCGCTCGCCACCCAGATAGGTCATGGTCACGATCGAGCCGCCCGTCTCGGCCAGGTGGGGCTCGGCGGCGCGGGCGATCGCCACCAGCGAGTAGGCGCTGACGTCGATCGCCATCCAGAAGCGATCGCGCGGAGTGTCGGTGAACCGGCCTTCCAGATCTTCGGCGGCGGCGAAGGCGACCGAATGCACGACGAAGTCGAGACCGCCGAGCGCCGCTGCGGCCTCGGCCACGGCGCGTGTGCAGTCCTCGTCCTGGCGCACGTCGCAGGGTGTGATGAGTGGGCTGGAGATCGACTCGGCCAGCTCGCGCACGTTCGCCTCGATGCGCTCGCCCTGGAAGGTGAACGCCATCGTGGCGCCTTCGTCGGCGAGCCGGCGCGCGACCGACCAGGCGATCGAGCGCTTGTTGGCGACACCGAGAACGAGCCCACGCTTGCCTTCGAATCTGCCTTTCATCGGCGCGAGTCTAGCGAGATGACGCCCGCGAGGGGTTGCGATACGCTCCGCACGGGGAGGACTCGAGAGCAACCTATGAGCACAGCGCAACGTGTGGCCGTGATCACCGGCGCCTCGAGCGGAATCGGCGCCGCGCTCGCGCACACGCTCGCCGAGCGGGGCTGGCACTGCGTCCTGCTGGCGCGGCGCGTCGATCGGCTCGAACAGGTCGCGGCCGAGTCGGGAGCCGAGATCGAAGCCTGCGACGTCTCGAGCCGAGACTACGTCGACCGGGTCGCGGCACGCGTGCTCGAGCGTCACCCCGCGATCGACCTGCTCGTCAACAACGCCGGCATCCCTTCGCACGGTTCTTTTCTCACCGCCTCGCCAGAACGAATCGAGCAGGTGATCCGCACCAACTACCTCGGCTCCGTCTGGTGCCTGCGCGCGTTCCTGCCCGGCCTGGAGCAGGCGCGTCCCTCTCACGTCGTCAACATCGCCTCGGTCGCCGGAACCACGGTCGTCCCCGATGCCGGCCCCTACTCGGCCTCAAAGCACGCCCAGCTCGCCTTCTCGCGGGCACTTCGCGCCGAGCTCAGGCCGCGCGGCATCTCGGTGCTGACGGTCAACCCCGGCCCAGTCGCAACCGAAGGGTTCCCGCAAACGAGGTTGATCCGCCGGCGCTCGATGCGCTGGACGGTGCTCACGCCCGAACGGATCGCGGTGAGGATCGTCAGGGCGATCGAGCGAGGACGGACAGAGGTCGTGATCCCGAGGTGGATGCGAATCGCCGGCATCTCGACGGGACTTTTCCCGGCGACCGTGACGCGCGTGGTTGCCAGGGGCGACCCGGGCCGGGATGACGAGATTCCCGAAGACGGCGGAGCGGAGCGGTGATCGAGCTCTTCTACTGGGAGGGTTGCCCCTCGCATCCCGAGGCCAAATCCCTCATCGAGCAGATACTCGCCGAGCTCGGTCGCGACGATGAAATCGTCATGACAGAGGTGACGAGCGACGAGGAGGCCGAGCGTCTTCGCTTTCCCGGATCGCCGACGATCTGCGTCGACGGCCGCGATGTCGACCCCGTGGGCGCGAACTCGCGTCCTGCTCTCACCTGCCGCATCTACCACCTTCCAGACGGGCGGGTCTCGCCCATCCCCTCACGCGACCAACTGGAGGCAGCGCTCAGATGAGCATCGAACTCGGCACTGAAGCCCCCTTCTTCGAGCTCCCCGGCGTCGACGGGTACGACCACTCGCTCGACGAGTACGGCGACGCGAAGCTGCTCGTTCTCGTTCAGTCGTGCAACCACTGCCCTTACGTGCAGGCCTGGGAAGACAGGCTGATGGCCATCGCGCGCGACCATGCACACGAGGGCGTACGGGTGGTCGCGTTGAACTCGAACGACGTCTCCAGCCACCCCGAGGACTCGTTCGAGCAGATGAAGGCGAGAGCCGAGAAACGTGGCTTTCCCTTCGACTACCTCTTCGACGAGGATCAGTCGCTGGCGCACGCGCTCGGCGCCGAGCACACGCCTGAGGTCTTCCTCTTCGACGAAGAGCGAAAGCTCCGCTACCACGGCGCCATCGACGATTCCCGCGACGAGACGACCGTGACCAAGAGCTATTTACGCGACGCGATCGACGCCCTGCTGGCGGGCGACGAGCCGCCACTGGCCCAAACCGACGCGGTCGGCTGCACCGTCAAGTGGAAGTAGTCACGGCGGACTGAACCGATCGAGCCGCGTGCTCGGTTAGACGCGGAGCTGGAGCACGTACCAACCGACCTCGACCTCGAAGGTCTCGCCCGGCGCAAGGCGCTTCACGCGCTCGCGTTCCTCGCCTTCGCAACCGGCTCCGTCGAGGAAATCCTCGACGTTTCGCAGCTCCGAAACGACCTCCTGGCGTAGAAGCGTGAGCCCGTTCATTTCGAAGAGACCGCGCATGTCCTGATCGGAGAGGGTTCTTGCATGCGAAGGGTCGCGCGCGCGCTCGAAGCGGTCGATCTCCATGGCCCGCGGCGGATCGAGCGGAGCGAGCTGATCGATCACGAGCACGCGGCCGTTCGGTCTGGTGACGCGCATCAGCTCGGGGATGGCCTTCTCGGGACGCTCCAGGTGGTGCAGCGTGCGAATGGTGCCGACGATATCGAAGCTACCCGTCTCGAACGGGAGCGCGAAGATGTCGCCCGCGACGAAGCTCACGTTCGGGAGATCGGCGGCCAGCTTCCTCGCCGCGGCCAGCAACTCGGACACGATGTCGCAGCCCACCACCTCGCCCACCAGCGGAGCCAGCCCGAGCGCCAGCGCGCCCGCTCCGGTTCCCGCATCGAGGGCGCGCTCGTCGCCGCGAAGCGGCGCCAACAAGCGAGCCACGCGCTCGCTGATACGCGGCGCCTGCTCGCGTGCCCGCGCGGCGAAGTGCCCGGCGGCGGGCGCGAAACGAGTGCGGACGACCTCCTTCCTCTCCTCACTCTTCCCCATCTTCTTGGGCACGTCACGCTTCGAGCTCATCGCGACCCTTTCGGTACGAATGCGTCACACACATGCCCGATTCTCGCCGATACGATCGCCTCGGGGAGGAAGTCGGGGCTTCCATGCCAGACGCGAGGACATCGATGACTCGGAATCGCATCGGGCGCGCAGACCTAGTGGAATAGGCTCTCAGCTCGGCTCGAGCCGCCGGCGCGCGAGCTCTAGTGCCTCCTCGGGCGTCGAGATCGTCCCGGCAGCCCGCTCCTCGGCGATCAGCTCCAGCAGCTTGCCGACAAGGGGGCCGGGAGCGACACCCAACTGGTCGCCGCGCAGAAGCGGCTCTTCGGGCTCGGTCTCGCGCGCGAGGCGCACCGCGCTTGCATACTCGGCGGCGCCGAGAAAGGCAAGGGCGTCGAGCGCCCAGGGCTCGCTCGTGCGACGGAAGCGGTGGATCTGACGCGGTGAGTCGTCGGCCGGAGATTGCGCGCGCAGAAGCGCTCCGAGGTAGCGGTCGAGCTCGCCCGGAATCGGCAACCGGCGCAGGCGCTCGCCGAACACGGTCACCAGCCGCAACCACGGCGAATCGGCGAGCGAGCGTTCGACGCGGCTCACAAGCTCGAGCGAACCGTCGAGCGGAGCGAGCAGGCCGAGTTCCTCCAGCCGCTCGTAACCAGGCCAGCCGAGCCGCTCCAGCTCGGCCAGGATCCGCTCACCGGCGGGGCTAGCGACGAGCTCGGCCCGGGCGCGGACGAGCTTTTCGGTCGCCGCGTCGAGGTAGAGCTCTAGCTCCTCCTCCAGGCGCACGGCGCGCAGAAGTCGCAGCGGATCGTCCTCGAAGATCCTCTCGGAGACCGCCCGCAACCGGCGCTCGGCGAGATCGCGGCGGCCGCCCAGGGGATCGACGATCTCGCCGCCCGAGAGCGGCTCGGCGATCGCGTTGACCGTGAAGTCGCGCAGCGCCAGATCCTCGTCGAGGCTTCCGCGCAAGGGGGTGAAGTCAACGCACTCGCCGCTCGGAAATGTGACGCGCCAGGCGCCGTGGCGCTCCGAGAGTGCGAAGGGCGCGCCTCCGCTCCTGGCTGCGAAAGCGCGCGCCGCCTTTCGCGAATCGGCGCAGATGACGTCCAGGTCGACGAGCTCGCGGCCGAGCAACTCGTCTCGCAGCGCACCGCCGACGAGGTAGGCGTCCTCGCCGGCCAGCACCTCGCGGAGGAGTTCAAGCGTCGACGATGACACGGCGCGCACGGCGGCGATCGGAGCAGACGCCGCAGGTGATCTCGTAGTTGATCGTGTCGGCGATGCGCGCGTGCTCCTCGACGAGCACTCCGTCGCCGACGATGACGACCGGCGTGCCGACCAGGAGCTCGCGCTCTAGCGTGACGGCGAAGGAGTCCATCGAGATCGTCCCGACCACGGGCCGGCGCTCGCCCTCGACGATAACCTCGGTGCCGGTCATGTCGCGGCGAAAACCGTCGGCATAGCCGACGGGCACGAGCCCGATCCAGGTCGGCTTGCTCGCCACGAAGCGGCGCCCGTAGCCCGTGCTCTCCCCCGGCTGTAGCAGCTTCACCTGGGCCAGGCGGCTCTCCCAGCGCAGGACCGGCTCGAGTCCGTCGCCGGCGGGATCCCCGCCGAAGGGAGAGAGGCCGTAGATCGCAATACCGCAGCGGGCGGCGTCGAAGAGCGCCTCGGGAAGGCGCAGGACAGCGGCACTGTTGGCGATATGACGGGTCAGATCGGCGTGGGGCTCGGTGAGCTCGCGGAAGCGCTCGACCTGCGCGCGCGCGAAGTCCAGGTCGCAGTCGGCGGTGGCGAGATGGCTCATCAGGCCGACGACGTTCCGATTCGAGGCGGACAGAAGCTCTGAGAGACCGAAGCGTCCCATGCCGGTGTCGAGCTTGACGTGCACGCGGATGCCCTCGGGAATGTCGGCATCCGTAACGGCGATCTCCAATCCCGCCTCGCGGGCGCGCGCGACCTCGCCGGGAACAAGCGGCCCCATTACGAGGATGCGCGCGGTCGGGTACTCGGCGCGCATCTCGAACCCTTCGGCGAGCGTTACGACGCAGAGCGCGCGGGCGCCGGCTCCGAGCGCCGCGCCGGCCACGTCCACGGCCCCGTGTCCGTAGCCGTCGGCCTTGACGACCGCCCACAGGTCGGCCCCGTCGAGAGCGCCGATCAGGCGCTTGACGTTGCGGCGAACGGCGCCGAGATCGATCGTGAGCTCGGAGCGGTGCATCGCTCCATCGTAGAAGGACGGGTGCGTTCGCGCTCGGCTTCCTGTCGAGGTGGCTGTAATGATGCCCGCTGCCGCTCCGCTGATTCACTCCGATTGCAGGAAAGGAATCGGATGCCAGGCGAGGTTCTGATCGCTTACGCGACGAAATACGGCTCAACCGCCGAGGTGGCCGCGGCGATCGCGAAGACGTTCGAAGAGGAAGGCGTCGCGGTCGAGCTTCTCGATGTTCGTTCCGTACGGGATCTCGGCGATTACCGTGCCGTCGTGCTCGGGGTACCGCTGTACAACGCTCGCATGCTCAGAGTAGGACGACGTTTTCTCGCAAGGCACCTCCGGGCGCTGGCCGAGATGCCGGTGGAGGTGTTCGCCCTGGGGCCGCTCGGTGACGAGGAGAAGGACGTCATAGTCCCGCAGAAGCAACTGGATCGCTCTCTACGTCGGTGGCCCGAGATCCGACCGCTGTCGACGGCGCTCTTCGGCGGCGTCATCGACCAGAGCAAGCTCCGCTTCCCCGATAAACACGCTCCGCCGCTGAAACAGTTCTTCCCGACCACCGATGTCCGCGATTGGCAGGCAATCGAAAGCTGGGCGATCGGTGTTCTCGATCAGCTCAAGCCGAAGCTCTAGCACTCGCCGCGCCGGCACGGGCCGAGTGGACGCTGGCGAATGCGACCCCGCCGCCGGCGCTTTTCAATGATCTCTCGAGATCGCCGAAGGCAGCATCCGCGCCACATCGCCGGCGACCACGCCGAACTGCGGCTCGATCAGCTGCGCGGCCCGGCCGTGGGCGATCGCGGCGGCGGCGGCGGCGCGCTCAGGCGCTAGGCCCTTGGCCAGGAAGGAGGCGATGACGCCGGTAAGGACGTCGCCCGACCCCGCGGTCGCCAGAGCCGGAGTTCCTTCTTCGCAGACGAGGACTCCACCCGCCGGCGAGGCGACGATGGTATCCGCGCCCTTGAGCAGCGTCACCGCCGAGAAACGCTCGGCGCACTCGCGAGCAGTGGCCAGGCGATGGGCGTTGACCCAGGCCGACTCTTTACCGAGCAGGCGCGCCAGCTCGCCCGCGTGCGGAGTCAGCACGACCGGCGAGCGCCACTTGCCCGGCGTCAGCTCGAACAGGGCGTCGGCGTCCACGACCGCCGGCAGCGTCGTTCGCTTGAGAAGCTCGCGCACGAACTCTCGCGTACCCTGCGAGCGCCCGATTCCCGAGCCGAGCGCCAGCGCCTGCGCGCGCGGCTCGAGCTCGGCGACGAGCTTCAGCGCCTCTACCGTCAGGTGCCCGTTCTCGTCCTCGGGAGCCGGGCGCTTTACGGCCTCGAGCAGGCGCAGCTCAACCGGAGGAAGCAGCGAGCGCGGAACCACGACGGTGACGTAGCCGGCATCGGCGCGGAAAGCCGCCTCGCCGGCCAGGCAGACGGCGCCGGAGAGACCCGGCGAGCCGCCAACGACCAGCACCGAGCCGGCGCTGAACTTGGTGTCCGAGCCCTTCCTGCGCGGAAGCTCCGACAGCAGCTCGAGCGTCGCCAGCTTGCACGCGGTCTCGCCGCCCGAGAGACCGATGTCGGCGATCTCGAGCTCGCCCCGGTGGAAGCGGCCCGGCGCGACGACATGCCCGACCTTGCGGGCGTAGAACGTGACGGTCAGAGCCGCCTCCACGGCCTGGCCTGCGATCTCGCCCGTCGAGGCGTCAACGCCGGAGGCGATGTCGACCGAGACGATCGGTACGCCAGCGGCGTTCATCTGCTCGATCAGGGCTGCGGCATCGGCGCGCGGCGCGCCGGAGAAGCCCGTGCCGAAGAGCGCGTCGACAATGACGTCAGGGCTGCCGAGATCCCTCTCCCCTCCCTTCGCGTCGACGACCAGCACCTCCCGGCCCTGGGCGCGCAGCACGTCTGCCACAACAAGTCCGTCGCCGCCGTTCGAGCCGCCGCCGCAGACGACGGTGAGCGCGCGCGCCTCGGGAAAGCGGCGCATGGCCGCCTCGGCCGTGGCCGTACCTGCTCTGAGCATCAGCTCGCGAATCGAGTCGGGGTAGCCCGGGTAGGCCTGCTCGACCGCGCGCATCTCGGCGGAGGTGAAGAGGGGCTCGAAGGCAGACCTGTCGCTCACTCGGATTCCTCCAAGCGTACGATCGCAACCGCGGCGGCCATCCCCTTGGAGTGGGTCATGGAAACGTCGATCTCGCCGGTTTTCATCCGCTCTGCCCACGCTCGAGTCTTCCCCGAGAGCGAAACGGTCGGACGCGGGCGTCCGGCGATCTCGATCTCCTTCCAGGTGAAGCGCACGCCGCAGCCGAGCGCCTTGCCGACGGCCTCCTTGCCCGCGAACCGAGCCGCGTAGCTCTGGGCGGGGTTGGCGCGCGAGTCGCAGTAGGAGCGCTCGGCCTCGGTGAAGCAGCGCTCGCGGAAGCGAGGGCGCTCGAGCGCAGAGCGAATCCGCCCGATCTCGATCAGGTCGAGGCCCAGCCTCAGCGCTGCGTCGCCAGCCATTCGGGGAGGTCCGCAATCGATGAGAGGAGCACGGTCGGGCGAACGCCGGAGCGATCGAACGTGTCGGGCCGGAACTTGCCCGTGCGCACGAGCACGGTGGGGATACCGTGCAGCTGCGCGCCGCGGATGTCCGACTCGATGTCGTCGCCGACCATCCAGGCCTGGCCGGGATCGGAGTCGAGCGCCTCGAGCGCAGCGGCGAAGAAGGCGGAGCTCGGTTTGCCGAGCGTGGTGGCGTGTGTCCCCGCGGCGTACTCGAGCCCGGCCACGAAAGCGCCCGAGTCGAGCAGCGGCCCGTGCTTGGTCTGCCACCAGCGGTTCTTGTGTAAGCAGTAGAGATCGGCGCCGGCCTCGAGCTCGGCAAAGGCGCGGGCCAGGTTCATGTAGGAGAAGACCCTCCCGGTTTCCTCGGTCTCGTCGGCGCCGCCCAGAAGCACGGCGTCGGCACCCTCTCCGACCAGCTCCATTCCCTCCAGATCCTCGACGATCGCCGACATGGTCAGCGCCAGCACGCGCCGGCCGGCCAGCGCTCGTGCGGCCGCCCGCGGCGTCGTCTGCAGCTCTTTCTCGCCGACGTCGAAGCCGATCGCGCGCAGAGCCTCGGCCAGTCGGGCCCGCGGGCAGGTGGTGTTGTTGGTCAGGAAGCGGAGACGGTGACCGGCCTCCCGCAGACGGCGGACGGCGCCGGTGGCTCCGGGAATCGGCTCGTTGGAGACGTGCAGTACGCCGTCGATATCGATCAGGATGGCGGCCACT
>Ga0182017_10001836_pt1 | contig 16269 bp, 12 predicted proteins | sample 712E3DmetaG_FD_120492 | JGI IMG/M metagenome (GOLD analysis project Ga0182017, IMG submission 120492) | Permafrost microbial communities from Stordalen Mire, Sweden - 712E3D metaG | ecosystem: Environmental > Terrestrial > Soil > Wetlands > Permafrost | place: Sweden: Stordalen | collected... | reverse complement strand
GCGGCCGGCGCGGGCGCGAGCCCCGCCGTTCCGCCTGTACCCGTGTCCCCCACCAAAACAGCGCTCGATCCGGTCGGCGGAACCTCCCACGCCCCGTCCGCCTTGAGGTGTGGATGCCGCTGGCGACCTCTATATTGCGGAGAACGCCAACATCCGGAAACGCATGGCAGAATTGGGGATATCCTGCGAAGCAAGGGCAGGAGCGGGAACACCGATGGTGTCAACAACCGGGGAGCCTGGGTTCGGAGAGAAAGTGTTTGGCTCCCCGGCATGGATTCGAACCACGATTCACGGCTCCAAAGGCCGCTGTCCTACCATTAGACGACCGGGGAGTGGCGGAGCATGGCGCCCCTTTGCGTAGTGTAGCAGCCGCGCTGCGGCGTCACCACTCCGCGTAGGCGGTGCCGTCGAGCGGGCTGGTCTTGTCCGAGCCGCTGTGGACGTCCCAGATTCCGGGCTCGGTCTGGCTGACCGAGCTGGTGGCATCTTCCATGACGATCTTCCACGTGCCGCTCGAGCCCGTAATGGGGTCGATGGGCACGGCCCGCAGGTAGCCTTCGCTCACGAGGTCGTCCAGCGCCTGCGGGGCCTTCTGCTTGTCGTAGGTGTACTCGTCGATCATCGTGCGTAGCGTGAAAAGATTGCTGCGCAGCAGGCTCTCCTTGGCCCGCAGGATGGCCTTCTGGTACATCGGCACGGCGATCGAAACCAGGATCGAGACGATCGTCATCACGATCATCATCTCGATGAGCGTGAAGCCCAGGCGCGGCCGGGCGCGCTCCGTCACTCCGCTACCATTCCGCATAGGCCGTGCCATCGGGCGCTTTGTCCGTGCTCTTGGTGTAGACGTCGAAAACGTTCTGCCCGCCCCAACCCGTCGAGTCCGGGTCGTCGCGCGTGCTGCGCAGCCCCCACTCGAACGAATTCGTCATGGGGTCTTTGGGAATGCGGCGCAGGAACTTCAACTTCTTGTCGGGGCTGCCTTGCGGCCGCACGCCGTCGACGAGCTGCTGGAGGCTCTCCGGATAGCCCTCGCTGTCGATCTTGCCCGGCTGAATCAGCCGGTTGTCCGAGGCATCTTTGTACTTGTCGATGGCGGCACGCATCTCGCGCAGCGCCCAGCGCAGGTCCTTCTCCCGCTCCCGGCGCACCCTGAAGCGCGCCAGCGGCAGCGCCATGGTGGCGAGCAGCATCATGATCGTGAAGGCCACGATCAACTCGATCAGGGTCAGCCCGCGCTGGTTCCGGCGACTCATGTTACTTGATGGTCACGGCGGCGTGCGGGACGTCCCCGGAAAGCGTCTGCATCCCCGAGTTCCGCGCCAGCAGTTCGGTGAACGTAAGCAGGGCGGTCCCGGGTTTGAGCGCCTTGAAGCTGAATACAGCCAGGGCTCCGGCCCCGTTCATGCCCGAATAGCCGGGGAGACGGTTGAGGTTCACCGTCGCATCTCCGGTGTCGTTCAGGATGTTGCGCGTGAAGATGATCTTCTGGCCGTCGCTCGAGAAGAAGCCGCCCGCGGCGATCTCCTCCAGGCGCAGCAGTTGCGGGTCGAACTTGAGCTTGAACGGCGCCGCGAACAGGTCGCGCGCATCGTCGACGTCAAGCTGAAGATTGAAAACCTGGCCGGGCTTCACCTCGATGGCACCGGGCTGGAGGGACAGGTGCGTGCCCGCGCCCGAGGCCGGGGCGGCGGGCGCGGGAGTCGAGGGCGGCGCGGAAGGGACGATTTGCGGAGCGGGCTGTGTGTCCGCCGCCGGGGCCGGCGGGAGTGCCGGAGGGACGCGCGGCGCCAGGCTCAGGTGCGTGTTCTGCTCGGTGCCGGCCGCGATCGCGCGCAGGTTGACGTCGGTGATGCCCGGCGTCCGCACGATGTGCGGGATCAGCGCGATCAACAGCTCGTTCCTGTCCTTCTCCATGGTGTTGCTCGTGAACAGTTTCCCGAAGAACGGGATGTTCGAGAGGCCTGGAACGCCCGTAACGTTCTTGGTGTCCTGATCCTCCATCAGGCCGCCCAACAGGCTCGCTTCGCCCTCCCGGATGCGGATCTCGTGCTCCACCTTCCGCTGCCCGATGATGGGCTGCGAAATGCCTCCGATATCGACGCTGGAGATCAGGCTCGAGATCTCCAGGACCAGCTTGAGCGTGACCTCATTGTCTCCGTGGACGGTGGGAGTGATATCCACGTTGACGCCGATGTCGGTAAACGTGAAGTTCTGATAGAGGCTGCCGACGCCGGCCGTGGTGCCGCCGAACGGCTGGATGCCTCCCGATGCAATCGGGTATTTCTCGCCGATGTGCAGGCTGGCCTTTTGCCCGCTCGCGGCCCGCACCTGCGGAGACTGGAGCACCTTGGTGGTGGAATCGCCCATGGTCGCCTGGAGCAGCGCGCCCGGCAGCGTAACCGCAAAATCGCCGGTCGAAAGACGGCCAAGACCCGACAGCGCGACCTGCGCCGACCCGGTTGTGGATGTGGTCGTCGTCGTTATCGGCGTGGCTGTGGGAGAGGCGGTTGGTTGGGCCACGGGGTTGCGCGGCGTGAACTGGATGACCGTGTTGATTCCCCCCGAGGTTCCGTTCGAAGAGAGCGTCGCCGCCAGGCTCCGGCTCTTGCTCCGGTTGGCCTCCATGACGATGACATCGATCACAACTTCCGATTTCGGCTTGTCCAGATCGTTCACCAGTTTCTCCGCGAGCAGGATCTGGTCGGGCGTTCCGCGGACCACGATGGCGTTCACGGCCCCGTAGACGAAGACCTTCTTGATATCGGCCACGGTGCGGAGAACCGTCGAGATCTCCTGAAGTTCCTGCGGAGCGGTCGGGTTGGTCAGGTAGAACACCTGCACCGCATTGTCTTCGAAATCCCGGCGCTTCGGCATGCTGTCCGTGGTCACGAAGATGGCATTGGCCGAGAGGGGCTTCCAGAAGGCGTGGGTCATGGTGGCCAGGTAGTCGAGCGCGTCCTCGAGCGTGGAGTTGCTCAGATCCACCGTCGTGTTGCGGCGGGCGTTGGGGTCGTTGGCGTAGTCGGGATCGAAGACCACGTTGATGCCGGCCAGCTTGCCTACCGTCTCGAACAGCACCTTGGGAGGCTGGTTGGCCATGCGGAGGTTGATGGGCTGGCCGGGAAGCGGCTTAAGCGTCGGCGGAGGTTCGAGCCGCGCCAGTTTCTGCGCCTCCTGCTCGCGGGCCAGTTCGGCGGGTGTGAGGGTGCGTTCCTTGGGTGTCAGCTCGGCCCCCTGCATCCGGTTGCGCTCGATCATATCGACGGTGCGCCTCAGTTCCTGTTCGGCGGCGGAGGAGGAGGGGTCGATGGCGTAAGCCTTCTGGAATTCGGCCAGGGCCTTGTCCACCTCTCCGGCGGCGCGCAGCTTCTGGCCCAAACCGACGTGCATCTGTCCGGCCTGGAATCGGACCCGCTTTATGGCGAGCTGGTAGGCTACGTCGGCCGGGTCTTCCGCCAAGGCCTTCTCGTAGGCATCCAGGGCCGCATCCCAGTCCTTGCGCGCCTCGGCTTTCTCGCCATCGGCCAGGAACCTGTCGCCTTTGCGCGTGTGCGCATCGCCGACTGCCGCAAACGCCACCAACAAGGCGAATGCCCATGCCATCGTCACGTGCCGGTCAAGCCTGTGCATCTTATTGGATTCCCAGGGGTTGTGTTAGTATAGTCTCGGCGGCGCAGCCCGATCTCACAAAAGAATTGACGACCGGGAGCCGGCCGGCGTGGAGAGGAAAGTTGCGGAAACAGGCTGGCGACATCAAGATCCTGGCTGCCAACCGGCAGGCCGGACACAACTACCTCCTGCTGGACCGCTATGAAGCCGGGCTGGTCCTAACCGGCACGGAAGTCAAAGCCGCCCGCGAGGGCAAGATCCAGCTCAAGGACGGCTACGCCGAGGTTCATAACGGCGAAGCCTGGCTGGTGAACGCCCACATCAGCCCGTACTCCCACGGAAACCGAATGAACCACGACCCGGTGCGCAGCCGCAAGCTGCTCCTGCACCGGACCGAGATCGACAAGCTCTTAGGCAAGACGCGCGAACGGGGCTTCACGCTGATCCCCACCAAGGTCTATCTCAAGGCCGGCCGGATCAAGTGCGAGCTGGCCCTGGCGCGCGCCAAGAAACTACACGACAAGCGAGAGGCCGAGCGGGCGCGGGCAACCGAGGCCGAGGCGCGCGCGGCGGTCCGCCGCCATTCACGTTGAATCCTATGGAACTCAAATTCGAGGCGAACCCAATCGAGCAGGTGGAGAGCGATGCGGTCATCGTGATCGCGTTCGACAAGGAGAGTGCGGCGTCGGGTCTGACGCCCGAAGTCACCATGGCGGTCAACGCCGCCACCGGCGGCTGGATCGAGGAGCTGTATGAATCGGGCGAGTTCGCGGGCAAATCGCTCGAGATGTCGCTGCTACACCGCCCCACAGGCCTCAGGGCGAAGCGGCTGCTCGTGCTGGGAGGCGGCAAGGCGCGAACATTCTCCGCCGCCGAGTTGCGGACCGCGGCGGCTGCGGCCGTGCGGTTTCTGAAATCCAAAGGCGTGCGATCGGCCGCGCTGGCGCTCGATGCCGGCGATTCGCTCGATGGGCTGATCACGGCGGCCGCCGAAGGCGCCATCCTGGGAGACTACGAACTGGACCACTACAAGACCGGCGAGAAGGAAACCCAGCCGCTCGAGAGCTTTGGGTTGGTCGCGCCGGGAGCCGACGGAGCCATGAACGAGGCCCTGGACCGGGCGCTTATCGTCGCCGAAGCCCAGAACTTCGCACGAGCCCTGGCCTCCGAGCCGGCGAACATCCTGACGCCAACCGTCCTGTCCCACCGGGCGCGCGCGATGTGCATCGGAGAGGCCCTCCAGTGCGAGGTGATGGATGCCTCCGCCATGCGACAGCTCGGAATGGGCGCGCTGTTGGGGGTGGCGCAAGGCAGCGCCGAACCGCCGGTGCTCATCGTCCTGCGCTACCGGCCGTTCGATGAGGCGGCCGGCGGAGTACACCTCGGGCTGGTCGGTAAAGCCGTTACCTTCGACAGCGGCGGCATTTCGATCAAGCCCTCCGAGAACATGGACAAAATGAAGTACGACATGTGCGGCGGAGCGGCCGTGATCGGCGCCATGCAGGCCATCGCCCGGCTGAAGCCCCGGATCCCGGTGACGGCCATCGTCCCCGCGGTCGAGAACATGCCCGGGAGCGGCGCCCAGCGGCCGGGCGATATTGTCACCACGCTCTCGGGGAGGACCGTCGAAGTCCTCAATACCGACGCCGAGGGCCGTCTGATCCTGGCCGACGCGCTCTACTATGCGAGCCAGCAGGGCTGCACGCACCTGGTGGACGTAGCGACGCTGACCGGGGCTATCGTGGTGGCGCTCGGGCACCTCAACACCGGCGTGTTCGCGAACGACGACGCCCTGCTCGAAAGAGTGCTCGCGGCAGCGCGCGAAGAGGGCGAGAAGTTCTGGCCCATGCCGCTCGACGAGGAGTACAAGGACGAGTTGAAGAGCCCCTTCGCCGACCTTCCGAACATCGGCACCCGCTGGGGGGGCGCCATTACCGCGGCCATGTTCCTGAAGCAATTCGCGGACCCGCTGCCGTGGGTCCATCTCGACATCGCCGGCACGGCCTACCTCGAGGAGAAGAAGCCCTACATGCCCAAGGGCCCCACCGGCGTAGCCGTGCGTACCTTCGTTACGCTGGCGACGAGCTGGCAGGGCTGAACTCGGCCGGTGCTCCGGCCGGGGAGCCGGCCCCACCCACGGACTGGCCATGCGAAGCGGGCACATGCCGGCCGCGGCACGTTTCCTGCCAGAACCCTTCTCTCCCGACGCCCTGGCCCGCAACATCCGCGAGGTTCTGGAAGACCGGTCGCAGGCTGCGCAGGACGCCCTTACGGCCTTTCGAACAGTAGCACCTCAGGTTCGACCGTGGAGAAATGATCCTTGCAGCTTGAGGGCGTCACCCGATAGCCCGGCCAGATGGCTTTCACGGTCTGGGGAATGGCCGTGAAGTCGTCGGGCAGATGTTCCGAGGCGATGGCCATGCGGGGCCGGTATTTCCGGATCGTTTCGGCGGCGCCGGTCAGGGCCTGCTTCTCCGCGCCCTCGATGTCCATCTTGATGAAGTCGACCCGGTCGAGATGCAACTCGGCCGTAAGCAGATCGATGGTCGTCAGCGGCACCTGGATCTTGTTCTTCAAATCCCGTCCGAAAACCACACTGTTGCCCACCGAGTTGCCCTCGCCTTCGGTGGCAAGTTCGAGGGTGTCCACACGGTTCCAGACCCCCTTGGGATACACGATGACCCGCCCTTCGGCGATCTCGCGCGCGAAGTTGCGGCGCAGACATTCGACCGAAATAGGGGTGGGTTCGATAGCAACCACCAGGCGAGCTCCGGCCGACAGGGCCTTGTGCGTGAAAACTCCGATATTGGCGCCGCAATCGAGCACCACGTCGCCGCGCCGGGGGCCCTCGTCCCGCTGGCCGTAAATGTCGACGGCTTCTTCGGCCAAACTGAAGTTGAGGAAGCGGTCGTTCTTGACGGTCCAGTACTGACCGAGCGGCGTCTCCACCAGATCGAGGCCCTGGGGGTCGCGCTCGATCACACGGCTGGCGCCGCCAATGCGCTGCGCCGTTTCGTTGAAATGAACCAGGAAATCGTGGCCGCGAGTGGAGTCGCCGCAGGAACACCCGTTGGCGCGTCCCAGCGACCAGACCGCAAAAAGCCGTGCTTTGGGCCAGACCGCTACCAGCACAACGAGCAGCACGACCGCTGCCAGCGCGGCTCGGATGGCCTTACCCAGCGGGTGCGCTACGTTCATGGGACCTCCTCGCCGGATGCGTCCGGCGACGCTCCAACTATACCATCGGACCCGTAACCACTCGCTCGGAGCCGCGCGGGGCGGAGAACGCCCCTTCGGATGGCGCGGGAGACCGGCTCGTTGAAGACACTCCGGCTAGCGGCTCTGCGCTCGAAGCGTCTCCATCCCGCCACCGGTTGGAGCGGGCGCGCCGGCCTCCCAGTGGTAGTACTCTGTTTGTGGAAGGAATCCTCTTCATGACTACGAGAAAACAAGACGCACTGGAATACCATTCCAGGCCTCCCGCCGGCAAGCTGGCCGTCATCCCAACCAAGCCCTGCCGGACGCAGCGTGACCTCAGTCTGGCGTATACGCCGGGCGTCGCGGTCCCCTGCAAGGAGATCGAACGAGATCCCAGTCTGGCCTATAAGTACACGGCCAAAGGCAACCTGGTGGCCGTGGTATCGAACGGCACCGCGGTGCTGGGGCTCGGCAACATCGGCGCGCTGGCCGGCAAACCGGTGATGGAAGGCAAAGCGGTGCTGTTCAAGCGCTTCGCCGATATCGACGTGTTCGACATCGAACTGGCCACCGAGGATCCCAAAGAGGTGATCCGCGCCTGCCAGTTGCTGGAGCCGACTTTCGGCGGGATCAACCTCGAAGACATCAAGGCGCCCGAGTGCTTCGAGGTCGAAGAGGAGCTGAAGCGCACCATGAAGATCCCGGTGTTCCACGACGATCAGCATGGAACCGCCATCATCTCCGGAGCCGCGCTCATCAACGCGCTCGAGCTGGTGGGGAAACCCATCGGCGAGGTGAAACTGGTATTCAGCGGTGCCGGGGCGAGCGCGATCTCCTGCGCCGAGCACTACATCCGGATGGGTCTCCGGCGCGAGAACATCACCATGTGCGACAGCAAGGGCGCCATTTACGCGGGCCGCACCGACGGCATGAACAAGTACAAGGCGCGCTTCGCGCGGCCGACCGAGGTGCGGACGCTCACCGAGGCCCTCCAGGGCGCCGACGTTTTCGTCGGACTCTCCTGCGGAAACTGCGTAGGTCCGGAGATGCTGAAAGGCATGGCTCCCAATCCCATCGTGCTCGCGCTCGCCAATCCCGATCCGGAGATCCCCTATGACGTCGCAGTGGCTGCGCGGCCGGACGTGATCATGTGCACCGGCCGCTCGGACTTCCCCAACCAGGTGAACAACGTGTTGGGCTTCCCCTTCATCTTCCGCGGCGCCCTCGATGTGCGGGCCACGGCCATCAACGACGAGATGAAGCTGGCGGCCACGCACGCCCTGGCCGCGCTGGCCAAGGAAGACGTCCCGGATTCGGTCCGGGCCGCCTACGACATCGAACGCATCGAGTTCGGGCGGGAGTACATTATCCCCAAGCCGTTCGATCCCCGCGTGCTGATTTGGGAGGCTGCGGCGGTGGCGCGCGCCGCGATGGAGACTGGCGTCGCGCAGGTGAAGGTCGAGATCGAACAGTACAAGGAAGAGCTCGAACGGCGGCTCGGTAAGGCCCGCGAGATCATGCGGGTGATGATTCACAAGGCCCAGCGGAAGCCGATGCGGGTGGTCTTCCCCGAAGGAGAGGAGACCAAGATCCTGCGCGCCTGCCAGGTGCTGATAGAGGAGAAGATCGCGCAGCCGGTTCTGCTCGGCCGGGAGCAGGTGATTTGCTCCCAGATCGAGGACTGCCACCTGCACCTGGCGGGGGCGGTCATTATAGATCCCGCCCAGTCGCCGGACATCGCGCGCTATGAGAGCGAACTCTACCGTCTGCGGCGCCGCAAAGGAATCACGCAACACGAGGCGCGGGAATGGATGCTGAACCGGAACATCTTCGGGGCCATGATGGTGCACACCGGCGACGCCGACGCGCTGGTGGCCGGGCTGACCGAGCACTACCCCGACGTGATCCGGCCCGCGTTGCAGGTGATCTCGGTGCGCGAAGGGCTGCACAAGGTCTCGGGCGTCTATATGCTGGTCGCGCCGCGTGGCGACATCTACTTCCTGGCGGATTGCACGGTCAACATCGAGCCCAGCGCCGAAGACCTGGCCGAGATCGCCATCTGCACCGCCGAGATGGCACGGCGGTTCAACGTCTCCCCGCGCGTGGCCATGCTATCGTTTTCGAACTTCGGCAGCACCCGCCATCCTCTGGCCGAGAAGGTGCGGCGCGCGGTCGAGATGGTGCGGAGGCGGGAGCCGTTGCTCATGATCGACGGCGAGATGCAGGCAGACACCGCGGTGACGCCCGCCATCATCGACGAGACCTATCCCTTCAGCACGCTGAAGGGTGGCGCCAACGTGTTGATTTTCCCCAACCTGGAAGCGGGGAACATCGCCTACAAGCTGCTGGCCCGGCTGGGCGGGGCGGAGATCATCGGGCCCATCCTGATGGGCACCTCGAAGCCGGTGCACGTACTTCAGCGGGGCTCGGATGTGGACGATGTGGTGCACATCGCCACCATCGCCGTGGTCGATGCGCAGGAGGCGGCGCGGCGCGGCGAAGTTCCGCTCGCCGCCGCCGCGCCGCCCATCGGCGAGATGGAGGCGAAATACTAGCCCGATCTTCGCGATAGAGCCGCGTCTTCTTCTTCGCGCCCCGTCGCGTGCTCGACGTGGCTGTGGCCGGCGTGCGGTGGTGCGGCGTTTACGCCTCCGCGCGGTGCCCGCTGAGCGCTTGGAATCAACGACCCTCCCGCCGCGTACGTGGCTGGAGGCTCTTTCCAAACCCTGTCTCCAAATGACGGCTTTCTCTTGAACCGGGCACTAAGCGATGTTAGACTGAAGAAAGCCTGTCACGAAGAGACGGTTTTGATGAATCTTGGAATTGCCAGCCATGCATGAGCTGCCCGGACTCATCAGGAGATGCGAGGTGAACATGGACACAGCCATCGTCGCGGTTCGACGCACGCCGGCACGCACGCCGGCTGAGGAGGCTCGTGCCGCTGCGGTGCGGGCAGAGCGGGCTTTAGCATCCAGGCAGCATTCCGACGGTTACTGGTGTGGCGATCTCACCGGTGACTCCACCCTTCAGTCCGACTACATTCTTCTCCAGATGTGGCTTTACCCCGCCTCCCCGGATGGAATCTGGAATCCGCCGACAATGCCGAAGATTCGCAAAGTCGTGCGTGCCATTCTGGACGCCCAGAGGGATGACGGAGGCTGGAATACCTACGAACCCGGCCAGTCGGAAATCAACGCCACCGTTCGCGCCTACGCGATGCTCAAGATGACCGGGATGGATGTTGACGATCCGTGCATGAAGAAGGCTCGAACACTGGTTCTGAAGCTGGGTGGCATCCAGGCATGCAACAGCTATACCAAGATCAACTACAGTTTTTTTGACCTGTTCCCGCGCAAGTACTGTCCCACCATCCCGCCCGAGATCGTGATGATTCCGGGCAACTTTCTCTATGAGATGTCCTCCTGGACGCGCAGCATCATCGTCCCCCTCTCCCTGGTCCAGGCGCTGGGAGGCTGTAAGCCTACCCCGGCCGGGTTCCGCATTGACGAACTGGTGCACCCCCACCGCAAGTTCGCCTTGCGGCGCAAGGACCGCATCGCGAATCTCTTCATGGCCGCCGACAAGCTCTTCAAGCGCTGGGAGCGCCAGAGCGTCAAGAAGGTCCGCGGGCGTGCGATCCGCGAGGCCGAGCATTGGATGTTGGATCGTCTGGAGCACACCCAAGGCCTGGGCGCCATCTATCCAGCCATGATGTACTCCATCATGGCGATGGATGCGCTTGGCTATGAGCGCGATCATCCCGACCTGCAACTCGCCATCGAGCAGTTTGACGATCTGATGCTCGAAGGCGACGAGAGCCTCATCCTGCAGCCGGCCAAGTCCCCGGTCTGGGACACGGCGATTGCCGCGTTCGCGCTCGGCGAACTTGGCCAGTCCCAACCTGCCCGCCTCACCGCCGCCGCCGACTGGCTGCTGAGCAAGGAGATCCGTCGCAAGGGCGACTGGGCCGCGAAGCGCCCCGATCTGACTCCCTCGGGTTGGGCTTTCGAGTTCGCCAATGAGTTCTATCCCGACATTGACGACACGGCCATGGTCTTGCTCGCCTTGCTGCACGCCAGAGCGAGCGATCCCGAACGGCAGGCTCGAGCGGAACGCCGCGCCATCGACTGGCTATTGGGGATGCAGAGTTCTGACGGCGGATGGGCTGCCTTCGACGTGGACAACAACTGGCAGATCCTCAACAAGGTACCCTTTGCCGATCACAACGCCATGCTCGACCCCACCTGCCCGGACATCACAGGGCGCTCGCTGGAGTCGCTTTGCCGCCGTGGCTTCGACCACACTCATGCCAGCATCGCACGCGGCGTGAAATACCTGCTGGCGCGGCAGGAGGACAACGGTAGCTGGTACGGCCGTTGGGGCGTGAACTACATCTACGGCACCTTTCTCGCCATTCGCGGCCTGCGCGCCACAGGCGCACCGGGTGTCGCGAGTTCGATCACGCGCGCTGCCGGCTGGCTCCGCGAGGTACAGAATCCCGACGGAGGGTGGGGCGAGAGCTGCCACGGCTACGAAACGCAGCGCTTCGAGCCGGCCATCAGCACGCCTTCGCAGACGGCCTGGGCAATTCTGGGGCTGGTAGCCTCCGGAGACGTCCACAGCCGTGCGGCGATCGAGGGCGTGCGCTGGCTCCTTGAACGGCAGCGTGCCGACGGCACGTGGAGCGAATCCGGCACGACCGGCACCGGCTTCCCGCGGGTCTTCTACATCAGCTACCACCTGTACCGGGATTACTTCCCGCTGCTGGCTTTGGCGAGTTACGCCGGGCAGGCGGAGGCAGCTCGCAGTTCTGCGTCCTGATGGAGCCACGCCCGGCCCTTTGGCGCCGCGGGGAGGTGGGGACTCCTCCGCATCGCCTTATCGAGCGCCACAGGTCCATGGCCGCTGCCTTGCGTTCGCGCGCCGCTCGCGGCCGCACGGGAGCGCTCACAACTACCAGTTCACCTTCACGCCCGGCGCCAGGGTCCACACCTCGGCACCGAGCGGCTCCACCAACTCTGCCAACTCGCCGGGCTGGCCGGTGAGCGCGGGGAACGTGCCGAAGTGCATGGGGACGACCTTCTTCGCGTGAAGCAGACCGCATGCCAGCGCGGCTTCCTTGGGGCTCATCGTGAACAGATCCCCGATGGGCAGAAATGCCAGCTCGGGATGGTAGAGCCGCTCGATGAGCGCCATATCCGAAAAGACGTTGGTGTCGCCGGCGAAGTAGAGGGCGCGGCCGTCCGGCAGGCGGAGCACGTAGCCGCAGGCCTCGCCGCCGTACACGATCCTGCCGTCGTCCTCCTTGATGCCGCAACTGTGGACCGCGTGCGTCATGGTTACCTTCACCGGACCGGCCATCTGCGAGCCGCCCTTGTTCATCGCCGCGGTCTTCGAGACGCCTTTCGAGGCCAGCCACTCGCAGGTCTCATAGATCGCCACCACCTGGGGAGAAAACCTCTTCGCCAGCGGGACCGCGTCATGGATGTGGTCGAAATGGCCGTGCGTGATCAGGATGGCGTCAACACGATCGAACGCGTGCCCTTTGGGATAAGCCGGGTTGCCTTCGAGCCAGGGGTCCATCACGAGGACTTCGCCAGATTCGAGGCGGAACTGAAATGTGCCGTGTCCGAGCCAGGTGATTTCGAGCATGGGCAGCTATCTCCTGACACGATGATAACCCCACACCGGCAGGCGGAACCGCCTGCCCCACGGTTCAGGGGCGCGCTGCCATCTGGATTCCGTCGCCATATTTCGCGAGGCCCGGAATCGTCACCGGCAGACGGCCCTGGATCGGGATCTCGCCGAAAAGCGCCTTGACCGCGGCTGTCTCCGAGGGCGGCACCGTGCTGTACGTGGTCAGGTAGGCGGCGGCGGCCGGAAAGCTGCGCAGCAGGTAGGGGTTGCCGAGGGCGGCCAGGATCACCGGCTTGCCGCCTTCGAGGATGCCGTTCAGAAGAGCGGGGTAGCCGCCCGCCAGCGCCACGCTGCCCCGGTATGCGGCCACGGAGACGAACGCCAACACCACTGTAACCGGCGCGGCCTTGGCGCTGGCGGCGGCCTGGGCGAAGTCGGTTTCGCCCGCCCCCGGATCGAGCACCGCGATCTGCGCGTTCGGGATCCGCTTGCGGATCTCGGCCGCCAGCACGCGGCCCTGTTGCGAGCCGCGACTCTCCGTCAGCACCACGAACGAGGCTGGCGAGGTCGGGCTCAACGGAACCAGGCTGCCCTCGTTTCTGACCAGCGTCACGGCACGCTCGGCAATCTGTCCGGCGCGATCGGTTTCCTCGGGCGGATCGAGACTGTCCATCATCGTGTCGAGGTTCACCAGGCGGTGGTGGTTCAGCCCCAGGCGGACTTTGGCGGCCAGCAGCCTGGCGACGCTCTCGTCGAGACGCTCGCGGCTGATGGTGCCGCGGCGCACGGCGTTCACGACGGCCGTGACCGCCTCTTCGGGATTGGCCGGCATCAAGAGCACGTCCACGCCGGCCTCGATCGCTTTCACGGCGGCCTGTCCGGAGTTCCAATGCTGGGTGACGCCGCCCATCTCGAGCGAGTCCGTGGCGATGATCCCCTGGAAGCCCATCTCCCGGCGCAACAGGGTGGTCAGCATCGGAGCCGAAAGCGTGGCTGGAGTCCCCGCCGGGTCGAGCGCCGGCGCCACGATGTGGGCGGTCATCACGCTGTCCACTCCGCTGGCGATGGCGGCGCGGAACGGCGCCAGATCGATCTTTTCCAGGCGGGCGCGGTCCTCGTTGATCACAGCCAGCGCCAGGTGGGTGTCCACGGAAGCGTCCCCGTGACCCGGAAAGTGCTTCGCGGTCACCAGCACCGGCCCCGCCGAGTGCGCCCCCTCGATGAACGCCCTGACGTGCGCCGCCACCTCGCCCGGGTCTTCGCCGTAAGAGCGGATGTTGATGATCGGATTCTCCGGGTTGCTGTTCACGTCGGCAACCGGCGCCAGGATCCACGGCACGCCCAGCGCGATGGCCTGGCGGGCGGTGACCTCGCCTTCAAAACGGCTCAGGCTGAGGTCCCGCGTGGCGGCAAAGGCCATGGCGTGAGGGAAGAGGGTCTTCGATTCCAGCCGCATCGAATCGCCACGCTCGAAATCGCCGGCGACGAGCAGAGGGATCTTGGAGGCTCTCTGCATCCGGTTGAGAAACGCCGCCATGGCATACGGCTCCGCCGCACGCGCGCGGCCGTCCTGCACCCGGTTGATGAGTACCAACCCTCCCACGTGCAGGCTGCGCACCCAGCGGAGATAATTCTGGTGGTCCTCCGAGCGTGGATTCGGCGCGTCTCCGTAAAACGGGACCATCACCAACTGCGCTGCCTCGTCGTGGAGGCTCATCGAGCGCATCCAGCCCTTCACGACCCGGTTGTGCGCCGCCGCGGGCGGCGGAGCCGGCTTGCCGGGAGGACGCGCCGCCGCCAGGGAGATCATAGCGGCGAGCAGAAGCAACGGAAAGAGCGCTCTCGCGGGCGATTTCAAATACCTACTATACGGGATCGGGCGAAGGTTCAGCGCCCGCCCTGGCCACGGGCCTTCGGAGCCTGCGGCCGGTGCGATCGCGCCGGCTTCTTCGGAACGCCTCGCCGCAGCAGGCGACTGACGGACCGGAGGAGTTGCGGAACCTCGGTGGCGCTCTTGGCAATGACCACATCGGCGCCAGTGTTCTGTTCGGTCATTCCCAAAGCCTCGGCGTAACCGGAGATCAGGATGATGGGTATGGTTTCGGCGCGCTCGCGGATCCGCCTGATCAGCTCCAGGCCGTTCATCCGCGGCATCTTGTAGTCGGTGATGACGAGTTCGAACTTCTCCCGCGCGAAACGCTCGAACGCCTCCTGGCCTTCGAGCGCAGTGGTGATCCGGTGGCCGGCATCTTCCAGGACAGCTTTGCGGGCGATCAGCCCCAGCTTGTTGTCGTCGACCAGGAGAATGCGCACGGGCGCCGCGATCTCGGAAGACGTGCCTTTCATAAAGGAGATACGCGAAAGTAGCAGAGCGGCGAGCTCCGTGTCAACGCGTTTGTAACGATCTGAAAAAGTGCCACATCACCGGCTTGACTTTTTGGGCTGGCCGGGGAACCGAGTCCGCGCTCCGTTATTCCACTTCACGCGGCGCCGTATAGCCGGCTTTGGCGATGATCGTGTACTTGATGGGCTTGTTGTTCTCGACGATCCTCAGGGGTTCCCCGTTGGCGGGATTCACCAGTTCCACCTTGATCTTGCGAAAACCGCCGTCGCGCGCCTGATTGGAAGGATTGTACGCGATGCTGTACTGATTGCGAAGGGCCTGCGAAATCGCGTGAAAGATGCCGGGCAGCTCCCCCTCAAAACGCGGCAGGAATGCCTGGCCGCCGGTCTCGCGCGCGAACGTGTTGACCGCGTTGTCGGCCTGGAGCCAGTCCATTTGCGTCATGGAGCCGGCTTGTCCGGACGCTTCGGCCATGATGCGTATGGCCTGGCCGATCCCGATGGTGTAAACCGGCACGCCGGCGTTTTGAAGAGCCTTGCGCGTCTTGTCGTAGGTGAGTTTGCTGAACGTGTCGATACCGGAGGTGATGGCCACGATGGCCTTGCGGCCTTCGATCCCGCTCATCCGCTGCGCCGTGTCCGCCAGCGCATCGTACAGATTCGACTCCGAGAAGCCCGGGATCTGGAGGCGCCGCATGGCCTCCCGCGCCTCCCCCTTGTCCTGGGTGAAGTCGCACAGGATCTCCGAGCGCATGTCGTAGGCGATGATGGCGATGTAGTCTTCCTGTTTGAGCGATTCCAGGAACCCCCAGGAGGCCTGCAGCGTGTCGTACCAGGTGCGGGACCAGTAGGACTGCCAACGGTTGCTAAACTCGACCACCAGGGCCACCGTCATGGGAGCCTCGCCCATGCTGAAGTTGGTGACCTGCTGCGGCACGCTGTCTTCCAGGATCCTGAAGTTGCCGCGCGGAATGTTGGGGATGAAACGGCCCTTGTTGTCCAGCACGGCGACATCGACCGTCACGGCGGTGACGTTGCTCTTGAAGTTCGGGGTGCCTTCGGGCGGCGTGTCCTTCTTTTCGAACTTGGATGGAATCTTGGGGCCTTCCGCCGGCTCGGCCGGACTCGTACTGCCGCGCGGCCGGGCCACCGTGGCGCTGCCCTCGTTCTGGGGTCCCTGCTCCTGGCCGGCCAGCGTAGCCAACCCGGCGGCCAGACAGACCACCAGCGGAACGTAAACTGTGCGGGAAACTCTCATGAGACACCCCTAGCCCCGACTATAGCAAAATGCCGAAACCTCACCCTGAGTCTGACGCTCCGGGCCAGCCAGTCGTTACGCCCGCGTGGGCTGCCGTAGGGCAGGCGGTTCCGTCCGCCTGTCCGGGCTGCCGTGGGGCAGGCGGTTCCGCCTGCCTGTCCGGGCTGGCCAAACACCCTGCCTGTCCGGCCCGGCCAAACGCTCTCCTCCGCGATTCTCCG
>Ga0182017_10001833_pt1 | contig 16278 bp, 14 predicted proteins | sample 712E3DmetaG_FD_120492 | JGI IMG/M metagenome (GOLD analysis project Ga0182017, IMG submission 120492) | Permafrost microbial communities from Stordalen Mire, Sweden - 712E3D metaG | ecosystem: Environmental > Terrestrial > Soil > Wetlands > Permafrost | place: Sweden: Stordalen | collected... | reverse complement strand
GCTCCCATCCTTGATCTTCGCAAAATACCGCCCTGAAGAAACCGGCCTGCCCGCGCTATTCAGGCCGCTCCAAACAACCTGAGCGTTGACGGGTTTGAGACTTTGAATGCAGCGGCCGTTGATGTCGTAGATGTCAATATTCGAGGCGCCGGTAGGCAAGGTGAATTTTATTTGGGAAGCAGATGCTTGGCTTATGTTAAAGGTTTGGTTATTTTTTGCAATCGAATGGGACATGGGCTTTATTGTTGTTGGATGATACGAAGAATTGACGAAAATATTAAATGTCAAGGTGTCTTTGTTGCCGAAATCATCGGCAACCAGAAATTCAACATGGTCCATGTAAACGGAATCGGTTTTAGGCGTCCAAGAAATTGTGCCGCCAGGGCTGATCGTCATGCCAAAGGGGACTTTAAGGGGTAAATAGATGTTGGTGAGAGAATCGGCATCAACTGGTATTTTAAAGTTAAAAGTGGAATTTCTATAGGCGTATTGATCATTTATAATTGAAATCATTTGATTGCTAAAATATCCTAAGCTTAACAAAAGCAAAATTGAACCATTCTGTTGAATATTAATTTGAATAGGAGAATCTGTTTGTCGAAAAGTTTTTGTCCATAACGTATCTCCTGAAGGTTTTATTTTTAATAACCAAACATGTTTGTCGCCGCTTTCAATGGATAATTGTGAACTCAAAATAATGATCGAGCCATCCGTTTGAACAGTCATTTGGCTTGAAAGATCATAGTTGGTTTTTCCATAGGTCTTTGTCCAGAGCGGCTCACCAAAAGAATTGATTTTCATTAGGCCTAATTCTCCGTCGCCATTTCCGGAGGAATCTGCAAAACCTAAAATCAAAGTCGATCCATCCAACTGTAAAAGCGCCCGTAGTGGACTGTCCATACCAATTCCGCGATAGGTTTTTGTCCAAAGCGTATCTCCAAAGGAATTTATTTTCATCAACCAGGCGGCTTCCCACCTCGATAATGGTTCATAAGAAGCTTTTGATCCCAAAATTAGTATCGAACCATTAGATTGCAAAACCATCATAATGGGACTTTGGCTAAACTCCCCAGCATATTTCTTTGTCCAAAGCGTATCTCCATTAGAGTCAATTTTTAATATCCAAGTACTGTAATTTCCCCCACCAGGTAATACGGATGAAGCTAAAATTATTACCGAATTATCGGTTTGCGAAAACATTTGAACTGGATAATCATTTTGACCTCCGCCAAATGTTTTTGACCAAAGTTGGTTTCCAGATGAGTTAACCTTAGAAATCCAAATGTCCTCATTTTGTGCCCCATTAACATATTGGCATCCAATAATTAAAATCGCCCCATCCGTCTGCAAAAGAAAATCGGTCGGGTAAATTCCATCTGTTCTGTTTCCATATATTTTTTTCCAAAGTAAAGCTCCATTTGAATTGATTTTTAAAAGCCAGATTTCGGTATTTTTATCCCCATAATAATTTGTATATCCATAAATCAAAACCGTTCCATCCTGTTGTAAAATCATTTTTACAGGATTAGCATCACCAGAATCCCCATAGGATTTTGTCCAAAGGGTATCTCCATATAAATTTATTTTAATTAGCAAAACATTATAACCTAGACCAGAAAGCAAGTTTGATCTACCTAAAATAAAGGTCGTGCTATCAGATTGAGATAGCATTTGGACTGGTATTCCATTGTATATATGATTCCAATAACTCTGCCCCCAGCAAACGCTTGTCATTACGCATAGAACGGTCATTAGTAGGATAAATTTGCTCTTATTCATTGGAAAAATCCTTTCTTGACGCGATCGTTTTGATATTTTACTATTGGGCAGGCTTCAAACCAGCCTTTTTTGTTACCTATAACATACAATAAAATCGAAAAAAAAGCCTGCTCACAGAAAAAAACTGTTTCCTTCCAGCGAACACTGTTTTTATGTATGGAGGTTTGCGAAATAACGATGGAAGAAATAACGAAGCAACGAAGCGAGAACCGAAATAAAAAGCTATTTCAAAAAAATATAGGGCGCTTTTAAAAGCGCCCCTGTAATACTGAAAAACCTGGTGTAATAAAGCCGGTTAAATCTATGAAGCCTGCACCGTTGCCGCCGCCGTGTCCGTTTGGTCCGAAGAAGCGTCGGTCGTAATTCCCTGGGCCTTTGCCCACGCGTCAAGTTTGTCCATCACCAGGGCGTGTGTCTTGTCAGTCAATTGGCTTACCGCGTTCGGAACGTCGCCGAACATGTCTTTTGCCTGCGAAAAGCCCTGATCAATGGCGTCTTTAATCGTGTTTAAAAAATCCGCGCCGCTGCCCTTAAAGGCGCTTAAAAACGACGTGGCGAAATCCACGATCCGCTGGGAGGTGTTTTCCGCGTTCCAATAGTCGGGTAATCCTGGAATCGCCTTGGTTTCATCAAATGACCTCGGGTCCTGGACCGGCGCGCTTGTCTGACCGCTGTCCTGACCGTTGCCGAAAAGCTGGTTAATAAGGTCCGCTTTCATGTGCGCATATTCATCTTTTATGTCCGCGATTATTTTCTTCCAGCTTTCGTCCGTGTTGTCGTTATTTGCCGCAAGAATGGCTTTCTGGTAATCAATTGATTGCGTGCTTAACGTTAACGTGTCTCCGTCCTTGTTCGAGTAGTTTACCAGGAGGCTGTCGGAGGAATATTGTTCGGACACAAGGCTTGTCTGTGAGAAAGGCGCATTGGTAGTCTGCTGGACACTGCCAAGACTTCCGGCATTGGCGCTTGAATCGGATGTTGCGTAATTTATTGCCGAATAAGAATAAGAATCCTGTATGCTTGCCAATGAGACACTAACGGGTTGAACTGACATTATATCCTCCTTGAAAATGAGTGCTCTATGCTTACATTTAAATTCTTCGGCAAACTTAAAGAAAACCTTTAGGGTTTTCTTTAAGTTTTCTTTAAGTTTTTTTTCTATTTGTTTTATCTATGGCAAAAACCGATATTATACATTGTATTATGGGATATTCCCGTAAAGCAGACATGCTTGATGAACTGAAAGGCATAGTATAATGCAATTACGCCAGATCGAAACCCCCGAAAAATGGACTGAATTTTGGCTCGAAAAATTTTCCGTTGAACTTGAAAAACTCAACTGCCCTCAAAAGGACATAACGGCCCAGAAATCGATCATCCGGCTTTACCTTTCTAAAAACCCCGGTAACCCGCGCACAATCGATATTAATAAAATGCTTGCCTTTGCGGCGTCCCACAAAACAACCGCCGTCGCACCCCTCATGATCTTTTACAATGTAGTTTCACATTCCGAAAAGCATTTGGAGACTTTAACGGCACTCGCCGCAAAAATAAAGGTCCCCTCAATCAAAAAAAAGAAACTGCCGGGCGCCGTTAAGAAATCCGGCAAAAAAGTTTAATAAAAACGCATGGACTTTAAAAAAATTCGAACATATCCGATCGCACAACGCCGGAACAAGTTCAGCATTGATCAGATGATCACTCCCGGTTCCTCCGTGTCTTTTCAAAACAATGAACTGGAAATAGTCGCGGACCGTATCAAAAAGGCCAAGGCCTCGGGCCGGCCGATCATCGTGATGATGGGAGGGGCCGTCATTAAAGACGGTTGTTCTCTTCTCTTGATCGATCTCATGGAAAAAGGCTATATCACCTTTTTGTCGATGAATGGATCCGTCTCGATCCATGATTTTGAAATCGCTTTGATAGGAAAAACCTCCGAGGACGTTCAAAGCTCCCTCAAGGATGGAAGTTTCGGCATGGCAGAAGAAACAGGCCGTTATATGAATTCCGCCATTAACAAAGGTTACGCCGAAGGTCTTGGCTACGGCGAGTCGATTGCGTTGGAAATCGGGAAATTAGACCTTCCTTATAAAAAATTCAGTATTATCCATCGCGCTCATTCATTAGGCATTGGTGTTTCCGTGCATGTTGCGATCGGCGGAGACATCATTCACCAGCATCCTTCCTGTAACGGAGCGGCATTGGGGGCAACTTCATTCGAGGATTTCAGGAAATTTACGGAAGCAATAGCGGGCCTTGATAAAGGTGTTGCGCTCAACATCGGGTCTGCCGTGATCATGCCAGAGGTGTTCTTAAAGGCGCTGTCCATTTCCGTAAACCTCGGGCACGCCTATACGTCCTTCACGGTGGCCAATTTTGATTTTCTGGAAATGTATCGCCCCATGACCCGCGTCGTTGAATGGCCGAAAATACTGGGAGCCGAAGGATACAACGTTTCCGGCCGACACAATCAGACCATCCCCAAACTTCATGAACTATTAGTCCCTCTTAGCTTTTAAGCGACAATTTTTTGTCGATTGAAAGCTTAGAGGAACTTACCTGCCAAAAGCAGGCTGAAATAAAATATTACCGGGTAAATTGTTTTTTCAGTGCAAACCGTCAACAAACAAACTCTTTGTAAATTTTTAGCAAAAGCAAAAGCGCCAGGGTCTCTTGACGCTAAAATAATGGGTCGAACTCCGGGAGTCTATATTTATCAGGGATCATCAAATTTAATATCTTTTTTGTAAATTCAGACCGTTATTTACATTTGCCCGTTCGGCTTTACCAAGGCAAATTACCTTATAATCAATTGTTCCCTGTCAATAAAAAACGGCCTGAAAAATACGCGAAAAAAAGATAAAAAAATCATTTGACATCCAACCCTTGAATATTATATTATTTGTTCATCAAAAGAGACCGCTTCATGTTGATAACCTATTGTTGATAACCGGTTGAGAGTATGTTAATAAGTTATTGGCAATCATTAAAAACCTTTAACGTCCCACTAAAGTTGAATTACTTAATTAACTTAATTTCAATGCATTATAATAATTTTTACTTGCCATTTGTCATTTTTTCATTTCTTCGTCGGCATCCTCCGGTAAAATGCTATTTTGTAAAGTAGAAAGAATGTTGATAACATGTTAGTTAGTAATACATCTTCCGCATTTTCAACAGCTTCTCCGTGGCAGGAATGCCTCGAAAAAATTCAGGAAAAAATCAGCCCCTCAACGTTTGAAACGTGGTTTAGAACAACAGACCTTCTTCTGTCTCCGGAAGGTAACGCACGGATCCAGGTGCCTAACCAATTCTTTGCGGATTTTATGGAAGAGCATTTCACCAGCATCATTAAAGAGGCGCTTTTCGAACACGCCATTCCGTTTAAAATCGTATCGTTTGTTCCTACGGAAAAAGACTGGAAAGTGCTTCAACCTATAACCGAAACCATCACCGCGGCAGCCATCAGGAAAATCCCTCTTTCCGTTGAAAAGACCGGCCAGCAATTTCATCCTAATTACACGTTTGAAAAATTTGTGGTTGGCGACAGTAACCGCATGGCGCACGCTGCCGCATTTGCCGTGGCTGAAGCGCCTGGTAAAACGACCTTCAATCCCCTTGTTATCTATGGAGGGACAGGACTCGGCAAAACACACCTGATACAAGCGATCGGGCATTTTGCCCAGACTGAAGGAACTGCTGAAAGCGTTGTCTATATGACCAGCGAAGAATTCACGAGCCAATATATCAGCTATATAATAGAAAAGAAAGACTCAACGTCGTTTTACAAAAAATTTAAAGATGTAGACCTGCTTCTGATCGACGACATACAATTTTTAGGTGGAAAACCAGGTACCCAAAAAGAATTTTACAGGATTTTCAACAGGATCCTTCTGGAAAAAAAGCAGATCATCCTCACTTCCGACCGGCCGCCGGAGAAAATCAATGACATGATGGAACACATAATCAACCGTTTTATGGGCGGTCTTATCACCGACATCCAACCGCCAAACCTCGAAACACGCATGGCGATCCTGCGGCAGAAGGCCGAGACCGACGGCCTCATGCTTCCGCCGGAGGTGGTACACTATATTGCCGGTCAAAGCACATCAAACGTGCGCGAACTCGAGGGAATGCTTATCAAGCTCATCGCATCTTCATCATTTACCGGCAAGGACATTACCCTGGACGTTGCAAAGGAAATGTACGGCGACATGCTTTCCCGGAAAGACCAGCGCGTGACCGTGCAATTTATTCAGCAGAAAGTCGCCGAAAGTTTCAATACTTCCCCCAACCAACTCACCGCGCATACCCGCAAGCGGGACGTTTCACATCCCCGTTCCATTGCAATGTATCTTTGTAAAAAATGGACAAAACAGTCCCTGCGTACCATCGGGTTGGATTTCGGCGGCCGTGACTATTCCACGGTCATACACTCCTTTAAAAAAATAGAGGCCGAGATGCTGGTTGACGAATCATTGCGGAAAAAAATAGAGGCGCTTGAAGAATTTATTAAACCTCTGGCCTGATGCGGCAGAGTAGGGGTTCAAAATTTTGAACTCCTACCTTATTTAATTTTTTCATGTCTCCGATCAACAGCACTCTCACTTCTGAACTCTTTTACCAGCCGGGCTCTCGCTTTCGTCAAGAATTTCAGGAATGGCGGGTCGCTGTAATCGGGATAGGTCCAGGAAAAGTACCTGAATCTGCCCTTTTGAAAGTGTAGCGTGACCTCACCGTAAATTCCCTGGCCCAGATAGAGGCGTTGATAAAAGTCTTTGGTGGTCGCAAGGACGAGCTTGTCCTGCGCGAGGTAACCGGGATCGAGATTGATGGTTCGCTTTCCGTTCGCCATGCGGTCACGTTCCAGACCATTGGTAAAAACTTTAATGCCCGGCAAGGCCTCCCGCTCAACCGGCCCGGCAAAACTCACGTACATTTTACGCAGCCGGTCCCCCATTTCTTCTTCATAGTATTTTGTAAATGTAAACGCTATGGGACCGTAGGAACATTCAACGGGACCGAAAGTTTTTTGCAACATGTCTACGACGTCCTGTATGTTCACCTGAGGTTGAAACATAATCGCCAGAAACAATTTGGTCTGTAAAGGTTTCCCCGCGGCGCCCATGGCTATGTCCTTGATTGTACGATCGCTTGTCTTACCTGTTGTTATTAAACATAATTTAATGTAATTTTAAAATATAGCTTTTGCGGGGGGATCGCATGGATCTGGTGGTGCAAACCATAACAAAGAACAATACTACCATCTTCAGGATGGCCGGCGATTTGAATTACGACGGTATTTTGTACCTCAAACAGGTATTTGAAGAGGCTTTTAACCGGGGGGCGCTCCAGTTCATAATCGACATGGAAAACCTGAGGACCATTTCCAGCTATGCCCTGTCAATTATCCTGAAATTAAACGACGCCGTGAAAGACAGGCAAGGCACATTTAAAATTATCTGCCCCGCGGGCAATGTCTCCGACGTTTTCAACGTCCTTGACATTGCGGCCGTCATACCCCTCTATTCATCCGAAGACGAACTGTGGAAGAACACCGCTCAATGATCAAACCGGCCCGCGGATGCGGAATATCGTCCGGCCCGTTATTTGAATGGCGGAAACGCAAACGTACGTCAAAAAGGAACCCCCTTTGTTCGGCATTTTAAGTTTTCGCGGGGGCGTAAAGATTCCCCTGCATAAAGACCTTACGGCCACATTAAAAATAGAAAAACTTCCCTCTCCGCCAAGGGTGATCATCCACTGTGCACAGCACATGGGGACGCCCGCAATTCCAATTGTAAACCAAGGCGACAGGGTCCTGGTCGGACAGGCGGTCGCGGAGGCGGCGGGGCCGGGTCCGCTTTCTTTGCCCGTCCATGCATCGATTTCAGGAACAATCGTTTCGGTCGGGCCATTTCCTCATCCCTCGGGCAGCCTTATGACGGCCGTGGAAATCGAAAATGACGGTAACGATGAAAAAGGCGAAATGCTGCCGCTCGACAAGCCTTGGAAAGAGGCCGCCTTGGGAGAAATCGTCCAGAAAATCCACGCCGCCGGTATCGCCGGCATGGGAGGCCATGGCTTTCCCACGCATGCCAAGCTCTCCCCTCCGTCAAACAAACCGATCGACACGCTCATTGTAAACGGCGTGGAATGCGAACCTTACCTGACGGCGGACCATCGCCTGATGATCGAAAAAACCGAAGAACTATTGACCGGAACGCTCATCATCAGGAAGGTCCTTGCGGCCAAAACGACGTTTCTGGCCGTCGACGCACAAAATCTCGACGCAATCGCGCGGGTGTCGGAACTCCTCAGCGACCCGAAATTCAGGGACATATCCCTCGCAAAGCTTACAACAAAATTCCCCCAGGGCGGGGAAAAGCAGCTTGTGTACGCGCTGACAAAGAAACGCGTGCCCTCGGGCGGTTTACCGATGGACGTCGGCTGTGTCGTCCACAATGTCGCAACGGTCTTCGCCGTCCGCGAAGCCGTCTGCTCGGGCATACCGCTCTATCAGCGTGTGGTGACTGCCGGAGGCCCGGCCCTGCGTTCACCAAAAAACCTGCTTGTCCCTGTGGGGACGCCCATACGCTTTGTTCTCCAGAACTGCGCCGTTGACATGGGAATAGTAAAAAAAATCGTTCTGGGCGGGGCCATGACCGGCATGGCGCAATCGGAGCCTGACGTACCGGTCATGAAGTCCACCACCGCAATCCTGGCGTTCGACCGAATTGATGAGGCGGCGAAAATCAACTCGTGCATCGGGTGCGGAGCGTGCGTGCGCGTCTGCCCGATGCGTCTTGTACCCTCCTTCCTCGCAAAATACGTAGACAAGAACCGGACCGGGGAGGTAAAGGAATGGGGAGTGCTGGATTGCATCGAATGCGGCGCCTGCGCCTATGTATGTCCGGCAAAGATCAACCTGGTCCATTATATGAAGCTTGGCAGATATTGGGTGGAAAAACAGCGAAAAAAAGGCCTATGAAAGACCGGAAAAACGATCCACTCTCACCTTTACTGCATGTATCGTCGTCGCCGCATCTGAGGCGCCCGGGGACCGTACCGGACATCATGCTGTCGGTGATCATCGCCCTGGTCCCCGCGTTTATCGGGTCATTGTTTTTTTTCGGCGTCCGCTCCTGTATCTTGACATGCGCATGTGTCGCCGCCGCCGTCGGCGCCGAATGGGCGATATTCGCCGTGCTCAAGAAACCGATCGTTCTTGACGATTACAGCGCCATCGTCACGGGAATCCTTTTAGCGTTTAATCTGCCTCCCGGCCTGCCCGTATGGATGGCCATACTGGGTAGCGTGTTCGCCATCGGTGTCGTGAAAATTGCCTTCGGCGGACTGGGCAGCAACTTTATGAATCCCGCGCTTGCCGGCCGGGCCTTTCTCATGGTTTCGTACCCGGCGGCCATGACCCATTGGAGCGCGCCCATCAATGGGACGCTCAACGGTTTTTCAAGCGCCGTGGAGGGTGTGAGCGCCGCAACGCCCCTCGCGTATTTTAAAGCGGCCGTTGTTTCCGGACATTACCTTCAGCTTGACCTCCACGCGGCCCTTCCCCGCCTTTTCTGGGGGAACACGGGAGGCTGCATCGGGGAGACGTCGGCGGCCCTGCTTGTTCTGGGCGCTTGCTTTTTATGGTATAAGCGGACCATCGGTTTCATCATTCCCGTGTTTTTCATCGGCACGGTGTTCCTTTACTTCTGGATAACCAACGGCACCGGGGAATTCTTTTCCGTCCGGGCGTTCTATGCGCCCCTTTTCCAGATACTTTCGGGGGGACTCATGCTGGGCGCGCTTTTCATGGCCACCGACACGGTCACATCCCCCATAACACCCACGGGAAAAGTTATTTTTGGATTGGGATGCGGCATACTTACCGTGATCATCAGAAAATTCGGCGGATATCCGGAGGGCGTCTGTTATGCGATCCTGCTGATGAACTGCGTCGCGCCGCTGCTTGACAGGTATACACGGCCAAAACGCTTCGGCGAGGTAAAAATCCGTGAGTGAAACAATCAAACTGGCCCTGGCCCTCGCTCTAGTGTGTGTATTTTCGGGTATTATCATTTCATTTACGCATTCATCGACCGCGCAAAAAATCGAAGCGCAGAAGCTGCGGGAACAAAGGTCGGCGCTGTCGCAGGTGTTTGCGCCCGGCGCCCGGATCGTCGATACCGTCGGAACGCCCCCTCTTCCACGGCAATACTGGATAGGCAGGAACGGACCATCAACCACGGGGTACGCATTTGTGGTCGAAAGCAGGGGATATTTCGGGATTATAAGGTATATTGCGGGAATTGATGAACAAGGCAGGATCATGGGCATGAAAATCCTGTCGCAGTCGGAGACCCCGGGTTTAGGCGCGCGGGTCGAGGAACTGGTCTCAGAAAAATCACTCTGGAACGCCTTCGGCGGCGGTGTGCGGAAAAACGGATATCAGTGGTTTATGGAACAGTTTAAAGGGATCAGCGTCAACAAACCCCTGTATGTTTCCACGGCCCTCGAATGGCGGTTTCTGCCCGAAAAAATTAAAAAGGAGTTTACGGGCAGTAACACGGTTTCGGCAATAACCGGCGCGACCGTATCGACCAGGGCAATCATCGCCGGTCTCGAAAAAAACCTTCCAACCTGGTATGCCGCGCTCCACGGAGGAAAGCTATGATATCCGAAGAACTCAAACGCGGGATCGTCAGCGAAAACCCGATTTTCGCCCTTGCCCTGGGTCTCTGTCCGGCCGTGGCGATCAGTACGTCGGTAATAAACGCCTTCGGCATGGGAGCCGCGGTCATTTTCGTGCTGACCGGCTCCAACATCATCATATCCTTCGTCAGAAAATGGGTCCCGGACAAAGTCAGGATACCCTGTTTTATAACCATCATCGCGACATTCGTCACCATCGCCGATTTATTGATGAAGGCCTACGCACCGCTTCTCAACCGTCAATTAGGGATATTCGTCCCGCTCATCGTCGTCAACTGTATCATCCTCGCCCGGGCGGAATCGTATGCGTCGCAGAATAACGTCCGCAAATCAGCCCTCGACGGCATTGCCATCGGGTGCGGATTCGCGCTTTCGCTTGTCGTGATCGCCGCGGTGCGTGAAGTGCTGGGAAGCAACCGTCTGTTCGGTCTCACGGTCGTCCCCGGGTTCCGTCCCATGCTGGTTTTTGCCATTGCCCCCGGAGGGTTTTTCACGATTGCCGCGCTCCTTGCATTGGTCAATTACCGGCGTTTGAAAAAGGATAAAAACAACCTATGAACGTTGCGAGCCTCATCCAGATTTCCGTCGGCGCCATCCTCATTAATAACATCGTACTGGCCCGCATGCTCGGCTTATGCCCGTTTCTGGGCGTGTCGAAGAAACTTTCCAGCGCTTTTGGAATGGGGATGGCGGTCATTTTCGTCATGGGAATTGCCTCGGTGTTAACCTGGTGCGTCGACGCCTTCGTCCTGGTCCCGTACGACCTTTCGTACCTTCAAACCATCATTTTCATACTTGTCATCGCCTCGCTGGTGCAGATGGTGGAAATGGTGCTGCAAAAATTCTCGCCCGTGCTGTATGAGTCGCTGGGCATTTACCTTCCCCTCATCACGACCAACTGCGCCGTACTGGCGGTCGCTTTGATCAATACCCGCGTAAACCCCTATACCGGACGGGGGTTCACGTTCCTGGAAGCCTTTGTCAATGGGATCATGTCGGGCATCGGTTTTACCGTGGCGCTCGTGCTCATGGCGGGGATCAGGGAAAAACTCGATCTGGCCCACGTCTGGAAGCCTCTGGAAGGGTTGCCTATCGCATTTATTTCCGCCGGGCTTATCGCCCTCGCGTTTCTCGGGTTTATCGGTCTGGGCTTTTCACCGGCATCCGGAGGATAAAACGTGGCCATCGTTTTCCCTGTTTTAGTGGTCGGTTCAATGGGATTATTTTTCGGCATTGCGCTGGGAATGACGTCCAAAAAGCTCCATGTCCTTATCGACCCAAAAATCAATAAGATCCTGGCTGCGCTGCCCAATATCAACTGCGGCGCCTGCGGTTTCCCCGCATGCAGCGGTTTTGCCAAGGCCGTGGCCAAGGGAAAATCCGGGGCGACGGGATGCGTTCCGGGCGGACCGAAGACCGCGCACGCAATCGCCGACATCTTAGGGGTAACCATCGACGTCGAGGAAGCGGGAATGGCGGTCGTCCATTGCAAGGGCGGTCTCCTGGAGGCGGCCGAACGGAGCGTCTATGGGGGCCTTGCCGATTGCCATGCCGCAATGGTGGCGGGCCACGGTTCGAAGGTCTGCGCCGACGGGTGCCTGGGGCTGGGCAGCTGCGTGTCCGCCTGTCCTTTCAATGCGCTCTCCGTAAACGCCGACAAAGTAGCTGTTGTAAACCCCGACAAATGCAATGGGTGCGGGAAGTGCGTTGCCTCATGTCCCCGGAACATCATCGGCCTTATTCCCCGCGTGCATAAAATATTCCTCGCCTGTTCCAACCACGACCGCGGGGAAAAAGTCAACGGCTATTGCACGGTCGGCTGCACCGCGTGCGACGTCTGCGTCACGTCGACGCCCTCCGGCGCGATAGCGATGGAAAACAACCTGCCCGTTCTGGATTATTCACGCGAGGAAAATTTCATCGTCGCCGTCAATAAATGCCCTGCCCGCTGTTTCGTCGACCTCGTCAAGACCCGCCCCAAGGTCAATATCGACGTAAAATGCGACGGTTGCGGTGAATGCGTCGCGTATTGCCCGGTCGACGCCATACACGGCGAAAGGGCGCACCGCTACGTGATCGACAAGGACAAATGCATCGGGTGCGGCCGGTGTCTTGACAAGTGCCATGTCCATGCGATCGCTTTGTGGGGAGGCCTCGGCTACGTCCAGAACACCAGGGGAAAATGGCAGAGGCTATAGACCGAGTTTTACGACGATTTCCCGAAGGTTTTTTACTTGTCTTTTACTATTGAAGGGAACCGGTCAAGGTCCGTGTGGGGCAGAAAAAGAGCCGCGGTATAATGGTCCATATAACGCGGATCGTCGCTCAGGTCAATATAGGTGATCCGGCGCGCAAGTTCCTTCTGGAGCCGCCGCTGTTCGCCTGAAACCAGGAGCCGGTACGAACCCGAAAGCGATGCGTTTCCGACATAGACGAACTTTTCGCGCGCGACATCGGGAAGCAGGCCGATGGCGATTGCTTTCTCGATGTCAAGAAACCGGCCGAACCCTCCGGCAATGTAAACATGCGCGAGATCGCCGAACCCGATTTCGAGGTGACTGAGCATGAGGCAGCAGGCGGAATAGATGGCGGCCTTTGCCCGCACGATATTTTCGATGTCCGCGTCGCTGACGGTGATCGCTTTCCCCTGCCCAGCCTCATGGGCGGGAACGACAATGTACCGTGCCTGCCTGCCGGTTATTATCAGGTTGTCCGGGGCTTTGCTCCGGTCAAGCTTTCCTGCCGAATCGATCATTCCTTTGAAATACAATTCGGCCACAAGTGAGATCATGCCTGAACCGCATATTCCCTTGGGCATCACATTGCCGATTGTCCAATATCGGGCGCGGCCCGACCGGCCGTCCACCTCAACCTTCTCAACGGCGCCTTGGGCCGCGCGCATGCCGAACTCGATGCCACCGCCTTCGAACGCGGGCCCGGCCGAGCAGGCGCAGGTTAATAAGAACTCGTTATTACCCGCCACAAGCTCCCCGTTGGTGCCGATGTCAAGAAACAGGTTTGTTTCACCGACGCCTTTTGACAAATCGGTACACAGTATTCCGGCCGTGATATCGCCCCCTACATAGCTTCCCACGCCGGGCGAGAAACATATTTTCGCCAGCGGATTCATGGAAACGCCAACATCCTTGGCCTGGAAAATTGCCGTTTCTAAAAAAGCGGGAACATAAGGACCAAGCCGGATGTATTCCGGCTCAATACCTAAAAGCAAGTGCGTCATGGTCGTGTTGCCCGATAGTGTTGCCTCGCACAATTCTTGGAGCTCGATTTTCCGGCTCTCCGTTGCTTTACAAATCAGGCGATTGACGGTTTCGAGGACCCGGTTCCTAAGCTCTTCAAGACCACCTCGGCGGCGAGCATAGTTTATGCGGCTGATAACGTCCAACCCGCAAGGTATCTGGCCGTTATAGTCCGTAAGGGTCGCCAGGATGCGGCCCTCTGAAAGGTCAACCAGATGCACCGCGATGGTCGTTGTACCCACGTCAATGGCAATTCCAAAGTTACGTTGTGAACAATCTCCCGCCTCAAGATTAATGGCCTCATAGTTATTTTCTTCCTCGCACAAAGTAATTGTGACCATTCCGTTTGCCGCCCTGATTGTTTGAGGCAGGGTTTGCACGACTTTCAGCGGAAAATGAATTTCTTTTTTGACAATTTTTTGAAAAATACCGGTTTTAAGCCGTTCGATGTCCGTGGCCCAATGCAGAGCGTCCGGTTGCGCAACGGTGATGCATATTTTTCTGGTCATGGAATCGGCCGGGGAAGGTATTGAAAAACCGGGTATTTCACCGGGACTATCGGAAAATTCCTCGGCGAATTTCCCGCCGAGATATCCTGATTGTTGAGGTACTAGGACGACTATTTCGCCATCTTCAGCAAAGGTCGTGCAGGCCTGCACAAACCCGGCCGCGTCATCATCGTCTAATGGTCCGAGCTGTTGCCGTGAAGTCGCTACGCCCGAAACAACGCTTACCAGACACTTTCCGCACGTTCCTTTGCCGCCGCACGGAGCGTCTATTTCAACATGTGCCTGCCTGGCGGCCTCAAGAAGGTCGGTGCCTGGAGGGACTTCGATGGTTTTACCGGAGGGTTGGAAGGTGATTAAGGGCATATTTTATTTCAACTTCGCCTTGACAAAACTCTCGATATCACCTGCCTCCTGCGGCCCGACGACCACCTTCCATCCGGGCAGGTTTTCTTCCAGCTCCCCGCTTATCTGGGCGACATAGCCGGGAATAATGATGTCGCGGGTGGTCACGGTGTTTTCAATGCCGCTTTCCTTGACGAATTTGGCTATGGTCGCGCCCGAGAATTTCCCGGCGGCCCAGGCGGTCAGCACGCTCATGCCTTCACATTCGGGAACCACGAGCCAGGCGCTTATCCCGCTGTTTTCAATTTCCCCGGAAACGATAAAATACGTAAGGGAAAAATTGGTGGTAACGAACACCGCGGAATCCGGTTTTGGTTCGCCCACCGGGTATATCTTCGGCTCGACCTGTATCGGCTTCTGCGGGTCGGTATAGATGTTTTGCCGCACGGTCATGAGCGTCACCAGTACGGCCGGGTCGAAAAAGGGCAGCACGCAGATCCCGCCATACTTGGCGATTTCACCGACTGCCTCGATTGTCGAATCAAGCATATCGCTACTCTCGATAAAGCGAAGGCTCGGATATCCCATGGGCTTCACCTGGTCTTTGAGCGCCGCGCGCCGGGTTATTGAATTCGTTTGGAACTGCTCCGCAAGGCTATGCGTTTGGAACTGGAGCAGGATGTCACTGAAACCGGATTGTTTCAATTGTCCTGTCAGGGCGGCAAGCCCGTCGATATCAGGAGCGGTCACGGCAAGCGCGTGTCCGTTTTCCCTGGCGCTTGCGAGCAGCCGGTCGATTGTTTCCGTGGTGGCCGCGGCAAGAACGCCGTGCGTTCCCTTCAAGGCGCGCGACGCCTCGCACAAAGCGGCGGCGTCGTTACTACGCATTACCACGGGACGCCGGGTGACGTCAAAGGCCCTGCGGGCCAGGTCGACAAATGCCTGAGCGTTATGTCCCTTGTGGGTAACACTGACCATGTCGATCGAAAGCTTCTCCCCTACCCGTTCCAGCGAATAATCCCGGATCGGATGCAGCGTAGACTCAATAGTGGCCGGACTATCGGTGTCGTTGACGTTTATCGCGATCGCGGTTTGATGGACGAATGTTTTTTCATGGCGATAGAGCACCGTTTCCCCGCCCAGCTTAAGGGAACCTTCCTGCCCGATGCTTATAAGCTTGACCGGGGGCTCGCTGGCGGCCCCTAAAACGCTTTTCGCTTCCTCAGAAGCGTATGGGCATTGAGACAAGTCGGCTTTTTTAGCCGCCAGTTTCATGGCAAAGGCCAGGCAGGTGTTTGACCCGCATTCCTTGCAATTTGTTTTGGGGAGCAGTTTTTGAATTTGTAAACCGGTCAGGGCCATATTTTATTCCTATTTTTTTACGTTTCCATCCATCAATTTACCAATCGTCCTCTTAAGCGCCATTGCCGCGTCCGGGTGATACATGATCAAAACATCGGCGCCCGCATAGAGCAAGATCGTGGCCGTGGCAAGTTCCCACAGGGCCATGCGCTTGGACCGCTCGCCCCACATAGGGAACTGGCCCGCGCTCGCCTTGGTCTCCTTGACTTTAGAGCATTCCTGGCCCGGCGTCGCGATCATGGGGGCCGCAAGCATCGCATCGCCGCCAAGGGCGGTCAGCCGGATGCGTTCCATCACCGAGTAGGTATATT
>Ga0182017_10001831_pt1 | contig 16288 bp, 12 predicted proteins | sample 712E3DmetaG_FD_120492 | JGI IMG/M metagenome (GOLD analysis project Ga0182017, IMG submission 120492) | Permafrost microbial communities from Stordalen Mire, Sweden - 712E3D metaG | ecosystem: Environmental > Terrestrial > Soil > Wetlands > Permafrost | place: Sweden: Stordalen | collected... | reverse complement strand
GACCTTTCCCTCCCGCCCATCATCGTCGATCAGGCCGACAATCAGCTGACGCTGACGAATCTCTCGCTCAAGACGGATACGACGAATGCGCTTTTTAACAGGGTCTATGTTGGCAAAGTGTTGAAGGCCGGATCGCGTACAAACATCGATTTGCGAAAAGACTCTGCCTGGGTCTACTTTCCGCGATGGCACATGCCGATCGGGGGTACACAATATGGCAAGGGAAGCTGCGCTGAGATCTTCGCCGGTTTTGATCAGAATGAGGTAGTATCCAATGGGGGGCAGATCGTCCATACACACCGAAGCGGTCTGACGGCGTCTTCCGGTGTGGTTATCATGAGGTTTCCGCAGGTCGGTTTTCGCCTGATGGGACCAGCATCAAAGGATACCCTCAAAGCACCCTTCTGGGGAGCCCTTACCGCCACGGCTGGCGGGTTCTCCGGAGAGATTTCGACCGATGGATATTCCATGATTCCGGCAAGCCAGGACATCGCGGCAAGCTTCACACCCGTCGTGTGCCGAAGTTACACGTGGGAAGACATACTGATCATGGGCGCCGCCAGGCCGCCGGAACCCACGGAGCGGTTCACCCTCGGGGGGGTGCGGATCCTCGAAATGCGCATGGATACGTTGAAACTCTGCATGGACTCGATAACTCAGAGCAGCTTCCGGTACGATGTCCACTTCCCCTGGCCCTCATACATCAACCTGGATTTCGAGGATCCATCTCTTGATGCGACGGGTTATTTCTCTTGGGCCAAGGGGCCCATCACAAGCAGGACCGCAATAACCCCGAATGCAACTTCGTTCAATGAGCAAGGGAACTTCTCGAAGGGGACGAAGCTGTTGCCAAACCCGGACGAGAGGATACTCTGGGCCTGGCGGCTTCCGGTGAGTTTTGCGGAGCGCGCAGTGGCGATCACGTTTGTCGGATCGGGCCGGCGTGCGCAAGTGGCTGCGCCGTATGATACATCCCATCACAATGCGCTCGGCCAGATCGTGGCAAGCGAACTCTGGGTTGTTCCCCTGTACTCGCGGAACTCCGCAACGCAGCGGGGCATTCGGTTCGGGGCAACAATGGATTCACTGGGTGGATTCGTGCTCAGATCGTGGGATCTCTCCCCCTTCTTCTCAAAATCGTATGCTCCTCCGGGGAGTGAACGACGTGGCGGATTCGATTGCACACTCGGCGACACCCCGGGGTTCGGCATCACCTTGGCCGATCCGTTTTCCGACCCCACGCATCGCGCGTCAGACGTTTCCTGGAGAGGCTCTCTCCGATTCCCATTTTTCGGCTGGCTGTCTCCCGATTCCGCTTTCATCCTCAAGAACCTGTTGCCCTCCCTTCCCGGAACACTCGCCATGATAGCCCAACGGCCGCGGGCTTCGACTTGCCTTCCCGACGGCCGGGAGGTGTCAGGGGTCGATATATCGACCGGGCTTCGGGTCAGGGCACCCGGCATCAGGTTCAGGTACGACGATTTCCGCTTTGACGGACCTGCAGACTCCGTCGTGGAGATTTCATCCGCTGGTCAGAAATCGCAAAAGCCTCCGTTCTTCCTGAGCATCTCAAGTTTTGACAATGCCCATGTCACGCTTGGGACTGCATCACCCGAGGATATCATCGTCAAGGCCTATGCTCAAGTGTATGAGGATTGTGGGGTAGTCAAGGAGGTCCAGGCGATGATGAAGAACGCCATCAAGAGCTCATCCATCAAGGACCTCGTCTGCTATGATCAGCTGGCGTGGCACGATCGCAATGTGGAGGGCCTCTGTTGCGGTGATTACCTCATGGGCACATATGTCGTGACGACGAGAAGTTCTGCGGGCGCGCCTGAGCGGATTCTCGTCTCCATTGACCAAGTGTGTTATTACCCGTCTACCACTCCGCCCACGATGCTCGTGTCAAACTCACCCATCTCCCTGCTCAATGATGATCTTGAGCCGAACGAATCAGACCCGACCGTGATCAACATTCCCGGGGCTCAGTTGCGGTACGACCAAGGGGTAGTCCAGGGCGCATTCGGAGCAACGAATGCGGAGGTGGCAAACAACTTGCCGTACGAAGGTGAGTTCCAATTCTATCTCGACCTCAACCGGGCATACTATTATGTGCAGATAGCCGGGAGCTTCACTTATGTTGCGAGGTTTAGTGGCGAGATCTTCATCATTCACGCGCCGTTTGCTCAACTCCTGAGTCCATCAGTTTTTCCAGGGGTTAGCGATATCGTGGATGATCTCTATTTGCGGGCGAATTTCCCGGACCGGCAGACCTTCCTGAGCACAACCCATCTCGACCGGGTTCCCGATGGGTGCGCGATTGTGAATGGCATGTTTTCCGCCGGGACCGCGTCATTGAGTTTTGATGTCGGTTTGGCAGGGGCGGAGGTCAGGGCGGGTGCGGGATTTTGGGGCTTCCAATTCAAGACGACGGGCGGACCGCTGTACAGTTTCGGCACATTCGCCAATGGGAAGGTGTCGGCACACATCGGCGCGAGTCTGGCGGAGATCTCGGCAAGTGGCTCTCTGGGCCTCACAACGCGATACGAGATTCAGAAGGATATCACGGGGTTTAGGTCTCTGCTTACGTCGTCTGAGATCTCGGCGAGCGGTTGGTTTAAAATCGAAGGGTGCGTCTCTGCAGGCTTCGGACATTGCAGCCTGGGGTTTGGGTGTGACGATTGCGTGTCTCTATCAACCAAAGAAGGGCTGACTTTCAGCGGGCCTTCGCTCACAGGCGGGTGTGGCTGGGGAGGCTGTCCCTGAGCCGCAGGGAGTGAACGAAAACGTGCTGACGCCTTTGAGGGTGTTTGATGATCCTGAGGGTGGATTCTGATTCATCATTTCTGTAAACACCAGATGCACGCGATAGACTCTGCTGTCGCGTGCATCTCTGTCGTTGAGGGGCACAACGCTCGCGGGTCGCGGCATCAGAGTCTCTCCGGACGTCAAGGTGGAAGCTGTGGATTCAACAACCGACGTGCTACCCTCCTCGACCGAAGAACGGTCGATCTCTGCGCAATTTGGGAAGGTCCAATATAGAGAAAGGTGACGGGCGAAGTGGTGGATCGTCGGGATCTTCCACAAAGGGAAAACTCTTGACGAATCTTCAGAAAATGTGCAAACCGTTCGCAAGACAATTCATTAGATATAATGGGTAGACCAGTCGAGCGTCCGCGCCCCCTGAAGGTCACGAATGATGTTAGCTTGTCGCCTCTCAGATTGTAGAATACCTCGGATTGATTACATGTGGTCTCTCTCAGAGAGAACCACGAATAGCAGCGTGGTTTGGGTTCACTTCCCCTGAAGATTTAGAGCTTGACATTGCACATAGCAGCAGTCGCTAACGCTTAGGGTCAAAACTGCGGAATTTCGAGCTGAAGGTGGGATTTGAACCCACGACCTGCGGTTTACGAAAACGCATTCGTCACCAAAACCGTAGAATCCGAATTGCTTTCAGCAATTCTCTCCTTGCTCGCGACCCTCGCGTTAGCAGACTGTTAGCAGAGGAATTAATATTTAATATACTCACTCACGCTCTGGTTGTCAAATACTCAGCCAGCAGCGTTGGCCCCGTCAAATATCTTCTTCGCGTCTTGTCGACGGGCTGCGGTTCTTTCTTGTATCAACCCATTGCTATATGGAACGTAGGTGAATGATTAGTGATCAACCGCGTATTTTGACCTCCTCAAGCGTAATCGTCGCAAATAGTCGATATCCGGAATTAATCGCTGAACGCAGTCCATCGCGCACGTCTTTGGGTCCTCGGCCCAATACAACCTGGCAGGCACTTGCCAACCCATGTTCCCTACGGAGAAGCAAGTGATGCGCAGGTCTTTGGTACACCGTTCAAGGACAGAGTCAATGTAGCCATTGACATCACACATCAACTTCCCAATTGCAAAGCCCTCTTCATCATTTGGAATATCGTCACTTTGGTGTCCGAGGCACACCTGAAGGAACTTTCTGAGATGGACCGGAAAACTCGGTAGCTTAAGATTGATCAGGTCGAGGGAATCTAGTGTCTTTTTTCGCTGTCCTTCCTCAAAATACATCAGCGGCATGACGGCACTCCCAAGCAGATCAGCCTTCTCTGTAAACAAGAGGCCTCCAACGAATTCACAATCATCGCTGTCAGTTGGTCCAACGAATCGGTAGATATAGTGACGATGACCCCCAGGCTCGCAATCATCACGAACCTCCCCACAGATAGGACACTCCCACATTGTGTGATCCTTTCGTTAGATTTACGGCATTTGGGCCCAGATGATTTCACAGAAAGTCAGCACCGGCGGCAACAGATTGGCGCGTGAAGAGACATGAATTCGATATCGCCACTCCTCCGGATAGCGGACAAATTAGTCTGGTTATTGTTCTTCCCCATGGATTGCGAAGAATTGTGTGCCATCCGGGTCGATAATAGCAGGCCCATCTTCGCAGTGGGGCTCGCCCTCTTCATCGAACCGTACTACAACGGCGGGGGTGATACATACCTCCTTGTCGGTCTGCCACATCCACATCGGGCCGCGTTCGTTGAGTTTCATAAGGAGAGGAAGGACAGCCTGTATCCGCCGGGCCCGGGCATACGATCTCCAGTTCGTGTCAGATGGCGGCAAGAGTCCTCTGTAGAAATGTTCGATACGCCGCCACACCTCGAGACGCAGCAGTGTGACCGGAGAACACGCGGTGGCGGGCATAACCAGTCCCTGGAGTCTGTTCCAGAACGTCTCGTTGTCAGGCTCCCCGGCCAATCGCGTCACTTGCGCGAGTAGCCGGAGATATCCGATGTGCGATGCTGTGAAGACTGGCCCCAGTAAGACGTTCACGAATTCATAAAGGCCGGCCCGTTTCAAATCGAATTCCATGACATCGAGAACGCCATAGAGAGTCGTATACAGCGGACTGGTAAAATATTGCGAAGGGAGAAGAGGGCGCGAGGACATAGCAGGCAGATCTTGCCTCCCGATTACCCGCACACTGCCCGGGATCTCAAGCGCCCGCAACCATGCAACTGCACCTTTCATGAGAACTGACCTGTCACCATCCCACTCACGCCTAATTGCCGGAAGAAAATCCTCAACGACCCGGTAAACCTGATCTCTTACCGCCGAAAGGATGTCGCTACTGAGCGAGATGACAGTCTCGACAAGAGAATAGTCGCGACCTGTGAAGTATTCAAGGTCACGATCGAATTCATCATACCACTGAAATGCGTCTGGCCGATCCTGCAGCGTTGCCTGCAGTGGCTCAAGATGCAACGAGTAGAGGTGAGGGCCAGTAACCGAGCGGTGAGCTACAGCTCCGCCGGACGGTCTTCGCCGGGAGCGCTTGTACGTTCCGTCCCTACGGATGTAGACACATTTCTCGGGCCCCAGGACCAGGCAGACATCGATTCTTGAGTATACGCTGAAGAGCCTGGCCATCTCAAAGGCTGTATCTTCGCGACAGAGGAGGACAGGATCCATCGGAAGTACGGTGTAAACGCGGGGCGCTTCCGGGCGCACCAGTAGGATTACGTGGGGGAATCGGTCATAATGTGAAGCATCAGGCCTCCACTCGACGGCTGTAAAATCACCATCTACGGGATCAGGAAACCCCATTGGCCGTTGAGCATCCGAGGCCTTTTTCTCGTTGCAGTCCTTTGGAGCAACCTGATTACATAGGACGCCACCACTGTGGAGATCGAGCCGTGTCTCGATGAAGATTTCTAAGAAGGCGGCAGCCCGCGAAAGGGCGGCCTTTGCCATACCTTGTGCGTGACAGGTCGCCCGTTCCTTTCCAGTAAGAAGACGATGGCCTCGGGCGGTATTTAAGAAGTGCTTTAGCGCGAACTCCTCTCTGCACAGGTCTGCTATCTTCTGATAATCTTCATGATTGTTCAGGGCTCCACCTGTTACTTCCCCCACACGTAGAAGTCGATCGCGATCCTCTGGATGCATGATGAAGCTCCTTCCTGGTTTAATGGAAGGCGCAAACAGGCTCTCCTGGCGGGGGCAAATGAAAAACCCCCGCTTCAGGCGAGGGTTTATTGTGAACGGTTCGCCTTTAGCTCTTTGTTTAACGTCGCGGCAAGTAGCGCCTAACTCACGACGGTGAACTAAATATAGAGAATCTAATAGCAGATGTCAAGTATTCATTGATGTGAACAAGAAGTTGGTGACGTGGACCACAACATTCTCAAAGCCAGGATGGGTGAGCTCATTGAAGAGTATTCGGAATTACGGGGTAGCTTGAAAAGCAGCATAGCCAATGGAACGAATCATCATGATGTCCCCCTGATGCGATGGTACAATTGGGCTCAACGTATCCGTAAAACTCGGAGCACCGAATTCTCTTTCTGAATAGTCGATTGGATTTTTGAACGAATTCAAATGATTGCGGTGGACAACACTGACCGGAGCCCTGCGGTTGAGCAAATGGAGTATTCGGCCATTCTCCGATATGATGCTCACAGCGCCTATCGAGTTCGCCAGTGCGTAGTCGACATGGATTTCGCCCCGTCCCTTTAGGCCCACCCACAGTCGGCTTTGCCCTTAGGTTACGTAGCTGGCTGGCACCTATGGAACAATGACCTGAAAGAAATGAAACAACATCCACGTAACGAGAAAATCGTAGCCCATTCTGATAAGACGATAGAAAAATCCAAGACACTTTGCATTCTCGTCGTTCAGCTTGTGTTTCAACATCCGTTTAACGATCAGTATCCTCATTAAATAGGTCGGTATTGAAATGATAGATGCGCAAAACATACCTACAAGAAGGAAGCCTCCAAAGCTGAATGATAGAAACCTCTTCTCGGTCAGAAACATCAAAAAGATCGCAAAGAGAAAGAAATGGGAAATGGCATTCCTGGAATGCTCAGTTTTTCCTTTGTCCTCCAACTCGCCGCGGAGGGCTTGGGCATCTTCATACATTATCACCTCGCACTATTGAGAAGAATCTCTTGAAATTTGATTGACTTCTGGGCTGATTCTGGACAAAAGTAGGCATCGCGGGCTTCGATTGGAGAACGCTGCGTGCCTTTAGATAAGGAGGGAAACGATTGACATGCTTCATCCCACCGGCTTGGATCTACAATTCTGTACAATAGAAGCCCACTTACTCATGAGATTGCTGCCTGAGATTTACAAGTTATTGAATGCATCTGGAAGCAGCCAGAGCAAGAAGCTCGAGGAAAGGACAAAGATCTGAGGCCATACAGGTCCATTGCCACTGGCGCTTTCTACTGAGAGTGGTCTGAGATTGATCGAGATCCATAGGTTAAATCCACTCTGCAATACATTTGCGAGATATGGAACTAGCAGAATGCGATACGTACGGAAACGAACAAGTGAGGCAACCTCAAATTCGAACCCGCGGGACCGCTGCGCTCGAACCACGTTTTCAAGGCTTCCTATTGCGATTGGCACAAAAAAGAACAACGCACTTACTATCTCAACTCCGACGTCAGACAGTCGGAAAGTACTACCTAAAACCTGAAGGTCTCGTCGTGTTGTGATCATACCCAATATCATGGAGCTTAGCATGACTCCAAGTACGCGGACTGAAAGGACACTTGCTGTTGTGATCTCGACTGATGATCCACCGGGGAGTACAATCACAACTGCCAAAGCACATAAGACTAACGCAAGGATTGGACTTGCTACGATCCCCTTGTCTCCCTTGTAGAATGCCAGCAAGATGAACACAACAAAGCAGACAATAACACATGACGGCAGACCCCCACACAAACAGAGCAGAAGGAACTGAATATAGAGAAGCACTTTCGTAAAGGGATGCCACCTTAATCTTATGCCATCTAGGATTCTCACGAATCTTTCCCCACATTAGAAAACCCCAGTGATACGATTTTGCCGTGGTCCATAGCGACCATTCGACCGCAGAATGAAGCTAAGTCATCTATCCTGTGCGATAAGATAAGGATGCTTCCCCCGCCGTCGACATAATTCTGTAAGAGTGAATGAACCAGTTGCACTGTCTTGAAGTCGAGGCTGGCCAAGGGCTCATCTAAGAGCAATAGTTTTGGACGAAGTGTAAGAGTTGCAATGAGGGATAGGAGTTTCTTTTGTCCATAGCTGAGGTCATGTGGGGACTGATGCCTATTGAACGGCAAAACTGAATACACCCATTCGAGCCGCTTCTCAAGTTCAATTCTGTCTAGCCCAGAGTAATAGAAGCCGAATTGAATTTCCTCTTCGACTGTGTCTGCGAATATTTGCGAGTTTGGATTCTGAAACGCGCACTTGACGTACCTTCGTAAGTCCTTCAGCCCAACACGCTGTCCCGCTAGCTCTATTAGACCTCGATCTTGCTTCAACAAACCAGAAACCACCATGCAGAGCGTTGTTTTTCCCGATCCGTTCGGTCCAATCAAGCCCACAGATTCACCCTGGCATACCGTTAGCATTGCCTCTTCGAGAATGTCAATTCTTGAGTGTGGATATCGGAACGAAAGACCCCGAACATTCAAGAGCTCTGGACCTGGCGAAAGAAGGCGGATCTTGGGAAGGTCGGGGGCAGGGGAAGGTAGTTGAATTGAAACTCTGCCATGTTGAACCCGATGTGCAGAATCATATGAAATGCCCGTTTTCGGTAACCGTTGATCAATTACGATTATCGTCTTCCCTCTTTCCTGCCCCTCCCTCAATACCGCCATAGCAGCTTCGACACTCTGCGAATCAAGAAACTCAAATGATTCATCAAGGACTACAATGGGGGAAGGTGAGAGGATAGAAGATGCAAGGGCTATCCTCTGTTGTTCTCCCGATGACAAATGAGCGAGAAGGGACTCGATCTTGATTCCACGGAGCAAGTTAGCTACGCTTTTGGAAGGAGGAAAAAGGCTGGGAATAAAGGCTAGTTCATCTGAGACAAACTGCCCACGCAGATACAAGTAAGGGTCTTGGAAGACTAAACAAGATATGCCTCGACTGAGGTTTAACGTGAGATCAGTCTCATTCCAGTAAACGGAGCCTGAAAACGCCCCTCTTACTAAATGAGGGATTGCACCCGCAAGAGCAAGCGCCAGCGTTGATTTTCCAGAGCCATTGTCCCCCCAGAGAAGGTTTACCGAGTTTGTGGCGAGGGACAGATTTGCATCGACTACCGCAGGCCCTTCAGCATCGATATAGGCGAAGGTGAACTGGTTACTTCGGAGCATCCTCGCCCTTGAATTGCTTCACAACAGACAACTTGGACAAGCTCTTATTGTAGATAGCATCACCGAGCATCCCCCCCAGAAAACCAAGCACACCATAGACAGGAACCAGCCAGTATAGAATCGCGAGCAGGTAGTCCTTTCTAGGATGGTTTAGAAGTACCAACAGCCAAGCAATCAATCCGATTGAGACCATAGTGGCAATTGCCGCTGCTGAAGGCATCGAATATTTCCAATTCCGCCCAATTGCCGAAACGATGTCATAAGTCAGACCCGTCATGAAGCCTATGACAATCTTCTGCGGGCCCGGTGGGCCGAACATATTGGTTGGGATCGCCAAGATACTAAATAGAACAACCACAACAGTAAAAACACCGAACAAGCCAACAATTCTGGCACAAACAACGACAAGTATTGTTGTGACAATGATCGTAAAAAGCCCTGAGGTCCCCGGCCCCATTGCTAGCGTGATAGCATTTCCCAGCACGAAAGAAACAGCAAACGTAGCAGAAGCAAAAATGACTGAAACAAATAGCCGTTTCTTGGTCCATTTGAATGGCAGTCGCATGTTATTGGTTTCCCTTCTAGTCTACTTCCTTCAGAAATCTTCTCAAAATACCATCTTCACTCACGATGGGTTGCACCATCGTCAAGAAAATCCAAAGCAGCAGTAGGTACCACAGTATCGCTAGGAAGGGAATGACTTTCACGAGCACTACTACAAGGTATAGAACCTCAGGCGAAAGATTTGTGAAGTTGATGAATCCTAACAATAATACAACAACTGCACCGACGGAGAGACTCGCCTTGAAGTAAGGATTAACTACTTGGCCAAGTCTCTCGATGTCCTCAAGAGCGTGACTTATCTGATTAATTGCATTTTCCAGTGATTCTGTTCTGCGGCCCCGACTTCCAGTCATCATCATCCGCCAATCGGCCAGTTTTTGGAGTACGTCGACCAACGATGTGCGTCTTGTGTTCCAGAGAAGTACCAGGAGCGGAATGAATAGACTACTTGAGCCTATGAGTAATGCTTCGCTATAGCTAAGTATACTACGAGCCTCGTACTGAATGCGGGCGGCGTCCGCACTTGGCAAAAGAAACACGGCATATTTGTGGATCATCCGTCCGATCGTCTCATTTTGCAAGATGGAAAACATATCCGCTAATCCTGGTCCGATACGACGCGAAAAATCAGACATACTGCGTATCGAATAAGTATTCTCCAGATATGACGCATCTTGTTTGGAAATAGAAGAATCGATTCCCACGAGAAACTGTTTCAGCTGCTCAAGGGCCTTCCAAGTATCCCGACCTCGATAGAGGTTGGACAACAGCTCTTGCAAGTTGATTTCCTTGGTATCATCATTTGAAATATGGGAAACGCTTTTCGAGGCAATCAATAAGAAAGAGGAGTCACAGAGAGTTTCATAAGTCCCCAAGTCTGTTTCGCTCAGGCTCTCCGCAATTTGACTAAGGCTTCGATCGTTCATGATTTGGGTTACGGAAACAGATTCCTCAATGGACATCCTCTCATCAATCCTTCGAAGCAGCTCTTTCAGCTCTCGAATGTCCACTCTGGCCTTTTTCACAACATGATTGTGATAGTCTGTTGTCCAAAGAGCAGAACGGTAATTCCAATTCTGTTGGGTCCACCAATTCAATGCCCCCTCCACAATGAGAGCGCTCACAAGAAGATACATCACGAAACTTATCAACCAAATGCCCCTCCGTTCTTCGTTGGTGAAGGATAAATGATTCACGAAGAGCCCTCGCAACATGGCGAGGAATCCAATAATTGCGATTGTTGATGCGATCAAGAATACTGCATTTGCTGGCTGCAGCATGTCTTCGTACATGAAGGGCATTATTCTGGCCTCATTCATCAACGACAGTTAGCATCTAACGCCGAGAGAACAGCCGCCGTAGTATAAACTCTTCTTTCATCAGAACATAGAGACCCCACCCCTCTGCCACCTATTCGTAGGTTTTGAGCCACGGCAGGGTTCATTTCGTGCGGGCTCGGAATTCTTAGACTCGGACGTCCCTGCCAACTCCCATCCGGACTTTGCATTTTGGAAAGGAATTCGGTGGCTGCGATTCGTAAGCTATCACCTCTATTCACAGACGTAAGAGCTTTCAGACAGCTCGCCGTAGACAACAAGCATGGTTGCCCCTTGTCATATCCATTGTCCCAGAATCCTTCCTGATTTGCGGACGCCAAAAGAAACTCGGTAGCGCGATCCCTGACAAGTCTCAACGTCTTGTCTCTCTGCTCTGCCAGACTCTGAATTATCCGGCTCGTCGAAAAATAGATTGTATGCCACCAGTAGGATAACCAGTACCCTCCCGGCTCTTGATGGTCAATTACATATGCAAGTGCCATTTCGAGGACCTTGCGAGGTATCATTTCTTGAAGCTGTGCGAAGAGTTTCAGAGCAGCTGAAGTGACGCATGTGTGCGACTGCATCCATCCCAGGTAATCTGTCAACTGCGTATCTGATCTGTATCTCCTCAACTCTTGGACATCAGCCTCATTGTAGGTACTGAATCCTCCGTCAGGGAGCTGATGCTGCAGCACATAGGCGATCGACTCCCTGATATCTACTTTCGCTTCGCAGCGGACGATAGCACTGATTGCGTGAAGAGTAGAATCACAGTCAGCGGGTGTGACGGCTGAGAATCCCCAACTACCCCGAGGATTCCTCTGGCGTAGAAGAAGATCCACTGCATTGGACCTTAGTTGAGATGGCAACTTGAGGCCCACCTGCTCCAGGACAAAGGATGTTACCCAACTCGTACTTTCCCCAGACCGATTCGTAGGGAAGTCAGACCATCCAATTTCTGGCCGGTAGCGTTCCTGGATGAATCCCAAAGCAGTTTCTTCCACCGCCGACTTTGGCAACGTGTTCGAAACTATCATTGAAAACTCCAAATAATTCGAGATTGTAGGGTTCCGGAAAGCCCAGGAAAACTCAATTCTGGCTGCATGGCCTCAAGGGATGACCAACAAGCCCCTCAGATGCTGCAGGAGATCGATCCCGTAACCAGTTGCACGACCTTAGCGCTGACCGAGACAAACCTACCAATTGAACTGTAGATTGTCAAGCTGCTCCACCTGCACGCAACGCCCTCGATAGACCTGAATTTGGTGGAAGAATCAGGATTCCTAGCCATAGAATCAGCGGGGCGGATCAGATACGCAATTCCAGATTCGCAGCACAGCTCAACGATGAAAATGCCTATGGAGAAGTGTTCAAATGCCAGGAAATCACTGCCGTACACTGTTCTGACGATCTTCAACTTGTCCATTTCGCCCATCCCCCGACTCCCTTATGTATGCCGCCACATCAGTAATGGTTCAAGTTTTCTGAACCAGATTCGGTGCGCCTTCTTGAACTCTTGGCAGTCCGTTGTGCCAAAGGGGAACGAAACAGTGAAAACGCGATTCAATCGCAACGATCTCCGGCGGCACAGTTAACATCGCTATCGCAACTGTTAGATTTGTGTTGACAATTCTGTTAGCATGCCTGCTCTAAACAGGTCAAAAGCGACCTGCCAGAGTTAGAAACGCCCTCTCTCTCCCGCCGACCTCTGGTGGGGCACACCGTTGGCAGGTCTTGGCCTATTAATTGGTAAGCACCCATTGTCAGACATAAGCCGCAGATAACAGTTTTATTTCTCTTTCATATGCTTGCCTTGCGTCGGCAGGTTGCGTAAGCATCACAGTTTCAGCCATCAGGATGCGGACCAAGTGTCCCACCTCTTGATCGATATTCCGGCAATTATACTTGTAGAGCTTGTGTTCTCTGTTTACCCAAATCGCATCATCCATGAAATATGATGCCACCCCCTCTAATCCCTCATTCACAAAACCATACCTTATTCCCAGGTCAGACTTAATTCTCTTAAGGACCTTATCCTCTGTTATGGGGTTAACGTGAGGTATCTTATACTCAGATCGTGGATTGACCACATCACGTGTGGAGACCTTCCCTTTTGGTGAGCGTTTACGCCACGCACTAGAAACTATTTCAGGCAAATCAGTGATGTTTTTGTGCGATGAGCTAACATTGACGTTCATGACCGGTGTTAGCTCGGGGATCGATCTGAAAGCCTTGTCAATCAACTGGGAGGCCTTCCTTAACGCTTCCGAGCTCTGTTTGAGTTGCTTGTCATCCTCCTGCATCTTGAGAATCTTTGTCGCTTTTGAAAGCTCATCTTTCATGCACTTATAGAAGACCCGATACTCCTCGGTGTTGGCAAGGAAGTTGTCGCGGGCACTATTGAAAAGAAGGAAATCCGCGTTCACATACCCAGCTATTCTATTGATTCCATGCCCAAATCCCTCAAAGCCAAAGAGGCTCTTTGTGATCATCACATTTTTGACTTTGCATTCGATGCCGGCGATCTCAAGGCGCTGCGGTTTATCGGCGATAATAAGCTGACCCTCGATCTCACCGAACTGCGTCTTAATATCAACCTTTATTCGTCTTCCATGTATAAATATCGATTTTAGTTCAACTCCATTGATGAACACTCTAAAGTCTTTTTCGTTGAGTGGAACCGACGTTCGGAGCCTGTCAGCAATCTCCTGGGGAGTAAACTGCTGCTCAATGTCAAACAACACGATCGATGTACCATTGGGTTCTGATTTGTTGATTCCCCGTATCAGCGGAACGCTCCAATCATCGCTACTTCTATCCCATTCCTTCTGATCGAATACTGCGTGACCGAGGAATTCCCCCTTCCTGGTGATTATTTCGAACTTTGTGGCGGCACCAAGAGAGGAGAACTTCCCAATTCCAAGTTCGCCAATCCTTTTCCGTTTAAGAATTGGCGAGATGTTGTTAATGGCCTTCTCACGAGGACCAATGGTAAAATACTGCTGCAGGCCCTTCAAGTCCATTCCCGAACCATTGTCTTCGACGACAATCTTCTCCCTTGTCAAACTAATCTTAACCTCTGTGGCATCAGCATCGTACGCGTTATTCACAAGTTCTCTGAGCAGATCAATGCTTTTTGCGTACATTTTTCTGCCGAGGGTAACCAAATGACTTTTGTCAACAGAAACCGGGATCCTCAGCTCAACCTGGTTAGTCATAATTATCATTCCTAATCATCGTCTAGACTTATGAGAACCCGTTCGCGACTCTATCCACTACGCTCGTCGGAATCTGGGAATGATGCGGATTACTCGAGTGCCCCCTAGCCTGATCACGCGTCGTTCCTAAATGCTCCCTGCCCAATGCTATTGGCTTTCTTCCCCTCAAGGATGTCACTGGAAACCTCTTCGCCACGCGGAGTATTTCGCCGTTGCTCTCTCCAGGTGGGCACGTATCCCCACCCGCGTAATGCGTATGTCCCTTTCTTTATTGGGACGAGGTCTTCACTGAATTTGAGCGCAAGAGAGAGTGAAGCCTTAGGGAACTCACCGAAAACGAGACGCGCATCATTGAAGATTGCAAAATATGATTGCGGTGTTCCTTCTTCGGCAAGGAAGTCCTTTGCTCTTGTGTTGAGCTGATCGAGAAAGACTCTGGTTGAAAGTCCTGTTGGCGTCCTCATCAAGCCTATGATTGGCCAGAAGATTTCTTGGTACATTTCCTGCCGCCGGTCAAGGACTTCCTCTTGCGCGGAGCCGTACTGTTCATCGAATTGTTGGAATGGAATGGTGTACGATAACTCGGTAGAACTACCGTCACCGTCGAGCATCCATCGGATCTTACGACTCCTACTGGAATGACGAAACCGCAGGATGCTACTGTTTAGGATTTGTCTAATTCTTTCTCGTGTCAGGTTGTAGTGAGTTCCGATTTCCTCAAGGGTCAAGGGATTTCCAGTTGTAAGGCCAAAGTAGAGGTCTACCACTTCCCTTTCTCGTTTGTCAAGAGAGGCAAGTTGTTTATTGAGTTCTCGACTTCTCGACGCTTGGACTAATTGATTATCGTACATCCCAAACGAATTGGTCCACTCCAGATCAATCTGCTGCATCGAATACTTTAGGAAAGGAAACTCCATCGCCTCGCGAACTTGAATGGCATCTATCTCGGATTCATGAATGTCCTGCCAGTCCTGTACGTACTGATCACAGTCATCTCCGTTGAAAATCCTTCGACGATTAACGAAACTGAATACTGGGAAAAGATTCATCGGCACCCGAAGGGTGTTGCTCTCATTGCCTATCGCATTGGTCAAATAAGCATGTATACGTAGGACGGCAACGGCTTTGAATAAGACGCCGCTCTCTGGATCATAAGCCCTTGTCGCGTCGAGAAGGCCCTCAGTCCCAGCTTGGATTAGGTCCCACACGGGAAGCAGCGCACGGATATCCCGCCACACTTCTTTTGCTACCATATAGAGACTTGAATTGACGATCCTTTCAAGTGACTTAGTATTGCCCGCACGATACTCGCAGAACAATGTCCTCTCTTCTTGGGCGCTCAGCCGGGGCTGGGCCATGATGAAGTTGCTGTAGGTCTTGAGTGATTCTCTCTCGTTCATCTCTAAACTGCCACCCTCTCTCTCCACGCATTCAATTTCGTATATGCAACTTCGTTTCGCAGGCTCCAAAGTGCCGCTCCCTAAGCCCAGCGAAGTTACTTCTGAGTCGGCGCCGGAGTCTTATCAGCGAAGATCTTGCCTGAGTCGGTTATTCGCCAGGTTGGACCACTTCGGGACTCAATCCAGCCTTCGTGTACCAAATGCTTGCGCGTTCTTCTGATCATAACCTTCCATCGCGCTCTCCCTCGAGCCATGAGCACCCTGTCTCCTGCCTGCAGCACGGGGCCCATGTTGCGCTCCACAGCAGGCTCCAACTGTAGCAGTGTTGCCTCCCCCCCACAGTCCTTTAGTGCCTTTAATATTGGTTGGTAGAACTGCCATTGCGGTGTGACCGCTTTCTTGGTCCCGGTTGCTCTGCCTGAGCTCACCTCTCGCCAGCGGTTGCAAATTGATTCTACCCCATCAGAGAATTGCTGCAATTCTCTCGCCTTTGCCGCCCAGGCTTCAGCCGATGTGTAATCACCTTTCGACATGAAATCGCCGGCTTTTTGATTGAGTCCCTTGATAGCTTGGCGAGTGGCAGTTCGTAATGCCCGAAGTGATTGGTTCACACCACGACTGCGTGGG
>Ga0182017_10001830_pt1 | contig 16297 bp, 11 predicted proteins | sample 712E3DmetaG_FD_120492 | JGI IMG/M metagenome (GOLD analysis project Ga0182017, IMG submission 120492) | Permafrost microbial communities from Stordalen Mire, Sweden - 712E3D metaG | ecosystem: Environmental > Terrestrial > Soil > Wetlands > Permafrost | place: Sweden: Stordalen | collected... | reverse complement strand
TAACCAATGCAAAATATAATTTTATTAGTCTTTTAATTGGTGGCAATGCGCAAACTTTAACGTCGATGCCTGACCTTTGCTCTCTTCCCTTATCTTATTTCGGGATTGGCGACGACGATTATAGTTACAAACTAGGCATTTTTATAAGGTTTATGCAAAACCACGTGAAATTATTAATGAACAGGCCTGGTTTGGCTAGAGAAAATATTCTCAGGCATTACAACGATAGTACATCAGAAATTAAAGGGAGAACATTATATCTTGTAGCTTCCGAGATGGCTAAAGATGTGAATACCGAAGCTAAAGTTAAAAAGATTTATCAGGGACCCGTCAAATTTGTCACGAAAGAAGAAATACAGCAGGCTATTGCTGATAAGAAAGATATAGTTTTTTTGCATAAAGTGGGTCCTGAAATCACTAAATTTAAAGCACGGTGTTATAAAATCCTGATCGGCGCGGCCGATGCTAAATTTTACTACTTCGATTATCACATGGTTGACGATGATACTCCGGATGGTTTTCTTGCAAAAGACTTCAAAAAATTAGCTAAAAAAAATTAAGGCTAAACATTATTGGTTGAAGAAAATGACATGGTTAAAACCTAATTAACGTGAGTAGTTGAAATCTGCGCTATTTAAAAAATTTGGATTTTTTTAAAAACACAATTATCAAGGATCCAAAGCTCCTTCGAAAATATCTATTTTTTCAAGATATTTTATAGAAGTTTTAACATATTCATGGGCTGGTGGTGAGACCCCAATATCTGTATCTTCAAGTAATCTGGTGTTGTCAAATATTTGGCCAAGATCAATAAACCTTAGATATGGTTCAAGTCCTGCAAATATAATCCGCATTTTCCCGTTTTCGCCTAATACGTTTTTCCAGTAACTAAGATATTCCGGATGCTTTAATAGTTCCATGCCTGGTTGAAGTATATCTTTGTTTTTGGAATACTTCTTCATCTGGGCAAGCAGGTCGGGATTTACAAATTTAAAGGCAGGCTTATTGGGAAAGTAACTTTCTATGGCGCCCGATAACTTTGTCGGAGTTGTGAATGATTGCGTTCCTGCTGAAATATGATACACAGAATAATGTCTTTTTTTGGAAAAAACAAGCTCAATAATGGCCTTTATCGCATAATCAACAGGCACAATATCAAGCTGAGCCTGGGGTTTTAAAGGAATAAGCCGTAACAAGTTGACGGTGGCCAAGGCCCATAAAATCACTGGCGAACGAGGTATCCATGGCCTACTGTCGCCCATGACAATAGAAGGCCGCAAAACTAATATTTTTTCAGAAGGCAAATATTGTGGCAACATGTTTTCACCTACCATCTTTGTATAGGTATATTTTACCAGGTGTTTCGCATTAGGATTAGGCGATTCGTCTTCATATATAATTTTATCGAACTCGCCTCCACCGCAGATTGTTGCGGTACCTATATAAGCAAATAATTCAAGCCCTTTTAAGGTTTTACTCCATTCAAGTATAGAACGTAAACCATGAATATTCACTTTTTCTACCAGATCGTCATAAATTCTTGAAAAAGAAGTATTAGCGGCAGAGTGAATGATTAAATTAATATCAGCTAATGACGTGTTTTCAATTAATTGGGCCGCCAATGAAGGATCAGTAAGGTCGCCAATTACGGGAATAATTTTTTCTTTGTCGTAAAAGTCGTTGTGTAATTCAAATACCTTAGTTAACCGTGAAATAGCATCTTCCTGACCTTTAGCGCGAATTAAACAATAAATCCTGGAAATATCTTCCCTTTTTGAAAGGGTAACTAATAGTTCTCCTCCCAAAAAACCCGAACTGCCTGTTAAGAATAGATTCATAAATTAAATAACAAACTACTAAAATTATTAAAAATTACTGATTCAATAAAATATCTATAAATATTTATTTATCTGAAAGTTCTAAACCAAAAACCTTAAATACAATGCCTGTATTAACATATAAATATTCATTTTGTAAGCAAAGATTAACCAAAAATTTGCGCGGTCAAACTTACATAAAAATTTCCAAATACTAGGTAATTATACCCATTACCCAATACCTTTGATGTAATATATTTATTATTAGAGTATAAGCTTAAAAAATAAATTAACTGAATTATATAGTCATTATACAAGTTAGACTTCTATTGCTTTGTTTTTTCTCTATTTTAACTTATATAAACTCTAAGTTTATACATAGATGCTTCCCCTCGTTATTTCATAAAAAATCAATACCTTCGTGGCCTGAATATATTCCTGATTCGAAGATTTCAATATGCTTTAATTTTCATTGTAATTTTTGAATCTTGGAATTATGAAATTTTGTAATTTTTTGAATTATTAATATATGGCTGACGATAACAAAATCATTTTTTCAATGGTTGGGGTGAGTAAAACATTTCCCCCTCATAAAAAAGTTTTAAATAATATTTATCTGTCTTTTTTTTATGGTGCAAAGATAGGAATCATTGGTTTAAATGGTTCGGGTAAGTCAACCCTATTGAAAATCATTGCAGGTACCGAAAAATCTTTTGATGGCAAAGTGGTGTTTTCGTCAGGATATTCTGTCGGATACCTTGAACAAGAGCCCAAGCTCGACGATGCCAAAACTGTTAAGGAAATTGTTCAGGAAGGCACCCAGAATGTTGTTGATCTATTAAAAGAATACGAAGAAGTAAACAATAAATTTGCAGAGCCAATGAGCGACGATGAGATGAATAAGCTCATCGAACGCCAGGGAGAATTAACCGAAAAGATCGATCATGCGGGCGGATGGGAACTTGATAGTAAACTGGAACGTGCTATGGATGCATTGCGTTGCCCAGATGGTGAAACTCCCATTAAGGTTTGCTCAGGTGGGGAACGTCGTCGAGTTGCTTTATGTCGTTTACTTTTACAGGAGCCTGACATCCTGCTCCTCGATGAGCCTACTAATCACCTTGATGCCGAGTCTGTACAATGGCTCGAAATGCATTTGCAACAATACAAAGGTACGGTTATTGCCGTGACACACGATCGTTATTTTCTTGATAACGTAGCTGGTTGGATTCTTGAACTAGATCGTGGCGAAGGTATTCCCTGGAAAGGTAATTACTCCTCATGGCTCGACCAGAAATCGCAACGCCTTGCACAGGAGGAAAAATCGGAGAGTAAACGCCGTAAAACACTTGAACGCGAGCTGGAATGGGTACGTATGACACCTAAAGCTCGTCAGGCTAAGTCCAAGGCTAGATTGACTGCTTACGATAAAATGTTGAATGAAGATTTGAAGCAGAAAGAAGAACGTCTTGAGATGTTTATTCCGAATGGACCTCGTCTTGGCGACAAGGTGATTGAGGTAAAAGCTGTCTCTAAAGCTTTTGGAGATAACCTTCTTTTCGAAGATTTAACTTTTAACTTGCCACCTGCAGGGATTATAGGTATTATTGGCCCAAATGGTGCTGGTAAAACCACCTTGTTCCGTCTTATTATGGGCATGGAGAAACCTGATTCAGGTACTTTCTCTGTTGGCGAAACGGTAAAAATCGGTTATGTGGATCAAACCCATGTCGATATTGATCCTGAGAAAACTATTTACCAGGTTATTTCACGCGATAGCGAGCAAATTCCTATTGGGGGCAAATTAGTCAATTCACGCGCCTACGTAGCAAGGTTTAACTTTTCAGGTGCCGATCAGGAAAAGAAATGCAGTATGTTGTCGGGCGGTGAACGAAACCGTCTGCACCTGGCTTTAACGTTAAAACAAGAAGCTAATGTGCTGCTTCTTGATGAGCCTACCAATGATAGTGACGTTAATACACTTCGTGCGCTTGAGGAAGGCCTTGAAAACTTTGCAGGTTGTGCAGTCATCATCTCTCACGATCGCTGGTTTCTCGATAGGGTAGCAACTCATATCCTTGCGTTCGAAGGCGATTCAAAAGTTTATTTCTTTGAAGGTTCATTCTCCGATTATGAAGAAAACCGTAAAAAGCGTCTTGGCGATGATACTCCACATCGTATAAAATATAAAAAATTAACTAAGTGATGACAAATTATCTGATGACAAATGGGCACGTCATTAGTCATCAGTACATTAAATAAATTATGAAGCCATCCATACCCAAAGGAACCCGAGATTTTTCGCCTGAAGAGATGCGAAAGCGGAATTTTATTTTCGATACCTTAAAAAGCGTTTTTCAATTGTATGGTTATCAACAAATAGACACTCCTGCAATGGAGAATTTAACCACGCTTACCGGAAAATATGGAGAGGAAGGGGATCAGTTGATATTCAAAATTCTCAACAGTCGTATTCATGAATCAAAGGACAAAGACACTCTTCAAAAAGAATTTATATTAAGTCTTGAAGGGTCGAGAAATTCAGAAGTTCTTACGGAAAAGGCCTTACGCTACGATTTAACTGTGCCATTCGCACGTTATGTGGTTCAAAACCGTAATGACATTACTTTTCCGTTTAAACGATACCAGGTTCAGCCTGTTTGGCGTGCCGATCGCCCTCAAAAAGGGCGCTATCGGGAATTTTACCAGTGCGATGTTGACGTAGTTGGCAGCGACTCGCTTCTTAACGAAGTGGAACTGATTCAAATTATTGATGAAGGTTTTAAACAGTTGGGCGTCCGTTCTGTTATAAAAATTAATAACAGAAAGATACTTAGCGGTATAGCTGAATATATTGGTGAAGAAAATAGAATAGTAGAATTTATTACAGCCCTTGACAAATTAGAAAAGATAGGATGGGAGAAGGTAAAAGATGAATTAGTGGCAAAAGGTGTATCAAATTCTGCAATTAAAGAATTTGGGAATATTGTTGGCGTAATAAATTTTGACAATGAGGGCAAAATCAAATTTTTGAAAAGTATACTTTTGGATTCTGAAAGGGGGAAGAAAGGTATTGAGGAATTAGAAATCATATTTAATTACCTAAAATCAATTGATATTCATGCCTCAATTGAATTTGATCTGACGCTTGCCCGGGGCTTAAATTATTACACAGGCGCTATCTTCGAAGTAAAAGCTTTGGACGTTGAAATTGGCAGTATTTGCGGGGGCGGTCGTTATGATAACCTGACCGGAATATTTGGCCTTCCGGATGTATCTGGTGTTGGTATCTCATTCGGCGCTGACCGGATTTACGATGTTTTAAATCAATTGAATGCCTTCCCAACTGACACTTCACAATCAACCCAAATCCTATTCATCAATTTTGGTGAAAAGGAAGAATTGTATTGCCTGCCGCTAGTGCAAAAATTGCGGACAAAAAGTATTAAAGCAGAACTGTTCCCTGGCAGCGCTAAAATGAATAAACAGATGGGCTATGCCAATGCCAGGGAAATTCCTTATGTTGCCCTAATTGGAGAAGAGGAAATGAAGCAGGAACTGATTTCACTGAAAAATATGCTGACGGGTGAACAAATCAAGGTGACATTTAATGAATTAATGGAAAAACTTCAAACCAGTAACCCTATTCACCTTCCTCATCACTATTAAATTTATTGTTTGGCCTATTGTTACGAAACTGGCGAAGCTGGTTCATCAGGAATTTCCGGAATTCTATTTCGGTTAAGTATAATTTCATCACTTTTTGTGCAGGTAAAACTTCTCTGAATTTTTGAGTATAATCTTCCATAAGGGCAATTTGGGACTTTCTAAGCTGGATGATCTTTTTAATAGTAGCATCGATGTCATTTTCAGACATTGTTGCCGGGTTTTTCCTAAAGGATTTAGTCAAACGGGTTTCTTCAGCCACTATTTTTGATCTTTTTTCATCAAATTCGTTATAGATAGGCCAGAATTTTTCGGCTTCGGAAGGTGTTAAATTCATTCGTTCCGTATAATAAGCTACACGCTGTGCATGGATTTTGTCTATAACCGTATTATTATTTTGAGCCTTGGCAGGGCTGATGAAGCCAGTGCTTATAAGTATCAGGACTAAGGTGGATATGCTCTTCTTCGCTTTCATCTTCGTTAATTTAAAGGGACTCGATTATAGTATTAATGTCTATATTTTCTTTCGATAAATATTCAATTATTTCTTTATTATATCGAACATCGTTTTTATCCAAAGTGTCTTTTATCGCTATCTGTTCTTCTGTATTTGCAGCAATCTGTTCCATGAGTTGGCCATCGTTTAAATCCTGCAAAGCTAAATATTCGTAAACTTCAACCATTTCCTGCGCCGAAAGAGGTTTATCCTTTTGATGGCCAGTAAATTTAATTCCAAAGAAAACCAAAAAAAATACACTCGTAAAAGCCATCGCGGCAATAACTCGTGGCCGAAACCTGACAAAAATAGGTTTATGTGCTTTGGCTTCTTCGGCCTTACTGATTTTGTCTGTCATCCGAACCATAAAACTATCAAAGTAATTATCCGGGACTTTAAACGGACTCTCTTTGGTAATTTGTTCAAATTTGGGTTTTATGTCGTTATTTTTGGCCATTTATGTTGTTATTTGCTATTTTGACTATTAAAATTAATAAAGGTTTAATTTTCCTCCAGGTATTTTTCAATTTTTTTAACTGCATGATGATAGGATGCTTTTAATGCCCCAACCGAGGTTTTGAGAATTTCGGACATTTCTTCATATTTCATTTCCTCAAAATACTTCAAATTGAAGACAACTCGTTGTTTTTCAGGCAGGGTTAGGATAGCTTTTTGTAATTTTTTTTGCAATTCGTCGCCCGAAAAATATTCATCGGTTTCAAGGGTATTCATTAATTGGCGCTCTACATCAATAAGCGGCAAAAAATATTTTTGTTTTTTTTGGTTTAGAAAGGTGAGTGCTTCGTTAGTTGCAATGCGGTAAAGCCATGTATACAACTGAGAGGCTTCCCTGAAATCGTCAAGTCCGTTCCAAACCTTCATAAAAGTATTTTGCAGCACATCATCGGAATCTTCGTGGCTGATGACTAATTTTCGGATGTGCCAGTATAATCGTTCAGAATACTTCCGTACAATAAGGTTAAAAGCGTAATGTCTGCGTTCAGTATCGCGGAATATCGACAATAGCTCTTTGTCAGGGTAATGAGTCAAATCTGTTGTCAAACTTACCTTATTAAGGGGTTTATTCTTTGACTAAAGATAAGCCCTTTGGTTTAATTGCTCAAAAAGTTTTTGGACTAAAAAATAAAGAGGGCTGTTTTGCAGCCCCCTTTTTCAATGAGGTTATACACCCCTTTGAACAACACCTAACTTTTCTCTACAATTTACTAACTAAAACCAACTATTAACAATTAACTAACTAAACTTATAAGTATAATTTTTTGTGTTTGACCTTCCTCTCTTAATTTTTCTCAGAAATTTTGTGCAAATATAAAAAAACACTGTTGTAATTTTATATGTTTTATACTTATCAAAATTCTTGCCAAAATTGTAAATTCAACATTATTTTTATTCTGTCTATATTTAATAGACGCAATGTTTTTGAAATGTTCCCATTTTTTTTGTTTTTTTTTAATTTAAAGTAGGTTCACATCTTTATTTAAAACAAAACCCCAGCCAATTCGGCTGGGGTTAATATTATATTTTATAGAAAATATTTAATTATGGCCCAGGTCTAACAGCAACATTAGAAGGAACACCATATACAGTTACGCCATCTAAACCGGTAACTTTAGGTACAACATAATATGAACCAGGCAGGTACCCACCGGAAGGAGGGCCAATAGTCATTGTTGTTGTAGTACCTATTGGAGTACCAGTAGCAATCTTTCTGAAATCCATTTGATCGCTATAGATTGACTTATAATAAACATCAAAATCAAGTAATTTACCACTAGGCATACCTGTTATGGCAGGTAAACTGGTAACAATAAGGTTAGGATCAGTATATGCTAATGTAGCAACAGTAGCAGCTATTACCGCACTTCTTTCTTTGGTAGTGAAAGTTGGAGTACCCTGCGCAAATTTATTATCAGATGCATAAACTTTAAAGTCAATGGTATAAGTTTGTTTGCTTGTTAACGTACCGGCCGTGAGGGTAAGTGTAATAGTCTGGCCACTGTATGTAGCTGTAGTTAATACATCATTGCTTCCTGCTGTAATCTTAACATGGCCATCAGTCTTGCTCTTGGTAATAGCTTCGCTAATATTTTCAGAGAAAGTTAACACAATGCTGGCGGTGGTAGTGTCAATCTTAACGTTAGTACCCTGGCCAGTGTAACTTAATAAATAAAGCTCTTCCTCGCTTATTGCAATATTACCAACATGTAATGGTGTTATTGTCTGCCCTAAGCCTAGAGCACTTCCAGCGTTAGATCCGGAAGCATTTCCACTATAAGCCGTACAGGTAATAGTACAGCCAACAGGTAAATTGCTAAACGAATAGGCCCCGTTAGCATCAGTTGTTGTGGTATAATAAGCGGGTTCTAAAGAACAAGTACTGCTAGCAAAATAATCATCTACATTAGCAATTACGTTTGCACTGGCAGCCGGTGCGCCATTTAAGGTTACTAGGCCATTGATTTTACCGGTAACAGGAGCTAATGCTGCATCTTGAATATCGCCATAATCAAATGATTGCTTTTTGCCATTGGTAGTGTTAGCTACATCGTTGGGTACTGTAATATATACATTTGCTCGTACTGTGGCATATCCTGTTTTGCTGAATATGATCCAATAATAACCTGAAGGAATACCACTAATTGAATAATAACCGCTTGCATCAGTAGAGTCCTTGAGCGTGGTTTGGTCGTTAACAACTAGCCTAACTAACACTCCAGCAAGAGGTTGGCCGGTAAAATATTCCCGCGCATTACCGGCTACAGAGCCTTTAACCTCCACCAGGTATTCTTTTTTACAACTGTTAAGTGCAAATAATACACCCACCATTAATAATGAAATTAACAGATTTCTCTTCATAGCATTTAATTTAAGATTTGTACTAAATTTAATTATTGAATTTACTTTGTATAGATTGTTTAATATAAAATAATTGCGCAAAAGTATATAAAAAAATTGTTTTTTAAGCGTTTTTTTGAATTTCATTGTCATTTAACCAGTAACCTATCTTAATCTATGTTTATAAAAAAACCTTAACAGCGTGGGAAAAACTATGAGTAAAAGCGGAAGTGCTATAACAAAACCTCCAATTACTGCTATGGCTAACGGTTGGTGCATTTGTGCGCCTGTTCCTATTCCTGTTGCCAATGGCATAAGTGCAATAATAGCTCCCAATGCTGTCATCAATTTTGGCCTCAGGCGGGTAGAGATGGCATATACCAGAGATTCGTCCACCGATACGGATTCAGTCAGTTTGGTAGTAAACTGCTGAAAAGTAAAAATTGCATTTTCGCCTATAATACCGACAATCATTATCAGTCCTGTATAACTTCCTACATTCAATGGGGTTTTGGTCATGAATAATGCTATTAAACTTCCTGCAATTCCCAATATTGCAATTAACAATATCGATAGTGCAGCCTTGAAATCTTTAAAAAGAAATAACATAAGTGTAAACACCAGGACACTTGCTAAAACCAGGATTAATAGCAATTCATGGAATGATTGTTGCTGTTCGGCATAAGCCCCACCATACTCGATATGATAACCTTGTGGCAAAAATATTTTAGTGCTAATCTGTTTTTGGATGTCTTTTATTGCACTGCCAAGGTCTCTTCCGTTCAGTCGGGCAGTTACAATTCCTACAGACTGGAGGTTCTCCCTGTTTATCTCAGCAACGCCTTCTTTAACTTCTACAGAAGCCAATTCTGTTATAGGCTTCAGCTTTCCGCCAGGTAAAAAAATGAATTGTTGCTTTATATCATTTACGCTTGCTTGAGTGCTTTGGGGATAAATCATTCGGATATCTGTAAGTTGTTCTTTTTCAAATAAATTTCCTACGATATTGCCTTCTAACCTGGTTTGTAGTTGGTATTGAAAAGAAGCAGGCGATAAATTGAATTGTGCTAATTTTAGGGCATCTGGTTTTACTTCAATAGACGGGCCTGCAATAACAATTCCGTTAAAAACATCTGCAATTCCTTGTAATTTCTCGATTTCTAAGGCAACCTGTTGCGACAATTCGGTTAGTTTTTTCCGGTCAGTACCAAAAATTTTGATTTCAATGGGTTGCGCCGAGGCCATTAAATCTCCGAGCATATCTCCAATTACTTGCCCAAAATCAATTTTTAGTGCGGGCTGTGTTGCTTCAATTTTTTTGCGGATATCGTCAATTACCTGTTCTGTAGTTAGTGTACGGTCTGCTTTTAATTGGATCAGGTAATCGCCTGTATTCGGTTCGGTAATAAAAAAGCCCATTTGGGCACCGGTTCTCCGCGAATAGTTTTCGACTTCCGGGATTTTTACGATTGTCTTCTCCACATCGCGCAATATCCGGTCGGTTTCTTCGAGTGAGGTTCCGGGAGGTGTAACGTAATCAAGGACAATAGCGCCTTCGTCCATTTCTGGCAGAAAGCCGGTTTCTAAATTTGGAAGGATATGTATTATTGAAAACATTAAGGCCACAATAAACGCAAAACTAATTACTGGCTTTTGAATAAAGAAGGAAACCCACTCTTGGCTTTTGGTTGCCTTCGCTGCAGGTATCAGGCTTTGAATTTTACGCGGACGTATTGATGATAACAGCAGATATATCACGGGTAACCCAATCCAGGTAACAAAAAAAGAACAAACCAGGGTGATGATCATGGTGTTAGTAAGTACCTTGAAATAGGCCCCTGCCACGTTGCCCATTAGCATAAAAGGAATAAAGATTACTATGGTACTAATGGATGAACCGATCATGGAAGGCAACAAATAGCTTATGGCCTGGTGAACCAATTTATGTGATGTGATGTCAGGATGTTCTTCATGTGTTCGGTGAATTTGTTCTACCACAACCACGGCATCATCAATGATTAAACCTATAGCGGCAGCAATTGCGCCTAAAGTCATAATGTTCAGATTGTATCCTATGCTGGAAAGTACAGTAATGGTAAGTAACAATGTAATGGGGATTGTAATTAATATGGTAGTACTGGCCTTAAGAGAACGTAAGAATAAAAAAGCCACCACCATAGCTAACAATAGCCCTATCCAAATGCTGTCGTTTACGCTGCTTATGGTACGTTTAACAAAATCGGCCTGATTATAATAGGGTATTAAGCGAACTCCTTTGGGAAGTATTCTTTCTAATTCTTTCTTTTTAGATTCAATCTTCTGTGAAAGGTTTATGAGGTTAGCATCAGGTTGTTTAAGAACAGCCACAAGCAATGCTTGTTTACCATTGGCATTAATTTTAGTGAATTCAATTTTTTCACTTACTTCGATGTTTGCAATGTCTTTTAACTTAACGATACGTTTACCATCATTTTTAACAACCACATTTTCAATATCGGATTTACTGTATAGCCCGGCATCTGTAATCGTAAGATACATACGGCGATAGTCATTAAGCAAACCATTGGGATTGATAAAATTAGTTTGACTTAAGGTGCTGTTGACCATATCGGGAGTGACAGCAACTGTGCTCATTTTTTGCAGGTTCAGCACAAGCCAGTATTCCTTTGTTTTACCTCCGATAATGCGAATAGACGACACTCCTTCTACCTGCGATAAAAATGGCTTAACAGTATAATTCGCTATAAGGTTAAGTTCTATGGGGTTTTTTGAATTACTTTCGAGCGTGAAGCCCATCACTGGAAGAATAGACGGGTTCATTTTCTCAATTTCAATCTTTACTGTTGCTGGAAGCTCGTTTTTTATCTGGTTAATGCGCGATTCGAGCATCTGCTGATTGACATTGATGTCGGCATTCCAGTTCAGAAAGGCTGATATTTCGCAGGTTCCTCTGCTTGTGGTGCTGCGGATTATTTTTAAATCAGGAACTTGTTTAATGGCATTTTCAAGGGGCCTGGTTACCGAAATCATCATCTTATCAACGGGTTGTTCACCATTGTCGGCAATTACCTTGATTTTTGGAAAAGTGATCTCGGGAAACAATGAAATCTGAATACGACTATAAAAGAATATCCCACAAACAATGATTAATGCCAGAATTACAGAAACCGGATTTTTATGGGATAGGAAAATGTTTTTCATTGCACTACTGTTGTTGAATGGTCACTTTTGCTGTATCAGACAGCCCATAATTACCGGTTAGAAGAATTCGGTCAGAGCTTCCAAAAACTGGTTGAAGGATTTCCACTTTGTCAGAAAGCTCAATCCCTTTCTTTATGGGAACCTTTATAGCAATTGAGTCATTTATAAGTTGCATTACCCAAAATTCTGTCTGTGTTTCATTGGCTAAAATAGCAGGTTTTGGAAGAATAAATGCCTTGCTTTTCGATGTTTTTATGATTTTTATTTTAGCAATTAGGTTTTCGGGTAACTTTTCTGAGGTACTTGGTTTTACAATAAAATTTTCAGTTTGCGATTGCATATCCATAACCGGCAGGTTCGAGCTAATAGTTCCTGTTATGGTACGATTGCCAGTAAGTAATATATTACAAGATATATTTTTTTTAATATAAGGGTCCAGTTCAAAAGGCACTTCCAGTAAAAATACAAGGCTATTTTGCTCCGAAAGCATGGCCAACTCATCTCCTTCTTGTACATAATCTCCCTTTTGGTGCACAATGTTGCTGATGACACCGGTTTTCGATGCTTTTATTTTTATGAGGCCTTTAAAAAAAAGGCTGCTGTCGGTTATCTGATTTTTTTCCAGTGCTGATGCTTCTTTCGTTTTTAATATAAAAAGAAGGTTGCCCTTTTCCACATAATCGCCCAGGTTTATTTCTACACTTTCTATTAAGCCAGTTGTAGTTGCTTTAATAGTACTTTTTCGAAGAAAGCTGGAGATGGCATTAAGTTCCATGGTTTCAACTATAGGTTCAACACTTATTCCTGTTATGGTTATCGGTGTTTTAGGTTCTATAGTCTCTTCCGATGTTTGGGTTTGTGTAGCGCATCCTGTAATTGCCAGCCATCCAACGACTAAAAATAGTGGAACTGATAAAATTGTCTTTATCATTGTGAGAAAATTTAAGTACACCCTCGCAATGAGGGCTTATTGTTGCATCAAATAATTTAATTCGTTAATAATCTGAAGTGTCTTAATTTGAGTTTGATTCAGATCCCTGTTTATTTTAATATAATTTTTTGAGGCATTAAGAAAATCGGTAATTGGCATATTCCCATTGTTGAGTTGGGCTTTTGCCAAAATAATAAGCTCATTAGCCGTGTTTAATTGTTTTTCCAATTGGTCTGCCATTTCATGTGTATAAGTCAGTTCCTTGTTCAATTGTTGTATTTGTTGGTAGTATTGGCTTTTGAAAAAACTTTCATATTGAGTTCTTGTGTTTTCTGAAAATGATAACTTCTGATATCCTAATTTTTTTTGCTTGCCATCATAAATAGGAACACTAAAGTTAATACCAGCACTAAACCCAAAATGTTTCAATGGATCAATAGGACTGGTGTTCAAACCTGCATCTGCAAACCAGTTGAGTTTTGGCCTATATTGAAGGCCAACAGCTGATTTTTCGTTGATAATTTTTAGGCTATCAATTTTATATTGTAAGAAAAGCGGCGAAAAAGCAAGGTTGGTGGGTTTTATTTGTTGAATAACCGGAAAGTTGAGTTCATAATGGCTGGTATCATTAATTCCACACAACTGGTTGAGAATGAAAATATCTTTTTCAAATTGACTGAGCAATTGTTTTACAAGTATCTCCTGTGTTTGAGTTTCAATAAGCAAGGATAAAAAATCGGTTTGCTTATATATTGCGTTTTCAACGAGTTTTTTTATTACATCTTCTTCATCGTGCATCAATCTCAGAAAGGTCTTGTTGAACAATAAATCGTTATTATCGGCATAAGCAGTGATGTATTGATTAGTAATAAGCCGCTTTAAATCGTTGGTAGATATTTTTGAAGTATTGACTAAAGATCGCTTTTGAATATTTAGGCTTTCATATTTATTCTTTAAATTTTTTCGGTTAAAGAAAGATTGTGAAGCCTCAATTACCGAGGTATAATTACCACCATTAGTGATGGCTTCATCATAGCCAAAAAAATTATAGGTAGGAGCAAATAGCCATTGAGCCTTTGCATCGACTTGTGGTTTTTGTGATGCCCTAACCAATAAGCTATCTACATTGGCCGCATTTATCTGATTTTGATAATCTTTTAATAAAGGGCTGTTTTCAAGGCCTTGTCTGAGATAATAATCAAGTGATTGTGTCTGCGTTTGTCCTTTTATAAAACTGAAACAGAGCAACATTAATATTGTAATCGTTTTTAACATAACTATTTATAGGTACAGTAAATTTTTGAAGAGACTCTCTAAGATCGTAAAGTTTTTGTGAAGAAAAAGAACAATTTTGTAAATATTTGGAAGATTTGAGCAAACGATCACATTTTAATGTCAAATATTTGACAATCTTAATACAATTCAATCATCCTCGAACTACCTGAGGTTATATCGAACGTACGAGTAATGGTATATAAGGTCTGTTTAGCGTTCAGCGCCCTATAAACAACTGTATAACTCCCTGGTTGCAAGTAAACCGTCTCATTTCTTTGGGTGGCGTTAAGATTATAAATCCATTGCATATCCTTATTTTTTTCTCGCATGTAAAGGCTTGCATACCCGGGTGCTGTCATCAAAAAGTTGGCCATACCAGCTTGTGGAACCTGAATAGTTGTAGTAAAACTTTGTTTTATCTCTACTTTATATAAGAATATTTTTGGAAGAACTGGAATTTCGAGGTCATACTTGCCTACTATATAACGTTCGGAACGATTTAGTTCATGATAGTTCAGGGTTTTCATTTTTCCTGCTTGACGGACAATAGCACTGATATTGCGGGGAGGGCCCATATTTTCTGTTTTAATCAGCAAATAGCCTTGAGGGGCATCTACGGCAATAATATTATGCTTTCCCGGAGTAAGTTTAAAACTATCTACACCGACTGATGGAAGAGTATGCACAACCATTCTGTAAGTTACCAGCGGATCAAGTACAATAGTATCCGGATTTCCGCGATTATTTATGGTATGCATATAATTGCTTTTTAATTTCCGCGAATAAAAGTCGTAAAATGACATGTTTACGTTGGTTTCTGTCGGTTTTCCGTAAATATCGAGCAGGTTTATCTGTGCTGTGGTTGCATTCAATGCCTGTGAAATAACTACATTCATTACTTCTTTAAATTGTTCTTCTTTACGGGTATTGTAATATCTTCCAATGCAGTCAAATGATTCTTTGAGAGCTTCATCGATGCCAATGCCAATTATAAAAGGTTTGAGCGAGATACCTTTGGCCTGCAATTCACGCGATACGGCACACGGATCGCCATCACAGGCTTCAATTCCATCGGTAATGAGAACGATGATATTCCGGCATTCGGTTGCAATACCAAAATCCTTGCCAGCAAGGGCCAGGGAATTAGCTATTGGAGTGGTTCCCATCGGCTCGATAAATCTTAATTTCTGACGTATTTTGGGCGCATTACCCTTACCAAAAGGTACTTCGAGTTTTGAATCGCTGCAATCTTGTGGTGGAACCGGTTTTTGGTGTCCATAAACACGGAGGGCCATTTCAATATTATCTAGTTTTTCAAGGCTATCGATCATATTTATTAGGACATTCTTGGCGACATTGATTTTCTTTTCTTTTTCCCATGTCCCATTCATGCTCTGCGAGGCATCGAAAACAAACAGGATTCGGCTTACTATGGGCTTTGGTTTAAGTGGTTTTGGAAGTTGTGAATATAGCGGTAATGAGCAAATAATATTGATAACAAATATGGTAATGAATGAGGAAAATATTCTGAAATTCATTGTATTATCATTCTATGTGAATACCTAATAGCATTATGTTATAAGATAATAAATCAATGTTTGTGCCCTCCAAAGTTATTAAAATGAAAGAAACTTACAAGTTGTATTATGTTGGTTAATAAAAACTATGATATGTAAATAGCTTATATTCAATAATTAATCTTAATTATCTTAATAATGGCACATAATAAAAAAATCTTATGAAAATCTTTGGAAACTCTTGTAAAATTTAACTGGGATGTTGTATCTTTGCACCCTCCAAGTGACTTAACGATCTTTTTTTGTTATTTATAGAGTGACTAAGGATAAATACATTGGCTATTCTTGAGAACTACTGGAAAAGTTTGTTGAAAAGTAATTCTAAAAGATTTTTATAAATTGTTTTGGAGAAATCAAAAGAGTATATATCTTTGCACCCGCTTTTGCAATAAAGCAGAAAGGATAAAGGGGGGAAGAGGGGCAGGCATAAAGGTGAGCAATAGTAATAAATAAAAAAAAAATCATCAAGGGCCAGAGT
>Ga0182017_10001829_pt1 | contig 16304 bp, 14 predicted proteins | sample 712E3DmetaG_FD_120492 | JGI IMG/M metagenome (GOLD analysis project Ga0182017, IMG submission 120492) | Permafrost microbial communities from Stordalen Mire, Sweden - 712E3D metaG | ecosystem: Environmental > Terrestrial > Soil > Wetlands > Permafrost | place: Sweden: Stordalen | collected... | reverse complement strand
TTGCCGGCATTGTGGAGCGCAAGCCTGTTCCGTAAGTCTCTTGTACAGCCAGTGTAAAGACAATCATCGCGAGTAGAGCGAAGCACGTAAACGTAGATCATCATTGTATTTCACGGGCCAAGCGTGGGCCGCAACGGAGGTTCCTGATCGCAGCAATTGCTTGCCTAAAACCCGAACTTCTTCGCGCACCTTTGGCAGCTTTACGTACAGGCGTATGGACTGTGCCGCAAACAATTTGGTTCGCGTTCTAAATTCATCTGTAAGTCTCCCTCGCATTTCCAAATTTCTACTTTCTGCTTTCGGCTTTCAACTTTCTGTTTTCTGCTTTCGAAATTTCTGATTTGTATAGTATTTCTGCTTTCCCCCTAAAGCCGCCAGGGCGCGACCGGGCGCGCGGAATTGGAATAAATGTGGTCCATGATGGCAGCGAAATATTTGGCCACCGCCTGACCACTAATGCAATGTGCCCAATTGCGGATGCGTTCACGTTCGGCTGGCGAGCGAGGACCGAGATCAATCCAATGTTTGAGCGCTTTAGCGAGGTCCTCCACGGAGCCGGAACGGAAGACCGTACCGAGCCACGGCTGCCGCACAAGTTCTGCCGCCCCGCAAGCGCTGGTGCAGATGACCGGCGTTCCGACCGTCAACGATTCGTTTACTACTGCTCCCCAACCGTCGTGGCGACTGGGCAGCAGCGTAACGTCTGCTTTCTCCATTTCCAATTGGACCCCAGTGGAATCCCTCTTGGGGAGCCACAGTATGCGGCTCTGAATTCCCAGAGCTTGAGCGTAACCTTGAAGCCGCTGTTTTTCCGGGCCGTCACCGAGGAGATGCAATTGGGCATCCTTTGATGGCGCGGCGGCAAAGGCACGGAGGAGAATGTCCAACCCCTTGCGAGCTATGAACTGGCCGGCGTACAACAAAACGGGCGCGCTTAGTGGATCGTTCGTGTTCGAGGGACGGGCCGGCTCGGTCACATAAGCGAACGGAAACACTGTTCGGGCAGGATAACCGCAGCGACGAAACCATCTGACGCCTATTTCGCCCATCGCGAGCACAAAATCATAATGAAACCCTCTTGTGTATCGTTCGACGGTATATTTGGCCCAGCGTCCGCACCCGAGAAGTCCTCTCGGATCGGGGGCCTCGGTTATAATCCCCACACGCCGGTCCGACGCTAGACACTCCTGCACGGCATGCTTCCCGAGACGGCTCCCACGCGCTCCAGCCATTACATGAATGGTCTCTTTGGGGGTGCTCTTAATTAACCAGCGAACTTCCTCTGTCCCGGGAGCGACTACCAAACGCACCCGGCCCAGGTCCGGCACTTTCCACCCGAGCGCCAAGCGATCAGCGGTCATCGCTTCCGCTGCTACAACGGTGACCTCACGCCCCAAGTCCGCCAGCGACCGTAAGAACGGGGCCTGGTGTGGGCTGAGAATGTTCTGCCAGAAGACGGTGGTCACAGGGGTCAACAGAAAGTAGAAATTGAGAAAGCAGAAAACAGAAATCAGCAAATTCGAAAGCAGCCAAATCAAAATCAGAAATTGGGAAATTTCACATTTCTACTTTCAGCTTTTGAGTTCTGCTTTCTGCTTTTCCTAACGGTCATAGGGCGGGCTGGGGGGAGCGATACTTTTGGGGCGCGGGCACCCGCGGCCTGGTTCTCGCGCGAACGGGTTGTAATGCGGCATCGCCGAAATTTCCCAGCCAAAGCCAGAATAGAAAGCAGAGGGGACTGCCAAAACCAAGTATCCAGCCCTCGGCGACCCCGTGAACGGCCAGAAAGATGCCGACTACATTCAAAATGTCCCGGTCTAGTCCCGCTTGCCGCTGAGAGCTCACATATCCAAACAAGAGCAGACCCAGTGCAGAGCAGAAGGCGATGGCTCCCACCACACCAGTCATTGACAGGACCGCAAGATAAGAGGAACCGGGCTCGACACGAATTGCGCCGCCCTCTTCCGCAACGGAACCGCTGCCTGTTCCCATGGCGATTCCGATGCCAAAAACAGGACTGGACTTGAATTCATCAATTCTGGATTGCCAAAGATCGGCACGACTATTGGCGATTCCCTTGCTGGCGAGAGCGCCAGTGAACGAATCGCCCGACTGGTCGCTCTGCCCTTGGGTAATGAAGCCGTACACGACAAACACACAGAGCAGCACCATCAGTCCCCCAAGCATCGGCTTGCGTCGAACAAGGAAAAAGCACCCCGCCGCACCGGTCGCGAGCGCTGCCACACGTGAGCCAGTGGCCAACAGAGGAACAAGACCGAGAACGGCCAGCAGCCCCCAACGCCAGGAGCGGCCATGAATAGCCCTTGCCGCCGCGATCACCACCCCCATTCCGGCAATCGGCCCGACCAACATGGATTGGTTCATGAAACTTGTGAAATAGACGGTCCCTCCAAAGCTCGGAAGGTGGAGCACATACCAGACAACAAATATTGCTGTTAACGATGTTAGTCCACTGAGGGTAAGCTTCCATGCCGCAGATCGAACAGCGAGCGCAACCGGGCTCACGATCACGGGGCCAACGGCGAGAACCAGGAAAACAATTCCCAACCAGTGAAGGGCTGCTGAACTCGGCTGTTCGGCTTGGAAAACGCCAGCAGTGAACGTGAATAATGTTATGATCCACGACCATCGCCATCTTCCGCCGCCAGCGATAACCATCCCGACTACTAGCGACAGAGCGAGAACAGTCATTGCAACCCAACCGACCTCAGGCACATGCAGAAACCTTGGCAGGACGGTACCCCGCATGAAATAGACGAGGACAACCAGGATCCCGCACCATCGAGCACCCTTGAGCTGATCATGAGTTTGGCCCGAGAGCGTTCTGAGCGAAGATGGTTTGGCATACGCCTGAAAGCCTTTAGTGTTGGCTCTGTCTTGTAAACCCACCTGTCTTCTATTCCGCATCAGAGAATGAAGACGGAAGCGGGAGGGATGTGGAGATCGCGGCCTCATGCTTCAGCCTTGCTCCAAAGCCTGTTGTAGCCGGGCCACGCACGCTGACCATGTGTAATTCTGTGCCCGCTGGCGCCCGCGACTGATAAGATCAACTCGCAAACCAGAATCAGAATGAATAGCTGCTAGGGCTTCCATAATCGATTCTGGCCGGTCTGGATCGACGCAGATCCCGGCGCCGCCCACTATCTCGGGAACCGCGGTGGACCGGCACGTGACGACAGGGGTTCCCGCCGCCATGGCCTCGGCCGCAGCGATGCCGAAGGTTTCATATCGTGTCGGAAAAAAAAGAGCAAAGGCATCCCGCATATACAGGGCCAGCCGCTCTGCCGGGACGTAACCCAGCAGGGTAATATTCGGCAGCTCCGCTGCGGCTCTCCTCATCGCTTCTTCGTGTTGGCTGCCTGCCACAAGGATCCTCAGCTCCGGTGCTTTTGTTCGCAGTAGCGACGCGAGTCGAAGCATCCTGTCACCGCCATCGAGGTAATTGAGCCCTCCCACGCAAAGAACAAAGGGCCGACCGGCTGGCTCCCCGGACGAACCCGCTTCCCGCCCGGCTGCCTGGAAAAAGTCGTGCTCCACGCCATTGCCCACCACACAAAACTTCCCGGGCTCCACCTGGAACCACCGAATCAATTGCTCTTTCAGAAACTCGGAAACCGTCAGCACCAGGGCAGCCTGGTGCAACATGCGGTGGTAGGAAGTCCGGCGCCGAAGGCGATTGAGCCGAGCCGAAAAGGACTGCGACTGCGGCATTTGTGGATCCAATTCATGGGCTCCGTGAACCGTCACGGCGACTCTGGACTTTCTAATCGGAATGTAGTCGTTCTTCGGGCAGTAAATCCAGTCCGGGTTTCCACACCAACGATCAGCAAACGGATGGCCGGTCACGGTCCAGACCGCCTCGGCCATTTTCCACGGCAGAGGCAGCTCTCGGACCGGCAGGAAAGAAAACGAACCAGGCTGCCGGATCTGGTCCCTTGCTGCCAGCAAGGAGACGCGGTTCCCCTGGAGTTGGCTGAGACCGTGAACCATCTGGCAGATGTGCTTGCCAACGCCCGTTGGCTGCGAATTAGACACAAAGCGGAGATCAGTATAGACGCAGACATCCATTCCAGTTTCCTTTCATCAAGTATGCTTGGCCGGCTACTTCCTGCATTGCATGGCCAGACAACCATTGAAGCGCTCGACATCCTCCACCTCGTGGAATTTATTGTCCTCAGCATCCCCAAAGACCGCCCGGCGAATGTCCTTGAATCCATGGTTCCTCAATTTTTCACCCATTGATTTTTCATCCCACATCCATAAATGGGCGCTGTTGCCCAGCCACTGCATGACGAGTCCACGCATCCCTAGCACCCTCTTCTTTTTGCCCAAACAGGATGATTCCATGAACTTGGCCGCAGCTTGGGCTGAACCATCAGCCAGATATACTCTGGCCAACTCTTCCAAATCCGGCACTACAAATCGAAATACCCCTGCCGGCTTTAGATATTTGAAGGTATTTGCTAGAGCGACATCGAAATCTTCCAAGGACAAGTGCTCCAAAACATGAGAACAATAAACGCCACGGCACGAACCTGGTGGAATCGGAAGGCCTCTCACAATGTCGCCGTAGCGGACATTCGGTGGAAACCTCCTCGCATTCCTCGTATAGAAGCGGCCGACCACCGGCAATCGCTCAAACCTCAGAGTTGGGCTGCAATCGAAATTGAGCCAGCCCTCCGGCGCAGACCAACCACACCCATACTGAACATATTGATCAATCATAGCAGAGATTCTTTTAAAGCTCTCGTTGCGTTATAGAGACGCAAGAATCCTGAATTCCGAGACAACGCAACAGCCATACGATAGCGGGAATCATCGGGTCTGATTCCGTGAGACCGGGCGCGGAAGGACTATCGCAGACAATGGCAGACAGCCATACCGAGTCAGCCGACGATAGAGCCGGTAGGCTTCTAGGGAAACTGGGCGGCGTGCCCGCCATTGCCGCGCACACGAGGCAAAGCCGTCTGCCAAACCTCGGAGGCGTGGCCACAAATACCCCTTCTTGAGCCCGTAAAGCAGAACGTGAACAACGGTCCCCGCCGCATGAATTGGCAGCCGCACGCCCGGAGCGTTATACCATGCGAAGAGAACGCCGTTCCGCGCCACGAAGTAGGTCTGGCGGGAGACATTGCGGATTTTGGACTCGTAATGATTCACATGATCGGCCCGCCCCAACCGGACAACAAATCCCGCATCCAGGAGCCGGACACAGAAATCAATTTCTTCGAAGCCGTGTAGAAAGAACTCCCGGTAGCCTCCGAGCCGCAGAAACAAGTCCCGTCGCACAGCGTGGGCCATGCCCGTATAGCTGCGACATACATAGATGACCTTATCGTCCGGGGCCTGGTCGCTGAGGGCTTGATGATCAGGTACATTCTTCCACGGAATTGTCACGGCTCCAACGCGCGAATCATTGAAAGCTGTGAGGGTTTGCCGGACGACCTGCTGCGAGGAAAACTCGGCGTCGTCGTCCAATGAAAAAATCACATCACCCCTGGCCAACTCTGCGCCCCGGTTGCGTTGGACAATATATCCGCAGGATTCCTCTGACCGAACGAGGCGCACCTGGGGAAATTCGGATCGAACCATCTCTGATGTGCCATCAGTTGAGCCGTCATCAATAACCACAATCTCCACCGGCGGCTCCTGCCGGAGACACGAAACCAGCGCACGGCGCAACTCACCCTTTCGGTTCTTGGTGGAGATTACGACAGTCGTCGTCATGTTTTGCTTGGGTCTGCTTTTCAAGCAGAATATCGCAGCCCCGGCCATGCTGCGCAAAAATCCTGTGTATCACTTCTCGAGTTGGCTCCGGCTTTGCCTCAGACTCGGGTGAACCCAACACACACGCGGATACAAAATGTTGGCTGAGAATGTCGGCGAATTGTGTTGCAGTAATCCGCGCTCTGGATTCGGCTAAGTGCGGAATGACTTCGATCTGGAGTCGGCGCGACGCTGCCAGGGTTTTTGGCATACCCTGTAACGCTGCGTATTCAGCCCCTTCAATGTCCATGATCACAAGGTCAAAGGCGTGGCTGGTCAAGGCGTCATCAAGCCGGCGCATTGGTACCTTTACAATCTGGGGGGAATCCACAAACGCCCGAGGATCGCCGCGCGCAATGTCACCCGAGACCACCGCGCTGGCTCCCGTGTTGCAACGATGCATCAGGAAATCCACCTCGCCATTGTGGTCGCCCGCCGCAAGGTGCAACAACTTGACGTTTGTCAGACCGTTCAAAAGCACGTTCATCTGGACGAAACGGAACGTTTCCGGATTGGCTTCGATTCCAACAACTTCGCCGACCGCCTTCGCAAGTGGAATCAACAACGCACCCACATGAGTGCCAACAACCAGAACTTTTGATGAATTGTTAAGATATCCCAAGTGGTATCGAACCTCGTCCAAACCGTATTCCCCGTGCTGGGCCAACGAGCGGCCGACTTCGAGGTCCGACGCAGCGACCAGCAGCTTGCCATGCTCAGTCTCCGTCAGCACGGCAGTTGCAAATGGGCCCAGTTCCACTTGGCGCTTGCGGCTCCGGGCCGATTGCCGGCGGAGACTGAACATGATGGGATGCAAGCGAAGCGGCAGGGCCGCTTTAGCGAACTTCCGGATGGACTGCATGAGGCTCATGGCGATTGGGGCAAACTTGAATCCAGCGATTTGGCTGGAAAACAGGGTCTTTGCTGAACTAGCGCGAAGCGCGGCGCGGGGCACGGCTCGGAAGATCGAACAGCATCAGGAACAAATCCCGCCCGATGACCTGCCGGAGATGCACCACTCCGGCTGCTGACCGGTTCGGGACAGCACGGGTCAATTGGAGAAACCAACGCTCAAAATCGCGGACTGACGCATTATCACCACAGCGAAGCAAGTTAATATACACCGTGCGCGCCCGGAGCAGCAACCCGGCCCGCACCTCCCGCGTCCAGAATGGCGTTGGCTGGAGCAATTCTTGCACGGTGCGTATGGCGTGGTAGAACGAGAGCGAGTAGCGCAAACTTCCGAAGTCCTTGCTGAGTTGTTCCCCCTCATGGGCGCGTGCCCAGAACAGGTCCTCCTCCACAAAAGCTACCTGCGGGCGCAACGCCAGCAGCCGAATATAGTATTCCCATTCTTCCGCCACCGCCAAGTCCTCCCGCCACGCCGGAACCCCGGTCACGAAGAGCCTCCGCCAGAGCGGGGCCATGGTGGACATAACATGCACACTGCGCTCGCACTGACGCTTAATGTAAGATGAATGATCCTCGCACATTTCACCGATACGTCGCGCCCCGTCCCATCCGGCTGCCTTTGTTCCGATACGCCCAAAGCACGAGCAGCAGTCTATCACCCCATTGGCTGTCTGAATTGCGGCCATTTGCCTTTCCAGTTTCTCGGGTCGCAATAAGTCATCAGAGTCGAGATACTGGATGTAAGTACCACGGGCAAGTCGCAGGCCAAGATTCTTGGCGCTCGAGGTGCCACCGTTTGCCTTCCGGTGGTAAGAAACCTTGCCCGCCCACGGACCACGCAGCAGTTCTCGCCCGACCTTTTCAGTTCCGTCAGTGGAACCGTCATCAATCACCAGCACCTCGATGTTTCGGTAGCTCTGTGCTAAGCAACTCGCGACCGCCTCTTGAAGCAATTCCTTCCGATTGTAGGTCGGAATAACGATTGAAATCAGCGGAGCAGGCGATAAATGCGGTTTCGTCTCTGAAGAACTCATCTTTGCTTGGTAGGTCAGGTTCAAGCAGTCTCTGGAGCTACAGGAGAGCGCTCTCGCGGAGCTTTACTCGCACCCCGACGAGCGTATATGAACATTACGTACGGTCTCCTTTCGTCTTGAACCTTGTGGCTGAAGAGCAGGTCGTAATATTGCTGAAAAACCTGGTTCCAGTCCTTTGAGTCCACGACTAATTCCGCGCATCCTGTGACCATCACCAATATCCCATCATCGGCCAGATACTTGTCGATATTAGCGCAAGCTAGCGGGATGTCGGCGGATTTGATGTAATACAAGACCTCGGCGCAGAAAATCGCGTCAAATGTACCTGGCAGTTGGACCGACAGCAGATCTGCTCGCAGGAAAAGGACATTTTTGGTGTTTTCGGGATGGCGAGCAGCGATTCGGATCGCCTCCCCGGAAATGTCCATGGCGGTGACTTCGTCATACTGGACGGCTAACATCCGTGTAAAGACGCCCACACTGCATCCGACCTCCAGCGCTCGCCTTTGATTGCGTCCCCATTTCAAGGCTCCTTCCAGTGTTAGCCTGTATTTTTCGATTTCGTACTGGCTTAAGTTGTAGTTCCATGGATCCGGGTTTTCAAGATAACGGCGCTCGAAATCGTAGCGGCGATCGCCGCATTTAACCATGTAGTTGATCTTGTTTAACAACCCATACCGGAGCGCCCGGATGGGGACGCGAAACGTCAGTGCCTTAAGCAATAATCTGAAGGCACGCGAGAGGGTGATGTAGAACTGCCTCACCCACTCATGATTTTTAAATTCTGGCGGATGCAGATTAAGCCCTTTAAGCCGTATTTACGGAATGCCGCATTCCTCGCGAGAGCCATCCAGAGGATGGCCAGTTGGTGCCTTTTACCGATGGTTTGACAACTTGCTTAAGTTCCATAGCCATTTGCGCGGGATTCTTCCGCGAGGCCCCAGCAATGGCATCAGGATTTCACGCCAACTGTTAAACGACAGCGGTTGTTTTTTCGTACGCTCAACTGCTTCCCAATCAATCTGACTGGTTGCGCGCCAAGAGTTCAGCAAGTGGGCGAGCAACGAATTCTCGGGCGCTCGGCCATCGGCGTAATTCATCCAGTAGTGCAGTATCCTGGCGTGTCGCGCCTTCCAAGGGGAGATATACACGGTGGCGTTGAATGCGTCGGGCAAGACATGCACTTTTACACCCATCGCGTCAATTGCGCTGTTGAAGGATGGCTGGTCACGGTAATCGCCGGTGGCGGCAAAAATTCGCTGCCAGCGCCTGTGCCATTCCTGGCCAAACGCGCGCATTTCGGGCGTGTCAGCCATGAAAATCACCCCCGAATTGAAATATTGCGGGAGCGGTGCACTCCACCCGCAGGCGCGGAGTCGCTCGACGGCAAATGGGGGGAACCGCGGCCGGCCGGAAAACTCATCCAAATCCAAGGCTGCGGCCATAGCCGCGCCGGGGCTATCAATCTCATCAAACTTTCGGATGGGCAAGGCATCGGCGTCAATAAAGACAAAGTCGCTATCAACAACTTGGCGCATCGAGGTTTTGACGAACCGGCTCCTGGCTCCAGCACTCTCCAAATCGGTTTGCAAACAAATCGTCTGGTTGGCCAATGCCAGCAGCGGAGACTGGCACCTTGCCAGATTGAGGTTGGTAACCTCGTCCACCAAAAGTACGATCTTAGCGTCAGGATACAGCCGGCGTGACAATGACGCGGAAATGCATGTCATCTGCGCATACAGGTCGGTACCGGTACTACTCAAAACATAACAAATTTGGTTAATCACTTTGCGAAGGAGTATTCTCGCCCGGTTAATACGTGGCGTTTAGGTGTGTCCAGCCGGCCAGCGTAACGAAATTCCATGTTTGAGGATGGGCCAGTTGCTCCTGCCGAACATCATTCAAGGAGTCGTTGCAAGATTGGTTGTTGCAGTCATGGATACAACCGGCTGCCTTTTCAAAACCCAGCATCCAGTTTGCGTATAATGAAGCTGGGCTGAAAACTCAGGGTTGGAATGGCACCAGCGGCGCACCACCTCACATTCCCCCGTACGGTGTCCGTCATCAAGAAAAATAGCTGCACGGCTTGTAAGCCGCCCAGCGAAGAACTGAATGGCCGGCAAGCGTGCTAGTGGTTCAACGATAGCCGGAGGACCATCCACCACCAGAATATCAACGTCGTTAAGAACATCGGCATATTTGGACAAATCATACCAATGTAACTCTTGCCCCATACAGTGGATGCGGATCAGTGGAGCGACATAGATCTCAGCGTTTCCAAGCAGATCACTTCGTCCAAGATCATCTCTGCATTTTTGGGCCCAGCTTGAATCGTGGTCAAAAGAGAGAAGGCGATGAGTGCCGGACTCACGCAACCAAGCGCTAATAATGAGGCTGGAAGCGCCGCATCCCAGTTCGACGATTTTTCGCGGTTTTAACTCATCCAGCAGATTGACAAGCGCCAGCAGATTTGCAGGTATCATGGAGGCACCCGACATCGAGTAGGCCAAATTAGGAAACCGGCGATCCAGTTGTTGTAGGGCATACTGACTGGCAATGATGTGTTTTGACTGCTCCTGTAGATCGTCACGTTTAAGCGCCCTGCCAACTATTCTCGCATAGAGGGTTCCCCCACAAAGGAGCACAGCCAGATTGCCTGAAATAACAATGATTCCTATCCCCCATGCACTGGAACCATGCATGGTAAATGCAATGAATGCCACGCAGCCTAGCAGCAAAATGACAAACCCTGCCTGTAGGCCGAAACGTTCAGCCACGGAATATAATCGCAACATATAACCGGCTACCGCTTTCATTGGTTTTGGCATCTTTGCGCTACCCATTGAGAAGTTCTCGCGCAATGGATAATACAGTTCGTCCTGTGTTCCGAAAGAAAATAAACAACACCAAACCATAAATTGCGCCTCCAGCAGCAAGTTCGAGAAAAAGTGACTGCCAACTGGGCAACGATTTTCCAACGGCGAGCTGGGTCAGCCATGCTGCGACCCCGGCCAGCAAAGCCCCGGCAAATGGATGGGCAACGGCGCGCAAAACCTGCCGAACGGATATGCAAGTTCCATGGGTTGCCATTGCAATTGCTGGCCAAGTAATCAGCAGAAAGGCAACGCTATAGCAAATCGCCACTCCAATAATGCCAAAAGGGAGGCCAATAATGAAAGAAAAAATGATTGTGGCCGAGTAAAGCCAACCCCATCTGAACAAGCGGGCGGTGGCGTCAGTAGAGTAGTAAATCCAAGAAACAGCGACAACGGTTGGCTGCACCAGCCCGGCCAAACCAAGAACACGGAATACGTTCACGCAAGCCATCCACTTTGCTCCCAATAAGAGTGAAATGACAGGCTCGGCGCATACCATGAGCAAGACAGTCAGCGGCATGGTAACGAAATTAACCAACAATAGGGCCTTCAATAAAAACGAGCGAAAGCGCTCCGGCTCGTTTTGGAGGCGGCTGAGAGCAGGAACCGCCAAGGACGACAAGGGGCTGGTTATTTGCGAGAGGGGCAAAAGGAAAAGGCTGTAGGAGCGCGAATAAATTCCCAGATCTGCTCCTCCCCAGACTCGACCTATCAGGACCTGGTCCAGATTGCGGGCGAAATAGCTCAGTATTTGAAAACCGGTGACGTTTCCACCTGTGGCTACCATGGACCTCGCGCCGATCCTTCTCGCTGGCATTCCGGGTCTCCATGGACAGAGATACCACACCAGCAATGTCTGGAGACATGAGCCGATAAGAGCCATGCAAACCAAGGCCCAAGGACCCCATCCACGCCATGCCAGCAAAATCCCGACTCCAATCGTAATAATCTGTATAGGTAATCCAGCCGCAGATACCGCTGGCCATCGCATCTGTCTTACCAACAGAGCGGAGTGTTGCACGCCAAAGCCACTGAGAAGAAAGCCTGCGGAAAGCGCGGCTGTGATGGCGACGAGTTTTGGCTCATGGTAAAACCAGGCAACCAGGGGGGCGATTAACATCGTTATGGCCATCAGCGCGGCACCCAAGCTGGCATTAAGCCAAAAGAGTGTGCTCACTTGTTGATGCGTAATTTCTTCTCTTTGGATTGTGGCTTGCGATAATCCCAAGTCCTTGAATAGCGAAAAGAAGGCGGTGAAGGCCCCCACCATGGCCACCAGTCCATAGTCACGCGGGGTCAATAGGCGCCCCAAGGCGGCACTGGAGGCGACACTCAACACAAGGCAGGCCGCCTGGGTCAACAGCGTGACCAGGCCACCCCGGATTGCCTTGCCCCGCAGGCCTCCCGGGTCACCATGAGCCTGAAAGATGTTGCTCCCTTTGGTGTCAGCAGGCTGGCTTTGTCCAAGCCCTGCGTTTGATTCGGAGTGGGGATTCAAAGGGAATTCCGAATGTTCGTAACAGCCGGACGCCGGGCGCGAGGGGCCAGGTTTTGTGCCTTGCGGCAACGGATGCTCTGCGGCTCCGGCGACCCACAGGTTCGCCACCAACGGCCCATCCAGCGGGGCCAGCCTTTACCCAGCAACAACCCACACCTCGATTTCTCCCTTGGGCAAGTGGCTAAACGCAACCAAAGGGCTGAAAGTTGCAACTTGAGCCAATCTTCAAGGCTGAAAGTTCTAATACCAATCGTTCAAACGCACGCGAACGCCGCCTCAAGATTACCACTTGGATGACATTTACTTTCGTTGAAGGAACTTCACTCAACCGCAGCCGCCCGCGCGAGCACACAACTCGAGTCCGTTCGCGAACGACGCGGTGAGAAACAATTCATCTGGCCGCACCGCCTGGCGGAAATAGTTCAGCGGCGTCCGGCCCATCCCATGCGCCATCGCTCGCAGTTCTGCGCACAAGCGTCGCCCTGCGCCCTCCGTCGGCGACGCAACGGGCCATGCCATGTCGCGTACGTCGTGCATTGCTTCCAAGGCCAGAAATTTTTCGGTCTGCCGCTCCGCGGAAAGCACGTGGGAGTAAAAACCGTCGCTGCACGGCCCGTCGGATTCGAGCAACGGCAGCAACGGCACGCCGCTGCCGGCCGGGCCAAACGGCCACAACTCGGAGCGGCGATTGTGAGTGCAGTAAAAAAGGAAACGACCGTCGCCCAAACCCGCCCCGCGCAGCGCTTCGGCCACTGCTGCCGTTGTGGCCATGTGATCCGGATGCGGGTCAAGCAGCGGATGTGGCATGACGATGATTGTCGGTCTTGTCGCCGCCAGGATATGTTCGAGATCGCGGACTAACGAGACCCACGTACATTTGGCGCCTTCGCGGGCGAGCGTTGAGCGGTTCAACTGTCGCAACCCTTCAAAGTCCAGCGCGTCTGCGCCGTCGCCACGAAAGTCGCGCTCCGGCTGCAATCGCATTTCCGCCAGGCAACCGTCAGAGTAACAAAGATTTACCGCCTGCTCCGGCTTCACGCCGAAGAGTTGAGGGATCGTGATGCTATCCCAAACGCGCACCCGCGCAACGGTCGCGCGCGGCACACGCATCGCAAGTCGGCCGGAACTTCGATAGCGGTCGCTGGCGTCGCCAGTGGTAATGTTCACAACCGTAGCTCCCGTGTCAGTGTAAAGGCCGAACGCCATGATCTCCGCGTCGTCCGGATGCGGCGCGATTATTATTACGCGATCCGATGCTTGTAACATCTCACGGGACAGATGTAGTCGTGCGAACTCCAGTCGCAATGCCACATCGTGGCCGCGCAACTCGATGGTTTCGCCCGGAGCAACGCCCGCCGCCAGCAACCGCGTAATGTTCAAGAACCGAACCCCACAGACGCCACGCTCCAGAAATTGCACGTCGTAAAAACCTCGCGCCACCAGCTCTATCCACGGGTCGCAGAACCTGCCCATGACGGTCGCCCGCGCGTCCACTTCGAGAAATCCGCTCACCGCGCCGTTCGCAGTGTCCGGCATTACCCATCCCCCCGCCGTGGCGTTAATAGGGAGCGCCTGCACCACGTCTCCGCGGAACCGTGCGACGGCGTTCTGTCGCGGTGAATAGTTGAGCCACCTACGATAGGCGCGATGCCGTAGCACGAGCAGTACCATCACCGCCATCGCTAGGCTAACGGCTATTACACCAAGCACAAGATTGTATATTGGATTCATCCCATCTAGTTGCCACATGAATTAAGGCGTCGCCGTTGTCCGTTGGACGACGAGCAGCATCCCTTCTGAAACCAACCAAATTAAAAGGTCTGTCACGAAAATCTGCCGGTGAAGTGAGGTGTCATACCTCGCAGCCCAAGGACGACCGGACTAACAGGATAGGATCGGGCTTATTGGGGCCATTCTAGCGACGCAACAACCCAATGCTTTTTGAGGCGCTCCTAATTCGTACTACCAGAAATCACCCGAAAATTCACTGGTGGCGCTGGCAGAAAGGAGGCATACTCATCCAGCAACGTCTGCTGCACGTTGGTTCCTGCCATCGTCACCTGATAAACTGACCCGCTACTGACTGCGGATACTGTCAAGGCGCCTATCGTTGGAATGCTCACCGTGACGTTTTGATTCGTTCCATCCGCCGCCCATGCAGTAACCAACCAAAAGTTTGTGCCACGCAGTTTCCGAACAAGAACACGGTCGTTTACATATCCCGCCGTGTTCGTGAACTCATAGGCTGGCTGGTCTAAAGAATACCGATGCGCTTGCGGGCCAGAAAGCAAATCTCCGTTTGTGAGAACATTTTCAAGGTGAGAGAACAGTGCGTGGACATGGGACAATGCCATTATTTGCAGCAACCAATGCGGCGGTATATTGGTTGGAAAGGCGGCATCCCATCCCGGCCCGCCAAACTCCGTCCCATAGCCAACATCAGGCACATAGAAATAACCGGCGACACCGCCAATCGTGCCAGCAGTATAGAGACATTTTAGGAATCCCGTATAGGTAGGAATGTCTGAGAGAAGGCTGGTGTTTAAGTTTGTGGAAGCCTGCCAACCACCGGAGAACCAAGAATAATTGTTTGTGTAACCTAAATTAAGATTAAATCCGACACAGTTTAATTGGCATGTCAAAAGGTCGTAGGCTCCAGTCCACGAACCCTGATAATAGTTTTCAAAACTCGGCAGGTCAGTGTTTGTGTCCATTACATCTGAACACCAGCCCCAATCTGGCCCAGTCCAAAAGGTAGGATTACCCGGATACGTTGTCCTGACTCTTTCGGCATCGGTCTTGTAGAAAATGTAAAGCTCACGATTGGGGAAAGCCTGTTTAACCGAGCTGGTAAGGAATCCAAGCTGATGAGCCTTTCGCAATGACCCGTAGCGTTCAATAACTCCACCCGGCCACACAATGCCATTTGTTGCCGCCTGCATTCTTGGGTCTTGTTTCCATGCAGCGGCAAACCCGGCTCCGACTACATTCAAGCCATACTCGCCACCGTTCAAAATGATGGCAATTGGAGCATTGGATTGAAGAACGGATAAGGAAAACATCGTGTTTGAAGTTGCCAACATCCAATAGCCGTCCGGCCCCGCTGGAGAAATTACCCTACTGTCTGCGTTTGTTATGAAAACCCCGCTGGAATTAGTACAATAGAATCCATCAGGAATGGGCTTTGGAAATGACCTGTCCGTTATCACAGAGAGTTTGAACACCGATGGGTTGTTGCTCGCCAACGAACAATACAATCTGCCGGTAGCGTTAGTGATGGACGAAATAGAAAGGTCAGAGAAATCAAAAGGCAGACAGTATCCCCATTTTTTGGCAATTTCTACGCAAGTGTTGGAAGAAAAACTCTGCGCGCTCCAATCGCTCAAGTGAGGCAGATGGTGCCCGGCTGCGAAATTCGGTTTTGGCTGGCTCTGCAAATACTGCGCCGGAGTGACATAGTTGGTCTGGGCAAAAGAAGGCAAAACAGAAACGAAAAACAAAGCAGAAAGTAGAAATTGGGAAAACAGAAATGGGGAAAGTAGAAAGCTGAAATTATTTCTGCTCTCCAAATTTCTGCTTTGTCTTTGCATGGTGAGGATGCGGGTCGAAGTTCTCTTCGGCGAGATGCGGCAGGCCCCCGTGAGGATTCTAATCGCACTGCTGGCTTTCATAATCGTGTCCGCTACTTGGGTGCAACAGCCGTAATAATACTGCGCTCCTTCAACTCGTTCAAGGGCGTAAATAGCATTTTGCGTACCGGGTCTATTAAACAAAGGCAAAAATAGAAATTGGGAAAGTAGAAAGCAGAAATCGCAAAACAAAGCAGAAATTGAGAAAGCACAAATTTATTTCAACTTTCCATGTTTCAGCTTTCCGCTTTGGTTTTCAGCCTTTTCCTTTCGTCCGATTGATGATGGTGGTAAAAATCGCTATCAACTCCGAAGACTCCTGCTCCAAAGATTGGGTAAACTTCGGTTCGATAGCACACTCCTCCCGAAGCAGTTCAAGCCAGAGTTGGCTTTCGTCGGTTTCCTGTAGCGCCCCACCGAGCTTGGATACGAACTCTTCATCTGATCGCGCGCGTGATGCCTTTCAGCCTGTGAAATAGTTTTTGCATCGGACCTTGATATAGCGCTTTCCGTACGTTGTCTTCAAATACTTCTCCCGCCGGAAAGCATCTTGTTCATTGAGACACGC
>Ga0182017_10001827_pt1 | contig 16311 bp, 17 predicted proteins | sample 712E3DmetaG_FD_120492 | JGI IMG/M metagenome (GOLD analysis project Ga0182017, IMG submission 120492) | Permafrost microbial communities from Stordalen Mire, Sweden - 712E3D metaG | ecosystem: Environmental > Terrestrial > Soil > Wetlands > Permafrost | place: Sweden: Stordalen | collected... | reverse complement strand
TGCCCGTGTTGTTCCAGTACGGGTTGAAGGCGTCGCCGTTGCCCCGGTTGGAGCCCTCGCCAAGGACCGCGCCATAGAATCCCTGAGAGGAGACGCTGACTCCTGGGGCGTTGGGCTCGGCGCTGCATGAGCTCGTGATGTTGCACATCTGGTATACGCCGTAGTACGCGAGCGGGCTGCCCATCGGCACCGGCGTGACGTAAACCGCCTTGCTGACTCGGGTCACGGCGAAGTAGTTGATGCCGAAGATCCGGCTGAAGAAGGTCGGGACCTGGGTGGTTATCGAGACGTCGAGCTCGCGCGGGTTCGTGGCCCGGAGCACGCTGACCGTCGTCGAAGTGGAGGCTGTATACCCGTTCTTGATCGCTTCGTTATCCGCGGTCGTCGTTGCGGTCGAGAAGTCCCCGGGCATGTAGACGACGCCGGCCAGGGCGGCCGAGTCGGACGCACGCTGCACCCGCAGGGCTTCGCGCCAGGCATACGTCGTGTCGATGGCGATGCCGATCAAGCCGATGAGCACGACGAGCATCAGGGCGAAGATGACCACGATCTGGCCGGCCTGCTTGAGCTCGCCGCGGACGCTGAAGACCTCCGGCAGCGGCTCGGCGCCGACCAGTTTGCGGACGCGATTGAGTCCTGCCCGCAGCATTGCCCTGGGTTGGAGAAGCATGGCGTGGTTCCTCATGGCTCGAGGTCCATCACAGTCGAGTCGACCATGGTTATGTCACGGGTACCGAATAGACCGGTGACCGCGGAGAGCGGTGTGAATAGCGTGTAGTGGAATTGGATGAGCACGCCGAGCGAGTCCGACGGCAGTACGCTCGACCGCGTCGACGCCGCCCAGTTGACCGCGCCTTGGGTGAAGTCCAGCGTGATGCCGCAGATAACAGGTCCGCTGCCGGGCGACGGGGTCCAGCGGTTATATGAGGCCTCGCCGCCGCTGGCGTTCGCCTTGTAGATGTCGATCCAGTCGACCTTGGCGAGGGTGATGCCGCTGCCGGGGGACTCGATGGCCCGCTCGACGGCGAGGATCACCTGAGGATCGACCGACGCCGCTCCGGTCGCGCCCGTGCAGCCGAGGCTGTTGGCGCCGTTGCCGAGCACGGCGCCGACGCGAGCCCCTTCGCGAGTGGCTTCGATGAGCGTCATGTTCGTGCCGTAGGCCACGCCGAACTCGGCGATGCTGAACGCCATGGCCAGAATGATCGGCAGGATCAGCGTGAACTCGACAAGGGACTGGCCGCGCTGGTGGCGGCGTGCGAAGGCGCGCATCACCGTACTGGCTCCAATCGCATGATGTTGGTCGACGTGAGCCGCGGCCCCGTCGTGGACCCGCCGATCATCCCCGGGAACGGCGTGATCCACACGTACTGGTAGGTGATCTTGACCGCAATAGTGTCAACGGTCGCGTGACTAGTCGCGCAGCCGATGCCTTGATTGACGTTGCATCGATTGGCGATCGGGTAACCCGTGGCGCCAGGGACGAAGGGCAGCAGGATGAACGAGCCGTCCGGGAGCTGGTACGAGTGGCTCCCGCCGTCGTAGTTCCAGATGTTCTCCGCTCCCGAGACGGGGCGGGCATCCGAGAACGCGGTGTTCACCCAGTAGATGTCCACGCTCACGATCTTGGTCGGATCGGCCGGCGCCTGGACGTCCTGGTCGACGCGCTGGAGGATGGCGGCGTCGGCGCCTGTCGTGTTGCCGAGCTCGGCCGCGAGCTGAACGGCGTCGTGGCTGGCGTATCCGATGGAGGAGTAGGCGGTGAACAGGAACGAGAACTCGGCGATGGCCACGAAAACGAGCAGGAAGACGGGTATGACGAGGGCGAATTCCACCAACGCCTGGCCGGGTGAGCGGCGACGGCTTCGATCTGCGGTTAAGCGCCTGCGGTTGCGCATCAGCTTCCCTCAAGTCGGGGAATATGGACTCCAAGAAGTTGGACGTTAGGGTCGTATCCTTGCACCTACCATAACGGGGGAGGGGCCGCGGCGCCGCGATTCGTCGAAACCGGTGCATTTGAGCCAAGAAAGTACCAACGGCTGGCCGGAGCCCGCGAACGTCCTGGTGCCCACCGCACGAACGATCCATTGCGCGGCTCAGCCCTTTGGGGACCAGCTGATACCAGGGCGTAGCTCCGCCGCTGCCAGGCGGTAGCCGCCACCGGGTTCGGTGAGCAGGTGGATCGGGTGATCCGGGTCGAACTCCAGCTTCTGGCGCAGCCGCCGGACGGTCACCCAGACGTAGGCGGGGTCCGCGGCATCCGAATCGGCCCAGACCTTGTGAAGCAGCTGTTCGGTCGTGACGGCCGCCGGCATGCTTGCGGCAAGAGTCGCCAGGAACCGTGATTCGGTGGGCGACAGCGCCACGCGGTGACCGCGGACCGTGGCCTCTCTCCTGCGGGGGGTCAGCAGGATGTCGCCGAGAGCCAGTTCCTCGACCGGTATCTGGTCGCGCAACCGGCGGAGAACGCGCCTGATCCTTGCCAGCAACTCGGCGTAGTCGTACGGCTTGGTGACGTAGTCCTCGGCGTAGTGGGAGATCAGATCCGCTTTGCTATCGGCCTCGACGATGGCGGATAGGACAAGGATCGGAAGGTCGGCGCGGCTCTTGATCCGCCGCGCCAGAGTCTGGCCGTCCATCTCCGGCATGAGCAGATCGAGGATCACGAGGTCCGGCCAGGCGGCGTCGAGTTGCTCCAGAGCCTCACGCGCACCGCTCGCGCGGGCCACCTCGAAGCCGTCGCCGGTCAGCCTTTCGGCCAGCGCGGCAAGGTGCGCGGCGTCGTCGTCAACGAGAAGCAGCCGAGCCTCGATCACGCTCCGAAGTCTAGGCCAGACGCGGTCGTGGCGCGTGCTCGGCTGGGCTCAGGCCGGGCCCGCCAGACGACGGGCTCGGAGCATCACCGCGTCGAGCATAGCGGGGGTGAGGCGTCCGGTGAAGGTGTTCTGCTGGCTGGGGTGGTAGGAGCCCACGAGCGAGTAACGGCCGGCCGAGACCTCGGCCAGATGGCCGAAGACGGGCCTGGGCGAGGCGATCGGCCCGGGCGCCGCGAGCGCCCTGAGCACGCCTTCCCAGGCGTACGCTCCCAGCGGGACGATGACGCGAAGCCCGGTCAACAGCCGCAGTTCGCGCCCGAGAAACGGCAGGCAACTGCTCCTCTCCGCAGGCATGGGCTTGTTCGCCGGCGGCGCGCAGCGCACCACGGCGCCGATGTACAAACCGTGCGCGGACAGACCGTCCGATGCGGCGGTCGAAGTCGGCTGGCTTACGAAGCCAGACCGATGCAGCGAGGCGAACAGGAAGTCGCCCGACTTGTCGCCGGTGAAAAGCCGGCCGGTGCGGTTGCCGCCGTGGGCGGCGGGGGCGAGACCCACCAGCAGAACGCGCGCCGCCGGATCGCCCCAGCCGGGCAAAGGGCGGGCCCAGTAGGTCTGGCCCGCGAACCTGGCCGGCGGATTTGAGGCCGCGTCCTCGCGCCACTGCACAAGCCGCGGGCAGCGGCGGCAGGCGACGACTTCGGCGGCGAGACGACTGAGGGAATCGGCGACCACGGTCCGAATCTAGCGCGCGGCTCGGTCTGCGGCTCGGTCGGCGGCGCCATCCGCGGGCCCGGGCCCGCGCCACCGCTCGACCAGCCTCTCGACGACATGTCGCCGTTCCATGTCGCGCCAGACGAAGAAAGCGACCACGGCGCCACTGGCGTTCATGATGGCGTCGTCGACGTCGGTTACCCGATAGGTGAAACCTTCGATCAGCGAGCCGGCGTACTGGGCCAGTTCGATGCCGACCCCAAAGGCCGCAGCGGCGACCAGGAACCGGCGCCAGTCGCGCAGGGCGGGCCACAGCCCCGGGCCGTAGATCCCCAGCGGAACGAGCGCGAGCGCGTTTCCGACAAGCTGCCGGACGTTGCTCCAGTTGAGGTGGTCGAGTTGCCATGTGATAGTGGCGAACGGGACCAGGTTGTCTTCGCCCATTCCCCTCGTCTGACGGTAGAACGCCTGTCCCTCGATCGGGATGGGGAAGATCGTCAGCGCCACCACCAACGTGACGTGGATCAGAGCCAGCAGCGCCAAGAGCGTCCAGCGCGTGTCCGCATGGCGCCGCCAGATCCAGGCCGCGATCGGCGCCGCCGGAAACAAGACGACGAGGCCGGGGATGAGGACGAGCTGGCCGTCGGTGAACGTTATCAAGAGAGCCCTCGGTGACGCAATTCGTCACAGGATGACACGAGACGGTCGGTCGGCGATCCGCGGTTCGACGCGCCGTCCGGGCTCCGGGCCGGCATCCAGGGTGGCCCGCGTATAATCCGGCTGCGTGGCGCCGGCCGTCCGCGACCTTTCGGGCCGGCCCCCAGCCGCCCCGCCGAAAGTAAGGAACTGGCACCGAATGACCGCCGAGACCTCCACCTGGGCCACGAAGAAAGGCCTCGCCCAGATGCTCAAAGGCGGCGTCATCATGGACGTCGTCACTCCTGAGCACGCCAAGATCGCCGAGGACGCCGGGGCGTGTGCCGTCATGGCTCTCGAGCGCGTCCCGTCCGACATTCGGGCGGCAGGCGGAGTGGCCCGCATGAGCGATCCCGCCATGATCGAGGGCATCATGGCGGCGGTCAGCATCCCGGTCATGGCCAAGGCGCGGATCGGGCACTTCGTCGAGGCGCAGGTCCTGCAGGCGCTTGGCGTCGACTACATCGACGAGTCCGAAGTCCTCACGCCCGCCGACGAGATCAACCACATCGACAAGCACGCCTTCAAGGTGCCGTTCGTGTGCGGCTGCCGCAATCTCGGAGAGGCGCTGCGCCGGATCAACGAGGGCGCGGCGATGATGCGGACCAAGGGCGAAGCCGGAACTGGCGACATCGTCGAGGCCGTCCGCCACATCAGGACGCTGATGTCGGAGATCCGCCGCCTCCAGTCGATGCGCGAGGATGAGCTCTTCGTCGCCGCCAAGGAGATGGAGGCGCCCTACGACCTGGTCAAGCAGGTCGCCGCGGAGGGCAAGCTGCCGGTCGTTAACTTCGTGGCCGGTGGCATCGCCATCCCGGCCGACGCTGCGCTGGCCATGCAGCTTGGAGCCGAGGGCGTGTTCGTGGGGTCGGGCATCTTCAAGAGCGAGAACCCCGCCAGGACAGCCGAGGCGATCGTCCAGGCCACTCTCCACTTTGACAACCCCAAGATCATCGCCGAGGTTTCGAAGGGTCTTGGCAGCCCGATGCGCGGCATCGCGGTGGCCTCGGTTCCCGATTCGGAGCGGCTGGCGGTCCGGGGCTGGTAACAAGGCGTAGCGGGACGCACGGACCAATGGGACCGCTGCGAACCCGGAGCGCGTGATGCGAATTGGCGTACTGGCGCTTCACGGCGCTGTCATCGAGCATATCCAGATCCTGCGGGCGATCGGCGTCGAGCCCGTGCCGGTGCGTCTGCCCGAAGACCTCGAAGGGATCTCCGGCCTGATCCTGCCGGGCGGTGAGAGCACGACCATGCGCAAGCTGGTCGCGCGCTGGGGGCTGCGGCAGCCGATCATGGATCTGGCCAGGTTGGGTGCCCCGATTCTCGGCACCTGTGCGGGAATGATCATCGTCGCGAGGGAGATCGCCGGCGGCGAGGAGCCGGTATTTCCGCTACTCGACGTGACGGTCGAGCGGAACGCCTTCGGCCGACAGCTCGACTCGTTCGAGACGGACCTGGCGATGCCGATCCTGGGCGATCGACCGGTCCATGCCATCTTCATCCGCGCTCCGATAATCGAGCGCCTGGGCCCCGGCGTCGAGGTTCTGGCCCGGCTCCCGGACCAGCGCGTCGTGGCCGTTCGCCAGCGCAACGTAATCGCCATCTCGTTCCATCCCGAGCTAGCCGGCGAAACACGGATCCACCGGCTCGTGGCCACCATGGCCGCGGAATATGCCGAGCCCCGCGAGGGGATCGCGGCGGCCGGAGCCGAACCGTGGTCGCTCGGGGAGGCGATGTGAGCGGCCGCGTCCGCCTCGCGCGCATCACCGACCTGGCCGCCCTGGGGGAACTGTCCCGGCTTTCTCAGCAGGAACACGTCGACGCTCGCTCGCTCGGGCTGCCGCTCAGCGGCCCGCGGATCGGCGTCTTCAGCCTGTTCCGGCTTCCGCTCGGCGCGTTCCGGCCCAACGACCTGCTCTTCGTCTACGAGGACGAGCGGCGTCTCTCGGGCCTGCTGCGTGTGGAGCGCGACGCCGCCCGCGACGAGATGACGATCGTCGAGTTGGACGCCATCGGCTCGGGCGACTCGGGCGACACCCGCTACCGGCTCGTGCAGCACCTCCTGCGCGACGGAACCAAGCGCGGCGCCTTCCGATTCCACGTGGCCTGCGCCGACGTTCAAGGCAACGTCGAGCTCTTCATGCAGGCCGGTTTCGCCCGGTACGGCCAGGAGCGGCTGCTCTTCCGCGGCCCCGGCCCGAATCTGCCGCCGGCCTGGTCCGACGAGCAGGTGCGCTCGGCGGGCATTCGATCTTGCCAGCCCCTCGACGCCTTGCCGCTCGCTCGCCTTTACGCATCGATCACGCCCCAGCCCGTAGCGCGTCTGGAGGCATACCGCCTCGCCGACTGGGAGCGTCAGGGATCCTCGACGCGCGTGCCCCGCTCGAGCCTCGCTCCGATCCTGCGGTTCGCCGATGTCGAGGCCTTCGTCCAGGAGTCGGCCGATGGCGGCGCGGACAAGCTGACGGCACTGCTGCAGGTTGGCGTGGCGCGCGAAGAGCAGCCCCACTATTTGAAGATAATGGCCCGGCCGGACGCCGACCTGGATTCGCTCGTGGGCTTCGGTCTGGGCCTGATCCGCGCCCGGATCGAGAGGGGCGGCAACTGTCCGGACAAAGGCGTTCTCGCCCCGGTCCGAACCTATGAATCGCCGGTCGATCGCCGCCTCGAGGCGGCGGGTTTCTCGAGTTTGGAGACGGTGACGCTGCTGATGAAAGAGGCCGTCGTCCGCGTCGCCGAACCCGCGCTCGTTCCGGCTGTACGCTAGCCCGAAAGCACAGGAGAAGACGTGGCTGAACAGGGCGGGCACCTCCGGCGGGAGTCGATCGACGATCTGGATCTGCTCCTGGCGGCCCTTCCGCCCGACGTGGTGGAGGCCGTGCATGCGCTGACGGATCCCGCGCAGCTCATCGAGGTCGTGATGGATCTCGGGCGGCGGCCGGAGGCGCGCTCCACGAACAGCGAAGTGACTCTGCTGCAGCGCGAGATCACCGAGGCCGACATCGAGTACGTCGTCGACCATATCGGCACCTTCGGCGACGACAACCGCGCCGGCATCGAGCGGACGCTCCACCGCATCAGCGCCCTGCGCAATCGAACCGGCAAGATCGTGGGGCTGACCTGCCGTATCGGTCGCGCCGTCTACGGCACCATCGAGATAATCAACGACTTCGTCGAGTCGGGGAAGTCGATCCTGATCATGGGCCGGCCGGGCATCGGCAAGACCACGATGCTGCGCGAGGCGGCCCGCGTCCTGGCCGACGACCAGGGCAAGCGGGTCGTGGTCGTGGATACGAGCAACGAGATTGCCGGCGACGGCGACATCCCGCACCCGGCAATAGGTCGAGCCCGCCGGATGCAGGTCCGAACGCCCTCGCTCCAGCACGAGGTGATGATCGAGGCCGTTGAGAACCACATGCCCGAGGTCATCGTCATCGACGAGATCGGGACCGAGCTGGAGGCGCAGGCCGCCCGGACGATCGCCGAGCGCGGCGTTCAGCTGATCGGCACCGCCCACGGCAACAACCTCGACAACCTGATGCTCAACCCGACGCTCACGGACCTGATCGGCGGCATTCAGACCGTCACGCTCGGCGACGAGGAGGCGCGGCGCCGCCGCTCGCAAAAGAGCGTCCTCGAGCGCAAGGCTCCGCCCACGTTCGACGTCATCGTCGAGATCCTCGACCGCGAGAAGGTCACCGTTCATTCGGATGTGGCCGAGACCGTGGACTCCCTTCTGCGTGGCGATCCGATCTCGTCCGAGTTGCGCTGGCGCGACGAAGGCGGCGTGCACCGCTCGCAGTCGCGGCCCAAGCCGTCGCCGCGCGAGGCGTTGAGTGGCGGCGACCGCTTTGGGAGCGACCGATTCGCCGGGCTCGTGGGCGCCGGGCCGGGCTGGCGCACGGAGCCCGGCTGGCGCGGCTCGGGGTCGTACCACTCCCCGTCCGACTGGCGGGAGGCGGATCGGGGCGGGGCGCGGCCGGGCTTCAGACCGGGGGCCGGCGGCGGCTGGCGGACGCCGGTCCGCGGCTCGCGCGAAATCCGTGACGGGGCGCGCCGGACACGGACCGGCGAAGGGTCGAGCGGCAACGGCGGCGCGCCCGGCGGTGCTCCGGGCGGCGGGCCCGGTGGAGGGCCTGGCCAAGGCTGGCCCGCCGGTGGGGCCGGTCCAGGCCCCGATGCGGGTGCGCGGATGCTGCCCGGAGAGCGGTTCGCGGCGTCGCCGCGCGGTCCCGGCGGCGAGGCGGCCGTCTCGCCGTTCAAGGCCGGAGAGATAGCGGATCGCGGCCCGATCGAGCGTGGGGCGCTGCCGGCACGTGGGGCGCTGCCGGCACCGGAGCCGCGGGCGCGCGAGCAGCGCGAGCTGGAGCGGCAGCGCTCTTGGGCCCAGCAGGCGACGCGCGCCCTGAACGACTTTCGTGCCGAGGACGTGGACGAGGATGTCGATGAGCTCGAGCCGGTGGGCGCAGTCGCGCGACGCGCCACGATCTCTCCGGCCGCCATGCCGCCCGAAACGGATGACCGCGAGGACCTCGCCGACGAGCTTGGCGAGGACGACGAGGCCCTGGCCGACGCCGTCCGTACCCGGACCAGCAGCGACGGCGCGGGCGAGGACGACGGCGCTCCCATCCTGCGCGTCCGCGACTCGGGCTCCATCCTGCCGACGCTGCGGGTCCTGCCCCACGGCATCAATCGCAAGCGCCTCGAGCAGGCGATCAAGGCTCTGCAGCTGCCGGTCATCATCGCCCGCGACTCGCGCGAGGCGGACGTGGTGATGACGCTCAAGAGTGAATACCGCCAGAAGACCGCCGGACTGCGCGAGGCCGAGGACCGGGGCCTGCCGATCTACGTCCTCAAGAGCAACACCATCGTCCAGATGGAGGCGAGCCTGACTTCGATCTTCTCGCTCGAAGTCGACCCTCGGGAGGCAGCCCTCCGCGAGGCCGAGGAGGCGATCGGGATGGTGATCCACAACATCGAGCCCGTCGAGCTTTCGCCCCAGAACGCTTACATCCGCCGGCTGCAGCATCAGATGGCAGAGCGCGCGAACTTGATCTCGCGCTCGCGTGGACGCGAGCCCTACCGCCGGGTCCGGCTGTACCCGTGAATTGGGCCTCGGGCCGGCCCGTTGCGATGGCGCAGCCACGACCGTGGGTCGCGCCGCCGGCCGCGGGCCCGTTCGACCGCCCGCGGCTCGGCTAGACTCGTCGAATGAACCTCGACGGCGGCCCCCGACGCGGCTTCTTCCTGACCCTCGAGGGTCCTGAGGGCTCCGGCAAGTCCACGCAGGCCCGGCGGCTGGCAGCTCGCTTGACCGCGTCCGGCCTGACTTGCGTGGTGACTCGTGAGCCGGGCGGGACGGCCCTGGGCGAGGCGGTCCGCCGGATCCTGCTCCACGCTCCCGAGCCGTCGCCCGTGCCGGCGGCCGATGCGCTGCTCTTCAACGCCGCTCGAGCCCAGCTCGCGGCCGAGGTCATCGAGCCGGCTCTCGAGCGCGGTGAAGTCGTCATCTGCGACCGCTTCGGCGACTCGACTCTCGCCTATCAGGGCTTCGGTGCCGGCCAGCCGCTCGAGGCGCTGCGTTCGCTGGCGCACTTCGCGGTGGGCGACCTCCGCCCGGACCTGACAGTGCTGATCGATCTGCCCGCCGAGGAGGGTCTGGCGCGCAAGCAAGCGGACGAGGTCACCCGCTTCGAGGAGCGCGCCGACCTCGAGTTCCATCGCCGAGTGCGCGACGGATTCCTGGCTCTGGCCGCCGCCGAGCCGGACCGTTTCGTGATCGTGGACGGCCGCCAGACGGTCGAGGCGATCGAGGCGGCGGTTTTCGAGGCGCTCCGGCCGAGGCTCGGCTCGGGCCACCCGGACGGCCAGGTGCCCGCGCGCACCGTCGCCGTCGCCCCTGAGGCTCCTCCCCTGGATTCGAGTGAACCGGAACGCAATCCAGTGCGAATGGACAGATGAGGGACCCGGTGGTCTTGCCCACACCTCTGGTCACGCCCCAGGGGCCCTCGGAGGAACAATCGGAGGCCCAATTGATGCGCCAGGTCGCCGCCGGTGAGATCGGCGGGCTAGAGACGCTTTACGATCGCTACCACGCGGTCGCATATGCGCTCGCTCTGCGCATCACAACGGAAACCGGGCTGGCCGAGGACGTAGTCCAGGATTCGTTCCTCGGTCTGTGGCGCAACGCCGGGCGCTATGCCGAAGACAAGGGCAGCGTCAAGGGCTGGTTGCTGGCCATCGTCCGTCACCGCGCCATCGACTCGACCCGCCGCCGCCGCAACGGCGTGACCCTCGGCGATGAAACGGAGGGACTGGTTCCGGCGGCCCTGACGCTGCCGGACATCTGGCCTGAGGTCGCCGGACGGCTCGACGCCCAGCAGATCAGGATCGCGCTGGCGAAGCTGCCGGAGGCGCAGCGCGAGGCCATCGAGCTGGCTTACTACGACGGTCTCACGCAGCGGGAGATCGCCACCAGGACCGGCGCCCCTCTTGGCACGGTTAAGAGCAGGATGCGGCTCGGTCTGGTCTCTCTTCGCCGCGAACTCATGAATATGGCCGAGGGGTCCGACGGGATGGGCCCGGCATCAAGGGCCGGAGCGTTGCCGCTTCCGTTCACCGGCCCGAAGGGCAGGGGCTGAGATGGCCATCGCATGCGATCGCGTTCGTGACCTGGCCCCCGGTTTCGTCCTGGGGGCGCTGGACCCAGCCGAGATGGCCGCCGTGCGCGACCATCTGAGCACCTGCGCAAAGCCCCATCCCGAACTGCGCGAGATGGGCGGCATCCTGCCGTACCTGGGAGGCTCCCTCGACCCGGTTGAGCCACCGAAGCACCTGCGGGCCGCGGTCATGGCCGCCGCTCTGGAGGATCTGCGCGCTCGTTCGGCGGAGAAGGCCGCTCCGGCCGAGGTTGTACCGGCCGCGTACGAGCGGAAGGCCGCGCCCGTATTGACGGTTCTCGAACCGGCACGCTCCGCCCGGGTGGTATCGCTGAGCCGCGCTCGCACCGTGCGCAGCCGAAGGGCGGTCACCTGGCTCACGCGCGTTGCGGCCGTGGCCGCAATCGTCAGCCTGGCCGGATATGCCGTCGTAGTCCAGGGCGACCTGAACAGCGCCCACAAGTCGAAGGACGACACGGCCACGATAGTGGGCGCCGCGGGACAGCCGGGCGCTCGAGCGGCGGTCCTGGTCCCGGCGGCCGGGGGCAAGGGCGCGGGCGAGGCAGTCCTCCTGCCGAGCGGTCACGTCTTCCTGTACCTGTCTGGCCTCGAGCCGACGAAGGGCGACCAGGTCTACATGGTCTGGTCCAGTGCCGACGGCGGCCCCGTCATCAAGGACGGGTGGATCACGGTTGACGAGCAGGGCGCGAACTCGCTGCAGATAGACGATGTTCCCGCCGCGGATTCGTTGTGGCTGATGGTCTGCCTGGAACCCAACCACAGCGTGAACATGCCGACCGGACCCGTCATCGCGACCGGGACCATCTGGGTCTACCCTCCCGCGACGCCGACGGTCTGACCCCTGGCGTCCGACTCACGGTAGCCAGACCGCCTCTTACGCCTGCGCCGCGGCGCCGTTATTCAGCCGAAGGCGTCCGGGCCACGACTCTCCCGCCGCCCGCCTCGCGGGCCGACTGCATGGCCTGCTCCGCGACCTCGATCAACTCCTCGGGGGTGCGGCCGTCCAGCGGGTAGCCGGCGATCCCCGCCGACACGCTGACGGACTTGCCGTCGACCGGCGCCAGGGCGCCGATGCCGCGCACCAGCCGTTCGGTCACGATCAACCCATCCGGCCCCGGAGCTAGGAGCATGAACTGGTCGCCGGCATAGCGGGCGATGGTATCCACGAGACGGACCGATTCGGCGAGGATCTGGGCCACGCGGCGGAGAGCCTCGTCGCCGGCCGCGTTACCGCCGGCCCGCTGCATCTCCTCGAAGTTGTCGATCTCGAACAGCGCCACGGACAGAGCCACGCCCTGGCGGCCGGCGCGGGCGACTTCGAGCTCGAACAGCCGATCGACGGTGCGGCGATTGGCCAGCCCGGTCAGCGGATCGGTGTGGGCCAGGCGATCGAACCACTCCGCGCGTTCGGAGCCCATCGACACGGCCAGTGCCCGCTCGACGGCGACGGCCGCCAGATCGGCGAGCGGCTCCGCACCGAGCAACGTCTCGCGTTGCGGCAGTGGCCCCGCGAATCCGAGCGCCATCGTCCCGAGCGCAATCTCGATTCCGTCGCGCCGCACGATCAGCGGCAGCAGATATGCGGTGGTCGAACCGCGAAGCACCGGCACATGGCCGGCGTCGTCGACCTCGAGCGGATGGCGCGTCCGAATGACGTCGGCCAGCGGGTCGTGGCTCGAGGCCAGTGAGCCGACCGAGCCGGCTTCGGAGGCGACTTCCGCGGCGATTCCGAAGGTGACCGCCAGCTCGAGCTCGTCGTGGTCGGCGTCGAGAATGTAGACCGCGCCGGCGCCGGCTCCGAGATGCTCGCCGGCCAGACCCAGCAGCTCGGCCAGGGCGTCGTCGAGATCATCGCTGCGCGCGACGGCGGCGGCAGCAGCCGCGAAGAAAGCGCCGTCCGATCGTTCGTGAAGCGGCCGTTCGCCAGGCACGGGTCCTCCCCTTCAGCGTGGACGTGGAACCCTCGCGATTGTACGGCCCGCTTCGGCTCGCGCGATACCCCTCTCCGAATATACTCGGCCCGTGAAGCTCGTCGTCGCTATCGTCCACAACGAAGACGCCAAGGTCCTCATCGACGTCCTGCTCAAGCATGAGCACCGCGCCACCTGGCTGCACAGTTGGGGCGGCTTCCTCAAACAGTCGAACTCGACCGTCATCGTCGGCGTCGAGGACGACAAGGTCGATGAGATCATCGGCCACGTCCGCGAGAACTGCCACTCGCGCACCCAGACCGTCAGCCCGATCCCGCCGATCATGGAGCCGGGCGAGTTCTTCCTGCCCTACCCACTCGAAGTCGAGGTCGGCGGCGCGGTCGTCTTCATCCTTCCGATCGACCGGTTCGAGCGGATCTGACTGGCCCGTGGGCCGGGGGTGTCGGTGAGCCCATTTCGGCCGGACCTGGTGGACGTCTGGATCTTCCGCGCGCCGGGTCCCGAAATCCTGCTGCTGCGCCGCTCGCCCGGCCGCATCCTGCCCGGCCTGTGGCAGTGCGTCTCGGGCTCGCTCGAGGCCGGCGAGTCGGTGACCGAGGGAGCGCTACGAGAGCTGAGCGAGGAAACCGGCTTCGGGGCGGAAGAGATCGAGGCCTTCTTCGACCTGGACCAGGTCAACCAGTTCCACGAGCCGTCGGTCGGGGCGATCGTCACGAGCGCCATCTTCGCCGTGCGGGTTCGCGCCGGAGCCGAGCCGGTGCTCTCGCACGAGCACGACGCCGTGGGCTGGGTGTCGCCCGCGGGGGCGCTCGAGCTGGCGATCTGGCCGGCCTACCGCGAGTCGGTCCGCCGCATCGAGGAGAACTTGCTGGATCCAGAGCGGGCGATCTGGTTCGAGCTGACGCTGGGCGGGCAGCGGGCGCGGCCCTAGATCTGGCGCGGGCGAGGATTCCGCGCCAGACTTGGGCCGGCCGATACCCGTTTCGGTCTCCCCGAGCCTCTTATGTGATGTGAGGGTCATCACGGAACCGCTCGACACAGACAAGGACGAGGCCGCGGCGGCGCGGCTCACCCGAACGATGCCGGCGCTCGCGCCGACGCCGGAATGGGTCGCCACGCTCCACGTCCACGGTCCGCTGCTCCTGGCCGCGGCCCGGGCGATCGCCCGTGACGAGGCCGAGGCGGAGGACCTGGTCCAGACGACGTTCGAGCGGGCGCTCCGTGCGGCGCCGACGATCAGGGACCCGCGCGCGATCCGCGCCTGGCTACTGACCGTCCAGACGCGCGAGGCGCTGCGAGTCGTGCGGCGGCTGCGTCGAACGCTCCGGCTCGACCCGGAGGTCCACGAGTTGCCGATGGGCGGCCCGGAGACCTCAGCGTCGATCGAGCTCGACGAGGCGCTGGGTCGCCTGTCGCGCCGGATCCGAGCCGCCGTGGTCCTCCACCACATGGTTGGACTCTCCGTGCGCGAAACGGCCGATGCCCTGGGCGTCACGGAGAACACGGCCAAGGCGCGGCTCAAGACCGGCCTGGCGCGACTCCGGGAGTTGCTCGATGAAGACTGACGCGAGCGGCGGCGATTCCGCCGAAGACGGAACGAACGACGGGCTCGAAGCCCGGCTCTCCGGCCGCTTTGCGGTCGAGCTGGACGGCGCCGAGCGCGACTACCCGGCCTTGCGCTCGAAGCTGGAAGGGAATGTGCCGGCGCCGGGTCGTAGCGGACGAGGGCGCTGGCCGAAGTTCGCCCTGCCGGCGGCGGCGGCCGCGTGCCTGGCGGTGACGGTTCTGATCGTCTCGGGGCTGCTCTCGGGGACGGCGATGGGCCCCGACGGTGCGTTCCCCGGGCCGTCCCGCATCGCCCTCGGCACGGACGGTATCCCGAACCAGATCGACGGCCAGCACGTCTACCGCCTCGCCGCTCAAGCCGACTGGCAGAATCTCAGCGGCAGCTTCCTGTTGGGCGCCTACGCGGTCGATGCTCCCATTCCCTGCGCGCCGCCGCTGCCGAGCGCTCAGCCCCAATCGTCCCCCGAGAACGCCCTCGTGCCGCAGTGCGGCGTGGTCGAGCTGGTGCCAAAGGCCCAGGACAACAGCGAGTACTTCTCCAACCTGGCGCCGCGCGGCCTGGAAGCCCTCACGGGCTGGCTCAACGGACCCGCGATCGTCATGCGCGTCCATACGCACGACCCCGATGCCGCAGGCTGCTCCGCGGACCAGAAGTCCTCCTGCAACGCGGCCGTGGTGGTCGAGGCGGTCGTGTGGCCGGTATTCCCGCAGATCGCCGGCGAGCGCGTCTATCGCGCCGCGGATCAGGCCTCGTTCCCAACAACGGGCAGCTTCCTGCTCGGCGGGCCATTCGCGAAGCCGCAATTCGTCCCGCCCTGCCCGATGCAGCCCGGCCTCAACGCGTCGGAGCAGCAGCTGATCCCGTACTGCTACATCCTCCGGATCGACAACCTCGAGCTAGCACCGCAGAGCAACATCGACGAGCCGAATGGCGAGATCGTCGTGGCCCGCGTCCACATCGACGACCCGCAGGCGGCGCAATGCCCGGCCAGTGATCGGGCGCAGTGCCAGGCCGCGATAGTCGTCGAAGCGGTGGTCTGGCGCGGCGAAACGCCCGCGACCAGCGCATCGCCGGCGCCGGGCGAAACCGGCAGCCCGAACCCGGCCTCATCTGAGACTGCGGGGCCGCTCCCATCCACCGGATCGGGCGTCATCGGGCCCGACGGCGTGCCCACCCTCATCAACGGTGAGACGGTCTACCGGGCCGCGGATCTCCCGACGTTGCCGGCGTTCCTTCTCGGCGGCCTGCTGACGCGCGACACGAGCTGCGCGGCTCCGGCCACGCCTCTGGCAAAGCCGCCGGCCTGCGGCTACTGGATGGTCGACGGCGTCAAGGTCGGGACGATGGTGGACCTTCCGGAGTCGCTGCTGGGGCAGGCGGTCATCGCCCGGGTCGAGCGCGGCCGCGCGCTTTCGATCTGCCTGCAAGGGTCGTGTACGGCGAACACTCTCGTCGTCGATGCGGTCGTCTGGCCGGCCGGCGAACTTGTTCCGCCGCCGCCCGCGCCCTCGCCGACGCCAGCGGCAAGCTGATCGGGCCGTCTCTCGCCCGATGCCCGATGATTGGCACATCGCAGTCGCCGCGCGCCATCGCCGGGAGGAACCATGTACGTGACCCTGGTCAAGATTCACGTCAAGTCGGAGCACCTGGCCGAGTTCATCGAGGTCACCCGCGCCAACCACGAGGGTTCCGTCCGCGAGCCGGGCAACCTCCGCTTCGACGTTCTCCAATCGGTCGAAGATCCCAGCCGCTTCATCCTGTACGAGGCCTATCGCGACGAAGCTTCGGCGAAGGCGCACAAGGAGACGGCCCACTACGCCGCCTGGCGCGACGCGGCGACAGACTGGATGGCCGAGCCGCGAGTCGGGGTCAGGTATGACGGCCTCTTTCCGGCGGCGCCCGAG
>Ga0182017_10001826_pt1 | contig 16312 bp, 14 predicted proteins | sample 712E3DmetaG_FD_120492 | JGI IMG/M metagenome (GOLD analysis project Ga0182017, IMG submission 120492) | Permafrost microbial communities from Stordalen Mire, Sweden - 712E3D metaG | ecosystem: Environmental > Terrestrial > Soil > Wetlands > Permafrost | place: Sweden: Stordalen | collected... | reverse complement strand
GTGATCGCTTTCCCGGCAGAGATCCCTTCCTCGCGAACCACAAAATCCCTCACAAAGTCGGAGCAGCAGATGATTCGCGCGGTGACGATGCTTAGCATCCTTTCAATTAGGACGTTTCTTCCCTTAAAATCCCAGTACGTTGTGTGAACGTGATTCAGAATGATGGGCGCCCCGGCCAGGAAGGCTGCGATGCGTCCCATAGTGCCGGCAAAATAGGCGTGGGTATGCACGATATGAAAACCACCCTGACGAATGAAACGGGCCAATCTTAATATGTTTGCCGGGTTGTGATAGGTCCTTAAACCGAGGATACTCAAAGACCTTCCTTCACGGAGGAAGAGATCCGCCAGATGGCCGCCTGCGACGATGCACCCTATATGGGGCTCATAGAGACTCCGGTCCAAACCATTGTAGATCGTCTCGACGATCCGCTCAAGGCCCCCGACCTTGAAGTCCTCAACCAGATGAAGGACTTTAACCCGGGCCATATTCCCTGACGGCCTGCGCAAAGACAAGTGGTGAAAGGATTCTCGGCGCGACAAACCCCTGATATTGCATCATCTTGGTGATCCAGAAGAAGATGATCCTCGAGATGAAATGCTCCGCTTTGGATTTCAGGGTGATCGGGCCCGACAGCGGAAATGGCAGAACGTTGATGGTCCTGAACCCCCCGAGCCACAGGACCTGCCAAAGGCTGTGCTCCGTAAATCCGACCTCGTGGGTAAAGTCCGTATAGCGAAGGCGAATGGCGAAGGGATTCCCGAGATTCGGCACTTTAACCAGGAATCTACCATTAACCGTCAAGGCATTGTAGACGCTCGCAATCAACTCGATCATCCTCTCCTTGGGTATGTGTTCCAGGACATCGTTGGCGACGATAGCGTCGAAGCTTCTCTCGTGGGACCTGAGATAAGGGAAGGCGTCGGCGACCTCGGCATTGACGTTTGAAAGGTTGGCATTACAGACACCGATCATCTGCGGCGACAGGTCAATCCCCTGAATATTTTGATATCCGTTGAGCTTAAGAAAATGGAGGAAATACCCGACGCCGCACCCGATCTCTAGGATTCTTGCGCCGCGATCCTCAGGAAGGAAGCGTTCATACCCCCTGTATTTCTGGATGCTCTGGGTTAATCGTTCTTGGGTTAAGACATCGGGGGCTTGAAACACCGCCTCGTTATAGGTATCGAAGAGTCTGTTCGACATGCTATTCTATCCTATAGGGGATTCTAATAAAAAGATGCAGCAGCAGTCCGGCCGACAGAGGTCCGAGGGACATATCAATGATTCCGAACCTCGGGTCTGCTATCATCACGATCAACAATATGGTCCATGATGCGGTCAGGACGATGAGGATCCGTCGGTTCCATGCCCCCGACATCCGGAGGGAATTGCATACAAATGCCACGGGGAAACCCAGGACGAAGCCACCCAGGAAGAGTAGGCCCGACACATACAGTAGACCCATGACGATGAATAGTGAGACCTCCTCTTCGCCACAGTGATAAAGTTTGGAAAGTCGATCCAGCAGGACGGGTTGTTTGAAGAAGCTCAGGAGAACGGATGTTTTTGCCGACCAGGCATCGAGGGCGACCCGCTTCTTGAAGTAATCAGCATGACGCAAGGCGACATTTCCCAGCGTATCGACCTCGATGTTTCGGTGCTGCCGAATCACCTGGATTAACCGCGTCGCCTTTCCGAAATAATCATCCGACCTGTAAATTTCCTCCATGTAGGAATGATAATAAACGATGAAGATGGAAAGATCGCCACCATAGCCGCTGGCCAGTTCGACATACGATGCGGGATCGGTCAAGAGGAAGTTCAGATTGGCTACCTGGAGAGGGTAGGGATTGGGTACGGAAAAAAAGTGAGAGGAACTCAAGACCTTGATGCCGTTTTGTGCGATTGCCCGGAGCGTATCTTGATCGTAGCTGTTGAAGGGCGGAATGAAAGTGACGATTTCACGCAGGAAGATCCGCTCCAAATACGCCTTCCCGGAACGGATCTTCTCCAATTGCTCTTCAAAGGGCCTTCCGGAAAACTCGGACCTCCTTTTCCCGGCATGGTTCTCATGGGTATAGCCGTGTAGGGCGATCTCGGCCAGTCCCCTGGCCTGTTGATCTTTGAGCAGGGAAAGCAGATCGCCCTGCTTTTCCAGATCCTTTTTGAAAGGGACTAGGGCGTACGTCTGGGGAATCCCATTCTCAACAAAAAGTTGGAGGAATCTGCGTTCATTCGCAGACCCGGAAAACTCCTGGATGTCGTCGTTTCTGAAGACGACAACGACCTTCTTGGCAGGGTTGGGGTGCAGATCGAAATAGGTGGAGGCGAGAAACAGCCTTAAGGCAAGCAAGATCAAAGCGAGAATGGACAGGATCACCCAGGTCCGCCTACGCGCTTCTTGATTCATGTGCTTCTCCCGATATGATCCAGCATTTCCTGCAGACGGTGGCGATAGGTGTGTTTATGGAGGACCTCCTCGTAACCTGCGGCGGCTATCATCCGACGCTCTTCGTCTCGGTTCAGGAAATGGTCAATCTTCGCCTTCAGATCCTGGAGATCGTTAAAACAAACAAGCTCCTTCCCGGACGAAAACAGTCGGAAGACATCCTTTTGAAAATCGACCATGACAAAGGCCCGACAGGCCAGGGCCTCGAAGACCTTCGGGCTGGCCTGGAAACTCGGAATGATCCCGTCTTGATAGTGGATGATGAGGATGATCTTGGCGGCATTGTACATCTTGACCCACTCGGAGTAATGCAAAGGATTGGCATGGATGCAATGGTGATTCCGTTGATCCACCACCTGCTGCCATCCGGGTCCCCAGATGCCGATGTTGTAGAGGCCGATCAGATTTCTGAGGATCTCCCAGCGGTTGGGATAAAAGGCCCCGACGAAGATCAGATCCTTGCCGTAGTTTTTCCTGTCCTCGTCCGTCAGGTCAACGGGCCGGTGAACCTCCGGATCGCAGGCAAAGGGAAGCCAGAGGGAATCCCGGATACCCGCCTTCGCCAGAACGTCCATCGCCTCCGTCCCGGCGCAGAAGATATGGTCGTACAGGGGCGCCGTCGCCACGACATGGCTGAACTCAGGCCGGGGGATATCCATGGTCCGCAGGACGGTTTTGACGCCCATCCGTTTCATGCGGATCAACGTATCGCCGGTGATCCGGTATCCCCCCACGGATAGACAGATGTTCGGCCTCGCTCTTTCCGCCACCTCGATCATCCGCCAATTGAGACGCTGAAGGTCCCAGTCCTGAAGGAAAGCAACCCTCTGTCGGATCCTTCCCGGAAGGACGAAATTACGGTCCTCAAAGAAGATGGCCTCATGCCCCGCTTCCTCGATGGCCTTTAACCGATAGGTATTCGTATTTTCATAACGGGGGTTCAGATTGCTGACAACGAGGATCTTCATCCCTTCATTCCTGCCGATATTTTCTGAACTTCACCTCTTCTGAAGACCATTTCACCTTTGGCAACTCGAAAAGGCACCAGGTGGCAATCTTGAAGATTTCCAGAGGGTTGATCTTGAGTGTTTCCCGGAACCAGTGCATCGCCTCCTTCCATGTGCCGTTGATGCAATGCATCTTCCCCAGACGCTTCAGATGAATCACAAGGATCTCAGGATACCTGCGAAATTCCGCCAAATGCTTTTCCACCATCCGGGTGCGGCCGGGAATCATGGAGGCGAAGTCCGAAGAGATCTGCTTCTCATGCCGATAACCGATCGCCAGGATCTCAGGGACATAATCGAATTCATAATGATCCGAAATCCGTTTCCACATGTCCCAATCCTGGCAACTCTTCAGGGACTCATCGAAGTACCCCACCTTCTGAAAACAGTCCTTACGGATCAAGGGGGTGGGGGAACCGAGCGTGGTCCCCAGAAGAAGCCGCAGATGTACGTCGCCCCTGGCCTCGGGGAGATAGGTGTGCAACAGCCGGCCGTCGCTCTTACGAACCTCATAACCGCTGTAGATCAAACCGACCGTTTCGGGAACCTGTGAGAATTTCAAGACCTGTTTCTCCAGCTTCTCTGGATACCATTCATCGTCGTCATCCAGAAGCCCGATGTATTGCCCTCGGGCATTCGATATCCCCGTATTGCGCGCAGCGGGCGCGCCAAGATTCGACGCATGCCGCGTATGCTTTATCCGTTTATCATGAAAACCGTCAATGACGCTTGCCGTATCGTCTGCAGACGCGTCGTCGACGACGATCAATTCAAAATCCGTAAAAGACTGCCGCAGGACACTTCTTACGGCTCTTCCGAGAAGATGTGCCCGGTTGTGGGTGGGAATGACCACGCTCACGATGAGGCTTTTTCGATTCATGAAAGATGTGAAGCGGTCCCGATATGATCGAGCATTCTCAAGACTCGGTGACGGTAAGTGTGTTTTTCCAGGACTTCCCGACATCCTTCCGAGGCAATGCTTGCCCGCTTCCGACCATCTCGAAGATAATGGTGCAATTTTTCCCTCAGGTCATCGACATCGGAAAAGGTGACCAAGTGCCGGCCGGATTGGAAGGTGCTCATGACGTCCCTCTGCTGATCGACCATAACGAAGCTCCGGCAGGCCAGCGCCTCGTAAACCTTCGGACTGGCCTGATAACAAGGGGTCTTTCCATCATGAAAATGAATGATGACAACAACTTTCGATGCGCTGTAGATCTTGATCCAATCCTCATATCCGATTTGGGTATCCTGGATATAATTTCTATTTCTCTCATCGATGACCCGTCGCCACCCTGGCCCCCAGATGGCAAGATTGAAATCGGTCAGTTTTCTGAGGATCTCCCATCGATTAGGATAATAGGAGCCGACGAAGACCACATCCCTTTCCCAGGTCCGACGCTCCTCGGGGGTCAGCAAGACAGGATGGTGAAAGTCGGGGTCGCAGGCAAAGGGCATCCAGAGGGGTTCGGGACCATAGCCCCCTCCCAGGATCTCGATCGCCTCGCTTCCCGAACAGAAAACATGATCGTAAAGCGGTGCCGTATCCATGACGGGGCGAAAACTGTCGATCGGTGCATCGGTCGTCAGTAACGCCGTGCGGATGCCCGTTCTTCTCAACTCTTTGATCGTTGCCGTCAGGAGTCGATACCCGCCGATGCTGATGGACAGATCCGGTTCAACCCTGCGCACGAGCCGAAGTAGGTTCCGGTTCAAGCGTTCAACATCCCAATCCTGCAGGGGACCGAATATCTGCCTCAACCTTCCGGGTATCACATATTCCCGATCGTTAAAGAAGACGACGTCATGCCCGGCATGACGGAGTGCCCTCTCAATGTATTCCGCATTGGTGACAAAATGCGGGTTACGATTGCTGATCAGAACAATTTTCATCCGGTCTGCTGATGATGACGGATTCGCTGTTGACTATGGAGAGGTAATGGCTGTTGCCTGTCTGAATGAACAACTCCGGTCGGCCTCCCAGGGCGGATTGCACGCTGTTCACAAAACTTTCCGGTGACAAGTTATGGTCATAGTAATGGATGACCTGTCGACGCATTTCGCTGATGTCCCCCCCATCCATACCCATTGCCATTTCGATTTTTTGGAATAAGTCGGTCTTGTCCGTAAACACCAGACAGTTCTTCCGGTGCCTCAGGGGGGGATGAAACCACTCCGGATAACTGGTGATGGGGATAGCACCTACGGCCATTGCTTCAATGATATTGTGGCACATCGGTCTTAAATCACCGGGCGGAGCAAGAAAAAAATGGCTTTTCGAAAGGGCATCAAGCCAGTTCTTCTGATCAATATAGACATTCTTTGTATTGACCAGCATGAATACTTTCTTATATCCACCGCGGCGCACGAAAGAATCAATTTCCTCACGCGTGTTGACAACGTGGGCTATCCCTGACGCCAGCAACAGGGCCATGATCTCGGGGCGGGATATCTTCCCGAAATGATCGGGGAGGATGGAATGAACGTATCCCTCACCATAATTACCAGAAAACAGAATGGTGACGCGCCGTTCGTTTTCTCTGAATCTCCCGAGCCTCTCATGCTGCTTCTTCTTATAAATAATGGGATGCATCGGGTAGGGCATCATCAACGCCCCCTCATGGTCCTTACGATCGGCCGATATGTCCGGATTCAGGAAGAGGATCTTTTTCCAATTCCTCGCCAGGAGAGCTGAATTTCTGCTGTCCGTGCAGAGGATCCCTTTGGTTGAATCGGGGAGAGCATCACTGACGATCGTAAAGTTTCTAAATGTGTAGACCAGGCGGGCATATTCAAGATTCGCAAATTGCGTTTTCGGTTTGTGTGTTATGAAAAATACTGAGCATCCCGCATAGACAAAGAAGCTTATCAATTGAAACAGATATCGATCTTGAATCGCATTTTCCAAATATATAAAAACAGTTTGTGCCCCTTTTCGTCTTTGTTCCGTCTGCAAGATCGCCCACCGCGATATTGCTTCTCGAATACGATAGCGCAAATAATACAGGCGAGCCTCCAACCGTCCCGGAAGTTCTCCATGAGTAATGATTCTGAGGATACGTCTCGCATAATATTTCAGAAGCTGGCGATATGAAGTCCCGGCGACATTCATCTATCGACGCCTCTTTAAAAGATTTGACGAAGAGCAGCTTGAACACCTGGCGATCCTGAATGTTGACGGGGGACTGAGTGAAGAAGAAGCCATAAAGGCAATGGGGAAATCATAGGGCAATGAATCTAACCTTTTAATGATATTATCTGACACCGTCTAGTTTTTTCGTAAATCTGGCTGACAGAACGCCTTTGCGATTGGCTGTATTGTAATGATCGTAAATGACCCCGGCAAGAACGCTTTCATATATGCCGTTTTCAGTGTATTCATAGTGTCTTATTTCTCCGATATCAAAGTATGGTTTAAATTTATCCACTATATCCCATGAAAAAACCTGCGGTTCGCAGATAGTAGAATATGTACGGATATCCGTGATCAAAAGGAAAGTCCCTCCAGGGGCAACGACCCTGACTATTTCCGATATAGTCTTCCCGAGATCATCCACGTGATCAAATGAATTAAACGAGCTCACTATATCAAAATGCCCATTCGGGAAAGGCATATTTTCAGCATATGCCGGGACATACTTCATATTATGTTTATCCGCTCCCAGCTTTAAGTACGCCTTGGCAAAAGGATCTAGTCCCACACATTCAGCGGCCATATTTGCCCATTCAAGGCTTCCTCGGGGACCGCACCCTATATCCATTATCTTCTTTCCGGCGTAAAAGGAACCATCAAGACCGAAATGATCTGTATAGAACTGTTTGAAATGGTTGTTATGCAGATCGCCTTCTATCGCCTTGCGCTCTATCCAGTGATATAAAGCGTGCCTCTCTTTAACTTTTTCGGGCGATTGCACCCGGTCCAACACCCATCTCCGTATTTTACGAATAATACTCCTCACGGTCCCTCCTCTTGTGAGACCTTTGTAGAACTCCGATTTTCTCTGGGCCATTCATCGAAGACCTCCCGCGGAACGGTCCCGACGAGGAGACCGTACCGAATTTTTCGGGTGAGTGATTCGTAACAAAATAATGTATGCGTTTCGATTGCTGGCCAGAGCAATCTTAATGTTGCCTTTTCGCTTCTCTCCACATTCAGCGTCGGTCTATTAATGGGGCAAACATCTTGCGAAAAAGAAATGTGATGGTCAAAACCTCGACTAGCAACGTGGCAGGAAACATCAATCTGAAATCCCATGCCGGTGTGGCGAACAGGAAAGAAGCATAATATGAAAGCGGTAAGAGGAGGAGGGTGGCCATAAAGGAGTTCATGGTCCCTCGACCTGAGGACCTGTTAAGAAAGATGATCATCCATGCCCCACCTATGCTAATCCAGATGAGGTGGACGCCGGAAATCAGGCGCAAGATTGGATGATCTGAAACTTCTTCCCCCATGACAATCAAGCAATCCCTCACCGACTGGTACTGTTTATTGAGAATCAATCCGAATGGATTGGGGTATATATCGCGTTGAAACCATTCATGGGTGCGGTGGACGCCCAGGAGTGTGTTAAAAGCCCTTAACTTCACCCATACAAAGTTGAAGGGAAACTTCATAATGGCACTTAGATACTCCCCTTTTAATTTCGGATACGCTTCTCCGGAAAGGACGGAAGGGGAGACCACCGATGGAGTCTTCCAATAAATGGGGGTTACATCGCCAAACCTATAACGTTCGGCATAGCCATCCTGCAAATATTGGTGGATATACGGCAGTTCCCGACAAACCTGCTGATTCTGTACGCACAACCCGACAAGATCGAGGATCATGATGGAAGATTCTGTATGTACCGCCTTGACTTGAAAAAAGTTGTATTGAAAGAAGTAAAGGGAAAGAAAGATCCAAAAGGGCAGCGAAACAATAACTATAACATATCTGATATTCGCGCGTACGAGGATCTTCCACAGGATCCATACTAGAATCGGAAGCGTCAAGATGGCATTGTGTCTTATCAGTACGGAAAAAGCCATGAGAACGGCTAAAGCGGTCGTACGTTCGAGCATCCTGAGGGAACTGATTTGAGGAGCATCTTTGTAAAGGTTGATAGCCACGGCACTAATCCAAAGAAGGCTGATGGCGTACCATGAATCCTTTCCGAACGTCATAAGGTAGAACAGCCATGGAAAGAGGGGAAACAAGAAGACCGTGAAGATCAGAAATGCGATGACTTCTCGGGATCCGATTGAGACGGACTTATCCTCCCCCACAGCCTGGGCTGCCAGGCAAAAGCTCCTGAACCCCAGACATCCAAGAAGACATTGGAAAAGCATCAAGGCATCAAAGCTAGAACCGGCCCCCAGAAACATTGAAAGGGTGATCGCCATTATCGGGGGGTGCCAGTCATTATATGCTCTTGATATTGCTTGAGAGTATATATCTATACCGTCGGAACTTATCAGTGCCGGGTGAAAAAGCGCATGGATAATCATGGCCGTCAAGACATAGAGCGCCGGGAAGAATATCCGGGTAAAATTGTTTTGGGATATCTTCAAGGGAGCCAAGATGTTCCGGGACCACCGGCCATCCGGATTGGCGTGAATCCCTTGCTCACTCGAAAAGCGAACCACTTCCTTCCCCATATTTGGCCAACGGGATCAGAGCAGACCATGCAGGTCGTACCATGATCGCCTACCCACCCGGTTGGTCCTTTTTTCCGGCCACTCCGGGTCGTTTCCTCTGGCTCTATCGGATAGTCCCAGGAAAATAGTAGAGAGTGTCACTGAACGACGCGGTCCTCCGAAACGAGGATCTTGAAGATCTCAACCAACCGTTTATTCAATTTCCTTATATCGAATCTGTCGGCGACAATCGCCCTCCCTTTAATACCCATTTCTCGCCACTGCTCGGGATGCTCCAACAGACGTTGCAGTTTCAGTTTCATCGCATGGATATCCGCCGATGGGACCAGATATCCGGATATCCCATTCTGGACGATCTCTGATATGCTTCCGACGGATGTCGCAATAACGGGTAGTCCCGATGCCAGGGCCTCCATGAGAACGACGGGGAGGACCTCTTCACGGCTGGGTAGAAGGAAGATGTGGGCCCGTCTCATGGTGGCCAGCACGTCCCCATGCGCTTGCGGTCCGAGAAATCTCACGACGTCACCCACTTTGAGTTCATCCACCAACCGAAGCAGCCTGGACCTCTCGGGGCCGTCTCCAACGATCTGGTATTGAATTCGCAAAGTCGGCTTGTCCTGAAGCAACCTGGCAACAGCCTGGATGCCGTCATCGAGACCTTTTTCCTTCACCAAGCGAGCCACCGTTAAAACACGGAAGACCTCCGGGGTTATGGGAACATTGGCCGCGTCTGGCAATGAGTGGAACTGGCCAAGATCGATCCCGACCGGGTGGTACTTGATTTTGTCCGGATCGGCACCGAAGCGGATCAGGTGCTCACGGTTCGACTGGGAAATCGCCAGGAAACAATTGCCCCGGCGAAAAAGACGGTGGTAGATCTGCCCTCCCTCCCGAATGCCACGCCGGATGTCGTAGCCGTGGAACATGGTGACCAATCGACCGGGGATCCCCAATTCCTTTAGAGTGGCCCCAATCAGGCCGTTTCCCCCGAAATGGCATTGCAGGACGTCGAAGGGTCCTGTCTTTAAGAAGAGGACCGCCCGGTAGTACAGGCGCAGGGAAAGGGCCTCCAGACCAAATCGGAACAGATTGATGGCCCGTAAAGAAACCGTCGGATTAACGGGCAGATACTTGAAAAAAAGGGGCGCGAATTTCAGAAAACGGGTAATGCGGTCTTCCGGGATCTCACTGAAGTAATGGGTATGATCCAAAAGTCCGTAGGAGAATACATCGCCATGGACGACCTCCAGAGGCCCCCTGACGGCCGCAAAGATCTCTACGTCATGGCCCAGGTCGATTAGTCCGGTCACCTGATTTAGGATAAAGGTTTCCGAGAGACAGGGAAAGGAATCGACCAGGAAGGCGATCCTCATGGGGCAACCCCATCCGATCGGTTGGCAAGCCAAATCGCCGTGGAGAGGGTACGCCACAACTTCACAGGATCCTTTTCCAGGAGGTCGCGGTAGGATCCAGGCCGATCCGTCAGAACTCCGCGGTTACGGAACTGATTCCACTGAGGTTCAAACACATCGGCGTGTTGTGTAAAATACCGCCTGTAGGGAAAAGTGAACCCCATCTTTTTGCGCCGCCAGAGGATCCTATCCGGTAAATAGGGCTCCATGGCCTTTCTTAAAAGATATTTGGTCCAGCCGTCTTTGAAGAGATAGGGGATCGGCATCTGCAGGCCCAGCTCAACCATGCGGTAATCCAACAGCGGGAATCGGTGCTCGATCGGGATGGACATGGTAAAATGGTCACTGCTTCTCATGTAAAAGGGGACCAGGGCAACCCGAAAATGGTAAAGGGTCTGTTCGTGGAAGGATAAGTGGCCGTAAGATTTCTGATAGTTCCCGGCCGTCGTGGATACCCCACTGCCGGCCTGAACGGGTTCGTTCTGGAGAAGACGACGCCGAAGGTAGCCGGGCACGTCCAGGAGATAGTGGGAAAGGGTCTCCCACATCCTTCGCAGGGTCTTAAAACGGCGGCAGAACTCATACCATTCCGCCGTCCAGAGGAATCCATCTTGCCTCAGTTCCTCATAGGCCTTCGGCCAGAAGCTCGACTCATATCCGGCAAGGACCTCATCCCCCCCGGCGCCGGTGATGACCACCGAGACCCCTTCCGATTTCATACGCCTGAGCATACAGTGGTGGCTGTATGCGTTGGGGTTATCGTAAGGCTCTTCCATGATTTTTGCGAAGGCCCTGCATTCAGATTTGAAATCCCCCTCGAGATGTTTCAAGACATGATAATCCAGGGGGTAACGCTCTAACATCGCCCGCGCGTAAGGTTCCTCATCGGCACCCTTGATACTGACCGTATAGGTCGTGATGTGATTCCGCTTCATAACAGCGGCCGCGGCTACGACGGAGGAGCTGTCCAGCCCGCCGCTCAATTCAAAGGCCACCTTGACATCGGCCCTCAACCGAAGATCAACGGCGTTAAAGAAGATATCCCGATACCGACCGATCGCCTCGTCGAAAGAGATTTCGCCGATGCCCAATCTCCGCGTCGGGAAATCCCAGTATTTTTTCGCCCCCCCCTCGCGCAGGAGAAACTGACCCCTTCGGAGGGTAATGGTCGTAAGGGAGGGCAGACTCCTGATCTGCCTGTAGAATGTGGAAAGATCGTGATCCTTGATCCCGGTCTGTACAAAGCCATTCGCGGCGTCTTCATCCATCTCGATATCCTCGGGCGAGATATCGATCAGGCACTGGATGAGGCTGGCAAAGAAAAAGCCCTCGGGTAACTCTCGATAATACAGGGGGGCCACGCCAATTCGGTCTCTTGAGAGTATCAGCTCGTCGCTTCGGACATCATAGAGGACAACGGCCCAGAAACCGTTCATCTTGGCCCAGAGGTCGTTGCCCCAGATCCGATAACCTTCAACGAGGACCTCCGTATCGGAACTGGTGCGGAAACTGACCCCCCTTGCGACCAACTCCTCCCGCAATTCAATATAATTGTAGATTTCACCATTGAACACGGCAATGATCGATCCGTCCTGGCTGACAAACGGCTGATGGCCCCCTTCAGACAGGTCGATGATCGAATAGCGGGTGTGGATGAGGGCGGCATCATGGGCAAGGCCGTGGGTGTCGTCCCCGATATGGGGCAGATGCGACATCTTAGCGGAGGTCAAGTCGGTTCTGTAGGATTGGAGAAGCCGCCTGTTTCGGTCGATGAGACAAACGCCTTCATCATCAGGCCCACGCATACGAATCGGCCGTATCAATGCGTCAATATAGGCTTTAGATTGATTACTTCCAGGCGCCTTAAGAACGTAACCTGCAATACCGCACATCCCCTGTCACCGTTTATGAAAGCGAGCGATACAGATCATCGAGTTTCCGTATTTGCTTCGAAATATTATACTTTTGCTCAATCCTCTCCCTTGCCGCCTGGCCGACCGTGCGCGAATCAAGGGCCTGCTTAATTCTATTGACTGCATCGTCAAGGGAATCCGGGCGATATAAGAATCCGGCGTCACTTCCAGCCAGAACGTCTCTAGGCCCTGTATGATCGGGAGCGACAACTGGTTTGGAAAGAGCCATGGCTTCAAGAAGCGTAATCGGAGTTGCCTCCCTTTTGCTGGTCAGCACATAAGCCTTACAGGCCGCCATCGCGTCCAGGACCTCCCCATGCCTTATCGAACCCATGAGGTGAAGGTTCTTGGGGATGCCGGTTTGATAGGCCAACCTGAAGCCTTCCCCATCCAGCTTTTCCCCGATCATCACAAACTGATGGTCCGGCATCCGCTCCGCCAGGCTTTTAAAAAAAATGGGGTTTTTGACCTCGCGTATCCCACCCACGTACAGGATAAAATGATCCATCTGATATTGTCTAACAAACCGGTCGGCATCGGCTCTTTCGGAGATCGCAGGATCAACTCCATTTTCAACAACATGCGTGGAAATCCCGAACTTCTTTTGTAGGAGCTCCTGTAGCCAAGCCGACACCGTTATCCTAAGATCGGCCTGTGAGCACAATTCGATGAGTGCCTGATTTTCCTCAATCTGCCAATCGACCAAGCCATCGGCATAATCCTCGGCAAAAAAAAGGGAGTGGAAGGTATGGACCCACTTGCAGGATCCCGATCGGGAGGTATAACATGTCCGTTCGAACCAGGGGTCGGCGTGGGAATGGAGGATGTCATACCGACGAAGCCAACCCTTGTTGATGATTCTTTTGTAGTGCGGCTTCATCCATCGGAAACGGCTGAGAACGATACGCATTAGTTTCGACGGCAGGATGGAGACCCGATGTGAGGAGAATTCCCTGATGTTAAAAATGTGCTGGCTAACCCCTCCGTACTCCTCAAAGATCGTTCCGGTGGCAATCTTCATGACTTACCGCGTTGATGACTCAGGCAAACAATCTCATATTCAAAAGTCTATTTCGCTCATACTTTGTGTTTTTGTGAATACATTTCTATATTCATTCCAAACACAGTTGGTATCGGTAGTTGACCGCGAAGCCAATACAACACTCTATGAAGACAATAATCTAATATGTGACGTATTAGAAGGGTGCATTGGTGTCGCCATCGCTTCCCAAAACATGAAATGATATGGATATTGCTACTCACAATAGAATGTCTTGTAAACCCTGTTTGATCAAGGAGTTGCATGAGGCTATATTCGGTATATAAAGTTTTATGTGTAACATCTAAGTAAAGGCTATACGTTGATAAGATGCTGCTTGCGTTAATCACGCGGATCACCAGCGTCCCTCCATCTACAAGCGCGCTGTGTAGCTGTTTGAGCAGAGGGATGGCATCCTCATAGGAGATATGTTCGAGAACGTCATTTAAGATAATTAAGTCATATACATTGTGTCTGTTGTCAAGATATTCTCGACCATCCATGCAAATAATCTTGACTCTGCCTTTTGCCATTTCATTGGCAATTTCGGCTTGAGCCGGGACAAGTTCAACCCCCTCAAGATTGCAATATCCCGTACACCAGAGACTTAGTAGTTGATGACCCCAACCGCACCCAAAATCAAGAATACGAGCGGTCTTATCTCCGGGTAGCCATGGTTTATCACTCCGAAACGATTCGGGGTGTATTTCTGCATATTCCCAATCGGGTTTCTCATTTAACATTCGTTGATAATGCCTCTCGTAATACTTGTAGGGTATTTCACTCATAGTCTGATTTACCTAATACATCGTACATTGTTGATATGTATTACAGACAAAGAAATGATGAAGATAATCGGCCTGATTCCACGAGCGAAGAACAGATCTTAGCTGACATTAGATTCGACGGCAGGATGGAGATCTGATGGCAGGAAAACTGCCTGATGTTAAAGATGTGCTGGCTGACACCTCCATACTCGTCAAATACCGTTCCCGTCGCAATCCTCATGGCTTGAAGCGCCGTCATTCAGAATGACCCTTTAGGATTCTGTTTGTAAAGTTTCTCAACTTGCGCTGTATGCGATAAATAATAGAAGGGGTATATCCATGGAAAGAAACGCCATTCCTGCCTTCGATATTGATGCGTTGCAGAATCTCCCTCGTTTCATAGTAAATGGGATTGGTATAGAGGAAAAGGCCAATATCACGACCTTCTTCTTCTTGGGAAACTTTTATCAATTTGGCAAAGCTGAAATCAGATTCAAAATATTCGGTTTGATGCGTTTCATTCTGGTTCCCGAAAGCGCCGACCTGCTCCCAGTGTCGTCCCAGGGGGACCGCGAAGATAACATACTTGGCCTTTCGCTTCATGGTCTCTATGAGAGACCTCCCCTTCTTTTGCGGTAAATGTTCTAGGACATCCCCGATGAAAATCAGATCATAATCTTCTAGCTTGGGCAACAATTCGCAGACGTCTCCTATGTAGAGATTTGAATAAAGGAATCTATGATGCGCGAGAATATAGGGCTCATAGATTTCTATACCATCTATCCTGGTTTTCCAGCCGGAAGACTTATAATCATCCAGTGAAGTATGCCCATAAATGTCCAAGTATTCCCTGAACAGAAAGCCGTATTTTCCAAACCCGATACCGATGTCCAATACGGTTCGTGGTTTTGCTTTGAAGACGATATCAATGATACTTGATATTAATGAATAATCGCTTGTTGGCATGGCAAGTCGCTATTCGGAGGAACTCTTGTCCAAAGGCATTTTGGTGTCAGGACTCCAAGAATATTGATAAACATATCTCCCAGCAGACGATCCTGGATGATTTCAAATTCAAGAACGGGATATATATTTTGGATCTCCCTTACTCCAGATATGGCTGTGCAGACACCCAAGCGGTATGTATTGGGTGGGAGCAGTTCCGGCGGGATTCGGCACTCCAATATAGCGGTTCCGTTTCCCGATAAAATCTCAAAAGACCGGGGTTGTTCAAAACTGCTGGTACGAAAAAGCAGGAAATCATCAAATGTCTTTATGTCAACAACAACATGATATCTCAATGATGGATCGGTGATATTTAATTTGATCGCAATTGTAATCGCGCCGCTTCGGGGAAACACCTTTTGTATGTTACCGTCATCATCCCTCGTTGATATCGCTTCAAGAAACATAGGCAATTCGGGTTTCGGCGGAAAAGTCACTTCTCCATATGAAATCTCAGATCTGGTCATAAGGAGATAATCTCTGACGACTTCGTGAACAGCTCCCTTATGGATCAATTTGCCCCTTTCGAGCACAATAGCATTCTTGCACAGGGTGGTTATCGCATCCATATTGTGGCTAACGAATAAGATCGTTCTGCCCTCATTAGATATTGCACTCATTTTACCCAGACATTTTTTCTGAAATATAGCATCGCCTACCGCCAGTACCTCATCCACTAATAGGATTTCCGGTTCTAGATGGGCCGCCACGGCAAAGGCCAGTCGCATGTACATGCCGCTGGAATAGTATTTGACAGGGGTATGGATGAATTTCTCCATCTCCGCAAAGGCAACAATTTCATCAAACTTGCGACTGATCTCGTTGCTGCTCATGCCCAGGATGGTGCCGCTGAGATAGATGTTTTCTTCACCCGTGAGCTCGGAGTGAAAGCCCGTTCCCACCTCCAGAAGGGAACCGACGCGGCCGCGCAGGGTAACCCGTCCTTCCGTGGGTTCGGTGATCCGGGAAAGGATCTTTAGGAGCGTGCTCTTCCCTGCACCGTTGCGGCCGATGATGCCCAAGACGTCGCCGCGGTTGACATCGAAGGAGACATCTTTCAAGGCCCAGATGCAGTCG
>Ga0182017_10001825_pt1 | contig 16320 bp, 20 predicted proteins | sample 712E3DmetaG_FD_120492 | JGI IMG/M metagenome (GOLD analysis project Ga0182017, IMG submission 120492) | Permafrost microbial communities from Stordalen Mire, Sweden - 712E3D metaG | ecosystem: Environmental > Terrestrial > Soil > Wetlands > Permafrost | place: Sweden: Stordalen | collected... | reverse complement strand
GGCGAACCGCGGCCGGTGAGCCTGGAGATGGTCGAGGCCGCGGTGCCGCTACTCCCCCGTGAGCGGCCCCGCTACGTGATGGGTGTCGGCCTGCCGGCGGAGCTGCCGGAATACGTGGCGCGCGGGGTGGACATGATGGACTGCGTGCTGCCCTCGCGCAACGCCCGCAACGGCTGCCTGTTCACCTCCCAGGGCCGGGTGATCATCAAGCAGGCCCGTTACAAGGACGACGGCGGCCCCCTGGACCCCGCCTGCGGCTGCTACACCTGCAAGAACTTCTCCCGGGCGTACCTTCGCCATCTCTTCCAGGCCGGCGAGCTGCTTTTTTCGACTCTGGCCACCGTCCACAACCTCAAGCATTACCTTGACAGGATGCGGGAGATCAGGCACTGTATTATGATAGGAACGTATTCAGGATACGTGGAGTCCGTCCGCTCCGCGCCGGTTCAAGAGGAATAGGTTCCGCAGTTTGACTCCTCGGCGTGTTTTCCTTCGAGTTGAGCTTTCTGCCGCAGCTATAGCGCCGGAACGAATGGCGATGAGAGGCTAACAAGTGGTCTTCGATCTTTTTCTCCTCGAGAGCCTTGCCCCCAGTCCCCAAGCCGCCAGTCCGCTGGTGGGCTTCTTGCCGATTGTCCTGATCTTCGGTATCTTTTATGTTTTGCTCTTCCTTCCGATGCAGCGCCAGCGGAAGGCGCAGCAGAAGATGCTCCGGGAGCTGCAGAACGGCAGTCTGGTCCTGACCAGCGGCGGCATCATCGGCCAGATCACGGAGATCAAAGAGGACGACACCCTGGTGCTGCGAGTAAAGCCGGACGGCGTCAAGCTGCAAGTCGCCAGGAGCGCGATTTCGAGCGTGCTCTCCGGAGCCGGAGAAGTCAAGAAGTAGATTCGAGCGGGAAGGTGAGATGACCAAAGGCGTCAGGACTCGGGCAATCATAATCGTCGGCCTGCTTTTGCTGGCCGTTTACGGGATCATCGGTTTACCAAGGAACAAGGCGGAGTTCCTCGCCAACGTCCAGAAGAACGTTCGCCTGGGACTGGACCTGAAGGGCGGAAGCCACCTCGTGTTGCAGGTGCAGGTGCAGGATGCGGCCAAAGCCGAGGCCGACCGCGCCATCGAGACCCTCAAGGACGACCTGCGCAAGCAGGGCATCGACTACGCGGGCATGGATCGCAACGACCCGCAAACCGTCGACCAGACCGATTCGATCCAGATCAACATCCACGGCGTGCCCGCGGCCAAAACCAACGACCTGCGGGACCTGGTCGCGAGCACATTTCCCAGTTGGAACCTCACCCCGACGAGTTCCTCCGACTACCGGATGAACCTGAAGCCCACCGAGCTGATCGCGATGAAGAAGGAGACCGTGGAGCGGTCCATTCAGACCATCGAGAACCGCATCAACGGTCTGGGCCTTACGGAGCCGACCATCCAGCAGCGCGGACGCGCCGAAGCCGACTACGAGATTCTGGTCCAACTGCCCGGAGTGGACGATCCCGCCCGCGTCAAGCAGATCATGCAGGCGGCGGCGCTGCTGGAACTCAGCGAGGTGAAGGACGGACCCTTTCCCAGCCAGGAGCAGGCGCTCGCCAAGCACGGCGGCGTGCTCCCGCTGAACACAAAGCTGGTGAGGGAGACGGCGCGGACGGCCGACCAGGGCGAGTCCTGGCTCCTGGTGAGCCGGACGGCGGTGGTCACCGGCCGCGACCTGCGCAGTGCCAGGCCGGAGCGGGACCAGATGAACAAGTGGGAGACCGGCTTCACCCTGAACAAAGACGGGGCAAAAAGGTTCGAGCGCTACACCGGAGCCAACATCGGCAACCGCCTGGCGATTATCCTGGACAACCGGGTCAAGAGCGCGCCGGTCATCAAGGGCCAGATCTCGGATTCGGGCGTGATCGAGGGCATGGCGAGCCAGCAGGACGCTTCGGACCTGGCGCTGGTTCTGAATGCCGGGTCGCTGCCCGCGGGAATCGTCTACGAGGAAGAGCGGACGGTAGGCCCGTCGCTGGGCGCCGATTCGATCCGCTCGGGGCTGACGGCCGGCGCCGTAGGCCTCGCGGCAGTGGTTCTGGCGATGCTGGTCTACTATAAGAAAGCGGGCATCAACGCGGTGCTGGCGCTGGTTTTGAACGCCGTTATCCTGCTGGCTGCGTTGAGCTACTTCGATGCCGTGCTGACGCTGCCCGGAATCGCCGGCTTCATCCTGACCATCGGCATGGCGGTCGATTCGAACGTGCTGATCTTCGAGCGTATTCGCGAAGAACTGCGGGCGGGAAAAGGGGTCGTCGCCGCGGTCGATACGGGCTTCAGCAAAGCCTTTCTGACCATCATCGACACGCACGTCACCACGGTGGTATCCTGCGCATTCCTCTTCATGTTTGGAACCGGGCCGGTGAAGGGATTCGCCGTCACCCTGGTGATCGGTCTGATAGCGAACGTTTTCACGGCGGTCTTCGTGTCCAGAACGATGTTCGACTGGTCGCTCGGGCGCCAGCGGCAGGTGACGAGTTTGAGTATTTAGGCCGCCGGCAGGGCGGTGGCAGGCAGGCCGACCGCCGGCAGGGCGCGGTGGCAGGCGGGCCGGCGGGCGAGGCAGCAGGGTGGCCTCATTTTTCGATCCGGGCCGGGAACTTAGGAGTCTAAACCGGTGTCCAATGTTGTGGGCACCGGCAGGCGTGCTGCATGGAAATCTTTAAACAGACGAATTTCGACTTTCTGGGCAAAAAGTGGCCCTTCATCATCGCCTCGCTGGTGCTGACGGTGGCCGGTTTCGTGAGTCTGGGCATCAAGGGTGGCCCGCGATACGGCATCGACTTCCGGGGCGGCGCCATTATGGATGTGAAGTTCTCCTCGCCGCCGCCGGACGCGCGAATCCGTTCCGCTCTCTCCAGGAACATCAAGGGCGACATCACTGTCCAGAACGTGGGCGGAGCTTCCAACGAGGTCCTGATCGGTACCGAGTTGAAGAGCGAACAGGAACTCGCCGCAGCCCGAGGGGCCATGACCGAGACTCTGGCTGCCACTTTCATCGGTCCGGAGTCCCAGGGCAAGCTGGAGTTCAACAACTCCGGCGTCCAGGCCCTGGCGGATCGCCTTCGGGATCCCCTGCTTCGCGGCGGCGTGACTCTCTCCGACCCGCAGATTCTGGAACTGGCCGGCCGGATGGTCGCCTATCGCGACCGGGACCGCTCGGGACTGGTCGCGAAGTTTGACGAACTCTCCGGGCTCCCCGGCGTCACTCCCCAGGTGATTAGTGTGTTGAACCAGGAGTGCACGCTAGCGCCCTTTGCGGTAAAGAGGGTCGAGATCGTGGGCCCTAAAGTGGGCGCCGAACTGCGCTGGCAGGCCGTCAAGGCGACGCTCTACGCCCTGGCGGGCATGCTGGTCTATATCGCCTTCCGATTCGAGTGGATCTACGGCGCCGCGGCCGTGATCGCCGTGTTTCACGACACCCTGATTACGATCGGGCTGTTTTCGCTGCTCAACAAGGAGATCTCGCTGACGGTGATCGCGGCGTTGCTGACCCTGGTCGGGTATTCGATGAACGACACGATCGTGGTGTTCGACCGCATCCGGGAGAACCTGAAGATCCTGCGGCGCGAGAAGCTGGAGGTTCTGATCAACCGGAGCGTCAACCAGACGTTGAGCCGGACCATTCTGACGTCCGGTCTGACCTTTCTGACCGTGCTGGCGCTGTTTCTGTTCGGCGGAGAGGTCCTGCACGGTTTCTCGCTGGCGCTGGTGATAGGGATTATCATCGGAACGTACTCCTCGATTTTCATCGCCAGCCCCATTCTGGTGTTCTGGCAGGATTTCATGGAGAAAAGGAAGAGGCCAGCCGCCGGGCCTCCGTCGCAGCCGGCGCAGTCCGCCGGACGGCCAGGTCCCTCAGGTGGACCGGCGCGAGGTTCGGTACGGGCGGCAAGGTAGGCGTTGTGTAAGGACCCGGCGCGAGCCGGCAGGAAAGTCTCGAAAGGGTATTGGATATGTTTGAACAAAGCCTCCTCGATATCAACGCAAGGACAAACAAGCCCTGGACGATCGTCGTGTCGTTCATCATCCAGGTCTCGTTGATCGGCGTGGCGGTCCTCATCCCGCTGATTTACTTCGACCAGCTTCCCAAGACGCAGTTGACCAGCTTCCTGACGGCGCCCCCGCCGCCGCCGCCGCCGCCGCCGCCGGCCGCAGCCGCGCCCCCCAAGATCGTGCACATCATCCCGCGCCAGTTCGACGCCGGCAAGCTGATGCAGCCCAAGGCCATTCCCAAAACGATCGCGATGATTAAGGAAGACGAGCTGCCTCCGCCTACGGCCAGTGGAGGGGGTGTCTATGGCGGTATTATGGGCGGCTCGGCCACCGGCGTGATCGGCGGCATCATGAGTTCGGCTGGAGCGCTTGCTCCCCCGCCTCCGCCTCCCGCGGTCAAGGAAGTCAAGGCCGTGCAGCGCATCCGCGTGGGCGGAAACGTAATCGCCGCGATGAAGGTCCGCGGCCCCGTGCCGACCTACCCGCCGCTCGCCAAGCAGGCTCGTATCCAAGGCACGGTGCGGTTCACAGCGGTCATCGGCCGCGACGGCACGATTCAGAATTTGCAGCTCATCAGCGGACATCCACTGCTGGTGGGGGCGGCCCAGGCCGCCGTGTCTCAGTGGGTGTACCGGCCGACTCTCCTGAACGGAGAGCCGGTGGAAGTGATTACGCAGATCGACGTGAACTTCACGTTGAGCCAGTAAGGTTTCAAGACGGCGCTGGGCGGACTCCGGGTTCGCGCCAGCCAAATTCAACTCGCAGGAGAAAGAGGACAATGTTTCTAACATTTCAAGTTTGGGCGTTTCTGCTGCTTCAGGAAAGTCAGCATGCAGTAGGTTGGGACGTCGTATCACTGTGGCACCAGATGGGTGCCTTGGCGAGGATCGTCGTCGTGGTCCTGTTCCTCATGTCGGCGTGGTCGATCGGTGTGATGATCGACCGCCTGATCGCTTACAATGCCGCTCAGAAGCAGTCGCGGCAATTCGCTCCGGCGGTTGCCGGCGCGTTGCGCGAGGGCAAGCTGGATGAGGCGATCAAGATCGCGGACCGATACAAGAAGAGCCATTTGGCCAAGGTGGTCGTGGCCGGGCTCCAGGAGTTCCGTGCTCACCAGATGAGCTCGGACATCTCGGGCGACGAGATCGACGCTTCCAAGCGGGCTCTCGAGCGCGCCGAGGCCATCGTACACGCCGAACTGAAGCGCGGCGTCGGCAATCTGGCCACCATCGGCTCGACGGCTCCGTTCGTCGGACTGTTCGGCACCGTGGCCGGCATCATCAACGCTTTCAGCTCGATGGCGAATGAGAAGTCCACCGGTATCGGCGCGGTTGCGGGCGGTATTTCCGAAGCCCTGGTGACCACCGCGGTGGGCCTGTTCGTGGCTATCCCGGCAGTGTGGATGTTCAACTACTTCACCAGCAAGATCGAGGCGTTCGACGTCGAGATGGGCAACTCCAGCTCGGAGTTGATCGACTACTTCCTCAAGCGGTCGCAGCAGGTGGCGAAGTAGACGCGTAAAGGAATTCGACCCAGCGAGTTGAACCGTGCGGACGAGGGGCCCGGTACCGGGCCCCTCGCGAGTGCGGGGCGGGCTGGGTTTGGAGGGAACGGAAATGAAGAAATTCAAGGCGCCGCCGCCGGTGGCGGACATCAACGTCACTCCGATGGTGGACGTGATGCTCGTGATGCTCATCATCTTCATGGTCATCACTCCCATGCTTTCCCATGGCTTCAGCGTGGACCTCTTCAAAGCCAGAAACCCCGTCAACATGGCGAATGAGGAGAAGGAAGACGCTATCGTGGTCGCGGTTACACGCGAGGGCCGCACCTTTCTCGGCACGACCCCGACCAGCCCCGAGGATCTGCCGGCCAAGGTCAAGGACTTGCTCGTCAACCGTACCGACAGAACCACCTATGTGAAGGCCGATGCGCGGGCGAAGTATTCGAAAGTGGTCGAGGTGGTGGATAACCTGCGGAATGCCGGGGTCGACCAGCTCGGGCTGGTGACGGATAAGGTCGATGAGAAGGGGCACTAGCCCGGTTCGGGCTTGGTGGCTCCAAGGAGAATAATCATATGTCAATGGCAGTGGGTGGCCCCAGTTCAACCAAGTGCGACATCAACGTCACGCCGCTCATCGACGTACTGCTGGTGCTGCTGATTATTTTTATGGTGATCGCGCCGGTCACTCCCAAGGGACTCGACGCGTTGGTTCCGCAGCCGGCGAAACCGAATGAGCAGAAGGAAGACAGTTTGCGGACAGTCGTCATTTCCATCAACAAAGACAAGTCGCTGATGATCAACCAGGATGCGACCAGGGAGATCGACCTTCAAAGCCGGCTGGAGGACATCTTCAAGACCCGCGCCGAGCGCGTCGTGTTCGTCAAGGGGGATCCGGACCTCGAGTATCGGTATGTCGCCAATATTATCGACATCGCTCACGGCGCCGGAATCGACAAAGTCGGCCTGATGACCGAGAAGGTCGAAGCCGGGCAATAGAGCCTGGCGGATGGTTGTCGTGGATCAGGAGCTAGCATGAACCGCAAATGGACTTATTCAGTAGCTGCGCTTGCCTTGGCGCTGGCTCTCCTCAGTACAGGGTGCCAGTTTTATACGAAGCTGCAGGCGCGGGACCACCTAAACAAGGGCGTGCAGGCCTTCCGCAGCGCGAAGTACTCCGCGGCCATCGATAACTTCAAGGAGGCCATCCGGCTGGATCCGAGTTTCTCGAGCGCCCGCCTCTACCTGGCCGTCGCCTATTTCCAGCAGTGGGTTCCGGGCACGGTTTCCCCGGACAATGACCAGTATCTTCAGTCCGCCCGGGATTGGTTCAACGACGTGCTCAGCAGAGAGCCGGACAATGCCATCGCGCTCGAGTACATGGCTCAGTTGAACTACAGCGAGACGCAGGGCATCGCCGACCTCGACGCCAAGATCAAGAAGCTGGACGAGGCCAATGAATGGTACGAGAAGCTGGCCAGTCACGACCCCAAGAGCAAGAACGCTTACTACATGATGGGCGTCATCACGTGGACCAAGTGCTTCTCGACCTTGAGCGTCGCCCGCGCCAGGGCCATGATGAGGCCGGAGGACCCGCCGCCGCTGAAGGACAAGAAAGCCCGCGAAGAACTGCGCGGCAAGTATTGGGACATGATCAATGTGGCGATCCAGAACCTCAACCACTCGCTCGAGATCGACCCGAAGTACGACGACGCGATGGCGTACCTCAACCTCCTCTACCGCGAACGGGCGGACCTGGAGGGGACAGCCGAGGAGGCCAAGACCGATCTCTCGCAGGCCGACTCCTGGATGCAGAAGACCCTCGACATGCGTAAGGCGAAGGCGGGCATGACGGCCACTGAGGCTCCTGCCGCCGGCGGCTCGCAGTAGGGTCCCATTCCCGGCGGCGGAGACCACCGGCGTCGGGCCGAACCGGAGCCAGCCGAAGGACTAGTCGCTGATATACTGAAAGCAGGCGGCGTTCGAGCGCCGCCTGCTTTTTTTATGCCTTCCGAGCCTACCGAAGCCGTCCAAGCGCCGGAAGCCGCCGATCCCGGCAATGCCGCCCTCATCGAGAGCCTGTACCACGACGTGGAGAGCAGGATTCAATCCCTGCGCCCGCGCGAGGACCTGTCGCAGGTCGCCAAGGCGTATCGCTTCTCCGTCCAGTGCCATGCCGGCCAGGTTCGCGCCTCCGGCGAGCCGTACGTCCTCCACCCGCTGAACGTCGCCCTCATCCTGGCCGACATGAATATGGATCCGGTCTGCATCCAGATCGGGCTTCTCCACGACGTCGTCGAGGACACGGGCGTTGCCGCGGACGAGGTGCGAAAGCAGTTCGGCGACGAGGTCGCCCGCTGCGTCGACGGCGTTACCAAGCTCAGCAAGTTGAAGTTCTATTCCCGCGAGGAGCGCCAGGCGGAGAGCGTCCGGAAGATGCTGCTGGCGATGGTGGACGACGTTCGCGTGGTGATCGTGAAGCTGGCCGACCGGCTGCATAACATGCGCACGCTGGACGCGCTGTCGGCCGAACGGCAGCAGCGCATCGCCCAGGAGACCCTCGATATCTACGCCCCTATCGCGCATCGCCTGGGCATGGGAAAGATCCGCGGCGAGTTGGAAGATCTGGCTTTCAAACATCTCGACCCTGCCGCATACCAGGAAATCGTCACCGCCATCGACTCGCGCCGGCAGGCCAACGAGGAATTCCTGAAACAGGTCAAGGACCACGTCGAAGTGGTTTTGCGCCGGGAAGGCGTTCCGGCCCGGATCGAGGGCCGCATCAAGCGGGCCTACTCGATCCAGCAGAAGCTGAAGCGGCAGAAGATCGCCATCGACCAGGTCTACGACGTCCTGGCCGTGCGGATCGTCACCGACTGCGTGAAGAACTGTTACGCCGCTCTCGGCGTCATCCACAACGAGTGGCGGCCGATCCCCGGACGCATCAAGGACTTCATCGCCATTCCCCGTCCCAATCTCTATCAGTCCCTACACACCTCGGTGATGGGCCCGGGCGGCCAGACCTTCGAGGTCCAGATCCGGACCGAGGAAATGCACCGCGTTGCGGAGCAGGGCATCGCCGCGCACTGGAAGTACAAGGAAGGGCGCAAAGACGGCGCCGGCGAAGAAGACCAGCGCATCGCCTGGCTGCGGCACCTTCTGGAGTGGATCCAGGAGATGCGGGACTCCAACGAGTTCATGTCCACGCTCAAGGTGGACCTGTATGGCGAGGAGGTCTACACCTTCACCCCGCGCGGCAAGGTGATCGTGCTGCCCCGCGACTCCACGCCCATCGATTTCGCGTACTCCATTCACACGGCGGTGGGGCACGGCTGCGTGGGCGCCAAGGTGAACGGCCGCATCGTCCCGCTGAAGTACATGCTGCGCAACGGCGATGTGATCGAGATCCTGACCCAGCCGGGGCACATGCCGAGCAAGGACTGGCTGGCGCTGGTGAGGACCTCGCGGGCGCGCAACAAGATCCGCACCGTCATCAACGCCACCGAGCGCGCCAAGGCCATCGAGATCGGCCAGAAATACCTCGAAAAAGAAGCGCGCCGCGTGGGCGTGCAACTGGCCCGGATCGCCAAGGTGGATGTGGAGCGCGTCGCCTCCGAGTACGGCTTCGCGAAGATGGACGATCTGTACGCGGCGCTGGGCTATGGGAAGTTCTCGCCGCGCAAGATCCTTCAGAAGCTCGCTCCCGAGCTGGCGGGCTTGGAGGAAGAGGAGGAAAAGCCCCAGCCTTCCGCCGCTCCCGCGGGCGCGGCCGGCCTTCCGGGCACCGGCGATCTGGTCATCCGGGTGAAAGGCGTGGACGACCTGCTGGTCTATCGCGCCAAGTGCTGCAACCCGATCCGCGGGGAGGCGATCGTCGGCTACGTGACGCGGGGCAAGGGCGTGGCCGTCCATTCCACCAACTGCTCCAACGTGCAGAACCTGATGTACGAAGCCGAGCGCCGCATTGACGTGGAGTGGACGCGCGCCACCAGCGAGTCCTTCCCCGTCAAGATCGTCGTCCACACCAGCGACCGGCCGGGCATGCTGAGCGATCTGACCGCGGTGCTCCTCAAGGAGAACAGCAACATCCGCAGCCTGGAGGCGAAGCAGAATGAGAACGAGGGCGCAGTAGTCGATATGACCGTGGAGGTCCGCGACAAGAAGCAGCTCGAACGCATCGTCGCCGCCATGCGCCGCCTCTCCGGCATCATTGACGTCGAACGCATGTAGCCTATGGAACTCGGGAGCCTTGAGCCGGAGCACATCGCCATTTCCAAGTCGAGGGGCATCCAGATCGACTGGAAGGACGCGCACCGCAGCGACTACAGCCTGCGGTACCTGAGGGACCACTGTCCCTGCGCCCAATGCGCGGGCACGCACGGGACGCCGCCCGCGGCCGCCAGTCCCTTCCAGCTCTTCCAGCCGGCGCTGAGGATCGAGGACGTCGAGCCGGTCGGCAACTACGCCATCCGCCTGAGATGGAGCGACGGCCACAATACCGGCATCTACTCCTACGAGCATTTCCGGCGCATCTGCCCGTGCGCCGAATGCGTGGCGCGCCGGGCGTAACGCGCCCCGGCCGCGGGGCCCGGCCGCGCGCCGGCGTTGGCGCCTACGCCAGCAGCACCTGCACGTCGCTCGCCTCCAGCATTTGCCGGTGCCGGGGCTCGAGCGCGCCGTCCGACACGACCACGTCCGCCACTCCGAGCGGCGCCAGCGGGATCATCGCGGCGCGGCCGAACTTGGTGTGGTCCGCCACGATGATAACCTTGCGCGATACCTCGATCATCCTGCGTTCCGGGCCTACCACGAGCGTGTTGTTGTTACTGAAACCCGCTTCCGTGACGCCGCCGATCCCCATGATGAGGACGTCCGCGCTCACCTGGCCGATCATCTGCTCGCACAGCGGGCCCACCATCACGCGCAGCCGTGGATACAGGTAGCCGCCCGTCAGCGTCACTTCGATTTGCCGCGCATCGGCGAAACTGTCGGCAATCGGGAGCGAGTTGGTCATCACGTGCAGCGACCGGCTGGCGAACTCGCGGGCCACCAGAGCCACCGTCGAACCCCCGTCCAACAGTACCGTCTGCCCGTCTTCGATGAGGCCCGCGGCGAGGGTCGCGATACGCTGCTTTTCCTCGCCCATGTGAGAACTTTGCCAGGCAAAATCCAAAAGGTGGGTGCTCGAAGCCTGCGCGGACATGGCGCCGCCGTAGACCCGCTTGAGCACGCCCTCCGTCTCGAGCGAAGCCAGATCCCGACGCACGCTCGATTCCGACGCATCCAGCTCGCGCGTAAGGGTCACCAGGTCGACAAACTCCTGCGACTCCAGCATGTGCCGAATCCTGAGCTGTCGAATGGCCGCGTTCATCTCTGTTGCGCGCCTTTGCCGCCGAGTGCCGCCATGACCGCGTCGGTTACGCCCTGAACGATCGCCTCGACTTCCTCGCTCGTGGCGCTGCCGGCTGCGCACGCGCTCGGCGCCAGCGCGATCCCCCCTGGCATCTCCGGCATGTCGCAGAGCTGGCACTCCCTCATATCGTGCCGGACATCGGGCAGCCCGAGCCCCTTCTTCAGATCGAGCAGGCGGGACGCCTTCTCGTTCGGAATATACGAAATGGGCGCGCCCAACTGCGCCGCGTTCATCAGCGTCCAGCAATACGTATCCAAAACCTCCGCATACCATTCGGCGTGGGTCACGGTATCCGCCCAGCAGATGATGCCGTGGTTGGCCAGCAGGATGGTGTTGTGCTCCTTCACGAAGGGCAGAACCGTCTCGGCGAACTTCTGCGTGCCGGGCGTTTCATACGGAGCCAGCGCCACCCGCCCGATAAAGACCTCGCATTCCGGAATCACGCAGGTGGGAGGGATCCGGTCCGTGATGGCGTATGCCGTGGCATGGGGAGGATGGCAATGCACCGCCGCCTTGGCTTCGGGCACCGCCTTGTAGATTTCAAGGTGCAGGAGGATCTCGCTGGTTCGCGCGCGCGGCCCCAGCAACTGTTTGCCGGTCAGATCCACCAGGCAGAGGTCCTCCGGCCGCAGGTCGGCCTTGCTCAGCAGGGTCGGCGTGCAAATCACCTCGTTCGGCCCGAGGCGATAGGAGATGTTCCCGCCATTGCCATCCACGTACATGCGCTGCCAGAGCTTGCGGCCCACGTTCACGATCTCCGCCTTGATGGCCTCCGCCTCGGGCGAGTAGAACAGGCGTTCCAGGTCCGACGCGGCGGCATGCAGGGCGGGAGCCGCCGCCGGAGCGGAACCGGCCGCGCGCACGGCGGGAGCGGCCACATGGATCACGGGACCGGCCGCCGCCCGCGCCTTTCCGCGTTCGCATCCGCTGCATCCGGCGCACTCGCTGCACCCGCTGCATGCCGCGGCGGGTTTATCGGACTTGCGCAGCGTCAGGCCGCGCTGCTGGACGAAATCGCGCGCCGAAGGCGTCACAACGCCGCGACTGCACACCAGCACTTCCGTCGCGCCGCCTTTGGCGGCCGCTTCGACATCCCTCAGCGCCACCACCTTCTGCCCCGTCAAATCGATGCTTTTCATTTTCTGTCCTCGGGATTCTCCGCCGGCCGGAAGTCCACGGAGTCGACGATCACCGCGCAGCAGGCATCCACGGCAGCCTTGTCCGGCCACCACGGATTCGCCGCCTCGCGGCCCTCCACGAACGCCACCATCTGCCCTTCCGCCGCGCCCAGCAGATCGGCCGCCACCAGCGGCGTGCCTCCGCCGAGCCCATTCCCAGCCGCCAGATTCGCGGCGGTCACGGGTTCGACGATCACCAGCCGCAGCCCGTGAAACGGGTCCTGTGCGATGTTCAATACCACGCGTCCGCGCACCATTCCCAGCCTCACTCCGCGCTCCCGCCCGGCTGGTGCACGCGGTCGACGATGGCCGCTACGGTAAGCCGCGCCGGCGCAGTGTTGCCAAGCCTGCGCCGGGCGACATCGCCGTCGGTCGAAACCATCACGGTCGCGCCCCGCGCCGCGCCCAGCCAGTCCAGGATTACCAGCGGTTCGCCGCTGGTGGCGCCAGAGGCCTCGATCCGCTGTCCGATGAGAAAGCGGCAGCCAGCCAGCGTTTCGTGTTTCGCCGTGCCCACCAGCGTTCCGTCGATGCGTGCCAGGAACATAAGGCTCTCAAACGATGCGCAACCCGCCGCCGATCACGATCTGCCGTTCCCGCGTGAAGGTGAGCGGCGTGGTGATGCCTTCGCCCGTGGGCGTGGCAATGCTGAAGCTCAGATAGCCCGGGCCGCCCAGGCCCAACGCCGCGCCGCAGGGCGCGTTCTGCACGAACAGAGTCGTATTCATCGCCCGCGCCATCTTCGTTACGTTGTCGATGTTGCGCGAGTGGATGAGCGCAGTGTGACGATACCCGTGCTCGGCCTGGAGCGCCGCCGCGATGGCCGCGTCCACGTCGCCGACCCGCACCACCGGCACGAAAGGCATCATCTGTTCTTCCTGCACGAAGGGATGGTCCGCCTTCGTTTCGCCGAACAGTAGCTGCGTGCCGTCCGGTACCTTCACCCCGGCCGCCGCCGCCAGTACGGATACGTCCTTCCCCACCAGTTCCTTGGTCAGGTGCGCGCGCCCGCACCCCGCGCCCTCGCCTTCGAAGTGGAAGGCCGCGCGAGTGAGCCGGTCGATCGACGCGGCATCGAGCTCGAACGCCCCCGCCCGGCGCATGGCCGCGATGAATGCGTCCGCCACCTTTGCCACGACGAAGACTTCCTTCTCGCCGATGCACAGCAGGTTGTTGTCGAAGGCCGCGCCTTCGATGATGGACCGGGCTGCGTGGTCCAGATCGGCCGTTTCGTCCACCACCACCGGCGGATTGCCCGGCCCGGCCGCTATGACACGTTTGCCCGATTTCGCCGCCGCCTTCACCACCGCGGGCCCGCCGGTGACGCAGAGCAGGTTCACTCCGGGATGGCGGAAGATCTCCTCAGCCGAGCGGATGCTCGGTTGCCGCACCGTGGTAATGACGTTCTCGACGCCCACTTCCCGCTTGATCTCGTGATTGAAGACCTGCAGCGCGTAGGCGGCCACTCCCGCGCCTGCCGGATGCGGACTGAATACCGCAGTGTTGCCGGAGGCGAGCACGTTGATGGCGTTGCTGGCCATGGTGGGAGCCGAGTGCGTTGCCGGCAGCACCATGCCGATCACACCGAAGGGCGCATGCTCGATCACGCACAGGCCGGAGGCGTCGCCGCGGGCGCCGCTGCACATCGCCTCGACGCCCAGAACGTGCTTCACGGCCTTGAGCTTCTCGATCTTGTGGTCGAGCCGCCCCAGGCCGGTTTCGTCCAGCTCCATGCGCGCCAGTTGGTGGGATCGTTGCTCGCACACCTGGCGGATGACGGCTATCATGCGGCCGCGGTCTTCGAGACTCATGGCGGCCACACGCTTCTGCGCTTCCGTTGCCGCCGCCACCGCCTCGTCGACCGTCTCGAAAACGCCATCCACCGCCGAGGCGCGGGGCGGCGCTGTGGGAGTTTGCGGCGCCGCCCGATCCGCCTCCTTGGCCGCGGGCAGATCCACCCGCAGGCGAGCCATCACGGCCTTGGCGATGTCCGCAATCATCTCTTCGCGGTTGACCATTTATGGTTTCTCCACTTTGGTCCCGTTCACTTCGACCGAATCGACGATGCCGACAATGACCGCGTCGACGGGCGCATCCTTGGTGGCGGGCGTCAGACGCGCCGAGCTTCCCTGCGTGAACAGAACGCATTCGCCCAGGCCGGCGCCCACGCTGTCCACCGCCACCACGGAGCTGCCCGAAGGCGCCAGCTTGCCCTCGCGGTTGACGTGCGGCTGTATGAGCAGAAGCTTCATGCCCAGAAACTTCGGGTCCTTCTGCGTTGCTACAACGTTGCCGATTACTTTTGCCAGAAACATCTCGCCCACCCTGCCTTATTTCGGCAGCACGGATTGCAGATCGTCGTGCGGACGCGGGATGATGTGTACGCTCTTCACTTCACCCACCGCACGCGCCGCCGCCGCTCCTGCGTCGACCGCCGCCCGCACCGCGCCAACGTCGCCGGTGACGAACACCGTCGCCAGTCCGCTGCCGATTTTGCGCCAGCCCGCGTATTGCACGGGAGCCGCTTTGAGCATGGCATCGGTGGCCTGCACCAGCGCCACCAGTCCCTTGGTTTCGATCATTCCGATCGCTGCATTCGCCGCGTTCGTTGGGTTCGCTGTATTCGCCATGGTTTTCTCCCGCTACTTCAACATCGCCTCAATGAGTCCTTCATGCGGCCGCGCGATCACGTGCGCCGAGATCAGCTCGCCCACCGCCTTCGCCGCCGCCGCTCCGGCATCCACCGCCGCGCGCACGCTCCCGACATCGCCCTGCACTACGGCGGTCACGTAGCCGGCGCCGATCTGGATGGTCCGCAGCAGTTCCACGCTGGCCGCCTTGCACATGGCGTCGCTCGCCTCGACCAGGCCCACCAGGCCCTTGGTTTCGATCAGTCCGATGGCTTTGTTCATCGCGTTACTCCTTCTTCTTCTTCTGCTGCACAAACGACGGCAGCTCGTCGTGCGGCCGCGCGATCACCTGCACGCTGTTCACGTGTCCGACCTGGGCGGCGGCGGCGGCCCCCACGTCCGTTGCGGCTTTCACCGCGGCTACGTCGCCCGTTACAAATGCGGTCACGAGACCCGCTCCGACGGTCTCCCAGCCCACGAAAGTGACGTCCGCCGCTTTCAACATCGCATCGGACGCTTCAAACAGGGCCACAAGCCCCGTTGTTTCGATCATTCCCAGCGCCTGGTTCATCGCTTCCTTCCTCCTACTTTGTCAAATCGATTTCCTTCGCCAGATGCAGACCGCAGGCGTTGGCCTCGTCCGTATCCAGGTGCACGTTCAACCGCGAGCGCTCGTCCACACGCACGTGCACGCGATTGAACGTAATCCCCGCGTCGCCGCCGACGCGCAATTTCATCAGGTCTCCCTGCTTTACCCCGAAGTGCGCGGCCTCCGAGGGATTCATGTGGACATGGATCGCCGCCCGGATCACGCCCTCCTCCAGCTTGATCATGCCGCGCGGCCCCATGAGGAACGCCCCCGGCGTGCCGGCGATGTCGCCGGAGAGCCGTATCGGGATGTCCAGGCCCAGGCTGATGGCGTCCGTGAAAGCCAGCTCCACCTGGGAGCGGTTGCGCAACGGACCGAGGACGCGCAGATTCGAAATCAGGCGGCTGCGCGGCCCCACCAAAGTCACGGTTTCCTTCGCGGCGAAATTGCCTTCCTGAAACAGCGGCCGGTCGACGGTCAGCTCGTGGCCCGGTCCGAACAGCGCTTCGAGATCCGCCTGGCACAGGTGCATGTGCCGCGCCGAAGCGTGAACCGTCAGCGTCGGCGCGATCTTGACCTTGCTCTTGGCGAAATAGTCGAGTGTGACTTGCCGTACCAGGGTTTCGACCTCGGACCGGCTGATCGCAGCGCTCATTGTTGCACCATCCCTGCCGCGGCCCTTGCCACGATGCGTTCTTCGTCCGCGGGAATCACCAGAATCCTGGTCCGCCCGGCGTCCGCCGAAATCACCCCTTCCCCGCGAACGGCCCGATTGCGGCCTGGGTCCAGCTCGATCCCCAACTCGCCCAATCCCGCGCAAACCGCCTCGCGGATGGCTGCACTGTTCTCGCCGATCCCGCCCGAGAACGTCACAACGTCCACGCCGCCCAGTTCCGCCAGGAAAGCGCCCACGTAGTGGCGGATGGCTCGTACGAAAACGTCTATGGCCAGTTGGGCGCGCCGGTTGCCGGCGGCT
>Ga0182017_10001823_pt1 | contig 16323 bp, 12 predicted proteins | sample 712E3DmetaG_FD_120492 | JGI IMG/M metagenome (GOLD analysis project Ga0182017, IMG submission 120492) | Permafrost microbial communities from Stordalen Mire, Sweden - 712E3D metaG | ecosystem: Environmental > Terrestrial > Soil > Wetlands > Permafrost | place: Sweden: Stordalen | collected... | reverse complement strand
TGTCGGCAAAGGACTTCACCAGCAGGAGATCGCCGTCGACATGGGCTATCCAGCCTTCCCGTCCGTCGGCGAAGAGTTTCTGATCTGCGGTGATGGCCGCGGCGTCATACGCGAACCAGGCCATGCCATCCACGATGGTTGTGTTCAGCAGGTCTTGCGGCCCTTTTCGCGGCCCACCCTCGCCCATGGGAAAGAAAGTGAGGCCACCGGCCGCGACACGCGTGATCTCCCAAGGCGCCGCTTGGCGCGCCTGCCTACTGCGGTTGGCGATGGTGTACTCGACAGTGACCGCACCCACCTGGCCGTCCGCGGAAAACTTTTTCCCCACGGCGAGGCCTAGACCGGGGGCGGGGACGCCCGACAGGGAGAGAATGGTGCCGTCCAGGCTGGCCGTATAGGGCGCCGAGTCGATTTCCGGGGGAGGGGGCCAGTTCCAGTCACTCTGCGGGCTGGACCAGAAGGTCGACCCGAAGTTGGCTGCGTCCACAGCCGGGCCGGTGAGGATATTGTGCCCCGAGAGGGAAAACGTGACGATGCGGCCGCCCAGTTTCGCGTCGACCGCGAACAGCGTGTCGCCAAACTGGAAAGAGAAGACGCTGCCGCTTATGGCCGGCACGACAGAGTTGGGTTTCACGGTGTCTCCTTTGTCTTCATCAGTGGCTCCGGCGTCGCCTGTTCCACCGGCTGGGAAAGGGTCGGCCTTTGTCTCGCACGCCGCCGCCCACAAGGCAAGCCACCCGACCATGCTTGCGGACAGGATGGGAAGCTTCGTCATTGGCAAGAGACATTGTACGGGGATCAACGTCACGAACAACCACTCTTGGGTGCCCTAGCCGGGGGCCGACAGGTAGAATGCATCGCCCTCGAATGTCGCCCCTCGTCAGGCTTCTGCATTTCCTCAAGGCCATCCTGTTCGACCGACGGGTATGGGCACTGGGCCTTGTCGCGGGGGCTGTGGCGACCTATCCCTTGGCCGTAGGAGCGCTGGGCGGGTACTTGGTCACATCCAAGGCCACGGCCAAGCTGGGTGTTTCCGTGGAGGCCCAGCGGGCGCGCGCGGGATGGGGTGTGCTCCGGCTCTATGGCGTGGTGGTGGGGAGAAACCAAGGGCCGCTGCTGACCGTGGACAGCCTGCAGATTCCTTTTTCCGCGTTGTGGGGACGTGGCGTGGTGGTGGCAGACGGCCCGGCCGCCAGCCTGGTGCGCGGTGGCCCCGGGGATAACGTCAGCGCGATTCTCGTGCGATTGCACGGCGCCCCGCCTGGACTAGCCCCCGCCCGGGCTAGCGCGTCGTCGCTGCCTTCGCTGGTCGTGCGCGGCGGAAGCCTTCAGCTCACCGACAACCGCAAGGGCCTGTTCGTCACGGTGGGGGTGGTGGACGCGAGTTGGGAAACCGGCCTACGTTTCCACGTCGACGCGAGGCAAGTGTCCGGGAGATTCGGGAGCTACGGAACCGAGAGCAATCCGGCGTTTGGTGCCGAAAGTCTGGTCCTGCAGGGAAGCCTGCTGGGCCTGCGCCCGGTCGGCTGGCCCGAGGCTTCGGTGCGCGAGGGCTACCTGCGGCCTTTGGCAACGCTGCCCCTGACTGGCATCAGCGGTGCGGTTCGGCCTGCGGCAGCGGGGTCAGGATCCTCTGCCCGCGCTTTTGATCTGTTCTTTTCCGGCAGCTACGGCGGCGCCAAGCGCGCCCTGTGGACGGCGACAGGCCAACTGCGACCGTCCATCGATTCTCGCTCGCTGGAAGGCACGCTTTCGCTTCGGGCCGAGCGCTTCTCGCTCGACAAGATTGCCGAGATCCTGCCTGCCTCTGTTCTCGAACCTGAGAACAGCGAGATCGACGCCGCCATCGAGGCCAAGCTGGAAGGCCGGCGTGTCTCATTCTCGGGCAAGCTGGATGTGAGCGGGCTGAGCCTGCTGCACGAGAAGTTGGCGAGCGAGCCAGTCAACGACCTGACCTTCGGGGTGGACGTCGACGGCGCGGTCGACTTGGACAAGCGGCTGCTGGTTCTCAATGAGGCGAAAGGCCGTCTCGGCAGCCTCACCGTGCGGTTGGCCGGCTCGCTGGAACTGGCCCAGGGGACTTTCCGTTTCAAGAGCGGCCGCGAACTGCACTACCTGCCCAAGCTTGAGGTGCAACTGCGCGTGCCACGCACGGCCTGCGCCAAGCTGCTGGCCAGCATCCCCGGGCCCATCGTGCCGCATCTCGCTGGTTTCGTGTTGCAGGGCTTCTTTGAGGCTGACCTGCATACCAAGATCGACCTAGCCAATCTCGACTCTTTGGACCTGGGAGGCAAGGTCGGCATTGACGGCTGTCAGGTGCTCAAGGCTCCCGCAGAGGTCATCGCTCTTGCGGGCGACGAATCGTTGGTGCAGACCGTGGAGGTTCCTCCCGAGCCGCCGGGCAACGGCCCCAGCGAAGTCATGACGTTCATCGTGGGACCTGACAATCCCGACTTCGTGCCTTTTGCCCAGGTGTCGCCTCACCTCATCAACGCCATCATGACCACCGAGGACTCGGGGTTCTTCAAGCACCGCGGCTGGGTGTCGCCTGGGTTCAAGACTGCCCTGCGCCGCAACATCGAGAACGATGGGTTCCGGCTGGGCGCCTCGTCCATCACCATGCAGATGGTGAAGAACCTGCTGCTCAGCAAGGAGAAGACACTGTCGCGCAAACTGCAGGAACTATTTCTGGTCTGGTACCTGGAGCAGATCCTGCCCAAAGAGCGCATTCTTGAGCTGTACCTCAATGCCATTGAGTTCGGGCCGCGGCTCTACGGCATTGGGCCGGCCGTGCGGCACTACTTCGGCAAGACCGCGTCCGAGATCACCCCGCTCGAGGCGGCATTCTTTTCGTCCATCCTGCCCAGCCCCAAGCGACGCTACGTACACTACTGTCATGGCGCGCTTTCGCCCGCCTGGGAGAAGTACCTGCGCCGCATCCTGACCCGCATGTACGAGCGCGACCGCCTGACCGAGGAGGAATACGCGGGCGCCATGGCTTCGACGCTGACGTTTGATCGCGGCGAGATGACTCTAAGCGAGAAGCAGTGTCTCGAATGGGTCCGTCGCATCACGGCCAAGCCCGAGGTTGAGGCAGAGACTGATACCGACGCGCAATGACTGAATGAACTCGCAAATTTCGTCGCCGTCGCGATCTCGCACTAAACTACACTGACTTTCGGATGGCCAAGCGCAACAGCAGGTCGGGCGCGGATCGCTTCGACCCGATCGATCACATCCTGGCGCTCGATCGGTCGCCGCGCGATTCGGAGAAACTGGACGCCCCGGCCCCGAGCCCGAGGCGGCGTCGGCGTGGCCAGACCCGATGGTGGGGCCTGCGCATCCTGCGCTGGTTGCTTCTCCTGCTCTCGCCGTTCGCGCTGGGCGCCCTCGCGCTGGGGGCCGTCTTCTACTATTTCGGCAGCGATCCCAATCTCCCCAGTCTGAGCGGCATCGCTGACTACCATCCGCCTCAGATCACGCGCGTGCTCGATCGCGACGGCAACCTGATGGGCGAGATCGGCTCGGAACACCGGACCCTGGTGACCTATGCCCAATTGCCCAAGGTGCTGATTCAGGCCGTGCTGGCCGCCGAGGATGCCGACTTTTTCGAGCACGAGGGCCTGGACTACAAGGGCATGGCGCGCGCTTTCCTCGAGAACCTGCTGCGCCGAGAATTCGCCCAGGGCGCCTCTACCATCACGCAACAGGTGGTCAAGCAGATGCTGCTCTCGCCCGAGAAGACCTTGCGGCGCAAGGTGCAGGAGATCATCCTGGCGCGCCGAATTTCGCAGAAGTTCTCCAAGGATGAAATCCTCGCTCTCTACCTGAACCAGATGTACTTCGGCCACGGCCGCTACGGCGTGGAGGAGGCGACGCGTTTCTACTTCGGCAAGTCCGTGGGCGAAATTGACGTGGCCGAGGCGGCTCTGCTGGCGGGCATGTTGCAATCGCCGTCGCGGCTGTCGCCCTACAAGCACGCCGAGGCGGCCAAGAAACGCCAGACCTACGTGCTCGGGCAGATGGCCAAGCTGGAGTACATCTATGAAGAGACGGCGCGCAAGCTGGCCGAGCAGCCCATTGCCGTGATTCCTGAGAGCGGCGCGCGCATCCACAGCGCACCCGAGGCCGTCGACAGCGTGCACCGCGCGCTCGACGAGAAATTCGGGGCCAACAAACTCGACACGCTGGGGCTGACGGTCAAGACCACCATCGATCCGCGGTTGCAGCAGATGGCCCGCCAAGCGGTTGAGCGCGGCCTGGAAGAGCTGGATCAGCGCCAGGGCTACCGGGGACCGCTCGGCCACCTGGCGGGGAAAGCTCTGGACAAGCGTCGCCTGGAGCTGAAGAAGGATCATCCGAGCTTAGGTGATGCGGACATCGTGGATGGCCTGGTGGAGCGCGTGGAAAAGGATCCCAACGATCCCAAGCACGGTCACCTGTTTGTGTTCGTAGGGGGCAGCACCGGCGTGGTCGCTACCGCCGCGGAGACGCGTTACGCATTGGGCTCGTCGCCGCTCGTCGATCGCTTCCGCCCCGGGGATCTGGTGCGCGTTCGCTTCGCGCCCGAGCGCAAGCACGAGGGTGACGAGGACACGCCCCTGGCTCTGGAACTGGGCCCGCAGGCCGCCATGGTGGTGCTTGACCCGGCCACGCGCGACATCCTCGCTCTGGTCGGGGGTTACGGCTATCGCGCCGGCAGCTTCGATCGCTCGCAGCGTGCGCAGCGCCAGCCGGGCTCGGCATTCAAGCCCTTCATCTACGCGGCTGCCATCGATTCCCAGCGCTACACCGCAGCCTCGGTGGTCAATGACAGCCCGGAAGTGTACCAGCTGTGGAAACCACAGAACTACGACAAGGACAATTTTCGCGGCCCGGTCCGGCTGCGCACCGCCTTGGCCTTGTCCATCAACACCGTGGCCATCAAGCTGCTATCCGACGTGGGCCTTGGCGCCACCCGTGAGCTGGCCATCAAAGCCGGCATCACATCGCCTTTGCCGGATTCGCTTGAACTGTCGCTGGCCTTGGGCGCCAACACCGTCACGCCCATCGAGCTGGCCAATGCCTACGCGACTTTCGCGGCCGGCGGCCAGCACGGCGAAACGCGCCTGATCTCCGCGTTTGGTGGAGAAGCCATCCCCACGCCTCCGCTCGAGCAAGATGTTCGGGCCGAGACGGCGTACATCATGGTCTCGCTCATGAAGAGTGTGGTCGAGTCGGGCACCGCGCGCGCAGCCGGGCTCAAGTTGCAGAGGCCGGCCGCGGGAAAGACGGGCACCTCAAACGGCAGCCGGGACGCGTGGTTCGTGGGATTCACGCCCGAGTTGCTGGCTGCCGTGTGGGTCGGTTTCGACGACGGCAAGAGTCTGGGACACGGCGAGGCCGGCGGTCGGAGCGCGCTGCCCTTGTGGATCGACTTCATGGTCAAGGCCATGGCTGGACGCCCGGTGCGCGACTTCGGCCAGCCGCCGGGAGTGGCCGTGGTGCAAATCGATCCGGCCACCGGACTTCTGCCTGCGCCTGGTGCCGAAGGCGTCAGCGAGGTCTTTCTCGACGGCACCGCGCCCAAGGAAGCCGCGGCTCCGGCGGGCGAGCAGGAAAATCCGGATCAGATGCTGCTGGAGAAGAACGAGTAGTTAGCTCTTTTCACCACAGAGAGCACAGAGAACACTGAGGTCGGAAAGGAAGAAGGGGTTCGGACCGGAAAGAACGCAACCCTTCCCTTTCCGATCCGGCTCTGTGACCTCTGTGCTCTCTGTGGTGTAGAAGCTCGCTAACCTCTCACCGGCGTCGCCTTGATCGCGGCCTTGCCGTCCTTCACGTAGACCGAGAAGCGAGCTGAGCGGCAGTTGTACTTGGCCACTAGTTGCTCCCGGTTGCTGCGCAGCTTGGCGAAGAACTTGTCGGCGGCCACCGAGCTCGCGGACTCGCCGCACTTGATACGAAGGGCGATGTATTCTTCAAAGACCTGCTGAAAGTGAACAGAATCTTCATCCTTGGGCTGGTTCGCCTTGACTGGAGACAAGCGCACGGATGGCGGCGGGGTGGCGAAGGCAGCCGAGGTGGGCACTGGTGGTGGGGTCACATCGCGGCGCAGGGGCGGGGGCGATGGCGCTTCAATCATGGAGGAAGGCGAAACCGCGGCGAACTCCCCTGAATTGGACGACGTGGTTTCCACCGGGGAACGCAAGTTGGGTAGCATGAGCGTCCGGTTCACAGAGCCTGTCGGTGCGTTCTTGGCCGGAGGGCTGGGCGCCGGAAGGGCCGGGACGGACGGGACGGAAACCGGCGTGGGCGTTACGCCCACGCTGGGCGGAAGTTTGGGCGCACCGAACAGCGAAGCGGCCACCGACGCCGGATTGGGCGCAGGCGTGGGAGGCGTAGCAGGCTTGGCCCGCGATACATCGAAAGACTGGCCGTCCGCCGAGCCGCCTCGATCCAGAATCGCGCCGATGTCCTTCTTGGCTGTTTCGGACTTGGGCGGGGCGGCGTGGGTGAAACGCTCCACCGTGGCGTTGATGTCGCGCGCGACACCACCCAGCTTGCCGCCGTACTTGGTGTCGTCGATCTTCTGGATTTCGTTGCGGGCCAGACTGTGCACCTCGGTGCGCAGTCTTCGGATGGGGCCCTCCACCTCGGTTCGCTGCAGCAAGAGACCGATGCCAATCATGGCCAGGATGCCAAACGCCAGGGGCAGCCAGGGGAAATGGCCCCAGCGGAGGTCATCCGAGGAGGCGTTCGAGAGCAAGACCCACGGATCGGATCCGGGGGATTGCTTGTTGAGCAGCACGTAGTAGGCCCGCTGTTCTGAGGCTTCACCGACAAAGGGGGCCGCGACCAGCAACATGCGCTCGGTGCCCATGTACAGGATGAGAGGGCGCGTGCGCTTGGAATTGGCGATCTCCGTCGCGTGCTGCTCAATGAGTTCGGGCAACTGGCCGAGCAGTGCCTCGGCCAGAGTTGACGACACGACGTTCCTGCCGAGAACGATCGCCACATCCACGCCCAGGTTGCGCTTCCACATCTCAGCCAAGCGCTTGCCGGCCTCGACCTCAACCACCACCGCGCCGACGATGCGCTCACGTGACTTGGAGGTGACGGGCGCAGCGCCCACGCGACGCAGACGACCGGCTGCCCCCCACACGTCGTCCGACAGATAGCCGCGCAGGGCGTCCCCCACCACCTCGGCGCCCGCCAGGGATTCGCCGTACTCGCCCTCGTCGTCGCCCACCCGGGCCACCACACGTCCCTTGTTGTCCACCGCGATGAGCGACTCGACCCCGATGCCGGCACGGTCAGGTACCAGCGCCTTGAGACGGCTGCGCACGGTTTCGTGAAGCGTCTTGGGCTCGCCCGCTCCACGCGAAGAGGAATCGAGAGCTTCGGTGAGGTGCGAGTCGCGGCCCAGCTTGGCCACGTAGTCGATCCAGCGGCGCGCATCGTTCTTGAGCATCTGCTCGGCCGCGTATTGCGCGCGATCCAGACGCTGACCTTCCAGCTGCTCGATGCGACGATCAGCCGGGCGGGGCGCCACGAAGGCCGCGGTGACCGCAACCCCGGCCAGCAGCGCGACCAGAATAAACCATATTTTGGACAGGAACATCGCTTCCGCCCCTTATTGTTCGGTGGGCTCCTTGTTGGCGGCGCCAGACACCTTGATGGTCAGGTCAGCTCCCTTGGGGGTCACCTCGACCGACTGTTCATGGACCCAGCGACCGTTGCTCCACACTTTGAGCGTGGCCGGGCCCTCTGGCACATCGGGCAACTTGAAGCCCCCCTTCTCGTCCACCGCCGCGAAGAACGGCGAGCTGGTGACGATCACGGAAATCACGATATGGGGATACTCCGCGCAACGTACCAAGTATTCCCCGCTGATGCCGAAGCGCTGCTTGCGGACCGTGCCCGGGCTAAGACGCTCGGGCGGCATGATCTCGGGGTGGCCTGGGACGGAAAGGTCATGGGAAACCTTGTCCGAATTCCTGAACTCCACCACGGCACCCTCACCTACGACCACCGTGCTGGGATTGGCTTGCATGCCGACGATCTCGACCGGCGTGTTCTTGGGGGTCAGCACCTGCGGCTTGGGGCCCAGCAGCACGACGACGGTGTCGCCCCGGGCGGATGCCGCTTGCACGGGGACGGTGGTGTTTTCAACCCGCCAATGCCCCAGAAATCGCCGGCCAGCTTTGAGCTCCTCCGGCAGCACCACCGTGCCGTGCACGACACCCACGGCTGCTGCCAGGGTGGGCGCCAATGCAACAAGGCCGCCAAGCAACAGCGGCGAAAGCAAACGATATCGCATCATCCGATAGGGCCTCCCAGCGGCAAGAAAGCGTCGCCTTTGGTTTCCGCAAGTGTCAACCGGGAGGCGCCTGCTATCATGGCAGGTGTGTGGGCACCATGCCATCCCAGACACTCGATAGCTTTCCCAATCCGAAGCCCGAGCGGGACTACCTGATCCGCTGCGAGACGCCGGAGTTCACCTGCCTTTGTCCCAAGACCGGTCAACCCGATTTCGCCACGGTTCGCGTCGAGTACGTGCCCGACCGACTGTGTGTCGAGCTCAAGTCGTGGAAGCTGTACCTGTGGTCGTACCGCGACCAGGGTGCCTTTCACGAGGCCGTCATAAACCGTATTCTGGACGACCTGGTGGCGGCGGTTCATCCGCGGCGCGCGCGCGTCGAGGGTGACTTCAACATCCGTGGTGGCATTCACACCACCGTGGTTGCTGAGTATCAGGCGACGTAGCACGAGCGGCTCCCTGATCGCGAGAGCAAAACCCGCGGGCCTAATTCGCCTTCTTCTTGTTTTGGATGACCGCCAAGGCCACGCGGGTCTCGCCCAGAAGGTCGCGCGCGCCGGGCAGCCGGACCGCCTGTTCGTCGCGCTCGATTTGTTTGAGCAACTTCTCTTCGCACATCTTGCACGAGGAATCGGCCAGCTTGGTGAGCGACTGCAAGATCGCCTGGTGCACGGGGTAGCGATCCTGGGACAACGAGGCCACGGGCTTGAGCGCGTTGAGCAGAATGGGCACGCCCTTGGCGGCATTGCCGGAGAAGCCGATGGCGAACGCGGCCTTCTCGGCGCGAGTCCATGACGGATCGGTGTTGAGAACCTTGGCGTAGCAGTCGATGTCTTTGTCGCAGTCTTTGGCTACCTGCATGCGGTCAAGCGCCTCGCCGAAGATCCCCTGCGCGTCCTTCTCCTTGGCGGCCAGGGCTTTGAACGCATCGTAGGTCTCCTTGCCGGCGATACGGGAAAGATCGATGGCGGCGTTGGCACGCAGGTCTGATGCCTTGACCCCGCCCACAACCACGTAACCATTTTTGGCCGTGTCGAGCAGGATAGGCACGGCGCGCTTGTCCCCTGACAGGTAGATCCCGTCCTCGGCAGCTTGTCGGTCGGTCGCCTCGGCCTTCTTGTCTGTGAGCAGGTCGAGCAACACCTTGACTGCTTCCGGAGTGCCGATAAAGCCGAGACCGATGAGAATGGCCTTGTGCTCGCCGGACTTGGCCGGGACCTGCAGGCGTGCGGCCAGGGCCGGCACGGCGCGCGCCGCTCGCAGGTCACCCAGCAAATAGGCGGCCTTGAAGGGCACGATGCCGGGGCTGACTTTGTCGAAGTCGAGCTTGCGCGCCATTTCGGCAATCTCAGGGTTCTTCTCGTTGAGCAAGGTGATCAACGGATCGATCGCAGCATTGCCAATGCGCACCAGGGCGAGACGGCATTCCTGGAAGACCTGAGTTCCACGGCCGGTCATGAAGAGACCCTTGATGAGCGCTGGGATCGACTGTGGGTCGCGCAGCTCAGCCAGACCGAGCGCCGCCTTCTGGTTGAGCAAGAAGTCCTGCTCGTCAGCCGACGTGGTGAGAATCTTCATCAGCGTCGGCACGGCCCGCTTGTCCCCGATCTTGACCAAAGCGCGAATCGCCGCCAGCCGTACCGTGTTGGCGCGCGACTTGATGGGAAGCTGGTGCTCGACGGCCTTGATGAGCTGCGGAACCGCGTCGACAGCCTTCATCTCGCCCAGCGCGCCGGCGGCAATCACGGCCCGGTCGAAGTCGTCCTCGGTGAAGTCCAGGGCGTCGATGAAAATGGCTTTGGTCTGGTCGTTGTGGAAACGGCTCAACGCCTCCAGGTGCTCTGGCTTCTTGGTTTCCTTGTACAGCACAATCATCTCGGGCAGCGCCTGCTGGGCACGCTCCACGCTCATCTTGGCAAGCTGGTCCAGCGCCTCCTTCTGATCACGCAGATTGCTGAGCTTGCGTGCCCAGGTGCGCGGATCGTTCGGATCGCCTCCACACCCGGACAGGATAAGGCCGACCGTGAGCGCACAGACTGCCACGAAACTAAGTTTTCGCATCTCAGCACCTCCCTGGGAAAGTCCCGTAACAGATCCCCGCGGCCAGCTTCAGGGAGAAGCCAGCCGCCTGTACCACGGACAGCGGGTCAAGAGCCGCGATGGACCCGCTGGAAAGCGAAGGTCACTCGGCCGCGGCCGGTGCGGCGCCGCCTTTGGCTTTGGGCCGGACGGCGAAGTTCACGTTCTGGTAGCCGGCTGTGGCTGCCGAGAACATAACCTTGCGCAACATCTTGAACTCGACGCTCTTGTCGGACTGGATAATGCACACCCCTTTGAAGTCCTCCGTGGGGTGCAGTAGCTTGTAGTTGTTTTTTGCGGTCACGAGCTGATCGGCCAGCTCCGGGATCTTGGCGTCTCCGGTGGCCGAGTCCTTCATCAGCTCCTCGCCGGTGGCCACCTGCCGCCCGTCCAGGGTGACGACGTCCTTGGTAACACCGATGACCGGAGCGCGTTCGAGGTCGGACCAGCTCTGCGCGTCGGGCAGGGTGATGTTCTTCTGCACGAAGAGAATCTCGCCGCTGGCCGAGAAGGTCATGAGCAGAAAGATGACGAGAATCGTCATCATGTCGATATAGGCCACCAGGTTGAGGGCCTGATACAGGCTCTTGCGGCCGCCGCCCTTCAGCTTCGAGTTGGCGACTTCGAGGCCGATCGAGCGATAAAGGTGCGCATGAGGCGCCGTGATTGCCATGATGGTTCTCCTCGGTCCTAGATTCCGGCTGCGCCTGAGTCAATAAGCGAGATATCGGGGAATCTCGCTTGTATGGCGGTGTCCATGGCTCGTATCAGGACATCGAATCTTATGGTGTCCTCGGAAGCCACCTGAGCGTCGTTCTTGTCCGGGTGACCGTCCTTGGCCTTTTTCAACTCAACTGCCAGGCGTTCAAAGTCATAGTCAGCGCCCTTCTTTGGGATAGGGGTCTGGTCCTGACCAACGACCAAGTTGAAGCCTTCCTGGTTCACCATCACGACGACCTTGACCTGCAACTCAGGCGGAGTTTCCTCGCCGGCTTGCCCTTGGCCCTTTTGCTGGGCCTGTAGGCGGGCGAGCTGGGTCCACACCGCGGTGATGAGCAGGAAGGCGACCATGCAGGTGAGCAGGTCGATGTAGGGCACAAGATTCAATTCGGCGTTAAGCTCCTTTTTGCCGGACTTACCGCCAGTTTCTACTGAAACACTCATGATTGAGCTCCCGTCTTGGGGCCGGGTCTCGGCCCCTCGGTTCGCAGTCGACTAGTGCTGAGCGCCGCCGTCTGAACGGCCGGCCACCACCAAGTTGAGCGCCTCGACCGTGCCCTGGTTGACGCCGTCGAGGATGGATTGCGTCTTGCCGTTGAGCACGGCGAAGGCGGCAAGGCCGAAGATACCGGTGCCCAACCCGAAGGCGGTGCAGTTCATGGCCTCGGAGATACCTTTGGAGAGCATGGTCGCCTTCATCGAGGGGTCAACGCCGGCCACGGCTCCGAAGGACTTGATGAGGCCGGTGATGGTTCCAAGAAGGCCGGCCAGGGTCGCCAGGTTTCCCAGCATGGCCAAGTAGCCGGTTCGCTTTTCCACCTTGGGCAGCTCGCGCAGGGCTTCCTCGTCCATGGCTTGCTGGATGTCATGCTCGGAGCCACCAGCCTTGTTCAGACCGGCCGCGATGATCTTGGTGAGCGGAACGGGTGTGGCCTGGCAGGTTGTGATGGCGCCGCGGATGTTGCCGCTGACGATCTGGGATCTGATCAGCGATATCAGCCGATCCGCGTCGACTTTGCACTTTCCCAGATAGGCTGTCCGATCAATGGTCAGGTAGATTGTGATGAGACAGATGAGAAGGATCGGGTACATGCCCCATCCACCGAGTTGGAACGCTTCAAACAAGAACATGGCTGAATCTCCTTTTCTTTAGCGTTGCGTAACTTGTTGGGCTACCCGTGCAGCGCAGCTTTGGCGCCAGCCAGCAGGTTGGTCACGTTTTTTCTCATTTCGCCGACGTCGTCGATGATTCCTTGGGTCTTGCCGTTCAGCCAGGCAAAGGCGGCGAGGCCGATGATGCCGGTGCTCAGGCCGAACGCCGTGCAGTTCATGGCTTCGGAGATGCCCTTGGATAGCAGGGTCGCCTTTTGCGATGGGTCGACGCCTGCCACACCGGCGAACGCTTTGATGAGGCCGGTGATAGTTCCGAGCAGACCGGCCAGGGTGGCGAGATTGCCCAGCATGGCCAGGTAGCCAGTGCGCTTTTCGACGGCTGGCATCTCGCGCAGGGCGGCTTCATCCATGGCCGCAACAATCTCGGGCTCTGAGCGATTGGCGCGCATGAGGCCGGCTTGGACGATGCGGGTCATGGGCGTGGGATTGCCGGTGCAGACCTTGATCGCGCCTTGGATGTTGCCGGCCGAAATCTGTGAACGGAGCAGGGCCAGCAACTTGTCCTTGTCGATGACGGCCTTGCGAAGCACCACGGAGCGTTCGGTGACGATCGAGATGGTAATCATAAGAATGGTGAGGATAGGCCACATACCCCATCCTCCTTCGTGGAAGGCATCGGCTAGCATTTTAAGGATGGTCATCTGTTCCTCCTTGGTCTTGGTGCCGGTGTCCCAGACAGCCAGGTCTGTGCGACGGGAAACCAGCCAGAGATTTTGCAAAGCGTGAGGTGCGGAAGAAGCGGTAGGTTATGGTTCGTCGGCTCGCTCCGACGCCAATCGCCCCAGCAGGAATCGCCCAGCAACTACAGAAGCATTTCAAATGCCACAGGCGGGAGGTTCTTGTCCAGCTAAGAATTCTCGCGGCCTAGCCGCGCGATGGAAAATCTGACCGGGGCTTTCTGCCACGGTCCGGGGAATCTTGGGGCACCGGCTCTTGGGCCGCTGGACCAGAGCCCGGCGCTGCGGTACGAATAGGGTCCGTGGTCACGCGCGTCCTCGACTTGGCGATTCTGTTGCTGCTTGCGGCGGCGATTCTCATTCCCAGGCCAGATGTGAAGGTCAAGCCTGCGTTGCCGCCGGATTCGGCTGTACGCCAGCGCGTCGCGGAGCTGCAAACCCAGCTGGTGGCCGCACGGGGCGACGTGGAGGCTGCCCTGGAGTTGGCGGATATCTTTATGGACCTACGCCATCCAGACTGGGCGTTGGCGTCGCTGGAAGGTGCGCTGGATGCCCATCCTGACGACTATCGCGTTCACCATCTCGCGAGCCTCGCTCTGGCGGACCACTTTGAAGCAGGCCACGCGTACGCCGAGGCCCAGAAGGCGCTGACGCTGTGTGAGTCGGGGTCGAGCGTGGCCTGCGGCGAAACCGAGCGCAGTCGCCTCGACATTCTGAAGAACACGCTGGAGCGGATAAAGAACATGGACATGCGTCGGGATCCGAACTCGGCCAAGGAACAGCTCATCAAAGGTTTGCGCCTGACCTTCATCCCCAAGAAGGCGGCGGAAAGGCCAGGAACGAAGAATCCGCCGGCCAAACCCGACCACAAGTCTGGCACCCATCCTTGACAGGGACGGTGGGGGCCGGGATTATCTCGCCCGACTGCGCCCGTAGCTCAATTGGATAGAGCATCGGCCTTCGAAGCCGAGGGCTGGGGGTTCGATTCCCTCCGGGCGCGCTCTTGCCGGTTCCCCCTTCGGGGACTTCGGGACGGACTGCCCACCCCGCCCACCCCGCGCGCTTCGCGCGCGCCCTCGCCGGATCCGGCTTCGGCCACCGGCTACCGGCTCCGGGCTCCCCGGAGGGGCAGCGTCTTGACTTGGTCGTTTTCGCCAGGCATACATTCCCTTCCCGATCAACCCGGAGCGGGCGCATAGCTCAATTGGTAGAGCAGCGGACTCTTAATCCGTTTGTTGTAGGTTCGATTCCTACTGTGCCCACGAAAAGGACTTCCTTCCGCCCCGACGTGATCGAGCACCAGCTTGCCCACGCCGTCCGCGACCCTCTCGGCCGCGCGTACAACCGCACGGCCCACCTCGCCGAGCGGCGCCGAATGATGAAGGTTTGGGCGGATGAGAGGCCGCGAGCTACACGCGCGCCTTGGCGCGTGCATCTCTTCTCGTCCGAAGGCCGCCATCCCCACGGGTTGGCAGCGCCCCGGAACTGTTTGCAGCGAATCCCGAATGGAGCGACCATGGTCCACATGGACGTCCGTGTGCGCATCGTGCTCTCGGGTCTGCTACTGATGTGTTCGTGCGGAGGGAAGGGACTGCACTTCTCGACCGCACTCGACGCTGGGGGTACGGGCGGTGCCACAATGCTCGTCACTGGGGGGACGGACACAAGCGCCGGCGCGGGCACGACCGGCTCCGCAGGCACGACCGACACCACAGGGGGGGCGACTGGCTCCGGGGGGACGTCCGGTGCCACGGTGCTGCAAGGAGTTTTCGTACCGACGGGCGGCAGGATGACTACAGGAAGTTTCGAGCACACGGCGACGATGTTGCCCAATGGGAAGGTCCTCATCGTCGGAGGGGCCTTCGATGAAATCACCGGACTCGGTACCGCCGAGCTGTACGACCCAGCGACCGGAACGTTCACGGCCACGGGCACTATGACTGTGGCAAGGTGCTCGCACACGGCGACGTTGTTGCCCAATGGGTTAGTGCTGATCGCCGGCGGACAGGCAATCACCGAGTTGCAATTGACCGCTGAACTGTACGACCCGGCGGCCGGAACATTCACGGCCACCGGAACCATGACCACGGGAAGGTTCGCGGGAAGGTTCCTGCACACGGCGACCTTGCTGCCGAACGGGTTGGTGCTGATCACCGGCGGAGAAATGCGCACACTGGGAAGCAGTCAGGTACTCGCGAGCGCGGAGCTATACAACCCGGCGACCGGAACATTCACGGCCACGGGAACCATGACCACGACGAGGGAATACCACACAGCGACGTTATTGCCCAATGGACAGGTGCTGATCGCCGGCGGACAGCAGGGAGACGTTAGTGCACTGGCGAGCGCGGAGCTATACAACCCAGCGGTCGGAATATTCACGGCCACTGGCACCATGCCCGTGGCAACGTGGAAGCACACGGCGACGTTGTTGCCCAATGGACAGGTACTCGTTACGGGTGGATGTGTTCAGTGGACGCTTGCAGGTGCAGAATTGTACGACCCGGCAGCCGGAACGTTCACAACCACGGGCACTATGACTACGGCAAGGTACTCGCACGCGGCGACCTTGTTGCTAGATGGGTTAGTGCTGATCACTGGGGGACAGGGAGGCATTGGTCCACCACTCGAGAGCGCGGAGCTATACGACCCAGCGGTCGGAACATTCACCGCCACTGGCACCATGAACGGGGGAAGGCTCGGGGGCGGGAGGTTCGAGCACACGGCCACGTTGTTGAGCGACGGGACGGTCCTCATCGCCGGCGGAAACGAGAGCTTCCCGTCACTCGCGACTGCGGAGCAGTACGAATAGCCCCGACGGCGGATGCAAGACAAAGAGAAGCTAAGGGGCGACACACGCCTATCTATTTCCCTATGAGAACATCTGCGAGGGTGGCTGCGAAGTAGATGACCGAGACGTAGCCGTTGAGGTTGAAGAACGCCACGTTCAGGCGGGACAGGTCTGAGGGCCGCAGGATGGCGTGCTCCCAGACCAGCATCGCGATAATCACGGCCATGCCAGCGAGATAGATCCAGCCCAGTCCTGCGGCGTGTCCCGCGATCAGCAAGGCCGCGGCGCTGACCGCGTGAAGTACGGCGGAAAGCACGAGAGCCGCGAGCACGCCGAAGCGAGCCGGTATGGAATGGATGCCGGCTTTTCGGTCGAAGTTGCGATCGTCCAGCGCATAGAGGACGTCGAATCCTGCGATCCATGTCGCCACCGCCAGGCTCAGCCACAGGGCCGGGGCCTCCAGCCGTCCGCGCACGGCAATCCAGGCAGCCGCGGGCGCGCTGCCGATGGCCAGCCCGAGAAACAGGTGGCACAGCCAGGTGAAACGCTTGGTGAACGAATAGCCGAGCACCAGCACCAGC
>Ga0182017_10001822_pt1 | contig 16325 bp, 10 predicted proteins | sample 712E3DmetaG_FD_120492 | JGI IMG/M metagenome (GOLD analysis project Ga0182017, IMG submission 120492) | Permafrost microbial communities from Stordalen Mire, Sweden - 712E3D metaG | ecosystem: Environmental > Terrestrial > Soil > Wetlands > Permafrost | place: Sweden: Stordalen | collected... | reverse complement strand
CCTGAGTCTTGGACGCCTGAAGGTTCAGAAGGCTCGAGATCACCTGCATGTTGTTCTTCACCCGGTGGTGTATCTCCCGGAGGAGGATTTCCTTCTCCCGAAGGGCGGCCCTGATCAACCCGTCCGCGCGCTTTCGTTCCGTAATATCGCGTGCGTTCGCAATTATCGCGGGCTTCCCGTCCATGTCGAACAGTTGTATGCTGAGTTCCACCGGAATGCTCTTCCCGTCCTTCGTGAGGTGCATGCTCTCGCACACGGCGTGCCCTTCGGTCCTGAGTGTCGACAGCACGCCGATCAGCGCCTGCCTGCTCTCCGGATGCACGATATCCGCAGGACGCATGTGCATCAGCTCCTCATGCGTGTACCCCAGTTGTTTGCATGCAATGTCATTCACCTCGATGATCTTCTCGGCACCGCCGTCCGGCCGCATCGATCCGAACACCGCGATCGATTCACTGCTGCTGTTGAAGAGCAGATGAAACCGGGCTTCGCTCGCGCGCGCGCGGGACGAGCTTTCCTCCAGAGTCTTGGTCATCAGCTCCACGGCCGCACCTGTCATCATGAGTATCACGGTGATGTCGATCAGGCCCAGCAGATCTGTAGAGGAGCTATATGGTGAGACGATGACCTTTTTGATTTCCAGTATCCCGACAAGCGCCGGCATCAGGACGATCGCCGCCGCAATCACGACATACACCCGGCGTCGAAGCGTCAGGGACGCCAGCACCAGTATGCCGGGGAATGTCAACAGGGCCGCGTCGTGCGTCCCCTTCGAGGAGAGCATCAGAAACAGAGCGATCCCGGCGAGTGCGCAGGTCAGGAGGATGCCCGCGAGCTTTTCGTGCCCCTTCTGATTTACCCAGATTGTCAGAAGCGATATCACGCCGCCGATAACGAGCGTCGACATAAACCCCGGTTCGCCGGCAACGATCCTGGCGATCGCAAGCACAATGAAGCCGCAGCCGGCGAGAGCCGCGGCAATGCTGATCATCCTGGATGTGTTCCGCGTATCGGTGCTCCCCTCTAATCCTGTCCCCTCAATCGAACCCATCGAACTCTCCTGGCGAATGCGGGGTCACTCCTGGGTGGAAGCGGTCCTGCTGGACGCGGCAAGGCCTTCCTCATTGACGGCGAAGAAGGCCTATGTGATGGAGCGGCGAAGATTGAGAAAACTACCGAACTGCCATCGAAGACGCAATGTGTCCGGGCAGTTCAAGCAGAGTATATTTGCTTCGCGCGTAAATCTGTCAATGCGTCGCGTCGATGAAGACTGAGGGGTTCCAGAATCGTTGCAGATCGACGAATGTTCGTCGATTGATTGCGGATGCGGTGAGCGCGGAAGCGTTGTTGTTCATGGCGTCATGGTTCTTCGCAATGCGGGCTATGACCCTCGCAGGTATCTCGCCAGCCGCCTCCGGATCACTTTCAGGGCATGGTTAATCTGGTGTTCCACCGTCCTGACGCTGATCCCGAGCATCCCTGCGATCTCCCTGTTCGGTCTTCCATCAATCCTGCTCAGGACAAAGACGGTCCTGCACTTACCCGGAAGCCTCCCGATAGCGCTGCTGAGATTCTCTTCGAGCATTGTTGCCTCGAGATATCTCAAGGGGTCCTCCGCTCCCGAAGGCCCGGGGACAGGAAGTTCGGCATCCAATTTTTCGTGTCTCTTCCGGCGTCTCAGATCGTCCTTGACAAGGTTGCCGCTGATCCGAGTGAGATACGCCAGGAAGCTCAGCCGTGGGTCAAGTGTTCGGCGGTGATCCCAGACCCTGATGAACGTTTCCTGTACGACATCATGAGCGGAGTCGCTCTCCCGGGTCTGAAAAAGCACGTGCCGGAAAAGGAGAGGCTGGTATTTTTCGAACAGGAGCCGGAAGGCCTCCCTGTCGGATTCTTTCACCCGTTCCAGGAGCCGGGCGTCTGTGTGTGGGTCATTCACTGTGGGCGGAAAACGCGCTCCTGCTGAATATTGAGCCAAGATACGGGGTTGCTCTCAGACCTGCAATGTCGGGTCCGAATAGGTGGTACGGGGGGAGAAGTTCGTTAGTATATCAGGAGGCAGGATATGAATCTCATACGCCGATTGCTCTGGCCGCACCGGGGAAAGATCAGCCCGGCCCGGGGGGATGAACCCTCGTCAACCCGGATCGATGAGCTCCTGGAGCGTCGAACCACGATCGCAAGAGGGACCGACCCGGAGACGGCGAAGATGTGGCACAAACTGGAGGCTGAGCTTGGAAGAGAACCGCTTCCCGCAACTATCCGCCCGCGTCCTGTGAGCGTGCGATTGGCAAGACCGGCGATTGCATTTGCGATCGTGGTCTTCCTCATTCTGGCCGGCGAGTTGTGGACGCATCATCCGGAAGGAGCGACGTACACCACGTCCAGAGGTGAACATGCCACGATCAACCTCCCGGACAGCTCGGTGGTGACGCTCAATCATACTTCCGCGTTGACCGTCGAGCCTGCACGGGGGGAAGCCGGTCGGCGCGTCTCATTGAACGGGGAGGCTTACTTTCGGGTGCACAAGGATGGAACTCCCTTTGTCGTCTCCACAGCTCTCGGCTCCATCAGGGTCCTGGGGACGGAGTTTAACGTCCTTGTGAGGGACGACCGATTGGAAGTGGCGGTTCTCAGCGGCGTTGTAAGGATGAGCGCGGTAAGGAGCGGGAAAGACAGCAGTGTCGTTCTCTCCGCGGGGGAAATTGCAGCGTGTCAGGGAGGCGGATTTCCGGAGACTCCGTTACGCATCCCCTCCCTCGTCTACCCGGGGTGGATCCACGGCAGATTCATATTCTACCGAACGTCTCTCCTCTCAGCCTGCCGGGAGCTCGAGTCGCAATTTGCCGTTGAGGTGAAACTCGGGGATCCCCGGTTGAACAATGAAACCATAACCGGATCGATGGACAACACAAATATCGAGTCCGCCCTCTCAGCTCTCTCGCGGCTGACCGGTAACAGGTACAGGCATGAGAACGGCGCTTATATCGTGTTTTAGTCTTCTCCTTCTGATCGCGGACCCTCGCTGCCTCTCCGCGCAGGATTCTTACGCCCCGGCGACGTTCCGCCTGAACGGTGTAAGCCTTCGCTCCTCTCTCGATTCGCTCATGAAGTGGTTTCCGGTGTTCATCGTATACCTGGACAACGACGTCGAAGGGAAGACGGTCTCCGCTTCCTGTACAGATTGCCGCATCGAGGAGGCTCTGAACAGGATGCTCGCGGGGGCCCCTCTCGTCTGGACCAGGCAGGGAAACCAGTATGTGCTCAGAGCCCGGGAACCTCAACAGGCGCGGTCCCTCGCCACACTCTCGGGAACCGTCAGGGATTCGCTGACGGGAGAACCGGTCCCGGGAGCGGAGGTGATTCTATGGGACAGCGCCGACCAGGACAGGAAAACCGTCCAGAGGTGGTGCCCGACCAACCCGTACGGATTTTATTCTCTCCGGCGTCTTCCCGAAGGGAAATACACACTCGTCGTCCGTGCCCTGGGGTATTCGACTGTCATCGCTACCATCGTTGTATCCTCCGATTCCCCAATCGGCCGGGACATCCTTCTGAACCCGCACGATATCACGCTCCAGGAAATCACCGTCGAGGGAGAGCGCACGGTGCTGACCTCTGCCGAGGGGATCACCAGAGGGGTCTATATCCGCTCCACTCCGTCCGATCGGAACAACTATCTCCTCGACGGGGCGCGGGTGTACAACCCATCGCACTTCGGGGGAGTCCTCAGCACGTTCAACGGCGAGACGCTGAACGACGTTCAGGCCGTTGTCGGCGGACTCCCCCCTTACTACGGAGGCGAGATCGGCGGCGTCCTCGATCTCTCCGTGCGCGGGGGGAACTCCGGGAGGCTCTCCGGATCAGCGGGCACCGGCTCCCTCGGTTCCCACGTCTCGCTCGAGGGCCCGCTTTCCCCGGGCACGACGTTCGTTGCCTCGATACGGAGAGCGTATCCCGAGGCCGCGATACCGTTTCTCGGGGGCCAGGGAACGCCGAGCCGGCTGGGCTCGTACGAAACGATAGCCAAGCTCACCCGGCGGCTTTCGGGGAGCAGCTCGATTTCCCTGAGCGGCTATATGGGGAGGGATACCTACACCAACGATGTCGCGGGGCCCGGGGAACGCCTCGACAACGACTTTGTCTGGGGAAACAAGATGCTCAACGTCAGGTGGCTCGACATAGCTTCCCCCTCTCTGTTTCTGAGCGCATCTGCCGACTATACGCGGTACGACTTCGCGCTGGGGCAATCATTGACGGGGGACACGCAGTTCCCCGACGGACTGAGTCTTCCCTCCGGGTATTCAATCGAGGACATCGATGTGCATGCCGATGCGGAGCATTACTACGACGAAGAACACACGCTCCGCGCCGGCGTCGAACTGACCCATCACCGGCTCGCCGGCTCCATAGATGCGTTCACGACCCAGATCGCGCCGCTTTCTCTGCCGGGTAATTCATCATGGGAATCATCGGTCTACCTCGAGGACCGGTGGCGTGTCCTTCCGCCCGTTGTGGCCGAAATCGGGGGGCGCGCCACGAGCTACGCGGGAGAAGGAGGATCTTTTTCGGCAATCGATCCGAGGTTCTCCCTCCTCGTCTCGCTGGATGAGCGGACGCGGATCTATTCCTCGCTGACCTCCATCACGCAGTTCATTCAACCGTACGTCAACAGCGGGATCTTCATTTTCTACCCGTCCATATTCTGGTACCCTCCCACCGACCAGGCGCGCCCGTCCACGTCGCTGCAGGTGACGCTCGGCCTCGAAAAGGCATTCAGCGGGGAGACCGTCATCGCCTCGGTGGAATCCTTCTACAGAAGCACGCACAACCTGCATGAGTTCGTCATCGATACCACGGCACAGCCGGCGGGGGACCTCAACAGCGCGGTGATACTCGGGACCGGAAGCGTGTTCGGTTTCGAGCTCTCAATTCGGAAGCGGACCGGGGAATTGTCTGGATCACTCACCTACTCGCTTTCATGGGCAAATCAGAGATTTGCGGAGCTCAACGGCGGGGAGCCGTTCGTTCCCCGGTTTGACCGGCGGCACGAGCTCGAGATCGACCTGTCGTACACGCCATTCGAGAACTGGTCGTTCGGCATTCTGTGCGTTCTCGCCTCCGATCTGCCCGAATCGTCTCCCGAGAAAGTTACCGGGACCCGGGCCAAAGTAATCACGAACGGGAGGATCGACTCGAACGCGGTGAGCGTCTCGTCAACGCAGGCGACGCAGATCTTCGATGTGAACGGAAACCGGATTCCGGGATTTCAACGATTGGAACTCAACGCGGCCCGTACTCTCTCCCTGTGGGGGCTCTCCTGCCAGATCTCCCTCCGGATGCTCAACGGGTACGGGCTTCTCGACCCATTTGTCTGGGCGTTGCGGAACAGCTCCGACAGACGGTCGAGATGGGACATATCGCTCAGGGAGCCAGACCTATTCCCATTGTATCCGTCGCTTGGATTGACCGTGAGGTTCTGAAACCAAAACTTCCACGCCCCGCTGCGATCAGCAGGGACGCGTTCCGCGGCGGGGCAATTTGATAATTCTCGAGGACTCTTCCATGAAACGAAAACTGATTCATGCAGCCGCTATCCTCATCGTCCTTTCCATCGCCGGATGCTCAGACATTGGGAGGACCGGACCAGGGTCTTCCGATCCGACACAGCCGGCCCCACCGAGCCCCCTGACCGCCGCCCAGAAAGCGATTGTCAGCGCGGACAACTCGTTCGGTTTCAAGCTTTTCGTCTCTCTGAACAAGAAGTCCACGCGGCAGAACCTGTTCATTTGTCCTCTGAGCGTCAGCATGGCGCTCGGCATGACGATGAACGGAGCCAATGGATCGACAAGGGACGCAATGCAGGAGACACTGGGGTTTGCGGGAGTGACGCAGGAGGACATCAACAGGTCATACGCCGGTCTCTCCGCGCTTCTCACCGGGCTGGATCCCACGGTCCAGATGCAAATCGCCAACTCGATCTGGTATCGCCCAACGCTGATTGTCGAGGATGCATTCAAAACTGTGAACATGACCTACTTCAACGCCGAAGTGAACAGCATCGATTTCTCAAACCCCTCCGCTCCCCAAACGATCAACGGCTGGGTTGACAAGAACACCAACGGCAGAATCACGAGCGTGGTCCCGGCACCGATCCCGGACGGAATCGTGATGTATCTCATAAACGCGGTGTACTTCAAGGGGACATGGACGTACCGGTATGATCCGAAGGAGACCAGGGACGACTATTTTGCGAGTGCGGACGGTTCCGAGAACCCGTGCAGGATGATGGCGCAAACAGACACGGTGCCGTATTTTTCCGAGAACGGCGTTCAAGGGATCGATCTCCCGTACGGGAAGGCGGGGTTCAGCATGACGGTGATCCTCCCTCCCGCGGGAGTAGACATTGACAATTTTGTCTCGGGTCTGACCCAGGAGCAGTGGAACCGCTGGATGGCGAAGCTTGTAAGAAAGGCGGTAACGATAAACATGCCCAGGTTTCGAATCAACTGGCGTCAAAGCCTGACGGACGTCCTGTCGGCGATGGGGATGTCTGTTGTCTTTTCGGATGGCGCCGACTTCACGGGAATTGACAGGCGGGGCTCACTTGCCGTGAGCGATGTCCTTCACGTGACGTTCGTCCAGGTTGACGAAGAAGGGACGGAGGCAGCCGGGGTTACAGTGATAGGTATGACGGCAACGGCGGTGAGGGAGGATGGCCCGGCATTCATGAGGTTAAACAGGCCGTTCATTTTTGCGCTGCGGGAAAACCAAACGGGGACGATCCTCTTCATCGGAAAGGTCGCGCTTCCTTCATGGTAAAGAGCGAGTGGCACAATTTGTCTGGAAAGAACCCGGGTACATTCTCAATGCGGTTCCGAAATATATGAGGAGTAAAATGATGAAGAAGTCAGTCCTTCTTATCTTCCTGGCGGCAGTTCTGCCTGGGTGCAACGATTCCGGTCTGGCCCCTCCGGAGGATGAGCCCGCCCCCCGCTTTCGCGACGAATTGATTCTGATCCCCATAATTCCGGGGACACTCGTCTACTTGCAGACTATGGATTCTGTGGGGACAATTAAGAAGTCATTCGCTCGTTCTGAATCCGTATTTTTGAAGTACTCATTTGTCAACCGAACAGGCAGCGACCAAAAAGTAACGATGGGCATGTCCTATCCGTTCGCCCGGTTCTTCGTGATGCAAGGCCGGGACACAGTAGCCGACAGCTTTGCCGGTCTGGCGTTTGCGGCCGTTCCATTGAAAGCCACACTAAAAAACGGTGATTCGCTCACGGCGAGCTGGAAGGTCGACCCGGCGAAGGTTCCGTTGCCTCCGGGATCGTACCTGACCTCCGCTTCCTCCAGTTTTGCATTGGTCGGCCTGGGCGTACCGGACAACTGCTGGGCGATGTTTGAGATCAATCCGTAAGCGACCGGCGCCAGACGGGAATGACGGCGACAACTGTTGTGGTATCGCTCCCATCAATCGTTCTTGCTTATCGCAAACCAGGTCCCTTCCACACCGTTGAGTCTGCTGTCTTCCCATGTCTCGATCTTCAGAACGAAACCAGAGACGCTTACCTTGTCGACTTTAAGCGAGACCCTCAGTCCGTGTTCGGTCGGTGCGTCAACGCCGGTGAGATTCACGATCACTGTGGGGGCGGAGAGGAACGGTGTGTCAAACTGGATAAACAGCTTGCAGGCGCGCGGACCCTCTCCCTTGTTCAGGATCCAGTCATCGCTCGCGTAGTTCGAAGAGAATGTGCCCTTCTGGAACGTCAGCTTCTGGGCGGGCGCGACTGATGCAATCACCAGCATGAGCAAAAGAATGGCAGTCGATTTCATGGCTTTCCTCCTCTTACGGGTTTAATGACTATTGCCCCTCGTCCTGTTTCGCGCCAAATCTTATTTTCAGGGGGGCCCAGGCCCTCACTTTCACGTTGTTCATCACGGCGGGGGAGAAGACGCTCTGGCGGGCCGCCTCGATCGCAGGGTTGATAAAAGCCTCAGAGTCATACGACTGGACGCGCACCTTCTGAACCTTTCCCTCCCGGTCGACAAGGACCAGAAGCCGTACATCCCCGGTCACATCCCCCTTATAATCCGGCTCGGCACGCGTGATGACTTTCGGTTCGATATCAACAGGGAGATTGGGGGGGGGATCGACGTTGTCATCGACCGGGGCCGCATTAGTATTACCGGGCGCGCTGCCGGAGGGACTGGCGGACGTTTTGCCGGGCGCACCGCCGGACGACGGGCGCTGGCTCCCTTCAACCGGACCGGTGTGTGCGTCCGCGGGAGATCCCGGAGCATTTTTCCCCGGCGTCGCGCGTGCGGCATCCCTGACCGGGGATCCGGCCCCCTCCGCCGCGTTTGCCGATTCGCCCGCGGGCGCGCTCTTGCCGGGAGAAGATTCCTCCGGGGTCCGTGGATTCTTTGAGGCAGAGTCGCCCTGAACCTGTGTGGCTCTGGGAGCGTCAGTTGCGGAGGGATTCCCGCCCGGCCGGAACACGAAATACGCCGCCACGAGGACCACGACCAGAGCCGCCGCACCCGCGAGCCAGACTCGTTCCGTGCCTTTGACGCTCGATGTCACCCATCCCGATTTTTCAAATTCTTCGAGATCCTTGACGACGTCTTCGGCATTCTGGTACCTGTCCTTCGGCTCGCAGGCAATCATGCGCTTCACGATTGCGACGAGCCCCCCGGGAATCTGCATGTTCAGGGTCTCGGGGGGTGGGACCTGACCGTGCACGACCTGCTGGGCGATTGTGAAATATGAGTCTTCGGTTCCAAACGGGAGTTTTCCTGCCAGGCATTCATACATCGTCATGCCTGCCGAGTAGATGTCTCCCCGGTTGTCCACCTCCTTCAGGCCCCGGAACTGTTCGGGTGACATATAGTAGAGCGTCCCCGCCGTCCCCTTCGTCGCAGTGACGGCAAACTCCTGCTTGACCTTGGCGAGTCCGAAGTCCGCCACCTTGATCCGGTCCTCGTCCCCGACGATGATGTTCGCCGGTTTGATATCACGGTGTATGACCCCTTCTTTGTGCGCGTGGGCGAGCGCCATGAGCAACTGCTTGAATATGGTGATGACCCTCTGGACCGGGAGCGCCACTTCCGGCTGCAGGAGTTTTGCAAGCGTCAGGCCTTTGACGTACTCCATGACGATGCAAATACCATCGGGGGTCTCAAGGAGAGAGAAGATCGAGACGATATGCGGGTCCTGCAGCCTCGCCAGGGCTTTTGCTTCGGACTGGAAACGCTTGAGGAAGTTCGGGTCGCTTGCGTAGTGGAGGTCCATCATCTTGATCGCGACGTCCCGGTCGAGTTTGCTGTCGCGCGCACGGTACACAACACCCATCCCCCCCCGCCCGAGGATCTCCTGGATCTCGTACGATTCGATCTTCTTGCCGATCATTGGGTCCATACAGGTCCTTTGTCTCGTGCATCGGTTTGATCTCCCCGACGAGGACTCTCTCCGGCACAGCGGATTCACCTAATAATATGAATATATCCGGGAAAGAAAAAGCCGCTCATTCCCCCCAGAGCCCCGCAACCTCATCCCGCAATCCCAGGTATTCCCACCGGAGGAGCGCAATCGGGACGTTTCCGTTTTTCACGATGTAATCGTGGAAATCCCTCAGTCTGAACCCCTCTCCCTTCCGCAGGCGGGCATCCCTCAGGAATGCCTCGATCTGGGCCTTGCCGATCTGGTACGATATCGCCTGTCCCGGGGTGCTTGCAAAGAAAGCCGCCTCATCCAGCGCCCCCTGCTTTGCCATGGGGACGGTCTTCTCCAGAAACGCGGCGGCTTGATCGATTGTGAACTCCCCCAGCGCCAGGCGGATGTCCGCCTCCACGCGCAGGGCCCGGAGACGCATGAACCGGTAGATTGTCTCCCGTGTGCGCGGGCGGTCATTATCGAAGAGCCCGGCCTGAAGGAGCATCTCCTCCACGTAGAACCCCCACCCTTCGATCGGTCCGGAGTCGATAAAGTGACGGCGGACGGAATCCTCATTCGCCCAGGAGAGGGAAAGCTGGAAGTAGTGTCCCGGGATCCCCTCGTGGATTATGATGGGTCGCGGATCCTTCGCCGAAGCCATCCGGAAGAATGAGAGTCCGGGGGAAGGGGCGGGGATATACGATATCGCATCCTCATCCAGCCGCGTCCGTGAGGTCAGGTCATCGGCCACCCCGAGGGATGAGAAGACGGCGATCGAGGGCGCCATCAGCCTGTTCCTGTAGTGTTTCAGCCAGGAAGGAACGGTAAGTATGTCACGATCATCCAGGAACTTCCTTATGGCAATCTCGTCAAGCCGGGACTGTTCGATTTGCTCATCGGCGGAAGAGAAAATCCGCATGTCCGGAATCCCCCCGTCGCGCATCCCTTCCATCATCTCCGAGAAGGCGGCCCGGTCAAATTCCGTTTTTCCGATAGTCAGCATGTCGACTGTCGATGCAGGAATGAGCGCGATCATCTTCAGAAAGTATGCGTATGCCTCCGTTCCGGGACTGAACGCCGCCGGCATTGCGGGGATTTGTGACTGGAGATCCTTCACGAACGCCTCGATCGCGGTGGAGGCGGAATCCACCCCCGCGGCAAGCGCCTGATTGTACTGCGGCTTGATCACTCCCTGGAGCCCGGAGGCCATCCTGTAGAGCCGCGCCCGCGCATCGCCGAGCTCACCCACAGCAAGCTTCGCAAACGGTTGCACAGGCTCGGTGAGATTCGCGCGCGCGAAGCGAAGCGTCGCCGGTATCGATTCAATACGCCTGAGAATGTCTTCCGTCCGCAGGTCGGTCATGGGTGAGCTGATCAGCAACAGCTCATACAGTGCACCCAGCGTCTGCTGCACGTAGAATTCGGGATTGCGGAAGGGGATCCTGAGCACGTTCAGCTCCCAGTTCACCCGTTCGATCGCCGAACGAAGGAGCAGATAATCCACGCTGTCGCTCCGGTTCCAGCCGGAGCGGGGAAGCTGCTGGAGCATGAACTTGAACTCGGCGTAGATCCTCCGCTCGTCGCGGAGAGCCTCCGGCGCCACCGGGGATACCCAGCCTCCGGGGCGCTCGACCCTCGGGATGTCATCACCCGTGCACGGCTGCACCGTCGCACGCCAGGTGAAGAACCGGGAGGCAAGATTCTGGAGGGCGGGGTCACGTGCGGTTCCGCCTTCAGGGGATTGCGCGGAGGCGGCAGCGGAGGCGACGATCGAGAGTCCGATTGCCAGAGCGCCGGCGAAAACTGTCCGGGTGAAATTTCTGGAATTCAACAGGGGTTCCTCATTCGGGAGTGAGCGAAATATTAATTATACGATATACCGGACTCTTGCTCAACTCCCGGGCATCATGACAGGAAGTGATGCAGGGCAATGGAATTCGTCCGATGATGTTCTATATTGTCGTGTCCTCCCCCGCCACTGTGTCTCAACGAGCACTCTGAATGACCCGGTCTTCATATTCGTATTTCTTTGCGCTTCTGATATTCTGGTTCGCGCATGATCAGGGTCGGGCCGCCTACATCAGGGGCATCCCGGTAAAAGTGGTCCAGCCGGGAGGTGATACGCTCCGTTGTTTTGCGAGCGGAGATGAGCATTACAACTGGCTGCATGATGCACAGGGTTACACCATCATGCGGAACCCACACACAGGTTACTATGAGTATGTGACGCTCCAGCAGCAGACACTCGTATGTACAGGGGTGATAGCCGGGAGGGCCGATCCGTCCTCTCTTGGAATCCCGAGGTATGCGCTCGCCTCTCCCCAGAAGCGCGAGAGTATCCGGAGCCAGGCGCTCGCAAAGCAGACGTCGACCACGGCAGGTCCGACGTCAGGCACATTCCAGAACCTTGTCGTCTTCGTCCGGTTCAGCGACCAGTCGGAGTTTTCCGATCCCATTTCCACCTACAGTGAGCTCTACAACGGGACATCCGCTTCATCCATTTCGCTCCTGAAATACTACCAGGAAGTCTCCTACAACCAGCTCACGATCAACAGCGTGTTCTTTCCGGCCCCTTCGCATGGCACGGTGGTCTCCTACAGGGACAGCCATACGCAGGCCTACTACATGCCATATGATGCAACGGCGAATCCTACCGGATATCTCGACGGAAACAGAACGGGGCGCGAAGACTCTCTTCTCCTGGGTGTTGTGAACGGAGTGAAAAACCTGGTCCCCGATTCGCTGGACATCGACGCGAACAACGATGGATACATCGACAACATCTCCTTCATCATCGAAGGGGGGACAACCGCCTGGGCTACACTTCTCTGGCCGCACCGCGGGTGGCTTCCGGGAGGCGACATACACGGCAAATCGACAGGTTCATACAACCTGCTGATACAGGATTTCGTCGCAAATGAGGGGAGCTCGGTTCTCTGCCACGAGATGTGCCACACACTCGGGGCCCCCGATCTCTATCACTACTCGTACGCTGGAATCGAGCCTGTGGGCACATGGGACCTGATGGCATACAACACGTCGCCGCCGCAGCACATGGGGGCGTACATGAAGTTCCGGTACGGTCACTGGATCCCCGCCATCCCTGAACTCACGGCACACGGTACGTACACACTTCAACCGCTGCAATCCCAGACCGGCAATTGCTACATGATCCGCTCTCAGGGAACGGCGAATGAGTACTATGTGGTGGAATACCGGAGACAATCGGGAATTTTCGAGACGCAGATACCGGGAAACGGTCTCCTTGTCTATAGAATTAACACGCTTGCAGACGGCCAGGGGAACGGGGGAGGACCGCCGGATGAGGTGTACATCTACAGGCAGGGCGGAACGGCTTCCGTGGATGGTGACTATACGACCGCGCGCTTCAGCGCGGAATCGGGACGGACGCAGATAAGCGACCAGACGAACCCTTCAGCGTTCCTCTCCGACGGGTCCCCGGGAGGCCTTGATATCTCGGGGATCGGATCAGCCGGAGCGACGATCTCCTTTACGCTCAATGGCCCGCTTCCCATTGCACTCAGCTCGTTTAAGGGGACGATTGGAGTGAACGGGAGCGTGATACTCCTCTGGCGGACGCTGAGTGAGGTGGGCAATTACGGCTTTGCGGTCCAGCGCGCTTCAGGCAAAGATACGCTCTTCACGGAATTGCCCGGGAGCTTTGTCCCGGGACACGGGACGACAATCCAGCCGCAGGATTACCAGTGGACGGATGCCTCAGCTCCCGCACCTCCACTCCGGTACCGTCTCCGTCAGATCAACCTTGACGGCACGTCGCAATACCTCGACCCACTCGTCGTCGACAAAGCCAGTCCCGCCCTCCCCGCACCGGCCCCTTCGGTGTTCGCCCTGAGGCAAAATTATCCCAATCCATTCAACCCGTCCACGACGATTGAGTTCACCGTGGCACGGTCCGGCAGGGCGACGGTCACCGTGTACGACGCTCTTGGACAGATCGTCGGCACGCTGTTCGACGGGACCGCCGAACCGGGACAGGTGTACCACCCGACATTCGACGGCACCCACCTCGCAAGCGGGATGTACATCTGCCGGTTGAACGCGGGAGGGTCTCTGGAGACAAAAAAGCTGTTGCTGCTCAGGTAGGCGTTGGCGCTCCCCTTTTCGCTTCACAGGAGAAGCGCATCACTATGCCCCCCGCCGAAGACGACCACCGGGATTGTCGTAAAGAGGATTGCGAGATCACATGTGCTGCCGCGATGGCCAGGCGACCGGGGAAGATTGAGGAGGCGTAACACCGACCCTATGACTTCGATAGTTTCGCGATTCTGTAGGCCTCCATATCGGGTTTCACGATCTTCTCGATGCAGGAAGGGCAGGCTCCATGGGAGAATGTCGCTTCAGTCCGATTGCTTATAAAGCGTTCAATGGGCTGCCACGTGTTCTGATCATCGCGAATCTTCTTGCAATACGAACATATGGGGAGAAGACCCTCCAGTTGTTTTACCACGGTACGAAGAGTGAGAATCCGTTCGGCAACGCGGAGGCGTGCCGTCAGTTCCTCCATATCCACCGGTTTGTTCAGGAAGTCGTCCGCACCGGCTTCCATGCCTTCCAGGTAGTATTTCTTCCCTGCCAGGGCGGTGAGAAATATAACATACGCATATCTCTCCTGAGCGTGTGACCGGATCAGCCGGCACAGGCCCGGACCGTCGATCTTCGGCATCATCCAGTCCGTGACGATGATCTGGGGGCCTTCCAACAGAAATGCATTCCACGCGGCCTCGCCGTCTTCCGTGGCAACGACCTCGTGCCCCATCTTCTTGAGCTTTGTGAGCAAGATCAGCCGGGACACGCTGTCGTCTTCGGCTATGAGGACTTTCATGGTTTATACCTCGAGTAATGTGTATTTCTCTTTGAGAATTTCTTTTGTTTGGAGGAAGCGGTGCTCAAGGATTGTAATCCACTCTTCGCAACCCTGCAAATTGTCAGATCTTCCGCGATCTTCAAGTCCCTGGCAGATCTCAGCCATAGCGATCAGGCCGAGCTGTTTGCATGCACCTTTGAGGCGATGTGCGGTCTCATGCACTCCGTTCGGGTCGCCCATTCCTGCCGCCCGCCGGATCTCCTCAATCCTGCCCGGCGTCTCCAGCATGACGATGCGGAGAAGGTGCTCCAGGATATCCGGTTCGTTCTCGCTCGCAAGACCGCTTAGTTCATGCAACACGGATTCATCCAAAAGCTCAGGGGTGTTGGTCGCATTCGTCGGGTTTTGCTCCACGATCCGGGCGTGGGAACACCAACGGTCGATGACACCAGCCAGTTCCGTTTGCCTGATCGGCTTTGCAATGTAATCGTCCATTCCCGCAGCAAGGCATTTCTCCTTATCTCCCTGTAATGCATTCGCCGTCATTGCAACGATAACGGTGCGTCGCGAGGCTCCCTCAGCCTTGCGGATCCCGCAGGTCGCTTCGAAGCCATCCATCCCCGGCATCTGGCAATCCATGAACACGATATCATACGGGGTGAGCGAAACGGCGGTGACCGCTTCAACTCCATTTACTGCGACGTCAGCCGTGGAGCCAAGCTTCTCGATCATCCGCACAGCGACTTTCCGGTTCACCGCGTTATCCTCGGCGACCAGTATCCGCAGCTGTTTCTTCCGTTTCACTGCCACATTCCCGCACGAGGGTGCGACGGCCACAGTCCCGATCCCTTCGCCGGCCTTTCCATCCCCTCCATCCCCGATAATCGCCAGAGCATCGGCCATGACCTCGGCAATGCAATCGAACAACTGTGACTGCCTGATGGGTTTCGCGAGACCGGCCCTGAAGCCTGCCTCTTCCATGCGCGCAACGTTCTGGTTTCCCATCGATGTCAGGAGAATGAGCCGGGTTCCTCTAAGATCGGGATCGGCCTTTATGGTCCGGGCGAGCTCGAGCCCGTCCATTTCCGGCATCTGCATGTCAAGGATTGCAAGGTGGTACGGCGAGCCTTCGCGGACAGCCCGGTGCAGGGCCTCCAATGCCCGCGGACCGCTCTCCGCCGATCCGTTCCCCATCCCCCACGATGTGATGTAGTGATGCACAATGGTCCGGTTTGTTTTGTTATCATCCACGATCAAACACCGTAACCCCGCAAGATCTGTGCGTCGCGCGAGATGCGCACTATTCGCCGGCCGTTTCTCGAATGTCGCTGTCCACCAGAAGGTACTCCCTTTGCCCGGTTCGCTCTCAAGGCCTATCGTCCCCCCCATCAGCTCCACCAGTTGCTTTGAGATTGAAAGCCCGAGTCCCGTGCCCCCGAACCTGCGCGTCGTTGAACCATCTGCCTGAGAGAATGAGCGGAATATGCGTGCCTTCGCGTCTTCGGAAACGCCGATTCCCGTATCCGATACAGTAAACCGAACCACCACACTCTCCTCTGATTCCGCATCCACCAATGCGCTGACCGTAACTTCTCCCCTCTCGGTGAACTTGATCGCGTTGCCCAGAAGGTTGGTCAATATCTGCCGCACGCGTCCGGGATCGCCGCGCAGATCACGCAGCACCTCGGTGCCGAGCAGACATCCAAGCTCGAGACCCTTCTCCTGAGCCTGAAGCGCCAGGAGTTCAACCGTTCCTTCCACGACGGAGATCAGGTCGAAGTCGATGGACTCCATGGACAACTTGCCCGCCTCGATCTTCGAGAAATCCAGTATGTCGTTGATGACGACGAGGAGCGAGTCCCCCGACCGGCGCACGATCTCCACGTATTCACGCTGTTCCGCAGAGAGGTCTGTATCGAGCAACAGACTCGTCATGCCGATGATGCCGTTCATGGGTGTGCGAATTTCATGGCTCATATTGGCGACGAACTCGGATTTGAGCCTTGATCCTTCGAGCGCTGACTCACGGGTGGCGAT